>ERZ1034952.33-NODE-33-length-108992-cov-9.792164_pt1 | contig 108992 bp, 93 predicted proteins | sample MGYA00520625_ERZ1034952 | MGnify/ENA primary metagenome ERZ1034952 (study PRJEB33766, sample SAMN09781773) | gut metagenome | biome: gut microbiome | host: Homo sapiens | place: Madagascar | study: EMG produced TPA metagenomics assembly of the PRJNA485056 data set...
AAATAATTATGATATTGCTGTAACTAATGTAAAAACACATAGAACTGATAGAATATTTACAACAAGAGAAGTTGAAGCGAAAAAGTTTCTTCTTCATGCAAAGATGCAAAGATGCTTAATGTTGAAAGAAATATATAAAAAATATCATGTAGATTTGCAGAACGATGAAGAAGCATTTGCATATTTGTTTTTCTTGATTGCAATAAGAGAAAATGAACGCAGGAAGATAGCTGCAAAAAGGCATATATACTATTTAGAACAAAAAGCCAAAAGAGCATTATACAAGATACAATGCATTAAAGAACTTACTGTTGATGATTCTGCTGATAGCAACGAATTTAACTTGAATAATACATCATTCAGTTCTGCTATTCCTAACAATACTATACACATAATCAAAAGAACTGTTGCAACAACAGACAAAGAGTTCAAACAGTTCAAACAAGTTTTTGCTGGTTCAGTTTTTTATATGCACAAGACAACAAAAAAACTCTGGTTGATGAAAGACAACACATTAGTTCCTTTACAGTCAACAGATTACATAAGAGGAGAATGATAAAATGAGTTGGAAAGGTGAAAAAGGAGAACAGGGAACATTATTTAACTGTTTAGGTTATGGCAAGCAATATAACAAGTTTAGCTGGTGTTCTGAATGTCCACTTGCTGCATACTGCAAAGAATCAACACAAATAGAAAAAGTTCATGTTGACTATACAACAAGAGAACCTACACACAATATATCAGAAGAAGCTAAAGCAAGCAATGTATCAGGAGAACTTATAGCACAACTTCTTGAACTCACAAACTTCAATGCAATAGCGTTGTTCATAGTTATATGCAGACTTGGAAATTTAACATACAAACAAATAGCACAATTCTTTGATGTATCAGATGTATGTATATTCAAGTATTGCAAATACCACATGCCAAAAGTTTTAAAACAATACTTAGACAAGAAAGCAGTTACATTCATTGAAGTAGAAGAAGCATTAAAAAGATTTAAGAACAAGGAAGATACAGAAACATACTTTGATAAAACATTCAAAAAATTAGTTCAACTTGAATTGAAGTTTGATGAGTTCAAAGAATTTGATAGTGCTAAAGATAACGCACCTGTTACTAATGAAGAGTAGTTAACAAGTAGAAAAAAAGAATCAAAAGGTACTACTACACATAAAAAGTCATAAGTAAGGCAAGGCGAAAGAGTTGGAATATACTGCAAGTTTAGCCAGCAAACAAAGGAGTTATTATTGCAATGATACAACACAAAAGGAGAATAAAGGAACATGGCAAAAACGTATCAACAAAGAAAAGAGCAAATAAACCAGATTAGGGCGCAAATGTCATTAGCTGGTAGAGATATAGGAGAATTACCACCAGTAAAGAACAAACGCAGAAAGAATACTTGCAAGAACAACTTTAAAAAGTTCTGCATTACATATTTTCCAGAGGCTTTCTATATGGGGTTCAGCGCAGATCACGAAAAAGCAATTTCAAAAATAGAACAAAGTGTTTTGCAGGGTGGTTTATTTGCTCTTGCAATGCCTAGAGGTTCTGGAAAAACAACTCTTGTTGAAAAGGCTTGTTTGTGGGCGCTTCTTTATGGGCACAGGAGCTTTATTTTTCTCGTTGGAGCTTCTGAAACTGCTTCACATGAATTACTAGACAGCATTAAAACTGAACTTGAATGTAATGAACGTTTACTTGAAGATTTTCCAGAGGTTGTTTTTCCTATTGCAAAATTATCAGGCATATCAAATAGAGCGAATGGACAATTGTATAGAGGTATTAGAACAAGAATAAGCTGGACTGCAACAGAGATTGTTTTACCTACAATAGCTGATAGTCCTGCTTCTGGTTCAATTATTAGATGTGCAGGTATTACAGGAAGAATCAGAGGAACAAAGCATACACTTGCAGACGGTAGAAGCATTAGACCTAATTTAGTGGTTCTTGATGATTGTCAAACAACAGAATCAGCTTACAGTGTAGAGCAAACCAGAAAACGCTTGGCAATTCTTCAAAGTGATATTCTTGGGCTTGCTGGGCCGAAACGTAAAATTGCAGGAATTATGCCTTGCACAGTAATTAAAAAAGGCGATTTAGCAGATCAAATACTTAATCCTAAAAAAGCTCCTGAATGGCAAGGTGAACGCTGTAAGCTCTGTTATTCATTCCCACTTAATACAGAGTTATGGGAACGCTATGAAGCAATCAGAGCAGATAGCCTTAGATCAACTGGAACAATTAAAGAAGCGACAGAATTTTATAAGGCACATCAAAAAGAAATGGATGCAGGGTGTATTCCTGCATGGAAAGAACGCTATAACCCTGATGAGCTTTCAGCAGTTCAAAACATCATGAACTTAAAGATTCAGGATACACAGAGCTTTTTTAGTGAATACCAGAATGAACCACTTGTTGAAGATGAAGCAAGCGAAAATGAAATAACTAATGATGTTCTTGTAACTAAACTCAATGGGTTATCAAAAGGGGTAGTTCCTTTAGCTTGCAATCGTTTAACAATGTATGTAGACGTGCAGAAAGCAGTTTTGTTCTATGTAGTATGTGCATGGAATGATAATTTTACAGGTTCAGTTATTGAGTATGGAACATCACCAGTGCAAACAGCACAACATTACACCTTACAGAGTTTACAAAATACAATACAAGCGAAGTATCCTAAGTTATCACTTGAAGCGCAGTTATATCAAGAACTTGAAGCACTTACACTTGATAAACTTACAAGAGAATATAAACGTGAAGACGGCATAGAGCTTAAAATAGAAAGATGTATGATAGATGCTAACTGGGGCGAAAGCACAAACATTGTTTATCAGTTCTGCCGCCAGTCGGCATTTAGTGCACTCTTGATGCCTAGTCATGGAAAAGGTATAGGAGCAGGAGCAAAGCCGATAAGCCAGTACAGAAAAAGTTTAGGTGATAGATTTGGTGTTGAATGGTATATCCCTAGAACAGCAGGGAAAAGAGCTTTAAGGCATATCATTTACAACTTACAACCGATGCTAACAATATGGCATGGGAAATGTATAAGGATTATGTACTTTATAAAAACGGTGTTGTTACAAGTAATAGTTTTTATATTCACAATGCAACATTAGCAATTGGAACTTATCAGTTTGTTGTAACAGGTGAATGTAGTAGTATATGTTTCAAGTTTAATGTTCCTAGAGGCTTGCAAATGCTTACATATAATTTAGATGGAATAACTACTATACCAGCTTTCAGCACATGGAATGCAACCTTTAACAGTGAATTTCCGCCGATTTGGACTTACAGCAAATACAAGAATACTGAACATGCTGGTGCTTTCACCGGATGCACCTACTTAACTAATTACAATGATATTCCCGATACTTGGAAATAAGGAGGCTATACGATGCTTTTATATATATACAATCAACACTATATGAATGAATATGTTGCAACAGAAGATGTTGCAATCAATGATGTAAATGAAATTTCAGCACCATATACAGCAACAGCGCCGCCAGCGCCTATTGCTGGAAAATGTTGGTGCTATGATGCTGATTCTGGTTCATGGAATAAACAGGTTGATGATTTCAGAGGTACAACTATATATGCTGTTACTAATTCAACTGTTGTTTCTAAAGTAAAGTTTGTTGGTAGTATTCCTGATAACTATACTATGATTCAACCGCCAGCAGACAACAGAACATATAGTTTCAATGGTTCTGAATGGGTTGCAGTTGTTGAACCTAAGATTTTTACAAAACTTGCCATACGCAGAGCTTGCAGAACATTAGGATTAGAAAATAAACTTGATGAATTATTATCAAGTAATGCGTTATTCAAAAAAGACTGGGATGATGCGCAGAAAATTGATTTAGCTGATGCTATTACAAGTCAAGCATTAAGAACTAATGCATTTACTGATAGTGAGTATGATAGCATTATATGAGAATTGCAAAAATGAGTATTGACAATGGCAACATCACCTATAAGATTCTATTTGGGATAGCAATAACAATAGTAGCTTACTTTGGAACTGCCTATTTTAATAAGTTGAATGAAATACAGAAAGATTTGATTGCATTGCAAATCAAAGTAACTGAATTACAAGTACAAATCATTACAAGAGCTGATGTGAAAGAAATGATTGCAAATGAAATAAGATATTACCATAAGGAGTATTACAAATGAAAAATTTAGCATGTATATGTGTATTGTTGTTGCTTGCAGGATGTTCACATAACAACATAACATATTCTGATGGTATTGGTTTGGAAACTACCTTAAATCCTAATACATATACCTTCGGTTTTAATTTCAGATACGGAAAAATATTTACTGCAACAGTAAGAGAAAACGCAGAAATTGAAATGCTTGGTGATGGTTCTGGTACTGCTGATAATGCTTCTTCTACTTCTGCAACTGCTTCTGGTGGTGTAAAAATAAAAATAGGAAATCAAGTTACAGGATATTATGTTGATGCGCTTGGTGCTGGTGCAACTCCTGAACAAATTCAAGAATACATGAAGCAATCAGAGAAGAATAGCAAATGAAAGATGCATTACTTGTAAAACTCTTTAAGAAAGATGGTTCTACATGGTTGGAACTTCAAGAAGATTTGAACCTTAATATAGGCGGCAAATGTATTTGGATTCCTAAAGGGTTTACATGTGATGGTTGTTCTATTCCTAAATTCTTCTGGCGTATAATTGGAACTCCTATGGATTTTGATTACTTGCTTGAAGCAATCGTACATGATTACTTGTATAGGTATCAACAAGTATCAAGGGCAAGAGCTGATAAAGTTTTCTTCATAATGTTGAACAAACAAGAAACTAAATACAGACGCTATTTCATATATATAGCTGTAAGGGCGTTTGGTTGGGTTGCATGGAGAAAAAATAAAAGATTACTTGCAATATGAGAATCAACAGCTCTTTTTGTGTCAGGACAGCAGAAAAAACAGATTATTTTCTGATATTATTAGATTTTGCTGTTGACTTTTTCTATTTTTCTGCTATAATATATAGTGTTGAGAGGATAACCCGAACAACGGAGGCTGTTTGAAAAGTGAAGTATAAAGTAGAATGGAAACGAAAAGCATTTAAGCAACTCGCAAAAGTGCAACGGCAACAACAAAGCAAGATTCAAGATGCAGTAACAAAACTTGAAAATTCTGAAACATGGGGAGATGTAAGAAAGCTAGTAAATCATGAATATGATTACCGATTGAGAGTAGGAGATTACAGAGTTCTGTTTAACGCTACAAACGATGAAACAATTGAAATAAACGATGTTTCAATTGAAGAAGTCAAAAAGAGAGATGACAGAACTTACTAAGGAACAGGGGGGGAGCTAAAAACTCCCCCTATTAAGGAGAAAAACAAAATGGCTATGAACGTACAAATTATCACGCAAAACAATTTACCTGCATTTGCTGTTATTCCTTATGCAGATTACCAGCGGTTAATCAAGCAGAATGAAAACAAGAAATACAGTGATGACTTGACTATTCCACATGAAGTTGTCAATATGTATTTTGATGAGAAATGCAGCTTGATTAAGGCATGGCGTGTGTATTTGGGAAAAACTCAAAAAGAAGTTGCAGAAGCTCTTGGAATTGGTCAAAGCGCATTTGCACAAATTGAAAAAAGTAAAAAATGTCAGAAAGCAACTTTAGAAAAAGTAGCTGTTGCGCTTGGTGTAGAACCAGGACAACTTACGCTTGATGATTGATTCCATTTGAAAAATGCTGAAAGCTCTTGTATTGTACTAGTTTGACAATACAGGAGCTTTTTTTATGAAAATTTTTGATGTAGAGTTTGAAACTGCCGCTGATGCATTTATGCTTGCACAGGAAAAAGCGGAGGCGATAAGAGAAAAATATGGTGTTCGTTCAATGGAACATCATGATTTTTTAAAGTCAGAAGATTACAATAAGGCGCTAAACTGGTTCTTACAGGAACAGGAAAAAGAAGATAAAAAATCAAACTAACCCTTGATTTTTGTTTTAGGGATGATAAGTTATCACTGTTTCAACAATATGTGTTCTTGATTCTACCAGAAGCTCGATCAAGGTGAACGGTTTGCGCATAATACCGGGTATGTGAAACGAAACAGCATTGCCGCCCGGCGAAAAAGCGCGGTATGCGCCGCGCAGCGGATGTGAACGGACTGCACGGTTCGGCGGCAGCCGAAGCGGGCAGCGAGGAGCAAGTGCGACGAAGGTGAACGCAGCGGAGCGAAGGCCCTCTGCCGCAGCCCGCGAAGCGGGCGGTGAGTTGGCCGCCGCAGGCGGACAAGTAAGGAGGACAAAGTCCTCCGCCACGGGCGGTAAGGGCGTAACCCGCGGGAAATGAAAACCCGACACAGAGTAAGAATGGGGGGCGGGGGAAATGTATTTCCCCCGCGAATCCCGCGACAATGCAGACGGACGAGTCCAGGAAACAAAAACGGAACAATTCAGCCGCCAGAGGCCGAATAAATTCGTTCAACCAAAGGAGTTATATCATGACAGACCGTACACGGAAACTTCACATACCCGGTATTATGCGTAATTACAGTCATATTGTGGCATATTCACCAGAAGTTCGATCAGAATAAAAGGCCTGCATTTCATTTTCTTCTCCAGCGGTCTTCGCATTTCCTCCGAAAAATATCCTTCAGAAAGATTTTATCCGGCATTAACGACGCTGTCTTCCGATGCGAAGCTCCACGGCAGCAGCAGCGGCTCTATCAGCTGGACCGGTTGCGCAGGAAATTTCCCCGCTGTAAAATCAAGCATGGTCCGGAAAACCCGGTCGGCTATCTCCTCAACCGGATGGCGCAGCGAAACGTGAAATTTTTCGTCCTTGAGAACGGAAGCCATCCCGTCAACACCGGCGGAACGGTAAAATCCGGGTTCGCGCGGCGCAACCTCCTCCAGCCGGCGCCGGACCTGAATCGCAGTGAAGTCGACCACGTGCCAGACCGTATCAAGCTGAGGCTGCTCCTCCAGCAACTTCAGCAGAGCGGCGCCATACGCTTCGGTTGCGATATTTTCATCCTCGGAATTGAACAGAACCAGAGGTTTCTTTCGTTCCGCAAACCGATCGATCATTCCCCGTGTGCGGTCATGAAAGCCGCGGTAAACCGTACAATTGCCACTGACGCAGGCAATGACGTTACGATTGCGGTCAATCAAATAATCGGCAGCCATGCAGCCGGCCAGATAATTATCCGTACAGATCGTACAGGCGGCCGGCGAGTCTCCGATATCGTCAATCTCTATCACATTCGGCATTGCCCGAAGCCGCCGGTCCAATGCGGGAATAATCGTCGCACTGCGGACTCCGGCCAGGAGTATGCCGTCAAAGGAATCGAGAACCGAAAGCACCCAGTCTTCCTCCCGGGGATCAATCATCGGCATGAAAACCAGATTGGCGTTGATTCTCATCATCATACGTTGCAGAGTATTGAAAATTTCCAGATAAACGGGAGTGGCCCCGGCGAAAGGATCCCGGCTGATCCAGGCGAACCGGAGTGTGCGTGTACGCTCCGGAACGGCGGCGACATTTACAACACTGCGCCTCCCCTGCTGCTTGACGATAATGCCGAGCCGGCTGAGCTGCACGAGAGCCTGACGGACAGTAACGCGCGAAACACCGGCCTGCGCAGCCAGCTCCGCTTCCGACGGCAGCGGCGTTCCATCCGGATAAATGCCGTTCTGAATATCTCCGGTAATCCGTCTCGCCAACTCTTCATATTTCGGAAGAGAACCCATCTGCTCTCCTTCTCAAAACAATACAAGTAAAATACAAGCTCCGATATAAGTATGAACAATTTCTCATGAAATGTCAATAGGCGGAAAGAAAATTTCGGCTTTTTTCCGCAGCCAATCAGTTCCGGCCTCCGTTTTCGATCATCGGCACGCTTTTCCGGTGAAACCGGCATGAGGGAAGAAACCAGAGCAGAAGGGAAACCGAGAAAACAGCAGAAAAAAACGACGCCCGGTCAGCGCGTCCGGCGGACGTATTCGAGCAGTTTCCGCAGGCCGTGCCGGTCGGCATAGGCCTTCACTTCGCGGAAGCCGGCGCCGTAGACAGGATCTTCGTTCTTCTCCATGCGGAGATTGCGCGACCCGTTGCCGTGCCGGAGGTTGACGAGACTTGCGACATATTCCGGGAACCCTTCGCTCCAGGAGGGCGGCAGGGAGCGGCCGTGATGATTCAGCCAGTCGTGCGCGGCCTCGTGCGCGGCGACCTCGATGAACTGGTCGCGCGGCAATGCGTCCAGAATCAGGATCGTGCAGCGTTCGGAGACGATTTCGGGCTTGCGGCCCGGATAGGTCCGCGTCCGATATTCGTAGTTGCAGCGGCCGAGCTCATACTTGCCGCCGGGCACGATTTCCCGCCCGCGGTTCAGGGTGGCGAGGTCGCAGAGGACGAATCCGGTCCGGCCGCAGCCGGGCGAACCGAGCAGCTCGGCAACCTCTCTTTCGACTTCGCGGAAGAGCTTTTCGGCCTCGGCCGGATCGGTGACCGCCGTCGCCAGGCAGCTGCCGCAGAGCGTGCGCCCGTCCGGCAGCTGCTCTCCGCGGCACGGCAGGTCGCAGGCGAAGCAGCGCGGCAGCTTTGCGCACTCCATGCAGAAAAGCCGCTTCTCCGCGCCGGTGTCGATAACCGTGTAGCGCCCGGCAAGCGGAGAGTCGCAGACCGAACAATGCGGCAGCAGCTTCTCCCAGCAGCCGGGCGAACAGACGATTTTCCCTTCGGTCCGCAGGTACTGCCCGTGAATCTGCCGCCCGCACACGGCGCAGGAGAGCGCCTGCGCCGCCGCCGGCAGCAGCAGCAGAGACAGCACCGGCAGCAGCCGGCAGAGCCATTTGCCGACCCCGTTCATGGCAGCAGCGCGTCCTCCGTCACGCGAGAATCGCGTCGATCCGCGCCAGCTCCGCGGGAGTCAGCGGAGCCCCCGAAAGCCCGGCGACCACATCGCGGATCTGGGCCGGGCGGCTTGCGCCGATCAGCGCCGAAGTCACGCCCGGGCGGGCGAGCAGCCAGGCGATCGCCATTTCGGCCAGCGTCTGGCCGCGGCCGGATGCGATCCCGTTCAGCTTCCCGATCTTCGCCAGCAGTTCCGGCGTCAGCGCCTCCTTCTTGAGGAAGCCGTTGCGGGCGACCCGCGAATCCTGCGGAATCCCGTCGAGATATCGATTGGTCAGCAATCCCTGGGCGAGCGGCGAAAAGACGATGCCGCCGACTCCCTCCTGCTCGAGCAGCCGGAACGAGCCCTGCACTTCATGGCCGCGATTCAGCATATTGTACGGGATCTGGTGCAGGACGAACGGCGTCCCGAGTTCGCGCAGAATGCGGAACGCCTCGGCCGCCTGCGCCGGCGGATAATTCGAAATCCCCGCGTAGATCGCCTTGCCGGAACGGACGATCTGGTCGAGAGCCCGCATCGACTCCTCGATCGGAGTTTCCGGGTCGCAGCGGTGGTGATAGAAGATGTCGACATAATCGAGCCCCATACGCTTCAGGCTCTGGTCGCAGCTCGCGATCAGGTACTTGCGCGAGCCCCAGTCGCCGTAAGGCCCCGGCCACATCGTGTAGCCGGCTTTGCTCGAAATAATCAGCTCGTCGCGGAACGGCATCAGGTCCTGCTTCAGGATGCGCCCGAAGGTCAGTTCGGCCGAGCCGGGTTCCGGCCCGTAGTTGTTCGCAAGGTCGAAATGCGTGATTCCGAGATCGAACGCCGTCTGCACCATCGCACGGGCGTTGTCGTAAACATCGACGCTGCCGAAATTGTGCCAGAGTCCGAGCGAAACGGCAGGAAGTTTGAGGCCGGTCTTCCCGCAGCGGCGATAACTCATTTCCTTGTAACGATTTTCATCCGGTTTATAAAACATCCTTTTTCACTCCTTCATCTGGCTTGTTCGGGAAAACGGTACAGGACTTCGTCGAGCCGGCCCGTCACGCCGAGCTCCGCGAGAAAACGGAAATGCGGCAGAAAGAAGCCGACTTCATAAAGATTGTGCGAATCGCTTCCGAGCGCGATCTTCACCCCCTTCTTCAGACATATTTCAAAAAACTCCGGCTCCGGATCATTCTGGTGAAAGTTCACTTCGGCCGCGACGCCGCAGCGGCGCAGCAGCTCGGCGACCGGTTCGTAAAGCTCCTTCGGCTTCGCCATGCCGGACCACGGAAAGATCCGGAACGGATGCGCAAGAATGTGAACGCCGTATTTCAGCAGCGCCTCGGTGCAGAACAGGAACTGCCTCGATGCGATGTGCGCATCATACTTCTCGGCCATATGGTGATATGCGCCGAGCCGGACCTGCGCGAACCGCCGGTCGGGTTCGTCGAGAATGATGTCGCCGTTGCGGTCCACATCGAGCTCGAAGCCGTTCAGGAAGGCGCCGGAGCGCCGCCCCTCGCGGATCGTCTCCTCATAGCCCGGCATGCGGCAGACCGCGGGGCAGCCGTCGGCTTTGCCGCGCGTCTTCCAGACATAGCGCCCGGCCCAGTAGTCGTCCACATCGAAATAGAGCTGCCCGGAGTGTTCGATGAAGGCGACCGTTTCGATGTTCGACAGCTCCGCCATCCGGAGCGCCTTCGGGATATCCATGTTTTCACAGCAGTAGGCCATGCGGGTGTGCACGTGAAAGTCCGTGACGCCCGGAAGCTTCTCAACCGCCATCGGCACCCGTTCCGCCCGGATCGAGCCGTCGGCGCCGACATCGGCCAGCACCGCCTCGAACGGAGCACGGCAGAAGTCGGGCAAGCCGCCCGCAGCCAGGCGAATGCGCTCCACCAGCGCAGCCGGGGACTCCGGCACGCCGTTCACATCAACTTGCTCCGGCGCCTCCGGCAGCGCCGCGCCTTCCTGGCGCACCAGCCAGAGCGGAGCCAGCGGCAGCCTGCGCCGCTCGACCGACAGAAACAGATCCTTCAGGAACCCCTCCTCCGGTTCGCCGAGCTCGCCTTCCACAATCAGCAGGTCGGCCGGAACGAACTTGTTGAACGCGTGCACCGCCCGCAGCAGCAGGTATTCGATCATATCCCCGGCCCGGTGGCGCGGATTCGAAACGATCGCGACTTTCATAGAACAGATCCCTCTTTTCCTTGATACCGCCGGGCGCCGGCCCGGAACCGTTTATCTTTTCGATAATATATCTCATTCTTTGCGCAACGCAATCGATTTTCAGCGAAAAGCCGCGAATCTCTTCCGGAACGGAGTTGCAAAAAAAACCGGCCGGAGATATGGTAAAAGCATGTGCCGAATCGACAATGACAATCAAAAGGGAAAGACGGTCCCGGCCTCCTCCCGGAACGCCTCGCGCTCCTCCGACCGGATTCTCGCGCTGCTCCTGCTGCTTCTGCTCGCCGGAGCGGCAACTTATGTATGCCTGCGCTACCGGGCGCTCGCCGTAAACCGCGACTTCCTCACCGCCAGAACGCCGGAACGGCTCGTCAAAGTCATCTCGAAATACGAAGCCTCCCACCCCGAGGCGGTTGAAGAGGCCCGCATCCGGCTGGCGGATCAGTACATGAACGCGAAGCGGTTCTCCGAAGCGCGGGCCGTCTATGCGGCGATCATCGACAAGGCGACCTACCCAGAAATCCGCCGCCTTGCCGCCTTCAACTCCGCCTCGGCTTATGTTTTCGAAGGGGATCACGCCAATGCCGCCGCCGCGTTCACCGCGCTCCTGGCAGAACCGCAGCTGCCGCTGGCGATGCGGGCCGAAGCAAGCTTCGCGCTCGCGGGGGAGCTCCGGAAGGCCGGGCACCCGGAAGAGGCCGTCCCGGTGCTCGCACGGCTTTTCGAAACGGCGCGCATGAGCGGGGACCCCGAAGCGTCCGCCGTCCGGAAAGCCGCCGTCGCCGCCCTCAAAAAACTCCATGAGGAGATCAGTACACCATGAAACGGCTCTGGGAAAAGTACTCCGGAATCCGCCCGTGGTTCTGGTTCTTCGGCTATCTGCTCGTCTTCCCGGATCTGACGATCTGGATCGCCAACTGCCGCGGATTGCATATGTTCGACCTCGAAAATCTCCTGATCGCCGCGCTGCTGACCGTATCCGGATTATTCCTTTTCGCGGTGTTCGGCTGCTTCGGCTCCCCGCGCTTCGGGCGGACGGTCATGCTCGCGGCCTGTGTGCTGGCCGGAACCTTTCATTTCCTGGATCTCTTTTTCTTCGTGCATTTCCAGAGCCAGACACGGCTCTCCTTCTGGTTCCTGGCCCGGGCGACGAACTGGACGGAGGTGCTCGGTTTCATTCATTTCTATCTGCTGAACGGGAAAACGGTTCTGCTGCTCCTCGCCTATCCCGCGAGCGGCCTCCTTTTCGCCGTGTTCCTGAAGCGGAAATTCGTCGCGGCCGGATTCGCGGCGTGGATTCTCGCCGGGCCGCTCCTGCTGAATTTCGCCCTTTCGCTCCGGCCGGACGCGGAGAACAACCGGTACGGCGTCATGACGCTGCCGGTCCTCATCGACCGCTTTCTCGAAGAGAAGCTCGACGCCGAATTCATGGCGGACGATCTCGCGGCCGCCAATGCGGAGCTGAAAGCGGTCAGCCGCGAGGAGTCCGCCGTCTACGTCCTCGTCATCGGCGAGTCGCACTCGAAATACCACAGCTCGCTTTACGGCTACCCGCGCCGGACCATGCCGCGCATGGAGGAGCTGGCGGCCCGGAACGAGCTTTACGTATTCCGGGACGTGACCGCGCCGAACTCCTTCACGAACAATGTCCTTCCCAAGCTCCTGAGCTTCGAGGCGCACGACGTGGATGAAAAGTTCTTCGAAGTGCCGAACATCATCGACCTCATGCGGGCCGCCGGATTCCGGACCTGGTACCTGAGCAACCAGGCGAACGCCTCCGAGCTCGGGCTGACCTATATGGCCATCGCCGCCCGCGCCGACGTGTTCCGCAACACCATGACCGTCTGGAAATCAAGCCCCGACGAAGCGCTTCTGCCGCTGTTCGACGAAGCGCTCGCCGACCCGGCTCCCCGGAAATTCATCATCCTGCACCTGATCGGCAGCCACAGCGGCTACGAAGCGACCTACCCCGCGTCATTCCGCCGGTTCCCGCTCGACGAAGCCCCGGAATTCTTCAACGCCCAGCAGAAACAGAATCGAGAAATCGTTAACCACTACGACAACTCCGTGCTGTACAACGACTTCATTCTCGACACCCTGGTCGGCAGACTGCGCCGGGGCAATCCGAACGGTTTCCTGCTCTATTTGCCGGACCACGGCGAAAACCTTTATGAAGAAAAAGATACGATTCTCCATATGGAATTCATGCCGACCCGGCAGACCGTCGAAGTCCCGATGCTGCTCTACCTGACCGACGCCTATCGGGCCGCCATGCGGCCGGGAGAAGCGGACGAAATCGCCCGCGGCACCGCCCGTCCCTGGAGCAGCGAGGACCTTCCGTTCCTGCTGCTCGAACTCGGGAGAATCGAATACGACGGATTCCAGCCCGAAAAAAGTCCGATCAATCCGCAGTTCCGCCCCAAGACCCGTATCGTCTCGAAATGCCGCATTCTCTACGACAAACTGAAGAATGCCACCTGCGAGGAACGCATTTCAGCCCGGAATTTGCGTTAAGAGCTTATTCAGGGATAAGCTCCAGGCCGCCGGTTCAGTGCATGCGCCGCGGACCCCGGAGAGGAAACAACGGTAAGAAAACCGCTGCGCTGTTCCACACGCCGCGGCGGCTTTCTTTTCCGCGAAACCTTTTATTTCAGAACCAGTTCAATCACCGGAATCTCGCAGCCCTGTTCCGGCAGGAGCACCGGCAGCTCAAGCGTCAGCGCGTTCTCCGGCGTGCCGCTGTTCAGGCTGTCGCCCTGCGACTCGCGCATGCGGATCTCGCTGCCGTCGGCCAGAAGCTGCGCATACCTGACCTTGCCGCCCAGGCCGTGCAGATGAATATGCTTGAACGGCCAGGCAAAGCAGTGCAGATAGAGCCGCTTCGTCTCCGGATTCCAGGTGAACCGGCAGTCCTCCGGGGCCGCAAATTCAGCCGGGGCCTGTCCGCAGCCGTAGATCGAACGCGAGTTGTACCGCATCCACGCTCCATAGGCCGCCAGCCGGTCGAGCGCCCGCTTGTCGAGATAGCCGCGCGAAGTCGGGCCGACGTTCATCAGCAGATTCCCGCCGCGCGACACGTGGTTGATCAGCATCTCAAGACACATGCGCGGCGATTTCCAGGTCGCTTCGTCACGGTGGTAGCCCCAGGAGCCGGAGAAGGTCTGGCATCCCTCCCAGACGACCGGCCTGCCGTCCGCATCGACCATGCCGCGGTCGGGCGTATACTGCTCCGGCGTCACGATATCGGCCGATTCGGGCAGATCGAGCCGGTTGTCGACGATGATGCCGGGCTGCAGGCGCTGCACAAGCTCATACAGCTTTTCGGACTCCCAATCCTCATGCCCCTTGCCGTTTTCGCCGGGATACGAGAAGTCGAACCAGATGATGTCGATTTTCCCGTAACCGGTCAGGAGCTCGGTCACCTGATCACGCATATACTGCGCGTAACGCTTCATGTCGCGAGGCGCGTTCAGCTTCGCAATCTCCTCCGGCGGCAGGTCGCGCAGCGGATGAATCCGGTCGATCGGGAAATCCGGATGGTGCCAGTCGATCAGCGAATAGTAGAAGCCGACCCTCAGCCCCTCCGCCCGGAACGCATCGACGACCTCGCGCAGCAGGTCGCGTCCGGCCGCGGTGTTCGTGACCTTGTAATTTGTATATTTCGTATCCCATAGGCAGAACCCTTCATGGTGCTTCGTCGTAATGACGAAATACTTCATGCCGGCCTCCCGTGCGGCCCGCGCCCACGCCTTCGGGTCGAAAAGATCCGGGTCGAACATCTCAAAATAGATTTCGTAATCTTCGTTCGGAATCCGCTCGATGTTGCGGATCCACTCATGCCGCGCGGGGAGCGCATAAAGTCCCCAGTGGATGAACATTCCGAACCGGTCGCGAACAAACCATGCCGTGTTGCCTTTTCCCATTTTTTTCTCCTTTGCCGTTTGCAAAAACATCGAAGGCTGCATATATTGTACCCGGGAATATGTATTTTTGCAACACTTCTCCTATGAAGAAAGTGCGGGCAGATATGACGAAAACAAACATTCTTCTGCCCGCGGGGCGGCAGTTGCGGCTCGACGGCGTCTGGCAGGCGCACCTCGGCAGCTTCTGGAACCACTTCCATCTGACCGGCGGCTACTGGCGGCTGTACCACCATGACGGCCCGGGCGCCGGAGTGTACCGGAACGGAACCCGGATCGAACTGCTGCCCGACGCCCTTTATCTGCTGCCGCCGTACCCGGAACTCGTCACCTGGCGCGAACGGCCGGTCTGCCAGTATTACATCCACTTCGAAGCCGCCTCCTTTTTCGGCAACCCGGAATACCGGCTGAACCGCATCGAACTGACGCCCGACCTGAAAGCGCTGGTGGACGAAGGGCGCCGGCTGGTCGACGAGGGGCAGTCCGGAGGCCGGACCGACCTGATCGGGCTCGCCCTCGCCGCCTCGGCCCTCGCCCGTGTTCCGGCCGAAGCGCTCTGCGAGCTCGACCGCGACCGGCGCATCACCCGCGTCTGCGACTGGATGCGCAATCATCCGGCCAGGGAACTCGATATCCCCGAGCTGGCCGCGCGCGCCGGATTCGTTCCGAATTCATTTATCCGCCGCTTCCGCGAAGTGACCGGCAGCACGCCGCACCAGTATCTGCTGAACCTGCGCTACACGCTCGCGGCGCGGCTGCTCGAATCGACCGATCTGGAAATCGATGCCATCGCCGCCGAAATCGGCGTAAAGGATCGTTTCCACTTCTCGCGCACCTTCAAGCGCCTGTTCGGTTCTCCGCCCGCGACCTACCGCAACGCCTCGCAAAAACCAGGCTGACCCCTTCATGCGCAACGAGCCCCGGAGGGAGCAATTCGTCTCTCATTCCGGAAAAGGAGTGCGTATTGTTCGTTTAACTGCGACAGCACCAGAGAAAGGTATATCATCATGAAACTCGATTTCGCTTCTTTGACAAGCCTGGAACCGGCTCTGCTCCGCCGATGCCCGGAAAATCCGATTCTGACCACAGAAGATATCCCCTACAGCTGCAAGCGCGTGTACAATCCCGCCGCAACCCGCTTGAACGGCCGCTATGCGCTGGTAATCCGGGTGGACAGCCATGAAGGCGAACAGATGCTGGGACTGGCGTTAAGCGATGACGGCATTCATTTCACCGTGGAACCGGAGCCGATATTGCGGCCGGACGCTTCGGAATGCGGACACCTGAATGATCCGCGCATCACGATGATCGACGGCGAATATATTCTGACCTACTGCTCCGATCCGCAGGAGGACAACTTGCGGGAGGAAGGAATTTTTCTGTGCATTGCCAGAAGCCGTGACCTGCGCCATTGGGAAAGAATCTACCGCTCTTTGCCGGATAACCGCAACGCTGTTGTTTTTCCTGAAAAGATCAACGGAAAATTTGCGCGGCTGGAACGCCCGTTCCGCCGCGCTTACCGCCCGGAGAATGGTTATGATATCTGGTTTTCCGACTCTCCGGACCTGGAGTATTGGGGAAATCACCATCTGGTGCTCTCCTATCTGGATGTCGCCTGGGGGAGTCATAAAATCGGCCCCGCCGCCCCGCCGATTAAAACCGGGGCAGGATGGCTGACCTTCTTTCACGGTGCATTCGTTCCGGAAGAGTGCACTGCGGACGGCTGGAAAATCTGGCCTCCCGAGGGGGGAAAGGTTTATTGCGCCGGCCTGATGCTGCTTGATCTTCAGAAACCGTGGCTGATCCGGGCGCGCTGCCCATTTCCCGTGCTGACGCCGCGGATGGAATACGAACTGGACCCCCGCTACCGCCCCAACGTCGTATTTCCATGCGGCATCATCCCGGAGCCGGACGGTTCGGTGAAAATCTATTACGGAGCGTCAGACATCTGTATCGCCATGGCAACCGCCCATATCGACCAGCTGGTCGAATACTGCATGACTCATTCGACCGATTCTCTGAAACAATGAGAATTTGCCCCTGATGAAAGAAACTGCATGATGCCGCCGAAAAACAGTCATTTGCCGAGAATCCGATTGGCCGACCTGTTTGTTGAAACGATATCCGGAAATGATGAAAAATGAAGTGCCCCAAAAGCCGGGCCCGGCTTTTGGGGGGCACTTTATTTTACGAGGAATTATTTTCCGGAAGCAGGCTGGAGATTTCCCGTCTGCTGTTTTTGTGAACTGCGTCTTCTGAGCTTGGCGATTCTTTCTGCCGAGGCATGGATTGCTTCAGCAATCTCTTCGCGAATCTGTCTGGCGATCTTCTTGTTCAGTTTTTCTCTGGTCGACATATTGTGCTCCTCCTTTTGCTTTTCAGCTTTAAAGAACGACCGCATATTATGCGTTCCGACACGATATATCTAGAATGAATTTCCGGAAAATTCAATCTCCGGCCATCGGTGTTGACGGAATATTGACGATTTTCTGATGATTCCAAATCTCAATCTTTTAATCCTTCCGAAATCCGTTTTTCAATCCAGCCGGATTCAGAATCAAAATTAACACCGATCAGCATTCTTGCTTCATGGCTTTCCCGACAAGTTGATCCGTCTGAATTCGAATGCAATCCTGCTGCAGGCCTCCACAACCATGTCGATGCATCCATCATTGCCAAACTCTCTCGAATCTGAACGTACGGGAAATCATATTTGGCTCGTCTACGATTTTCAATTGACGGATATGTCATTCTCCTGTAATATATCGATACATGAATGGAGCTCGTCTGCACATGAATCATCAAAAAAAATGGTTAAATCCTTTTTTAATTTTTTTGTCCAATGGCAACCCTCCTGAACATTTATCGGGTGATTGTTTAAATAGCGGTGCGCGATTGACGAAGAGATCCATGTACAATTTTTATAATCCTGATTTTGTTCTGATAGATGATACGCATCAATCAGTGCTTTTATTGCTTTGGAATTACTTTTGTAAAAATCTGCCGCCGAGGCAATAATATTTGCTTCCGGTCCATACTTTTTACGCAGCCTTGACAAATACCGGAAGTATTTTTGCCGTGCTTTACGTTCAGTTAAAATATCTTGGCTAAAAGCCAGCTTTTCGGCAAGTTCAATAACGTTGCCCCATTCCCGTGAAGTGGCTTTCATTCTATTAAATACCCTGATTATATTTACGTCATCAGCCGTATCGAGACTTGTGCGCACATTTGATTCTGACCGATTGCAGTTTCCTGAGCACACGTAGCCGAAGCATTCTCCGACCGCCCAGGAAGCCCCCGCTTTCTCATTCTTGCAGGCAAAGCGTACCCGATAACCTTCTTTTTTTACGAACTCAATGGAATCACCGTCATTGATGTCTGGAAAAAATTCTTTTTAAGACGCTGCTGATGTCAAGGTTTCGTCTTTTTCAGTAATCATATTCTGGAATCCCCGTGCCGGCAGAAACATTGTTTTGCCGGAAAACGCAGTAAATGCTTCGGAACAGCCCCCCCTTTGGCCGCGCCGAATCCCGCGCGCATGAAGCGGGAGATGGAGAATCGGCCCCCCGCTTCTCTCCCGGCCGGTTACTCCGCCGGCTTCACCATGGCGCTGACCGTGTAGGTCTTGCCCGGTTCGACCTCGAGGACGCGGTAGAAACGGTTGTCATGGTTCGTGCGGATCGCCGCCTTGCCGTCGGGACCGGCGCCCGGCACAATCTCGGAAACTCCGGCCAGCCAATAGCCGGACGGCATGGTCCTGCCATTGCCGGCTTTGTAGGTTTTCGCATAATCCGAATTCGGCAGAACCTCTCCGTTGACCTTGACGGGCCCGACCAGGACCCATTCGCGAGCATCCTTGTTCTGCGCCCACTGGCCGCCCATCTCAAGAGTGACCCTGCCGCCGTCGGCGGCCCTGAACGAGAAGGTGCATTCAGTCCATTCCCCGGCCTTCAGCGGCGCGGCGGAATAAGCGGTCACGTAGTTGACCCGCTCCGCTTCCGGGCGGAACGACGGCGCCATGACCTTCATCTGTTCGCCGGCGACCGGCTCAAGCCGGACCTTTCCCTCCTTCCGCGCGCCGTTCACATCGACCCGGAACGCCGGGGCGGCAAACACGGCGGCGCCTGCCGCCGCAACCAGCATGACTCCAATCAGCTTCTTCATGATATTCTCCCATGTTCCCCAAAAAGCGCCTCCTCCGCCCGCAGGCCCGGGGTCTTTCGGACCAAGTGCCCAAAAGCTTCAGCTACTTTTCGGAAGCCCCCTCTCTCGAAGGAGACCGTGCCCGACACTGCGTATCGTGCTCGTCTCAAAAGACCGTGCCCGACACTGCGTGTCGTGCTCGTCTCAAAAGACCGTGCCCGACACTGCGTGTCGTGCTCGTCTCCGGCGCTTCGTGCGGCTTCACCGCACTACCTCCGCGAGAAAGGCATTGTTAATGTTTCGATGGTATTGATATACCGTCCCCTTGATTTCCGGCAAAACGGGCCCTCCCCGCCTCCGGCGGTTATACACTACCCCCGAATCGGCGGCACATCAAGGCGGCAACGGCAGATTTTCAAAGTTTTCCGCCGGGCACTGCCGGTCCGGCAGGGACGCAAAACCGCGCAATTCAGTGCAGACGACCCCTCCGGCAACTTGAAAAAATACATTCCCGAAGCTATTTTATACTATTTATTCGGGAGTCAAAACAAGCGATCATGCGGAACCGTATTCTGAACGACTGGAACATCTTCCTGCCCGGGCGCGGCGTCCGGAACTTCTTCGCGGGCGTCCTGATCTACGGCATCGCCTACAACTGTTTTTACGGAGTGCTCAACAACTATCTCGTCGACATCCAGCACTTCACGGAGTGGCAGCGCGGCGTGCTCGAATTCTTCCGGGAGCTGCCGGGGCTTTTCCTGATCGTGATCCTCGCGTTGATGCACCGGGCGAGCGAGTGGAAAATCCTGCGCATCGGGGCGCTGATCGCGCTCGCCGGCGTCGTCGGACTGCTCTTCGTCGGCTCCAGCCACGCGCTGCTCATATTGCTGGTCATGATCTGGAGCGCAGGAGAGCACATCTTCATGCCGGCGCGGAACTCGATCGCCATGCACATCGCCCGGCACGAAAAAGCGGGCGCATCGCTCGGCCTCACGTCAAGCGCGGGCTTTCTCGGCCAGGTCGCCGGCGGACTCTTCGCGGCCGGGGCGTTCTTCTTCGCCCGGCGGCATTTTCCGGAGATTCCGCAGAAAACGCTCTATAACTTCATCTGGATCGTCATCATCGTCCTGCTGGCCTCCATGTACCTCGCCAGCTTCCCGAAACTGACCGAGTCGCAGCAGGTCAGGCGGCCGCGGCTCTACTTCAGCCGGAAATTCCGGAAATTCTACATGCTCGAAATCTTCTACGGCGCGCGAAAGCAGATTTTCATCACCTTCGCCCCGTTCGTGCTGATCCTGATTTACGGGCTCGACACGGCGGAAATGGCGCTGCTGGTCGGCATCTGCGCCGCGATCAACATCTTCGGCGGCACGCTGATCGGGCGGCTGATCGACAAGGTCGGCTACCGGAACGTCATGATCTACGACACGGTCGTGCTCTTCTTCGTCTGCCTGATCTACGGGTTCGCCGACAGACTGTTTCCGCCCGGAGTCGCCGTCTGGGCGGTCATGATCACCTACGTTTTCGACGCGATCATCTCGACGGCGTCGATGGCGTCGAGCATCTATGTGCGTGAAATCTCCGACTCGACCGAGGAGGTCACGGCGACGCTGACCACAGGAATTTCGGTCAACCACCTGATCAGCGTGCTGGCCGCATTGCTCGGCGGCTGGCTCTGGACCAGCTTCGGCGTCGGATTCCTCTTCATCTTCGCGGCGGTGATGGCGCTCTGCAACACGGCATATGCGCTCATGCTCCCGAAACCGAAGGAGGCGCAGTGACTTTTTACCGGAAAAATCTCATTTGCGATTTGCGCAGGAAACGAAAACAATTTATATTCTTTTCCACAGGAGCCAAATACAGTTTGAAACAAGAGGTGAATTCATGAAGATACAGAATGGAGCGGTTTCCGCCCTGCTCGGCGGCGCGATTCTTCTGGCGGCCGGCTGCGAAAGCACATCCGGCCAGGCGGAGGACGCCCGCATCTACCGCACGGTCGCCGCACAGCTGGATACCGGCGGCACCTACTATCAGATCATGAATCCGCGTTATGTTTTCGAGGCGGCCGACCGGATCGGCGTTCAGCTGTTCAACAGCTTCACCTCCATGCCGGAACCGCCGGAAAACTTCACGGAAATCATGGATGCGTCGCTCCATATGGCGCTGGCCTACCGGCTCTCCGGCCTCGAGGATATTCAGGGCTGCGGGTCCAGTTCCGTGCGCGTTTCGGATGACCGTGAACCGCTCCTCTTCCGCAACCGGACTTTCCTCGCGGTCAGGCCCGAAAGCAAAGGGTTCCTCTGGGCGCTGCCCGGCACGGAGAACCGGCCGCTCGCGGCTTCGTGGAACGCATTGCCCGCCGATGTCGATTCGGCCTTCGAATTCGAGCTCCGGCCCGATGCGGTCTACCGGGTATTCGCGCAAAGCGAAAAATTTTCGCAGTATCTGCATGACGAGCGGATTGCGCTCTTTGTCGGCGAACCTCCGGAGAAGCTGCTGGCCGGCCTCTCCGGCGTCGTCGGCTTCGCCTCCATCGCCGCCGAGGGCTCCGATGAAGCGCTTTCCGGCAACCATCTGATGCTGTCGCTGCCGGACGGCGAAGGCAAGCTCGCCGGGCTCCTGCGCAAAGTCGTGCTCTTCCTGCCCGGAACCAAAGTGGAGAATGAGCGCATCGAATTCGGCACGGTGCTCGGGGAACGCGCTCCGAAAGCCCGGCCCGTCGCCATGCTGAAAGAGGGCCGGATCACCCTGTACAGCAGCCTCGCCGCCGAAAAAGCGTTTACCGCCCCGGAGAAAAAGCTCGCGGCGACGGAAGCGTTCCAGCGCCTTTCCGCCGGGCTGCCGGAATCCGGCATCGGCTATCTCTACAACAATGAAAGCTATGCGAAAGTCTTCAACCTGCTGATGGAGGAGTTCGAACTCTCCTTCCGGGTGAATCCGGACAGCTGGACTCCGTCGCAGCTCACCGTCCTGACCCGTGACGGCAACAACTTCCTCGCCACAGGGAACAGCAGTCTGGACAGCAACCAGAGCAAACTCGTCAACCAGCTCGTCCTGCCGGTCGCCGTCGGCAGCATGGCCGCCAAAGAGTACCTGAAGCGGAACGGCGGCCTCCTTCCGGGAGCGGAAGAGAGCGCCGAAGCGCCGGATACGACCGGAGAGTGCCAGATCAAGCTCGAATTGTTCAAGGATGCGCTGGCGCAATACGCGGAACGGCACGACGGCGCCTACCCGGAGAAGGAGAACATCGAAGGAATCCGCGCGCTTCTCGCCGGAAAATTCCTGCCGCTCGAAGCGACGGTCTGCCCGGGCGCTTTCGGTGAGGACGAGCCGGCCGAAAGCCCGGAGCTGTTCGATATCGGCAACTGCTCCTTCATCTATTTCGGCGGTTTCACGACGAAATCGAATCCGAAGCTTCCGCTCGTCGCCGACTGGCCCTTCAACCACAGGGGGGCGGTCAACGTCCTGCTCGTGGACGGCACGATCGAAAAGCTCGAACTCGAAACCGACAACTGCAGACGCATCGTCAGCAAGCTGCAGACGATGTACCAATACAATGAAAAAGAATTCCAGAATCTGATCCGGCAGGCGGACAAACTCGACAAGATGTTCGAGCTGGAATGATTGACAGGTTGATTAAACGATGAAAAAAATCAGCGACGACATTGCCCATGCCCTCGACAAATGCGCGGAAGCGCTGTCGATCAACGAGCTTTCGAGAGTCACCGGCGTACGGATCGAACTGCTCCGGAGGTTCATCACCAGAAAGACGCGCCATGTGCGCGGAGAGACCTGGGACAGGATCTACCCGGTGCTCCGCCCCTATCTGGCCAGCGCCGAACCGCCGCCGGAGAAGCCCCCGATCCGCATCGGCCGCGCCTACCGCCGTCACCCCGACCTGGTCGAAATGTTCAGCGACCAGAAAATTCTGCTCGACGCATTCGACGTGCTGCCGGATAACGGCAAAAAAAATCTCGTTGACGAACTGCTCCGGGAAGCGGCCGAAAGCAGGCCGACCGCCTATACGGCGCTCTCTCCCGTCGAAAACCAGCTGATGGGCCGCTTTCTCCAGCTCGATGCCGAAGGCAGGAAACGGCTTCTTGAACGCATGCTCGAAATGGCGACCGCCGAAGTGCGGGAACGCCGGAAACAACTTTTTTAAGGAAACCAGAGAATGTCCCAGACTATTTCCATCATGCCGTGTCTCGACATGCAGAACGGGCGCGTGGTCAAAGGCGTCCACTTCGTCGACATCGCCGATGCGGGCGACCCGGTCGAGTGCGCCCGCGCCTACTGCGCCGCCGGAGCCGACGAGCTTGCCATGCTTGATATCACGGCGACGGTCGAAAACCGCCCGACGCTGGCGAAAGTCGTCCGCGAAGTCGCGGCGGTCTGCACGGTGCCGTTCACCGTGGGCGGCGGCATCAACGACATCAGGGCGGCGGCGAATGTGCTCGAAGCCGGAGCTGACAAGGTCTCCGTCAGCAGCGCCGCCTACCGCCGGCCGGAGCTCATCACGGAAATCATCCGGGAATTCGGTCCCGACGCGCTCACGGTGGCGATCGACGTCGATGTGAATCCGGCCCTGCCCTCCGGTTACGAAGTATATATCGACGGCGGACGCACCGCGACCGGCACCGACGCGCTCGAATGGGCGAAGCGCGTCGACGGCTGCGGCGTTCCGGTGATTCTGCCGACCAGCAAGGCCGGGGACGGCGCGAAAACCGGTTATGACCTGCCGGTCATCCGCGCCATGGCCGATTCCTGCCGCGCAAAGATCGTCGCTTCCGGCGGCGCAGGCAAGCTTGAACACTTCCTCGAAGCGGTCGAAGCCGGCGCAGAAATCCTGCTGGCCGCCTCGGTCTTCCACTTCCGGATGATCGAAATTCCGGCCCTCAAAGCCTATCTGAAAGAGCACGGCGTCCAAGTCCGCTGATCCCCTTTCCCGCAACGCCGCGGAGTTCGGAGGGAATCCCCTCCGAATCCCGCCCGCGGTCAGGCAAACGGAATTGCGGGGCTAAAGCCCGAGCAGCTTCGACGCGTTGCGCACCGCCGCCATGGCGTCGGCGCCGTATACCGCGCCGATCGATTCCGCAAACGCCTCGTCCACCGCGGCACCGCCGACCAGAATCGGAATATCGAGCCCGCGCTCCCGGGCGAGGTCGATGACCACCTTCATCTGAGGCATCGTCGTCGTCATCAGGGCCGAAAGCCCGATCAATGCGGCCTTCTCGCGGACGGCCGTATCGATGATCGTCTCGGCCGGAACGTCCTTGCCGAGGTCGATGACCCGGAAATTGTGATTCCTGAACAGCAGCGATACGATATTCTTGCCGATGTCGTGGATGTCCCCCTTGACCGTGGCCAGCACGAAAACCGGGCCGTCCGAGCCGCCGCCCTCCTTCCGGAGCAGCGGCTCGAGCTTTTCCATCGCCTTCTGCATGGCCGCCGCACTCTGCATGAGCTGCGGCAGGAAATACTCCTTCCGCTCGAAACGTTCGCCGACTTCGGTGATGGCGGGAATCAGAATCCGGTTGACGATCGCGCCGGGGTCGGCATTCGCGGCAATGAGTTCATCAAGCAGCTTCAGCGCCGTCTCCTGGCGGCCGCGCAGCACGGCGTCGAACATGCGCTCTTCGGGAGGACGGACGTCCTGCTCCGCCGGGCCGCCTCCCCCCGCCGGTGCGGCCGGCTGATTGCCGAAGCGTTCGAGAAACCGTTCGAGCCGCCGGTCGCGGCAGCCGAGCGCGTCCCCGGCCGCAATCGTATCCATAATGCCCGGCGCAGCCGGATTCGCAATGGCCGAAGTGAGTCCGCGCCCGAGCGCCATGCCGAGAAAGGTCTGGTTCACGACGGCGCGGTTCGGCAGCCCGAAACTCACATTCGAAAGTCCGCAGATCGTATTGATTCCGGCCTCCCGGCGGCACTTCTCGATGAAATCAAGCGACACTCCGGCCGCCTCGGGATTCGCGGAAATGGTCATGATCAGCGCATCGGCGACGAAATCCGCCGAAGTATAGCCGTACTTTCGCGCATGCTCGACGATCCGGCCGAGCACGGAAAGCCGGTCGGCTGCCGTGGCGGGAATCCCCTCCTCGGTCAGCGGCAGCAGAACGAGCATCGCGCCGTATTTCGCCGCGATCGGCAGGATCGTGTCGATCCGCTCCTCCTCAAGCGAAATCGAGTTGAAAAGAGCACGCCCCGGATAAATCCGCAGCCCGGCCTCGACCGCTTCGGGATTTGTCGAATCGATGCACAGCGGCGTATCCGTCGTCAGCACGAGCTCGCCGACCGCACGGCGCATGGTCGCCGCCTCGTCGATGCCGGAGAGGCCGAAATTCACGTCGAGAAGCGCGGCCCCCTGCGCGGACTGCTCGCGGGCAAACTGCCTGACCAGATCAAGGCAGCCGGCCCGCAGCTCGGCCTGGAGCGCCTTCTTGCCGGTCGGATTGATCCGCTCCCCGATCAGCGCGAACGGCTCGTCGGCCGCGATACGGCGGAAACGCCCCGGAGATGCGACGATCCCGCGCTTCTCGGCCGAAACCGGCCGCGGGCGGCTGCTGCCGATCGCTTCGGAGAGGAGCCGGATATGCTCCGGCGTCGTGCCGCAGCAGCCGCCGATCAGGCTCGCTCCCGCACCGACCAGCGCGGCGGCCGAGGCTGCAAACGCCTCCGGACCGAGGTCGAACCGGGTCTCGCCGTCCACCAGGTGCGGCATGCCGGCATTCGGCTTGGCTGCAAGCGGAATCTTCGCGTAAGGCTTGACGGAGCGGATAATCCCGGCCATCGCCTCCGGCCCGGTCGAGCAATTGCAGCCGAACGCATCCGCACCGAGCCCCTGCAGCGTCACCAGCGCGGAGACGGGGTGGACTCCGGTCAGCGTGCGTCCGCCCGGCTCGAAGGTCAGCGTCACGAGGGCGGGCAGCTCGGAGAGCTCGCGGACCGCGATGAGCGCCGCGCGCGCCTCCTGCAAATCCATCATGGTTTCGATCGCAAACCCGTCGATGCCGCCGCTTTCGAGCAGCGCGCGGATCTGGCGCTTGTAAATCTCCACTGCTTCGTCGAACGCCAGCTCCCCATAAGGCTCAATCAGTTGCCCGGTCGGCGCGATATCGGCGAAAACGAACTTGTCCGGAACCGCCCGGCGCGAGAGCCTGGCGAGTTCGCGGTTGATCTCCTCCGTCCGGTCCGCAAGGCCGAACTCCGCGAGTTTAAGCGGGTTGCCGCCGAACGTCGGAGCATAGACGATATCGCTTCCGGCGGCGGCGTAACAGCGCTGCACGTCGATGATCGCATCGGGATTGTCGAGAATCCACGCTTCGGGACAGACGCCGGGCGGCATGCCGCGTTTGGCCAGCTCGGTCCCGGTCGCGCCGTCGAGGCGCAGAATGCGTTGGATGGCGAGGGTTTTGAATTCACTGCGTGTCATGCGTATCCTTACGGTAAAAATCCTGTTTCCATTTATTAAAATACCGCGGAATCGCCGAAAAAGCAATCAATTTCGATTGAAACCTTCGCGGAGAAGGGTATATATTATGCAGACCGGACAAAAAAACATCCTTAATCATATATGGAGTTGATCTATGACAGACGCAGAAAAGCCGCAGGGAATCTTCGCCCCCGGGAGTGAATTTTTCGTCGGCTGCAACTACTGGGCCAGCCATGCCGGGACCGCAATGTGGCGCGACTGGCGCCCGGAGGTCGTCGAAGCCGACTTCCGGCTGCTGGCCGAAAACGGCGTTGAGGTCGCGCGGGTGTTCCCGCTCTGGCCGGATTTCCAGCCGATTCAGGCACTGACGGGCGGCGGCCAGTCCTTCGTCGAGATGCGGTTCGGCGAGCGGCCGCTGCCGGATACGCCGGCCGGGCGCGCCGGCGTCGACGAGGTCATGGTCGAACGGTTCCGCGAGCTGTGCCGCGTAGCCGAGGCGAACCGCATCAAGCTCATCGTCGGGCTGGTGACCGGCTGGATGTCGGGCCGCATGCATGTGCCGCCGGCTTTCGAGCGCGTGAACGTCATCACCGACCCGACGGCGATCAGGTGGCAGGTCCGCATGGTGCGTTATCTGGTTCGCGAACTGCGCGGCTGCCCGGCGATCGCGGCGTGGGACCTCGGCAACGAATGCAACTGCATGGCCTGGAGCGACTCTCCGTCGGAAGCCTGGTGCTGGAGCAATGCGATCACGTCGGCGGTCCGGGTCGAAGACCCCGATCGTCCGGTCGTCTCCGGCATGCATTCGCTGCAGTGCGAACGCGGAGCATGGACGATTCAGGATCAGGGCGAAGTGACCGACGTGCTCTGCACGCACCCGTACCCGCTTTTCACGCCGCACTGCGGGACCGATCCGGTCAATACGATGCGGAACGCCTTCCATGCCGCGGCCGAAACCCGGCTTTACGGCGACATCGGCGGCGTTCCGGCCTTCGTCGAAGAGGCCGGCAACCTCGGGCCGTCGCAATCGAGCGACGAAGTGGCCGGCAACTACCTGCGGAACATGCTCTGGAACTGCTTCGCGCATGACTGCCGCGGGCTCCTGTGGTGGTGCGCGAACGATCAGACCCGGCTCGAACATGCGCCGTACGACTGGGCCGCCGTGGAGCGCGAACTCGGCCTGCTGCGGGTCGACCGCACCCCGAAACCGACGATCCGGGCAATGAAGGCGTTCGGGGAAATCCTGGACCGGACCGGGCTCCGCCGGCTGCCGGCCTTCCGGCGCGACGCCGTCGTGATTCTGACCCAGAGCCAGGATCAGTGGGGCGTCGCCTACGCGAGCTTCCTGCTCGCGAAGCAGGCCGGTTTCGACGTCGAATTCCAGTACGCGGGCCAGCCGCTCAAGCCGTCGAAATTCTACATCATGCCGTCGGTCGGCGGAACCCATGTGATTCCGGCCCGCTGCTACCACGCGCTGCTGCGGGAGGTCGAAAACGGCGCGACGCTGTTCGTCAGTTCCGACGGCGGTTCGCTCGAACCGTTCGGCACGGTGTTCGGCATCGACATCGCGACCCGCTGCAAGGCGGTTGCGGAGACGACGATCCGCTCCGAGGAACGGGAGTTCGACGTGCGCTGCCGCGCCGAATACCAGCTCAATCTCGTGAACCGCCGCGCGGAGGTGCTGGCCGTCGATATCGACGACGATCCGATCTTCACGCTCTGCGGTTACGGCCGCGGCAAGGCGCTGTTCCTGGCGGCTCCGATCGAACGGGCCGCCACCGAGACGCCGCGCGCATTTTTCCCGGAAGCGCCGGAGCTCTACCGGCTCTACGCGACGGCGGCCGAAGCCGCCGGCGTAACCCGCCGCGTGTTCCGCACGAATCCGCTCCTGACGCTGACCGAGCATGAGCTCGATGCGGATACGCTGCTCGTGATCGCGGTCAACAACACGCCGTCGCCTCTGACCGATGAAATCACCTCCGCGCCGGAGTGGGTTTTCGATTCGATGGTCTGGGGCGAGCCCCCGGTCGAACACGGCTTCACGGTGCAGGGAAACGCGGGCGCGATCCTGAAATTCCGCAGAGCGAGGTGAGCCGTTGCGTCATCCGGTCAAGGCCGTTCATTTCCAGCTGACCGGCCGCTGCAATCTCGCCTGCAGCTTCTGCGGGCAGAACAAGGGAATGCTCGGTACCGGCCGCGAAGAGCTGCCGGTCGGTTTCTGGCTGCGCTGCGCGGAAGAGACGGAACCGGACGCGCCGGTCACCTTCTGGGGCGGAGAACCGCTGCTGTATCCGGGCTTCGAGGAGCTGGCCGAGCGCCTCTCCGCGAGCCGGCATCCGCTTGAGATCGTGACGAACGGCACTCTCGCCGGCCGCCATGCCGAGACGCTCTGCCGCCGCTTCCGCCGGATCTTCATCTCGGTGGACGGCCCGCGCGAGCTGCATGACGCGGTGCGCGGCAAAGGAGTATTCGACCGCGTCCGCGCCAGTCTTGAAAAACTGCGGGAGCGGCGCGGCCGGCTGGTTTTCCTGACCACCGTCTCCGACGCGAACGTGGAACGCATGGCCGAACTGCCGGAACTGCTGGCTCCGCTCGGACCGGATGAAATCATCCTGCAGCAGCTCATGTACCTCACAGGAGCAGAGATCGCCGCCTACCGAAACTACAGCCGCACGCATTTCGGGTGCGACTATCCGGAGCTCGAAGCGTGGCGCCGCGACGACGATGCGGCGTACCTGGCGCGCCTGAAGGAACAGACCGCGCTTGTCCGGCAGCGGCGTCATCCGGTAAAGGTCACGGTGACCGGGCACCGCTATCCGTCCCTTCCCGCCGACACTCCGCCCTGCCAGGCTCCCGGCTGCCGCCTTCACATCCGGCACGACGGAGAAGTCGGTTTCTGCACCGACTACTTCGGTTTTTCGATCGGAAACGCGCAGCGGCACCCGCTGCCGGAGCTGATCGAGGGGGAACGCGCCGGACTGTGGCGCAAAGCCATACAGGATAAAGCGCTGCCGGTCTGCGACCATTGTGCGTGGCGGCTGCAGGTCCCGTACGGCGGCTGACCCCGTCTCTGCGGAGTCAGTCGAGAGCGGCGATGTGCGGCAGATTCCGGTACAGCTCGTCGGCGTCGAGCCCGTAGCCGACCAGATAGCGCGTGCCGGTCACGAATCCGGTCCAATCGGCATGGGCGAGACTGTTCGGCCGCGGCAGCCTCTTTTCGACCATGACGGCGGTACGGACCCCGGCGGCGCCGCGTTTCCCGAAATAATCGCAGACGCATTTCAGAGTGGTTCCGGAGTCGAGCACTTCGTCGAGGATCAGGATTTCGCGCCCGGCCGGATCGAGCTTCAGCATCGAACGGAACTCAAGCTCTCCCGTGCTCCGGCACCCCCGGTAGCTGGCCACCGCGAGCGAATCGATCCAGAGCGGCAGGTCGATCGCGCGCGCCAGATCGGCGGCGAAACAGAGTCCCCCGGTCATCAAAGTGACGAGCGTCAGCTCCTTCCCCCGGTAATATTCGGTGATTTCAGCCCCCATCGCGGCGATGCGCCCGGCGATTTCATCGGAGCGGTACAGTATTTCCATAGCAACAGGTCCTTTGTCAGTTGCGGAAAATATAGCGTCTCTTTCCGGTGCTTTCAAGTTGCATTCGGCACGGAACGGTGCTATTTTGAGTCCAGAATCAGGAGGTTCCGAAATGTATGACTGGCGATTGCTCGAAAACGGGCTCGAAATTCCGGCGGTGACTTACGCCGATCAGCCCTATATCATCCGCTGCAATGACGGCGCATGGCTCTGCTGCGTGACGACCGGCTCCGGGGAGGAAGGCGCGCCCGGGCAGCACGTCTCGACCTGCCGCTCGACAGACGGCGGGAAAAGCTGGGAGAAACCGGTTCCGGTCGAGACGCCGGGCGACGTGGAAAACTCCTACGCGGTCCTGCTGAAAGCTCCGTCGGGACGCGTTTTCGTCTTCTACAACCGCAACTCCGACAACGTCCGTGAGATCCTGAGCCACGACAAACAGGAAGTGATCACCCGGGTCGACAGCCTCGGACACTTTGTGTTCAAATACAGTGATGACAACGGAAGGAGCTGGAGCCGGGAGCGTTACGACATCCCGTTCCGCCTCTTCGAGTGCGACCGCGCGAACGTCTACGGCGGCAAACTCTGCTTTTTCTGGAACGTGGGGCGCCCGTTCATCCACAATGGAACGGCTTACGTGACGCTGAACAAAGTCGGCGAAATGGGGCGCGGATTTTTCCAGCGTTCGGAGGGATGCCTTCTGGCGAGCCCGAACCTGCTCACGGCCGACAATCCGGCCGATGCGGCCTGGGAGACGCTGCCGGAGGGCGAGACCGGCATCCGTCCGCCGGAAGGCGCCGGACCGGTCGGCGAAGAGCACTGCGTCGTGCCGCTTTCGGACGGCAGCTTCTACGATACGTTCCGCACCATCGCGGGCCACCCGGCCGAGGCATACAGCCGCGACGGCGGGAAAAGCTGGCAGCCGCCGCAATTCATGCGCTATGCGGACGGCCGCCCGGTCAAACACCCGCGCGCGGCGAATTTCGTCTGGAAGTGCGAAAACGGGAACTACCTCTACTGGTTCCACAATCACGGCGGCCGCTTCATCGCCCTCGACCCGTATGTGACCTATGAGGACCGCAATCCGGTCTGGCTGCTGGCCGGAATCGAGGCCGATTCGCCGGAGGGCAAGGTGATCCGCTGGGGCGAACCCGAGCTGCTGCTTTACAGCGACGACCCGATGATCCGCATCAGCTATCCCGACCTCGTCGAAGAGAACGGCCGCTATTTTGTGACTGAGACCGAGAAGAACAAGGCGCGGCTGCACGAAATCCCGGCGGAATTCCTCGCAAAGATGTGGCGCCGCGCCGCCGGGGAAACCGTCGAGCCGGAGGCGGAGGAGCTCGACTGGCGCGCGGAGGAGTTCCGCTTCCCGCCGTTCCTCGACCGGAACTGCGAAGCGGTCAACCGCCCGTCCGTCCGCATCCGGAACGGCTATGCGCTCCGCTTCGAGCTTGAGGCGTTCGCCGCCGGAACGCTCTTCGACCACACCGGGCCGGACGGCCGCGGCGAGCGGGTCGAGCTTCTGCCGGACGGGCGAATCGCTTTTTATCTGTCCGACGGCTGCGGCGGTTCGACCGCGGTCAGCGAACCGCTGCCGGACTGCAACGCCGGAAGACTGACCGTCAATGTGGACGGCGGCGCCGGAATCGTCAGCTTCGTCTGGAACGGCCGTTTCCTCGACGGCGGCGACTTCCAGCAGTTCGGCTGGCGGCGATTCGATCCGCAGCAGGTTCCGCGCCCGAATCCCGCCCGTGCGGCGACCGGGGCCGGGGTCGCCTCGCTCCGCATCTATGCGCGGCCCCTGATGACCTGCGAATCGTGAGGACGCCATGAAGCTTGAATTCCTCCGGGGCGACATCACCACGCTCGCCGTCGACGCGATCGTGAACGCCGCAAACTGTTCGCTGCTCGGCGGCGGCGGAGTGGACGGCGCGATTCATCGCGCCGCCGGGCCGGAACTGCTCGAGGCGTGCCGCCCGTTCGGCGGCTGCCGGACCGGGGAAGCGGTCATCACGCCCGGGTTCCGGCTGCCGTGCCGCTTCGTGATCCACACGCCGGGACCGGTATGGCACGGCGGGAACCGCGGCGAAGCGGAGCTGCTCGGGGCCTGTTACCGCAACAGCCTGCGGCTCGCCGCGAAAAACGGCTGTGCGTCCATCGCGTTCCCGGCCATTTCGACCGGCGTCTACCGCTATCCGAAACGCGAGGCGGCGCAAATCGCCGTCGAAACCGTCAGGGCATGGAACGAAACGCTGCCGGAGCGGGTCGTCTTCTGCTGCTTCTCCGCCGAAGACCTTGCCATTTACCGCCAGGCCGCAGGAGAGTGAAGTCCATGCTTTATCTGGGTTATATCCTCCTCATCACAATAGCGGCCGCCGCGGCGGGCCGGGGCGCATCGCGCTCCCGCCTCTCCCTGACGGCAAAGAGCGAAACGCTGCTTCTGCGCTGGATGGTTCTGCTGTTTTTTCTGAGTTATTTCATCCTCGGCCTTTACAAGATCGAAGCGATGCAGGTGGGCAACTGGGACTTCGGCATCTACGACTCCATGCTCCGCAATGCCGCCTCCGGCAACGGCCTGATGCTGGATTACCGCGGCAGGTTCGACCACTTTTCGCCGATAATGATGCTGTTCGCCCCGCTCTATCTGCTTCGGGACTCCCCGATCTGGCTGCCGCTGATCCAGTCGGCGGCGCTCGCATTTGCCGCCCCGCTGCTGTACCGGACCGCGAAACGTTATTTCCGGACGGGTCCGGTTCCGCTGCTGCTCACGGCGATGTACCTCTTCAACCCCTATTATTCGCGGCTGGCGCTGTACGACTTCCACGCCGAATGCCTGTTCCCGCTCTTCCTCTTCGCGGCATTTTACTGTTACAGCCGGAAGCGCATGCCGTATTTCTTTCTGTTCCTCGCACTCTCGCCGCTGATCAAGGAGGACTTCGTGATTCCGGTCGCCGCGGCGGGGCTCTGGCTGATGACGCAGAAGCGGAAACGGCTCTGGGGAGCCGCCGCAATCGCGGCTGCCGCCTTCTGGACGCTGTTCGTCCTGAAAATCTACTACCCGCTCCTGCTCGGCGAAAATTACTGGCACTACGGCCGCTATGCGCTTCTGGCGCCGACTTTCACGCAGACGCTGATGAATATCTTCGGAATGATCGCGGGGCTGTGGAATCCATTTGTGCCCGGCGTGGTGGTGAGCGTGCTCGTGCCGTTCGCGTTCCTGCCGGCTGCAAACTGGAAAATGTGTCTTCTCTTCTGGCTGCCCACGCTTGGAATCCAGCTGGTTTCCACGAGCATTCACCAGCAGCTTCTCTTCAGCCATTACAGTTCGGCGCTGATCGCGGTTACGCCGGTCGCCGCCCTCTGGGGAGCGCGGACGCTGCGGGCGCTCCTGCGGCGCCGAAAACCTTCTCTCCGGCAGCAGCGTGCCGGAATCGCTTCCGCCGCGATCCTGATGCTGGCCGTCCACCTGCTCTTCTGCGACCTGCCGCTGACCCGGTATACGAATTACACCGTCGAACCGGAGTTCACCTACTCCGGCGGAGTGCTGTCGCTGCCGCTGCGTCCGGCCTACTGGCAGGAGATGATCCGCCTGCTGCTTCACGCCGACGAGGTTCGGGCAGTCACCGACCTGCTGCCGTATCCGCCCGGAACGACGATGATCTGCCAGAACGAGGTCGGGCCTGCTTTCCTGCACCGCGGCACGGTCACAGTCTACGACTTCCCGGAACTCGGCATCGGTCTGACCCGACCTGATCGGGTTGACTATTTCATTCTGGACCGCGGCAACTATCACAACAACGGCGACCTGACCGCAGTCAACCGGCTTTTGAGCCAGCTTGCGGAAGATCCCGAATACCGGGTCATCAACCATCCCTCAGGGCTGCTGATCTTCGCACGCCGAAAGCTTTTTCCGGAAGAAGCGCCCGGAAGCCCCGCCTCCTTTCTCCGATGATGTCGCCGGGATCTACCGGGAGCGGTAGATCCCGCTTCCCCAGCGGTCGAGGTCGGCCGTCAGGACGAACATGCCGCCGGTGCGGAACGGCTCTCCGGCGTTGTACAGCCGGTGAAACGCGCGCCGCAGCGAAGTATCGGCCGGATACGACGCAAAATCCCCGTCGCTTCGCCCGAAAACGAAAAACAGCCCGGCCTGCGGATACGGCGTGCGCGGAAACAGGTAAAGCTCCCGCATGAAAGCCGCGAGATTCGACTCCGGCAGCAGCTCCATCCAGGCGGGGTTCAGAATCCACGAATCGCAGACGAATGCGCGGATCTCCTTTTTGAAGTATTTGCGGAAAAACGCCGCCGCCTCCCGGAGCGATGCCCCGGCCAGCTCCGCCGTCATGCCGCCGCCGCCCGGGATATGGACGCTCGGCACCCATTCATGCGGAGTGAGGACCGGTTCGTACACCTCCAGATCGATCGTGCGGCGCACGCCCGGCAGAGCACGCCCCGAGGCCGGGTCGATCGGTGTGCCGGTCAGCATGGAGCCGTCCCATTCCAGAAAGGTCCGTTCCCCTCCTTCCTCCACCCGGAATCCGCCGCCGTCGATCCTCCAGTCGTCGCGGCAGAGCGCAAGCACGCCGCCGTCGGCCCGGCTGCGGTAGACGGCCGGAACCCAATCCGGCACGGTATGCACCAGATATTCGAAGCGGCCGACCCGGAAAAGCCGGCGCTCGATCGAAAAACGGAGCCAGTGGATCTGCTGCAGATTCGTCCCGGCAAAACCGTCGTGTGCGGCCTTGTAGATCGTGACGGTCCCGGCGATCCAGCCCGCCACGCCGCGCCAGCAGGACTCCGGCAGCCCGAGCTCCGCCTGCGACTTCCGGATGCGGGGCAGTGCCGCCAGCGCCAGCAGCAGCGAGAAGAGTCCGGCCCCCTCTTCCCCGAGACGCCCGACCGGCAGCGGCAGCCGCGCCCCGTCGGGACCCGGTTCGCCGCCGAGCAGCCAGCGGTCGAGCAGATTCGCATAGATGCGCAGCGCCGGATGTTTTTTCACCTCCGCGACAAGCGCGTCGACACGGGAAGCAGGTGATTCCCGGAGCCCGAGCAGCGGCTCGTATTCCCGGAAAAAACCGCCGTCGAGGAATTCCGGCATCGTTTCGAGCGCCGGGTCCTCCCTCCACCACGGCGCGAGCAGTTCGCCGACCTCCGGAGAAAAACCGCCGTCCTTTAAAAATTCCGTCAAATTCATTGTGTTTTCTCCTGATTTCCGCTTGAAATTACGGTAACTTCTGTTATTTTATAAAGATTGTTGATTTCATGCATAAGCAAAAGAACTTTGATAATATAACCTGCAAAACGGAGTTGTGCAAAATGAAAAAGGACATCCATCCGAAGTACGAAGATGCCGTCGTGACCTGCGCGTGCGGTGAAGTCTGGCATATCAAATCCACCCGCCCCGAGTACAAGGTCGGTATCTGCGCGAAGTGCCACCCGTTTTTCACCGGCAAGCAGAAATTCGTCGACACGGCGGGCCGTATCGACAAATTCAACCGCCGTTACAAGAAGGCGTAATCGCCGTTTTGAAACCGATTTCCCGGGCTTGCCGGAACGTCCGCGTTCTGCAAGCCCTTTTTTGAGTGACGGCCCCGGAGCATTCACCGCGCTCCGGCGGCCGTGAGTTCGGAATTGGAGCATTATGGAACCAGAAGACATCGCCGGATATATCGATAACCTGCGCGGCCGTTTCGCCGAGCTTGAGGAACGCATGGCCGACCCGGCCATCTACGCCAGGGGAGCGGAATTCCGCAGCGTTTCCCAGGAGCACCGCAAACTCGGCGCGCTCTTCGAAAAATTCGAAAGCTGGAAGAAGGCCCTCTCCGAACTCGCCGACAACCGCGAAATGCTGACCGTCGAGGAGGACGGCGAAATGCGCGACCTTCTCACCGCCGACATCGCGTCGCTCGAAGAAAAGTCGACGAAGCTCGAGGAAGAGATTCAGGTCTCCCTGCTGCCGCCCGATCCGAATGACGCCAAAAACATCATCGTCGAGATCAAACCGGCCGCAGGCGGCGACGAAGCCGCCCTCTTCGCGGGGGAGCTTTTCCGCGCTTATCTGCACTTTGCCGAAAAACAGGGTTGGAAGGTTGAGATTCTCGACCAGTCCGACACGGATCTCGGCGGCATCAAGGACGTGTCGTTTTCGCTCTCCGGATGCGATGTCTTTTCGCTGATGAAATACGAATCCGGCGTCCACCGGGTTCAACGGGTTCCGGCGACCGAGGCGGGCGGGCGCATCCACACCTCGACGGTCACGGTCGCGGTCATGCCGGAGGCCGAGGAGGTCGAACTCGACATCCGGCCGGAAGACCTGCGTTTCGACGTGTTCCGTTCGAGCGGCCCCGGCGGCCAGTGCGTGAACACGACCGACTCGGCCGTGCGGGTAACCCACATCCCGACCGGACTCTCCGTGGCGAGCCAGCAGGAGAAGTCCCAGCACCGCAACAAGGAGATCGCGTTGCGCATTCTGTACGCCCGGATGCTTGAGCACAAACAGCAGGAAGAGGCCAGCAAGCAGGCCGCCGACAAACGCTCCCAGGTCGGCACCGGCGACCGCAGCGAGCGAATCCGCACCTACAACTTTCCGCAGAACCGCGTCACCGATCACCGCTACAACGTCAGTACCTTCGACCTGCCGAAGCTGATGGAGGGCGAGCTGAACCTGATTCTCGACCAGATTCTCATGATCGTCTGCGAACAGCGCCTCGAACAGCTCCGCCACGCCTGACCTCTCCCGAAAATGCTTTTTGCAGAACCGGCATTTCCCTGTCCGGTTCCGGCTTCGGGCGGTATGTCGACAAATTTCCTGTTTTTTTTGCCGAATTCCCTTGACATTGCGGGTCGATTCAGGTATAATTAACAGTGAATAATACAGTGACTAATACACAGCGAGATCAATATGAAGCCGGACAAACTGACCATCGTGCGGAACAAGATCCTCGATCTGCTGGAATCCGGCGAGGTTCCCGCGTGCGAAAAACTGCCGGTGACCCGCGACCTGGCGGCGGCGACCGGAATCTCCCTGCTCATCGTGCAGAGCGCAGTGGAGTCGCTGTCGAACGAAGGAGTGCTCTACAAAGTTCCGCGCCACGGCGTATACGTCCATCCGGATTGGCGGGACCGCGTCCTGCAGCGGAACGTCTTCTTCTTCGACCCGCTCTACGAACTGCCTTACCGCGAAGAGCTGATCGGCCGGATGAGGAGTGAATTTCCGAATCTCCGGGTGGTTACCGGCTTCCGGCGCGGAATCTTCGAACTGCGCACGACCGGATACCTGCAGTCGCATCATGCGGAATACGCGGACCTTACCGAAATCTTCCGGGCGGTGTTTCCCGACGATGCGGATTTCACCGGCACGCCGTTCGAAGCATGCCGGATGAACGGCAGGCAGATCGGACTGCCGCTGATTTTCTCTCCCCGCGTCATGTTCTACAATCCGAAGCTGCTCGCTGCCGCAAACGTGCCCGAACCGGTTCCCGGCTGGAGCTGGGAACAGTTCCGAACCTCGCTGGCAGCCTTCCGGCCGCTGCTGCCGCCGGAAAAACGCTACTATTGGAAAGCGGAACCGTTTCTCTGGATGAACTACATCCGGCGGGCGGGCGGAACGCTGATCGATCCCTCCGCCGCCGACCCGGTGCGGATCGATACGGAGGAGACGCGACGCGGACTTTCCGCCATTCGTACGCTCCTGCGGGAAAACGATATCCCGTTCGTGCCGCAGCTGCCGAATTACTGGGAGCGTTTCATCGGCGGCGAACTGCCGTTCCTCATGCAGCCGCGCGAATTTCTGCCCCTGCTCGACCACGCCGGCTGCCGGGACTGGAAAACCGCGCCGCTGCCGACATTTCCCGGCGGAATCGACACCACGGTCCAGGCGACTGACATCTTCTGCGTCCGCCGCGAATGCGCCGACATGCACACGGCCGCCGGGCTGGTGCGGCTGCTGCTCGGCAAAAGCTTCCAGAACTACCTGGCCGGAATCCGTTACGGCATCCCGATCCGGATTTCCGCCATGCGGCGGTCGCTCAATCCGCTCGAGCCGGCCGACCGGCTTTTCCTGACGGAAATTCCGAAGATGACCACGACCTACAATCTCTACGACAGCACCCTGTACCACCTGGCGGTGACCGGCATCAACCGGATTCTGGCCGGAGAAAACGATATCGCCGGCGGGACCTCTGAACTGGCCGCCATGACCCGCACCTTCCTCAAACTGCGGCCGCCGGCCGGCCGCATCCCGCAGCAGGGTCCGGTCCGCAGCGAACTGTTTTTTTCATAAGCATGCCGGAGCCGAACCGGTTATCATGACAATCGAAACAGGAGGATGTACCGTACCGAAACAGATGCTGTCGACCTGAACAACCAACCATGACAAGACGAAAGGGACGATAATGAAAGCGGAAAAATTCACCCTGATCGAACTGCTGGTAGTTATTGCGATCATCGCGATTCTCGCTGCCATGCTGCTCCCGGCCCTCTCGCAGGCGCGGGAACGCGGGCGCAGCGCAAACTGCATCGGCAACCTGAAGCAGCAGGCAACGGCGCTGCGCTCCTATGCCGCGGACAACCGGGAAATTCTGCCGCCTTTTGACGGCGGCGGCGTGGCGGACATCGCCTGGCGTTATGTGAAATGGCAGGACTTCATTTATCCGTACATGGGTTACGGCGGCCCGGTGCGGCAGCAGATTTCCCTGAACGAAGACCATTCGCAGCCGCTGCCGCAGTTCGCCTGCCCGGCACAGGCGGACGATCTCATGTACCACTACGGCCTCAACTACTATCTGGGACAGGCCGAGAACGGCAGCGGAAAATGTTCCGGACACATCCTCAAGGTGAAATTCGCTTCGATGCGCATGCTGATCATGGACCGCGACGACGCCATGTCGAATTCGTCCTACCGCAAAAAAACCTATGTTCACGAAAATATGGCCTGGGAATCCGGGATGCCGGTGCCGCTTCTGCGGCATCCGCGCGGCAGCCGGAACGCGGCTTTCCTCGACGGCCATGTCGGAAACATCGATTATTATGCCATGCCGTCCAACCGCGAAACCTCGTTCTGGGGAGCCAATGCCGCAGCGAAAGGATACGCTTTCTGATGAAAATGCTGTTCTGTCTTCTGTTCTCCGCCGTACTGTCCGGCGTTCTGCCGGCCGCTGCCGCCGAACTGCCGGAAATCGTTTATGTCAGCCCGGGAGGCTCCGGCTCCCGGACCGGCGCCGATCCCGAAAACGCCTGCGCCTCCATCGCCGCGGCATGGGAGCTGGCCGCGCCGGGCGGAACGGTTTTCGTAGCCCCCGGCGTCTATGCCGATCAGAGTTTGGTCATCACCGCCGGCAACGGCGGACGCGAGGGAAAGGTCAAAAAACTGATCGGCCGGAAAGGCGCAGACGGCTATCCGCGCTTCACGGCAAACTGGGAAAAGCAGGAGCCGTCCAAAGGACGCGACTTCATTCAGCTTCGCAAAGGAGCCTCCCACATCGAAATCGACGGATTCCAGGTCACGGATTACCGGGAAGGCGTCATGGGGTTCGGCGACAACAGCAGCCTCGTGATCCGCAACTGCGACTTCACCCGCATCCGGGACGGCATTTACCTGAACGGCGGAACCGGAATCCGGATCGAAAACTGCACCATGACGGGCTTTTCCAAGCGCGGCGTGCGGCTGCAGGGCGGAATCACGCAGGCCGTTGTCCGCAGCGTCATCTCCGATGCCGGCGGCAGAGAGTTCGCCACTGAAAAATTCCAGATGTGTTTCGGCACGGGCGGCGTCAAAGGGACGATCGACTCGGATATCCGGTTTGAAGACTGCGTCGCCCGCAACGCCTATGACGATGCCGGAGACAAATACTGGAATGCGGACGGCTTCTGCGCCGAGGCGAACACCCGCAGCATCACCTGGGTCAACTGCCGCGCCTTCGACTGCACCGACGGCGGCTGGGACATCAAAACCCGCAACGCCGTACTGATAAACTGCGTCGCCCTGCGCAACAAGCGCAATTTCCGCATCTGGGGCGATGCGGAACTCCGCAACTGCCTCGGCGGCTATGCGGAAAAGCGCGGCGGAAGCGGAACCGAAGCCGGACTTCACGTCTGCGGCGGCGGCAGGGCGGCGGCCGTCGGCTGCACATTCATCGGCAACGCGATCGCCGTGGATGCCGACCAGAAGGGCGAAGCCCGGCTTGCCGCATGTCTCATCGCTCCGACCACGACGGCGGCCGCGGCATTCACCGCCGAAACGGAGGCGAAAGTGGCCGGACTCGACACCTGCCGGCTCCTGACGCCGGAGGAGACCGCCGAAGCCCTTCCGCAGGCATCCGCCGGCCGGGACGGAATCGGCACCGCATTCGACGCGCCGCCCGGAGAAAAAGCGGGCTACCGGAACCGCGGCACGGAATGAATTCCGTTTTTCTGCGGCCCGGGCCTTGAAAGTTTTCCTCCGGAATGTTATGTTTCATTTCAGGCGTTCCACCGCACGATACTGTTCGGCAAATGATTACAATACCGTGCATAATGAGGGAAACAGCCTGTTCCGCAAAAAAATCCGTGCAATATTCAGCCCGGACGAATCGGAGAGGAGGCGGATTATGATCTGGCAGGAGGAGTCGATTCCGGCGGTCCGGAATTTTTCCCTGAAACGTTATCTCGGGCGCTGGTACGAAATCGCACGGCTGCCCCACCGGTTCGAGCAGGGCATGTCCTGCGTCCGGGCCGATTACGCCGAAGCGGCGGACGGCCTGGTTGCAATCGAAAACAGCGGCGTGCGCAACGGAAAATTTCACAGCATCTCCGGCAAAGCCAGGCCGAAAGGCGACGAGACGGTCGGAGAGCTGATGGTCAACTTCTTCGGTCCGTTCGAAGGAGAATACCGCATCATCCGTCTCGACCCGGCGTACACGCGGGCGGTCGTTGCCGGAGCCGGCCGGAAATACCTGTGGTTCCTCGCCCGCGAACCGTATTTGAAGCTCGACGAACTCGAAGAGCTGCGCGAATTCGCCCTGACCAACGGTTTCGACATCGACGAACTCGAATATCCGCCGCAGCGGTTCTGCCTCGAAACGCCATGATTCACGCGACAGTCACCGTCCATGACCGGATGCAGCCGAATTACCGCTATCTCCTCTCCGAGCCGGAAGGGGAACACTTCGACGAACGTTTCTCCCCGGAACTGACTCCGAAAGAGATGCTCGCGCTCGGCGTCTTCGGCGGAAAATACATGACCGACTGCCGCAGCGAGTTCCCGGCCGACTGGTTCCGGGAGGCGCGGCTCTGCCCGGAGCGGCACGACCCGGCTCTGAACTGCTTCGGCGTCCTCGCATCGCAGCCGCTCTCCGTCTGGCGCGCAAAGGGGTGGATTCATCCCGACGACCCGCGCGGCTGGTTCCAGTGGTACTGCCGTTACTACCTCGGGCGGAGAAGCGGCGACGACGACCGCCAGATCCGGCGCTGGGCCGCCATGAGCCGCCATGTCGCGCAGCTCGTGAAAAACTGCCGCACCGGAGACGCCGCCTGCCGCGCGCGCCAGCGGCAGGCGCTCCTGCAATGGGCCTACGACAGCCGCCGTTACTGAGCGCCGAGGCTCCGCCGCAGGCTCCGCAGCGAGTCGACGGGGTCACCCTCGCGGATTTCCAGAAACATCGGCGACGGGTTGACCCGGCCGCGCCGCCAGGCCAGAAACAGAGAAGCGAGCGAAATCAGCGTGCCGAACGGCTCCGTCAACGGCATATGGTTATGCAGAGTTCCGTCCCCGTCCTGCACGACCTGATGCAGATGGAAGCCGTTGATCTCATCGCCGAGCTCCGCATACCAGTCGCTGATCGTGTGGCGGCCCGCCAGCTCCCCGTTGTTGCGGGCATGGCCGAGATCGAAGTGAAAACCGATCCGCGAACAGCAGTCGAGCTTCCAGCGCAGAAGCTCGATCCACTCGCGGCACTCCTCCGGCACATAACCGAAATTGCGCGTCTCCGGCGCTTCGCCCGGAGTCAGGTGCAGATTTTCAATGCCGATTTCGATCCCGGCGTCGAGCAGCATGCGCGCGACCGGCTCCGCCGCCCTCTGCAGAGCCTCCGCCGCCCCGGGGAATTCCGCGGCGGCAATGCGCGGCACATGCCAGGTGACCCGCGAACAGCCGAGATCGACGGCCTGCTTCGCGGCCCGCCGCAGTTCCGGCACTCCGCGAATCTCTCCGTCCCGGAGCGCGAGGTCCGGAAGATGGAGCGAAAGGCAACCGCCGCCGCCGGCGCGCCATCGGCCGAGCGCGGCGCTCAGCGCCGGGTCCGACAGCGATTCCGCGCCGGCGTAACGCAGCTCGAACACCGGCATTCCGGCAGCCGTTCCGCGGCCGAGAACGCCGACAGGGTCCTTCATGCCGGAACAGCCGAGCCTTGCGAAAAATGCGCTGCGCTCCGCCTCCGGCCAGACGCGCGGATCGGCGGCATCGAATACGACGTCCTCGCGCGCCGCGCCGTCGAACATCACAAGCGCCGGCGCGCCGCCCCGCGCTTTGTCGGGGTCAAGCCCGCGAACGAGTTCGATCCGCTCGAAGCTGCCGTCGATGTGCCGATGTCCGGCGGCAAGCCGGGCGACCCGGCCGGACGAAAACGCCCGTTCCAGCAGCCGCCGGTCCTCCTCCGGCCACGCATCGGGAGGACAGTGGGTCACGGCGAGTACGCCCGCCGGAACCGGACGCCCCAGCAGTACGCGCGCCTCCTCCGACAGCCGCCCCCGGGAGGTGTCGAGCAGCAGGAGCCCGTCATCCTCGACCGGAGTCCGCAGAATGTCCCGGACCCTCGCCCGTTCGACCGGAGTCCGAAGTTCGGCGTTGCCGGGCGTCAGCAGGAACGGGATGCCGGTGCTTTCAAGGCGGCGGCGCAGCCGTCCGGCGGCGCGAACCGTTCCTGTGGCGGTCAGGTCTCCGGCGCCGACGATGCGGTCGGCACCCAGCCGGACCGCGGCCGAAAGAGCCCAGTCGAGCACCTCTTCTTTGACGGTACGCTCCGAATCCGGCAGATGCAGGTCGGCCAGCAGTGCGATTTTCATCTCCCTCCTCCTTTCGGACGGTCCCGGAGGGCCGCAATTAAAATAGAAACTCGTCCCCGTCGTGCGCCAGCGCAACCGGAAACGGCAGCGCCGAGGCCAGACGGCGGAACTCCGCCTCTCCCTCCCCGCCGTGCCAGCGGTCGGCGACATGCGTGCAGACCAGTTTGCGGACCGGCAGGGCACCCAGCACCTCCACCGCCCGTTCCAACGGGAAATGCGTGCATTCGCAGATGCAGCCGGCGGGCTGTTTGAACTCGCCTCGCGGAAAATCGGCGAAATCGAACCGGAGATCCCCGGTATAAATCACGCGGCTCCCCTCCGATTCGATACAGAAGCCGAAGCTCGGCACGCCGGAAAGCCCCTCGTTCTCCATATGCCGGGTCGGAACGGCCCGGACCGTCACGCCGTTTTCCCGGTACACGGCGCCGGGAGAGAGCACGTCGAACCCGACCAGCTCCTCCGGCGGCATCCGGTGCGTCGCGCGAAGGAAACCGAGAATCGCTTCGATACCGGCCTCCTCCGGCAGATGCACCGTCAGCCTCTGCCCAGGGACCGGATACTTGACGAACGACTTCAGCAGCCCCGGAATCCCGCCGATATGATCTTCATGCATATGGGTCACGAACAAATGCCGGAGCCTTCCGAACGGCACCCCGCGCCGGATCAGCAGCGCATTGACCGGAGCGCCCGCATCGAACAGAATTCCGCACTCCTCGGCGTCGAGCAGCGTCGACGTGTTGAAGCGTTCGCGCGTCGGATCGCCGTGGCTCGTGCCGAGGGTGACAAATTTCATCATAATTCCCTCTTCCCTTCTTCCGCCGGCATATCCGGCGACGGAAGCAGCCGCACCCTCCGCCCCCCGAACGGGAAGCGGATCTGAAACACGGTGCCTTTGCCGGGAATCGACCGCAGCCCGAATTCCGCGCCGTGTTCGCGGCAGATCCGCTCGACGACCATCGTGCCGATGCCGTTCCCGCCGGAACGGTTCGATTTGAAAGCGAGAAACATGGTGCTGAGCTCCTCCGGCGTGATGCCGCAGCCGGAATCGACGAACTCAACCGTCAGATACTCCGGGTCGGCATAGCTCCGGATCAGCAGCGTTCCGCCGTTCTGCATTGCCTGTACCGCGTTGCGGATCACGTTGTAGAACACCTGCTTGAGCTGCCCGGCATCTCCCTGGACCGTCTGCTTGCCCTTCCCCCATTCGCAGGTGACGGTGACCAGCCGCGCCTCGATCTCCGGACGCATGAAGTTCAACACCTCCAGAACAAGTCCGGCAATATCCACCGGCGCAAACTGCGGCCTGCCCGGACGCAGCGCGGTCAGAAAGCCCTGAATGATGCTGTCGAGCCGCTCCACTTCGGATTTGCAGGCGTTGATCATATCCGCCGCCTCGCCCTTCGACAACTCCTCGCCGCCCGCAAAGGCGCGGTCGAGCATCTGCAAATTCAGATAGAGGCTGTTGAGCGGATTGCCGATCTCATGGGCGACGCCGGCCGCCAGCATCGATACCGCCTGCCCCTTTTCGTTCTCAAGATCGCTCATGGTGCGGGCGCGGCTCTCGGTCACGTCGCGGACGATCACCGTGGCAAGCGCCGCATCTTCCGGATACGGAACCAGATAGAATTGAATAAACCGGCGCACAGGGTACATGATCTCGAGCTCCTGGCGCGCGACCTTCACCCACTCCTTTTCATCGGAGCCGAGAATCCGCAGCCAGTCGACCCCCTGCAGCAGCTGCGACACCCGGACTTCGGACAGGTCGTCCGGCAGCGCCAGAATCTCCCGCGCCGCCCGGTTGTGATAGCGGATCAGCAAATGGCGGTCGATCACGAGGATTCCCTCCTCGATCGCGTTGAAAACCGTCTCGAGAAATCCGCGTTCCTTCATGAGCCGCAGAATATACGCCTGCCGGCTGCCGGCGTCGATATCGTCGAGCCGGGCGCTGAAGCGATCCAGAAAATTTTTCGTTACCGCCATTTGCAATCATCCCTGTTTGGTGCCATACTATTATAATAGCATATTATGGTGGAATCTCAAACAGTTGAGGGAGATTATGCGTGCCTTTCCGACTTTTTCGCTGCTGGCGTCGGCCGTGCTGCTGTTCGGAGCGGCCGATGTGCCGCCGATTCCGTTCGAAGAGGAGACGGAGCGCCCGGCCGTCGCCGAAACCGGCCGGCTGCTCGAACTGAAGGATCCGGCGGCGGACAACCGAGGGAACACGCCGCCCGGCGCCCTCGCCTCGCTGGTCGCCAGGCCCGGCGTGGTCTACGACTGGGCGCCGTCGCCGGACCGGAGCCGCATCACGGGGGGCGCGGACCTGGTCGACGCCTTCCTCTCCACCGATGAAACGCTGCTGGTCGTGCTCGAAAAGGTGGGCGGAAAAGAGGGGCCGAATGCGACGCGGGTGATCTGCTGCAACCTGCGCAACGGCAAGATCGTCCGCGGCTTCACGATTCCGGAGCGGAAGCTCGCCGGAGCCGCGCCGGTGCCGGGCAGCACGCTCTTCGTCGCCCCGCAGGCGGCGCAGGAGGCGTTCGAACAGCCGGACCGTCTGGTCTCCGTCGATCTCCGCAGCGGGAGGCTCCGGGAAGAGTCGCAGCCCCTCGAACGGCCGGTCCGTTCATTCGCCGTCACGGCGGGGAGCACCTACGTCACGCTTGAGGGCGGGGACTCCGTCCTGGCGATTCCGCACGAAGCGTTCACGGAAACTCCGAAGCAGATGAAAACCCTGGTTCCGGAGCCACGCGTCGCCGCCTCTCCGGACGGTTCGCTCCTGATCGTCTACGGAAAGGGCCGGTGCGAAATTTACAGCACGGGGACGGAACCGCCGGAGCTGCTTTCGAGCCGGGAACTGCCGCCGGACTTCAATCCGGAGTGGGCGCTGCTGCCGGGCAACAGCGCGGATCTGCTGATCTTAGCGGAAAACTCCGGGCAAGCGCTGCTGTTCTCCGGCGAAATTTCCCGGCCGCTGACCGACAAATTCGCCGGGACCGGCTGCGTCCGGACGGCGGACCGGCTGCTGTTCCTCGCGCAGGATCCGAAGGAGGCGATCGGCGTTTACCATCTTCCGACCGAGGTCGTTCCGTCGATCACGGTTTCGCCGGGAGAGCTGCGCCCGTTTTCGCGCGGCCGGAACTTCCGGCTCTTCGTGCTGACGACGTCGGGAGAACCGGAACTGCTCCTGATCGACAGCCACGCCAACATCGCATGGCTGACGGTAAAACCGCGCCGCTGGCAGAAAGAACTGCTGTTCGCCGCCCCGAAATGAAGCTCCCGGCCGGGGCGGGATTCCGGGAAGCGCGGAACCTCCCCCCGGCGGGATAAAGGCGCACGCGGGAAATTTCAGATCAATGGGCAGTCGGTGCAGAATTCGCGGCGGCCGCATTGATCGCAATGGGCGCCGCGCCAGACGTCGTCGAACTGCGTTTCAAGCGGAACCAGCAACGCCGGATCGTCGGTCAGGATGCCGTTCTCGAAATTCCGGCGCGTCCGGCCTTTGGCCCCCATCCCGGCGCCGGTCAGGTTCGCGCTGCCGAAATAGGCGAGTCTTCCGTCGATGATGATGCATTTGAAATGGACGCGCGGGCAAAGCACCCGCTCAAGCCCCTCCCACAAACGCGGGTATTTATCGAAATCCTTCCGGAACGCCGGGCCGGGCTCCTTCGCGTGAATCAGCCGGATCTCGACATTTCTCCGCAGCAGCTCCGACAGAATCTGCAGAAACGGCACCATCGACGCGGCGCCCCTGCCCTGCTTTTCGACATACATGTCCTTGATATCGGCCGTGGCGATCCAGAGCCGCTCCTGCGCCAGCGGCACCGGCACGCGGATGACCTTCTCATAAATCTGCCTGTCCGCAACAAACTCTGTCACCGGCTGTTCTCCATGGCGTTCCGGAGCACGATGCCGGAGAGGATCGTGACCGTCACATCGTCAAGCGCACCGACAAACGGAATCGAATCCGGAATCAGGTCGACCGGCAGCAGCACCCAGACGACCGCCGCCAGCAGCGTGAAAATGACGCGCGGCCAGACCGAGAGCCCGCCGAGCAGCGTCTCGCAGCGGCAGAGGTTCGGCGCCGGAATCAGGAACACGCCGTCGGCGCCTCCCGACAGGTGCATGATCCGGTACTCGTAGAGAATCCGGCCGGTCAGCTCCGACGCGATGCAGCCGAACTCCGCGGCGGAAAAATTCCCGAGGGAGCCGTATTCACTTTTGACGATGCGCCGGACTCCCTCCTCCGAAACCCGGCCGTCCTCGCGTCCCTGCGCCGCGATCCGCAGAATCGCCCGCAGCGCCGATTCGTCGCACGGAGCGGCCGAAAGCCGGTCGACGACATTCTCGTAATAGACGATGCGGTCGCAGCGGCAGAACTGCAGCCCCATGCCTGCCAGCAGGCAGATCGTCCCTCCGAGCAGCCAGTCCGGCGCCGAACCTCTTCCGGCGAACACCGCGAAAAACTCGATCGCCAGCAGCAGAACCAGCAGCGACAGCCGCACCCCGGTCCGGCGGAAGCTCAGCGCTCCCATGACAACCATGAAGAACAGCGTGACCTGCCAGTTCGCAAAGAGGTCGCGAATCCAGAACGGAATGTACTCGAGCAGCCGGCCGATGCCGAGCCACTGCCGGAATTTCCCGATTCCGTCCACCGTCAGCGAGATCACTCCGACATCGGCCGGAGGCATGGAGGGCGCCGCCGTGATCCGGGCGACAAACAGAAAAGCGGGCAGGCACATCATGAACTGCAGCAGCAGGTTCGCGCCGCGCGGCGGCCCGAACAGCATCATCTCCCAGCAGAGCGCCGCCACAATCACAAAGGCGAGCAGCAGCGTCACCATTCCCTGCTGGTACGAGAAAGCGCCGCCGCGCAGGAAGAACGGGTCGCGGACCAGCAGCAGGAATCCGCCGAGATAGAACGCAAGCACCGCCCAGAATTTCCAGCAGCGGAAACCCGCAATGCCGAAATCGTTTCCGGCCGGTGCGCACAGCCACTCCCGCGCACGCCCGGCCGAAGCCGCCGCAAGACGTTTCATGGCAATCCCCCTTCCCCGGCGGGCAGCCGCCGCAGAATCGCCTCCCGCTTCGCCTCCAGAGGCATCCGCGCGGAATGCGGTTTCCCGCTCCAGTAAATTGTATTGAGCAGACTGTCCTGCTCCAGCAGCACGTCGAGAATGAAAAGCTGGAGCTTCAGAAAAGCGAGCGCGGAGCGGTCGTCCTCATGCTTCCGGGTCAGAAGCCACGCCTCCTCCCGCGCTTCGACGCCGGGTTTGCCGGCATCGTCGGGGAAAGCGGCCCCGCCCCGTCCGCCTTCCAGCATCCAGGCGAAAACCAGGAATTCGGCCTCCCACAGATCGAGCTGCTTCATGATCTCCGCCTCGTCGCCGGGCGGCGTTCTCAATTCCCGCACCTTGCCGCGCAGATCGCGCAGGTCGCCGATCGCCAGGCCGACTTCGCCGAGCCGCAGCCGCCAGTCCTCGCAGCGCTGTCTGCGGAGCGTGTCGTAAAACTCCCGGCAGCCGCCCAGGTGCCGCCGTTCGAGCAGAAGCTTGAAATAGCGCCACTGCAGATTGTCCGGATCGGCTTTCACCAGCTCCTCCGCGAACGACCGCGCCCGCGTCCAGTCCGTAAACCGCGAAACGGTCCGCCCGCACGAGACGAAGTAAATGTAGAACAGTTCATCCTGGCCGGCGAAGGAACGCTCCCACAGCATCACACCGAGCGGATCATTCAAGGTCCGGATCACCGCTTCGCCGCGGCCCGCGTCGAAGTCGGCCCGCGCCTTGCGGTAAAGCGCATAATACGGTGAATCCGGCATCAGGCGCGGCCCCTCGTAGCGCCATTCGAATTTGAACGGCAGCGCCGGCAGCGGCTTCGGGAAATACGCATGGACGAACCAGGCCGCTCCGGCCAGCGCCAGGGCGATCACGATCACCTCGACCCGCCGGTAGCCGCGCCGGGAATTTCGCTGCCGGGCAGCCACGGTCCCGGCGACGTCGGCGGGCAGACAGGCCGAAACCGCCTCCAGAAACGGGGCGGAGCCGGGCTCCGCCCGCCGTGTCTCCGGCAGGCGGACTTCGCCGTCCCGCGCGGCGGGAACACCGGCCGGGGCCGGACCGCCGGGAATATTTTCGAGCTTGTCGTGCATGGCCGATCATCCTGACTGAAAAGGCACCGGGTAAAAATACATCCCGGCGCGTCTTTTTACAAGCACCCCGACGCAGATTCCGGTGCCGGAAACAAAAAACGCGCCCGGGAGTCCGACTCCCGCGACGCGCCGGCCCATGTCCCGGAGCCGTTACCGGCTGAACGGCCTGATCATGCCGAGCAGGTCGTCCACCGAAGCGGTGGCCAGACACTCGACCGTGTCGGCGCCGCCGTAGTAGATCTTGACTTCGCCGCTCTCTTCGAGGATCATGCCTCCCGGGAAGATCACGCTGCCGCGGAACCCCTCGAGCTCATACTTCTCGGTCGCCCGGATGAGCGGCTCCGGCGCAAGGCCGATGACCTTCTGCGGATTCTCGAAATCGAGCAGCATAAGCCCGGCGAGGTACTCCTTGTTCCAGGTTGCGTCCGGATTATTCGCGGCCTCCCAGCCGAACAGATTCCGGTTCCTGTCCTTGTAAGTCGCATGGAAGGTGCAGAGCCATCCCTTCGGCGTCTTGACCGGCGGCGCGGCCGGACCGATCTTCGCGTTCGCGTACGGAACGTCCTCCATGCCGAGCACGAGCTCCGTATCGCCCCAGTAGCGGCAGTCCGGCGATTTCGACGACCAGATGTCGAATTTCTCCTGATAGCCGCGGCTGTATTCCGGGAACGGCCGCTCGAGCCGCATGAAAAGGCCGCCGATCTTTTCCGGGAACAGCACCATGTTGCGGTTGTCCGGCGCGGACATCGAAAGGATTTCGAACTTGTCGAAATCGTCGGTCACGGCGATTCCGCCGCGCACGCCGTGCCGGGTGTCGACCGCAAAGCAGAGATAGCAGCGACCGTCGATGACCGTCAGCCGCGGATCGTAAAAACGGATGATTTCGGGGCTGGAGTCGACGATCTGCGCCGCAACTTTCCACGGTTCCGGCTGCACGTCCCACTTCACGCCGTCATTGCTGTAAGCGATCCCGAGATTCGTGTACACCTTGCTGCGGTCGTAACCGCCCGCGGCAAAGCCGACGTCGTTGCGGAACACCATGACGTACCTGCCGTTGAATTTGCAGACTCCCGCATTGAAGATCAGCGAGGCATCGAACGGAATATCCGACGCCGACAATACCGGGTTGGAAGCGCAGCGAACCAGTGCCATCTTTCGGCTCCTTCTCTACATGGTAAGTATGAATTCCCGGGATATGAAACCGTTTCACATCCCTGCGGTATACTATAATGCCGAAAAACGGTTTTTCCAGCCGGGAAAACGGCTTTCCGGGAGAAAAGGTGAAATCGTCCCGGAATCGGCTTGACAAAACGGGAATTGTGATGTAAGTTCAATCCCATATGATTCAGGAACTAAACCCGGAAACAAACAGCAGCCATGGACAGAAAAACTTTAACAACCGTCACGCCCGATATCCGCGCCGCCTACAAGAAAGCCGTTCATCTCCCGAATGAGAATGAGCGGCTCCTCGCCCTGAAGGACCTGGTCATAGCGGAACCCGGGTTCGTCGAGGCCCGCAGCAAGCTCCGCGACCTCGAACGCAAGAAGATCATGAGCGTCTCCGGGCTCAGCCGCTTCTTCGCCCGTCTCGGCAGTCCGTCCGGCAAAGTGAAATCGCTGACCAAAAACAATCCGGTGAAGGCCATGGCGCTCTGCGAGGAGACGCTGGCCAAAACGCTCGACAACCTGCCGATCCTCAACCTCCTGGCCGAAGCCGCCGACAAGGCGAATGCCCCCTTCATCGCCGCGGAAGCGATGGAGCGCGCCGCGGAGCTGCGTCCGGACGAGTACCAGTATATGATTAAAATGGCGACCTACCTGCAGAAAGCAGGGCGCGCCGAAGAGGCGATGAAGCGTCTTCACGCCGTGGCGACCCATTATCCGGACAACAAGGAGATTCAGGACGCCTACCGTGCCGCGATCAATGCGGACGCCAAGCAGCGCGAGCAGGCCAAGAGCGTCGGCATGGCGGTCATTGAAAAGGGCGGCGGCTCCAACGCGATCGGCAGCCGCTCCGCTGCGATCCTCCAGCTGCTCGAAAACACCATTCACGATGCGGCGCAGGCCAAGCTCGTGGCGATCGAGCTGCAGAAGATCCTCGATGGCGGCGAGTCGATGGACGTCCGCCGCAAGCTCGCTTCGGCCTATATCATCATGGGCGAATTCGACAAGGCGATTCAGGAGCTCAACAAGGTCATCGCCTCCACCAGCGCCTACGACCCGACGCTCGACAAGCGGCTGGAAGAGGCCGAAATCGGCAAGATCGACAAGGAAATCGCGCAGATCAAGCGCCGCCCGCCGAAGGATCTTGAGGACCCGGCCGCCCGTATCGCCGAACTTCAGGCGGAACGCGACCAGCTGAGGCTCGACCACGCGCTGAGCCGCATCGAACACTATCCGAACGATATCGGCCTTGTGTTCGACCTCGGCAAGCTCCGGCTGGAGCGCGGCGAATACGATCTCGCCATCGAGCAGTTCATGGAGTCGCGCCAGTCGGCGCGCTGTGAAATCATCTCGCGCATGGCGCTGGCGGAATGCTATGAAAAACAGGGCAGATACGACGAAGCCGTCTCCGAGCTCGAAACCGTGCTTTCGGTGCTGCCGCGCCTCGACAAGGAGCGGCTGCCCACGACCTACTCCCTCGCGCAGATCATGGAGACAACCGGCAACAAAGAGCGCGCGCTCGCCTTGTACAAGGAGCTTCATGAGCTCGAACCGCGTTTCCGCGACGTGAGCGCCCGGATCAAGGCGCTCGAAGAGAGCAAGGTTCCGGCGGCGGAAGCGGCCGGCGAAGAAACTGCAAAGGAATAATCGCATGGCGGATCAATCGGTTCCCTCCGCATTCGAACTCGCGCTGCGCCTGATCGTCTGCCTGCTCTTTCCGCCGCTGGCGGTGATCGACAAGGGGTGCGGCGTCATTCTCCTGACGCTGTTGCTGACTTTGTTCGGCTGGATTCCCGGCACGATCTTTGCGATGGTCATCTGCCTGCGCCGCTGATCCGTCCTTTCGAGCGCACAGGGAGAGCCGCCCGGAATATTCCGGACGGCTCTTTTCCTGTCCGCACGCCCCGGATTATTTCAGCGCCGGCAGCATCCGCGAGGCAAGCTGGAGCGCGGCCGACGCGAGAGAATCCTTGGCTGCGATCACATAACTCGGCCCTGCGACGGTCTCCTTCTGGCGGTCGACAGCCAACACCTGCTCTTTTCCCTTATAAAGCGTCAGTTCGACCCGGGCCGTCGCACTGGTAAATCTCTGATAGTTCCCGGAATCGGCCGCCACGCCCTCCCCGATCAGCGCATAATCCGCTTCGGCCCGGCTGCCGACCACGGCAAACCCGAGCGTGACCAGCAGCTTCTTGATTTCGGTCTCCGCAGCCGGATCGGCGGCCGGCATCCCGATCGTCTCGGTGATTTTCACATACACCTTGCGGTTGTTCCCCTTGACGACGGCGGACAGCGCACCGGCGACGGAAAGCACGGTCCGCGGCGGCGGCAGAATGACAGCCCCTTTCGTCCGCAGCAAATCCGCAATTTTCTCGCACAGTTCCGGCACCAGATCGGTCGCATCGACAATTCCGTTGCTCGCGGCGGCCAGCACACGGCCGGTTTCGGTGCCGATCACCTTCGCCACGATGAAATTCTTGTCTCCGGAAGTGAAGACGGAACCGGCGACCAGCACCCGCGCACCGGTCAGCCGCCCGAGGTTGAGCCGGGACTGCGGATCGATCAGGCCGGAGGCCGAGAGCTGAAGCTCCGTCAGGATCTTCTCAAGTTCCGCGCGCTCGACCAGATCGAACTCCCCCCTGGACATCAGCTCGACGGAGATAAGCTCCGCGATCGACTTGCCGAGTTCCTCGTTCTGAACCCGCGTGCCGCGCGAGGAAAACGGCAGGACCGCGATCGTTGGAACCGGGATCGATGCCCCCGCCTCCGGCGCCGGAGGCGGTTCCTCCGCAGCCGGCAGCATCAGCACGGCTGTTATCGCCAATACAAGCGCACTCCAGAATTTTTTCATTTTTTCGCCTCCTTGACAATCTGTTGAATGATCAGCATATTCTCCGCACTGGATAAATCGAATCCGGGATCGAAGATGAATATTCTCTGATTCCGCGCGGTGGCGACTTCGATATAAGTCGCCCGCCCGCCCGTATCGACCCGGAAATCCTCTTTCACTTTCTGAACGGAAAGCGTTCCGGCATTTTTCGTGCGGTGCAGCGCCACCGTCCGCCAGTCGTCCGGAATTTTCCACGGCAGCCCGTTCCGGGGCGGGAAGAAAAAGACAACGGATTCTCCGGCCGCTCCGAACGAATCAGTAAATACGACTTGCGCCGCCGCCGCCTTCACGATCCCCGCCTCGGAAAGCGCAGCGCGGCGCGGCCCGGCCAGGGCCGTCCGCGCCCGCAGCCCCGGCAGAAGCAGCGGATGGTGAAAGACAAGATCGCGACTCCGGCCGTCCCACTCGATCACCGCCTCGACCCGACCGCCTTTCTCCAGCTCCGGCACCTGGACGGTGAGCTGCCCGGCTCCGACTCCGGAGCCCAGAATCCGCCCATGCCGGGTGCGGATGACGAACTCGCCCTTCACCTCGAAGGGCAAAAGCTGGGGGCGTCCCGCATAAAGGTGCGCGGCATTTTCCCCGGGTCCGGCGTCGGGTGCGGCCGCCCCGAAGACGAACAGGAACAGCAGCAAAAAACTCAAGCGCTTCATCGTCTCCTCCTATCCGGTTCTCCGCCCGGCCGAATGCCGGGGAGAGGGCTGTCTGCAAAATCCCGGGATGCCGTTCCGCATCCCATCATATCCTCACGAGCTCGCGCCGGATGCGAAGCCCGTTCAGCTTCGTCACGCGGGCCGAATCCGGCCCGGCCCCCACCACCAGCTCGGAAAGCTGCAGCTCCTTTCCGTCCGGTAGCCGCAGCAGCAGATTCGCGTCGAGCACGTCGGAGCCGTCACTGGCCTTCGTCGTCACGATCTCCCCCCTGAGCGCCTGCGTGTCGATCGCTGCAAAATCGTTTCCGCTGAATGCGAGTTCGAACTCGCCGCGGGGCGTCATATTCCTGTCGAAGACCGAAAGCCTGAGTATGCGGTCCGGCCGCTCCCCGGACTGCCGCGAAAACGTGAAAATCTCATCGCCGATATAACCGACGCCGACCTGTTCCTCGAAAAGAGAAACCGTTTCACGCAACCTGTCCGGCGCTTCCTTCACAAACCGGCTGCACCGGGAATCCAGTCCGGCGGCGGGCTGCCCATTCTCCGAAACCATTTCGACGACCACCAGACTGCCGAAAGCCAGCAGGACCGCGGCGGCCGCCGCAACGCGGAAGAAGCGCGTGCCGGTCCAGCCGTTCTTTCCGGCCGGCGCCTCGTGCCGGGCGCGCTCAAAAAACTCCCGCTTGAACGCCTCGGGCGGACCGAATGCATCGGTGCGCTTCTCCTTCAGACGCTCCAATCCCTTTTCCAGACAGTCCCTACTCATTGCAAACCTCTTTCATCGCCTTGCGCAGCAGCGTCTTGGCCTTGAATATTCTCTGATACAGCGTGTTGGCCGAACACCCGAGTCTGTCGGCGGCATCGGCTCCGTCGAGCCCGGAAAGGACGCCGACCTGGATCGCTTCCCGGTACAACTCCGGCAGTTTGCCGATCTCCAGCTCAAGCCTCCGGAACCGGTCCTCATCCGGCTCCTCCGCGGCATCGGCATTCTCGGCATATTGCGCAATCTTTTCAGCCTCGCGGCGGCGGTTGCGCAGAATATTGTACGACTCGTTGACCGTGATCCGGTAGATCCAGCTCGACATGCGCGAGCAGCCGCGGAACGTATCGAACTTCCGCCAGGCGGCCAGCATCGCCTGCTGAATCGCCTCATCCGCATCGGCGCAGTTTCCGACAATGCGGTACGCAACCGAGCGCAGCATCGGCAGATTCCGGTCTATGCATTCGTTAAAGCAGCTTTCCCGATCCATTCTCCATCCATATCGGCCGGATGCGGCCTTCGGCATTGTTTCCGATTTTCACTACCAGTAAGACGCAGCCCGGCCTGACTTTCTTATTTACGATATCACATTTTTCAAAAAAAAAGAACTTAATGACGATCCGATCTGGCAAAATCGCGTTTTCGGAGTATATTCCTGCACGCATGATCCACATGAATTCAACCCCGGGAAAGAAAAAACCGATGTCCCCTGCTCTGAAGCGTTTTGCCGCCCTGTCCGTTATTCCGTGCCTCGCCCTGTCCGGCTGCGTGTCGGACAAGGCAGAACCGGCTCCGCCGCCCGCCCCCGAAAGCAGCCCGGCGCCGGAAACATGCGTACCGGCTCAGCCGGAAACCGGACTCCACCCGCAGGCTGCGGAATTCCTCCGGCGGCAGCCGGCCGAACTCGCCGCGCGGCAGATGGAAGCGATCCGCGAAGCGCGCAACGGAAATCCCGCCGCGCTGGCCCCCTGGCGCCTGACCGAAGAACCGCTCCTGCCGGAGGGAGTGAAAATCCTGAATCTCGAATATGAATCCGAAGCAGGCCCGCGGGCTTTGCGACTCTTCCTGCCCGAATCCGCCGCCGAAACTCCCCGCGCCGCCGTCCTCTATCTGCACGGCGGCGGCTGGGTGCTCGGCAGCATACAGCGCTGTTCGTCGTTCTGCGCGGAGCTGGCGCTGAAAACCGGCGCGGCGGTCGCGGCGCCGGACTACCGGCTCGCCCCGGAAGCCCCCTGGCCCGCCGCCCTCGACGACGTGCTTGCCGCCTACAACTACCTGACCACGAATGCGGATGATTACAATATCGATCCGGACCGGCTCGTACTGGCCGGAGACAGCGCCGGCGGCCAACTGGCCGCCACCGCCGCCCTGAAGGAGTTCGAAACCACCGAGGAAAAACCGGCCGGCCTGATTCTGTTCTACCCGGTCGTGACGCTCGAGCCGGACAGCCGCGAGTCGTGGAAGCGCTGCGGCAAAGGTTTCAACCTCGATGCGGACCTGATGGAAGAATTCAACGCCGCCTATGTGCCGGACCCGGCCCAGCGGAAGGAACCGCTCGTCTCCCCGCTGAACGCCGCGCCGGAGAGCTTTCCGCCGGTTCTGCTCGTGACTGCCGAATACGATATCCTGCGCGATCAGGCGACGGATTTCGCGGCAGGGCTCCGCAAAGCCGGAGTGCCGGTCCGGGTGCGCCGTTACCGCGGAGCAGTTCACGGTTTCATCACCTTCCCGGGACTGGAGATCTTCTTCCGGCAGGGAGTGGAAGACGCTGCGTCATTCCTCGACGGGCTCGGCCGGTGAGCCGTCCAGCTTCCGCAGCGCCGCTTCGATCATCGGGCGGAAGCCGAAGAAGTCCGGCTCCGCCAGCGCCCGGCGATAGAGTTGCCGGGCCTCATCCCGCTTCCCCTGCCGCAGGGCGGTTTCCGCGCACAGAAAATAGTATTTGACCGACAGGTCGTCAAGCCGGGCCGGTTCGACCTGCCGCAGCAGCACCTCCGCACCGGCCGGATCGCCGCGCTCGAGCTCCAGCATCGCGCCGTAATAACGGAGCAGCGACGGATTAACCCGGCCGCCCGGCAGGGCATCGGCGATCAGACGTTCCGCCGCATCGTATTCACGCAGCTCGATCAGCCGGATCAGGAGATTCATCGCGGTGGATTCGCTGCCGCTCAAACGGTATCCCTCCACAAGCGTCGCCAGCGACTCCGCATTCACCCGGCCGCCCGGCTGCTCCAGCGCCAGGGCCCAGGCGACGAAATCGGAGGAGCGCCAGAACCGTCCTTTCGGGATCGGATTGATCAGAAATGCACCGGCCAGCACCGCCACAGCGATCACTCCCCACCGCCGGCGCGGCCGGGAGAACCCGATCCGCACAGCCTCCACCGCCAGCAGCGCGAACGGCGCCAGGAGGATCAGCCGGTAACGCCCCATCGGATGATTCGCGCAGATCGGCAGCGCCAGGGAAAACAGCGCCAGAAGAATCACTCCGTCCCGTTTCAGGAAGCGCCCCGAGACGACCGCCAGCACCATGCCGGCCAGGGCGAACGGCACCAGCAGCCCGGGACCGATCAACAGCTTCAGTTCCGGGAAATAGTCGCGGATGAAGTAGTAATTCAGATTGTCCGGAATTTCATGCGCCAGAAAAACGTTCGGCAGCCGCGAAAGAGCGTTCACCCCGATCCGGAAGAGAACCGCAACCGGCGAGGAGTTCACCGCCGGAGCCGGAGCCGCGGCGACTGCCTGATCCGCCGCCGGAGCGGCGGCATTGACGGTGGCGGAATAGCCGAATACATTGAAAAACGGCCCGTAATATTCCGAAAAATGCCAGTTGAACGCGCTGACGAGCACCCATACCGCCAGCACACCTCCGGCGACGGCCCCGACCCGGCGCAGCCTCCCCCGCCTCCAGGCGGCATAACCGCACCAGGCCAGCGCGGCGAACACCCAGAGCAGCGCGGTCGGCCTTCCGCAAGAAGCCAGGCCGAGAAGCGCGCCGGCCGTCAGCGCGTACGAAAGCGAAAAGCCGTGCTTCCGCGCCCGGAGAATCCCGGCCAGGCTCGCGGTAAATGCAAAAAGCTGCAGCGTCTCCTGCAGCATCGAAAGTTCATACATGGCCGCGGGCGCATAAAACGCGGCGATCAGGCCGGCCGCCAGAGCGGCGCGCCTTCGTCCCCAGAGCCGGAACGCGGCATAGGCGGTCAACACGGCCGTCGCCGTTCCGCACAGCAGCTGAATCACCGCCAGCGTCTCCACCAGATGCTCCGCGCCGCAGCAGAGGCGGATCGAGGCAATCAGAACCCGGTGAAGGGAAAAAAGCGGCCTGACCGCTCCGGTATCCCACGCGCCGTACCGCAGCAGCGACTGCATGTCCAGCCCCGGAACCAGATGGAAATTGCGCAACGGCGAGGAGAGCCAGCCGATGAACAGCACAGCCCGCACCGCCAACGCCGCCGCGGCGACGACGCCGAGCGTCCGCCACTCCCGCCCGGCGGCAAGCCGGCGGGGTGGGGTATTGTCCGTTTGTTGTGACATAGTTCAGAAAATATAATCCGGCTTGCCCGGAATTGCAACCCTCCCGAGGAGCCCGGAAGCGCAATCCGCCGCAAAAAACGGCGCCCGGAACCGAACGGAAGGCTCCTGGAAAAAAAATCGCGGAAGGCTCTTGTATATTCGCCGGAGATGGCTATATTAAGAACGGTACGCCGGTTGCGGGCAATCGCGGCCGGAGCGGATTCATCTCCGTTCCGGTTGAGGAAAGTCCGGACTGCATAGAGCGGGGAGTCCTTTTGAAAAGAAGGATACTGCGGACGATACGCCGCAGGAAGGCCAGTGCAACAGAAAGGATACCGCCCGGAGCAATCCGGGTAAGGGTGAAAGGGTGGGGTAAGAGCCCACCGGGCGCGTCAGCGAGAGCGGCGCCGCATGGTAAACCCCTCCCGCAGCAAGACCAAATAGAGGGTGAGTCGCTGCTCGCGGCGTCAGGAACCCCGGGTTCTGGTCGCACAGACAGATGATTGCCCATCCGCCGCAGGGCGGAGGACAGAATCCGGCTTACAGCAATCTGCGTACCTCTTTGATTTGTTTTTTATTTGGGATATGGCAGATAAACCTTTCCGCGCCGGTCCCGGGCGGCGGAACGGAAGCGGGGCGCGAAATCGCCGCGATGCTTCCGATAAAGAACTGGAGATGTTGAAAAAAGATGGCAAAGTACGCAATCCTCAGTGACATCCACTCCAACTACGATGCATTGAAGGTCGTTCTGGAGAAATGCCGTGAGCTGGAAATCGACCATTATGTTTCGCTCGGCGACATCGTCGGCTACAATGCGGATCCGCAGCGTTGCGTGCGCGAGGTGTATGAACTGAACTGCGTGGCCCGGGTCCGCGGCAACCATGACGAGTACACCTCCAACGGCAACATCGAGATGTCCGGCTTCAATCCGCACGCGAAGAAGGCGATCGAGTGGACGCGCGCGCATCTCGACGAGGACGAACGCGCCTGGATCGGCAGCGCCCCGTTCCGCTCCACGATGCAGGAATGCAATACGACGCTCGTCCACGCAACGCTCGACTCTCCCGAAAACTGGGGATATATTTTCGACGCCCACCATGCCGCCGACAACTTCAACTACCAGTTCACCTCGCTGTGCTTCTGCGGTCACTCGCACGTGCCGGTCGCCTTCTGCAAAAAGCCGATCGCAACCAATCTCGAGGAGCTCGAAGAGTGGAACTACAACCCCGAGATCGAAGACGACAATTTCGATTACACGCTGGCCGACGAACTTCCGGTCGAAGTGAAAGTCGGTTATAAATATCTGTTCAACGTCGGCAGCATCGGGCAGCCGCGCAACCGCGACCCGCGCGCCAGCTTCGCCGTGCTCGACACGGTGTCGCGTTACGTCACGCGCTACCGGCTGCCGTACGACATTGCGAGCCAGCAGCAGAAGATCCTCGACGCCGGGCTGCCCGAACGCCTTGCGCTGCGCCTCGCCAACGGCAGCTAGAACCGGATGCCCGGATGAATCCCCGATTCAAGTGAAAAAAACGGTAAAACGCATTCTGGTGGTCAAGCCGAGCAGCCTGGGAGACATCCTGCATGTTTTCCCCGCGCTGGAGCTGCTGCACCGTAATTTCCCGGGAGCGGAGCTCGATTACCTCGTGCATCCGGCGTTTGCGGAAATCCTCGATTACAGCCCGTTCCCGGTTTCGCGCCGGATTCTCTTCAACCGGAAACGGCTCGGCAAGCTGCCGACCCTGATCCCGGAGTTCCTGCACCTTGTGCGGGAGATCCGCCGGAATCGCTACGACCTGGTCATCGACTTCCAGGGGCTGACCCGCAGCGCGATCTTTGCGGCCGCGGCCAAAGGCGGCCCGGTGATCGGCTTCGCCCGTCCGCGCGAACCGGCGGCCCGGCTCGGCTACCGCCGGAGCTTCGACGTGCCGGCCGGGCATGCGGTCGAGCGTAACGCAGCTCTCGTCAATGCGCTCACCGGCGGGAACGCCCCGGTTCCGATGCCGGTCCTTCCGGAAAATCCGGCCAATGCCGCCGCGTTCCGCCGGCTGGCCGGAGCCGTGCCGGCGGAACTGGTCGTCCTGCTGCCCGGCAGCCGGTGGAAGACCAAGAAGTTCCCCCCCGCCCTGTTTGCCGATGTGATCCGCCGGGTCCATGCGGAAAAACCGGAATGCGTGTTCGCCGTCCTCGGAGCATCGTCCGACCGGAAAGAACAGGAGATGATACGTCAGGAAGTCGGTCCCGGTTTTCCGCTCCTCGAGCTGGCGGGCAGGACTTCGCTCGGCGTCATGATGGAAGCGCTCCGCAGCGCCCGGCTCGTTCTCAGCAACGATTCAGGGCCGATGCACGCGGCGGCGGCGCTCAACAAACCGGTGTTCGGCTTCTTCGGCCCCACCGATCCGGCCAAGACCGGTCCGTACGGGAAAATACACCGCATCTACCAGCGTCGCCCGGGCTGTCTGAACTGCCTGAAGCGCAGCTGTCCGAAGGGTGAACTCTCCTGTCACCGGCTCGACGCCGTCCAAATCGCCAACGACTGCATCCAAATTCTGACCACAGGAGATTAACGAATCATGTTCAAGTCGCTCGCTCTCGCCATATTGATCGTCTGTACCGCCGCGACGGCGTCGGCGCAGATGGGGATGGATCTGACCCTCAACCGCTCCATGTACATGCAGTATGAACCGATCTATGCCTGCGTGACGCTCCGGAACGACACGGGGCGCCCGCTGGTGTTCGGCAAGAATCCGAAGCTGCAGGGTTTTCTTCTTTTCGAAGTGACCGACCAGCGGGGAAACGTCGTGCCGAAACGTCCGGGGGCCGAGCTTTCCGTGACCGGTCTCATACTCTCGCCGGGGCAGATCAAACGCATGATCGTGCCGATCAACCGCTACTACCAGCTCGACCGGATCGGCGTCTACCGCGTTCACGCCTACGTTTCTCATTCGCAGCTTCCGTATGAATATAAGACGAAAGACCTGAAATTCAATGTGGAGCCCGGCGTCACGGTCTGGAAGCGTTCCGTCGGCCTGCCGAATCTCCAGCCGGAGCAGCCGGTCTCCGAGGTCGCCAAAGCGCGCACTTACAGCCTCCGTTCCATCATCGAAGGTTCCACCAAAGCGTATTACCTCGTCATTGACGACGATAAGATGATCTATTCGGTCATCCGGGTCGGCAAGGCGGTCGGCTATGAGAAATTCACGGCTGAAACCGATATGCTGAGCCGGCTCCACCTGCTGATGCCGATTTCGCCGAAGGTGTTCCATTACCTCGCGTTCTCGCCGGACGGGAAGAAATTCGCGGACGAATACCGCAAGACCTCCGGAACCATCCCGATGCTGATGCGCGATCCGGATACCGGCATCGTCACGCTTCTCGGCGGGGAGACCGCCCGGGCCGGAGTGGATTTCGCCGATCCGAATGCGGGGCTGGTCCGGGTAGCGGACCTCGAATCCGCCGACGATGCACAGGCGACCGGCAATCCGGTCGCCGCGCCGCAGCCGGCAAAGGACACCGGGCTGGTCGATCTCGGCCAGAACCTCTGACGCGGCCGGAAAAAGCCGCTCGGGAGTTCGGCAGCGATCCCGAGCCGGCTTTACGATTCCTGCAATCATTTGCAAAGCCTGATGCTTCCCGGAGCAGCTCCGAAAAGCATCAGGCTTTTTATTCGGCAATATCAGAATTTTACAACCGGGTAGAGTCCGGGATCCTTCCCGTCGCCGAGCCCGGGTGATATGGCAAGGCAGCTCTCGCGCCCGCCGCCGTCATTGTCGCCGACCAGCATGTTGAAGCGGAATCCGGCCCGGCCCGCCTCTTCCGAAAGCCCGACGGCCGCCAATGGAATGCGCGCTTCGTAGACGGTCAGTTTCCGCGCTTCGTCGCGGGCAGTCTCAAGCCCGATGCGGGCGGCGGTCTCCCGCGCTTCAGCCCCATCCGGCACGCTCCACAGGAAAACCTCGCCGCGTCCCGTATTTCCCCGGGTCAGGCCGATCTCCCAATACCCCAGCCTGCCGGGGAGCGCCAGAGCCAGCTGCACATTGTCTCCCTTCCAGAAAATCTTCATCGCGCCTCCGGTGATGCGGCTGATCGCGCCTGCCCCACGAATGACCCGGCCAATGCCCCGATGTGCCTAACCGGGCCGCTCAGGAATCGCGGACGGTGTGAATATCGAATAAGAGAAACGCCAGGAGCCGGTCCGCATTATTGTCGAAGTAGAGCACGACGTAATTGTGCTTTTCGAGCAGCTCCTCAGCGGGACCTCGGAATGCCGAGCTGTCGCGTAAGCGATGAGGTTGCGCAAATAACGTGAAGCCGCACCATTGTGCCTCCAAAGCCCAAGGGCATCAAGCTGGGAGAAAAGAACATATCCCAGACCGAACTTCGCTTCGCCGATCGCCGTGCCGCAGGTGCGTTCATCAAGAAAGCGCCCCTTAACAGCAAGCGCAGTATCGTCCAGCGGCAGAAGAACTTTAGTGATGACATTACCGTCTTCGTTTTCGGCCCAGATATCAAAATCGGCATCAATCAGTTTATGAAACAGCGGATGTGACCCGGCAACAATTTCGACCTGTGATAGCAGACTTCGCGTGACATGTGACCATTTTGAACAGTATACCGGATTTCTTTCCGGAAACGTCCGTTATCGGTCAGATATTTGACATAGGCTTCGCAGTGCAAACGCCGGATATGGGAAATTTCCGTGATATCGGGATAAAAGTGCGCTATATAGGCACAGAAATCCTGCCAGTAAGTTTTCTTCAATCCGGCATAACTGGATTGGGCGATACGTCTGGATGGTTTTTGAGCGGCCAATTCAAACGCTTCATCCAAGAGGACAGGATGACCGCCGGTCAATTCGTACTTGCAGTTTTCGACGAGTGCGACGACCGTTTTGTTGCGGCGGATATCCCGTTCGATCTCTTTCTGCTCTTCATTTTCGCGAAGAATGCGGGTACGCTCGGATGCCTCAAAGTGTTCTGCGCGCTTTTTGAGAGTGGCAATTTCCCGCGCAGAAGCTCCCGGCGGAATTTCACAGCCTTTACAGATGCCGGAATAACTGACTCCGGCAACCATGAAACGGTAATGGAACTTTTTGCTTCGGATTTTGATTGACATGGCAACTTCTCCCTGATTGGATCATTGCGATCCGTTGTGATTTGACAGGGAGGACTGTCGTTGCTGCTTCTCTCTGGATTTGCACAAATTTGTGACTTTGCCATTTTTCAGTTGCTCTCTCGGCATTTCTGAGCTGGAAAAATGGTAGCGGGGAATGGAATCGAACCATTGACCTTCAGGTTATGAGCCTGACGAGCTGCCACTGCTCTACCCCGCGCTGTAAAATGGGGTGGTAGACCGGACTTGAACCGGCGACCTCCTGGGCCACAACCAGGCGCTCTAACCAACTGAGCTACAACCACCATATCGGTTACGTTTTATGAATATACCCCCGATTACGGAAAAATCAAGCTCAAATTGCCGGAAAGATCGGATATTTTACGATTTTTCCGGCAAAGTCACCCGAAATCCTCCGGCAACCGGCTTCAGAGAGCGTCCCGGACCGCGTAAATGTCCTGCCGCCCTCCGGCTCCGCGACGGAACCAGTTGGCCGGCGCCTGCTCAAGTTTCACCTTGACCTCACGCGTTTCTCCGGAGCGGCGGAGCTGCAGCGTCACCTCATCCCCGGGCGCAGCGGAGAAAATCCGGCTCTGCAGATCCCCCGGACCATTGACCGGTTCGCCGCCGACGGCGAGAATCACGTCGCCGCGCTGCAGCACCTGAGCCGCCGGAGAGTCACGGTAGATCTGCGCGACCGCCACACCGGATTCAAGCTTCAGCCGCGTCCTGACCTCACGCGGAATCGGCTCGAAAAGAACACCGAGCCACGGCCGCCTGACCTGTCCGTGCCGGATCATCTCCTCCGCCACGTGCTTCGCCAGATCCGCGCTGATCGCGAAACTGATGCCGATGCTGCCGCCCGAAGGCGACAGGATGAAGTCGTTGACCCCGATCACCTCACCCGCCAGATTCAGCAGCGGACCGCCGGAATTGCCGGGGTTGATCGACGCATCGGTCTGGATATAGCTCTCATGCAAATTTACCCCGACTCCGCGCCGTTTCATGCCGGAAACCACCCCCACCGTAACCGTACGCGACAGGCTGAACGGCGCACCGATCGCAATCGCCCAATGGCCGATTTTCACCCGGTCGATATCGGCGAACTTCAGCACGTCGAATTTCCGGTCGCCGTCGATCTTGAGCAATGCGAGGTCGGAGGGGGGATCGACCCCGACCACCTTCGCGTCGAACTCCGACCCGTCGTTCGTGGTCACGAAAAACGAATCCTGGTCGCGCACGACATGGAAATTGGTCAGAATATAGCCGTCCTCGCGGACAAAAAAGCCGGACCCCTGCCCGCTCGGGACATCCTTGTACTCGACCCGGCTCCGATAGTAATCGATCGGCGAAAGCACTCCCACGCGCTTCTGCGACGTGATCAGCACGACACCCGGCATCACTTTCTCGACGGCGCCGGCGAATTCCTCCTGCAGCTCCGCCGCCGCTCCGCTCAACGATACTGCGGCGGGCTCCGGCTCCGGCGGAACCGGGGAAGCCGCCGCGGCCGTCTCCGGAAATCCCTTCACAATACCCAGCGTCAGAAGCGTTCCGGCGCAGGCGGCGCAGAACGCGGTCACATATAAAGTCCGGTCTCTCATTGTCAAGCTCGATCCTCCCATTTCAATATCGATTATTTATGACAATCTATAATGATCCGGACGAAAATCAACGTCGAAAAACCGCAAAACAGACAAAAAAATCCCGAAAGCCGCTCCGTTCCCCGGAGACGGTTTTCGGGATTGCAGTCAACCGCAGCGTTACTTGAGCGCGGCGAAGTCGGAGGCGATATTCACGGCCTCGTCGAGAACCGGATCGCTGTTCTTCTTCTTTCCGTCGGCGGTACGGTCCAGATAGATCTTCTCCGCCTCGTCCTGAAGCTGCTTTTCCTCCTTGTACTCTTTCCAGCGCACCTCTTCATTCAGGGAGACGCTCTTTTTGTCCTTGTACTTGTTGTACATCTCAAGCTTCTTGCGGAACGCGCTGTATTCGGGGTCCGCCGCGACCCGCGCCTGCGACGCCGCCCTGAGCTTTTCGACCTTCGCCGCGAAGTCCGGCGTATAGGAGCCGGCCTTGACCGGTTTGACCGAATCCCACGGCAGGTGGTTGTTCATGAACATCTCGCCGATCTCCATCTGATCGGTCAGCGACGGCAGACGGATATCCGAAGCAATGCCGAGCTGCTGCACGGAACCGCCCGACGTCCGGAAGAACATCGCCGTCTCATAGGTGGCGGAACCGGCCTGGAACTCCTCGCCGATGAACTTCAGATAACGGTCGAGCGGAACCACGTCGAGCACGGTCCCCTTCCCGAACGTACGGCTGTCGCCGACGACGACTCCGCGCTCACTGTCGCGGATCGCGGCAGTGAAAATTTCGGCCGCCGAAGCGGAAAGCTTGCTGGTCAGAACAACCAGCGGCCCGGCATAGGCCTGATCGCCGTCGTCATCCTCCTTGACCTGAATCGGCTTGTTCGGGCTGCGGATCTGCACGACCGGACCGGACGGAATGAAGAGTCCGGTCAGCGTGATCGCCTCCGGCAGGCTGCCGCCGCCGTTGCGCCGCAGGTCCATCACGACCGCATCGACCTTCTGTTTCCTGAAATCCTCGAGAATGCGACGGACGTCGCGGGTGCAGCTCTTGAAATTCGGGTCGCCTTTCATGGCCGCATCGAAATCCATGTAGAAGCCGGGCAGATTGATGATGCCGACCCTGCGCTCAACGCCGTCGGCCCCCTTAACCGTCCTGACCTCCCCCTTCGCCTCACTGTCGACGAGCACGATCTTGTCGCGGGTGATGGTGACGGTTTCGGGAACCGCGCTGCGCCCCTTCTCACCCGGCAGGATCGTCAGAGTGACCTTCGTCTTCTCGGGGCCGCGGATCAGGCGGACCGCCTTGGTCAGCGGCATGTCGATCACATCCACCGGCTCGCCGTTCTCCTGGGCGACGGCGATGATGCGGTCTTCGACCTTCAGCCTCCCGTCCCGCGCGGCGGGACCGCCCGGCGTCAGGGCGACGATCTTGATGTAGCCGCCGTCGCTCGACAGCGTCGCGCCGATGCCGGAGAGCGAGAGGTTCATCGACATCTCGAAATCCTCCTCCTGCTTCGGCGGGTAGAAGTTCGAATGCGGACCGTACACCTGCGCGAGCGAGTTCAGATAGATGCCGAGAATATCGACGCGGTCCTTCTGCTGGATATCGTTGTTGATGTCGCGGAGGCGCGACAGAACCTTCTCCGCCGGATTCCGGATCTCCCACTTCGCCGCGGCGGCGTTTTCCCGCTCCTCGCCGGAGGCTTTTTCCGGCTGCTTCGCGCGCTCCTCCTCCTGCACGCGGTTCATGAGCCGGTAGGCGAGGACGTCGTTCTTCAGCCGCAGATACCAGAGCTTTTCGAGCTCGGCGCGGTCTTTCGCGCGCGGCGCCTTGGTGCGGTCGAGCATGAAGCTCTCGTCGAGCGTGAAATCAAACGGCTCCTTCAGCCGTTTTTCGGCGAAGGCGCGGAACTCGCCGTTCCGGGTGCGGAAACAGTCGTAAACCTTGAAGGCAAACGAGCTGTCGCCGGATTGAAGCTGCCTGCAGAGCAAATCCCGGTCGGCGGAGAACTTCGCAACATCCTCCTCCGTGAAATAGATCTTCGCCGGGTCGAGCTCATCGAGATACTCGTCGAACAGCTGCTTCGACAGCCCGGCGTCGAGCGCCTGCTGCCGGTAGTGGTTCCGCGACAGAAGCTGCGCCATGATGCGGGTGATCAGCGCGAGCTCCTTGTCTCCGTATTCATTTCCCTTCGCCGGAGCCGCCGAAACCGTCAGCCCGGCGGCGAACAAAACAAAAGCAAGCAACAGCTGCAGAAATTTTCTGCTCATTACAAAACACCCCCTGTTTTATGCATCAGCACTCCTTGTTGTCAAGACAAATAACTTACAGGATAAAATAACACGTTTCACCGGAAAATAAAGGTTCAAAAAACGCAACTTGCTTTTTTTTTTCATTTCCGGGGTTATATTACTCCAGAAGAAATCAATGCAAAGCACTTGGGGAAGATACGGATATCATGCACCAGAGCATATGCCCGGACCGGGCGATATTTTACGCGGGAGACACAGTCACCTTCACCCTTTCGGGACTCGAAGGACGGGCCGGGCGCGCCGTCCTGCGAAGCACCATCGGGCGCGCCGCAGTCCGCAGGCAGGAGCTCATCGACCACAACGAAACCGGAGCCCCGCTGCTCGGGCTCGACTGGCACGACCTTGAGATGGAAGCCGTTTCGGACGGCACGTTTTCACTCACGCTGCCGCTGGTCGAGGTCGGCGTCTTCGAAGCGAAGTGCTGTTTCATGCCGGCCGGCCGCCCCGGCATCGAGTGGCCCGACTCCAGCAACTTCCGGCTGAAGGTCGAAGCCGCCGCCGGCGTCTGCGGCAACACGATGTATTCGGCCTTCGTGCGGCAGTTCGGCGTGAACTGCGCAAGGCCGGTTTCGGAGCCGCCGCCGGAGACGGTCGAAAAACTCGACGCCGAAAACTACACCGTCATTCCGCCCTCGGGAACGTTCCGGCAGCTCGCCGCGAAGCTCGACCATATTTTCGACCGGCTCGGCTGCCGGATTCTGCAGCTGCTGCCGATTCACCCGATGCCGACGCAGTACGGGCGCATGGGCCGGTACGGCAGCCCGTTCGCCGCGCTCGACTACTTCAGCATCGACCCGGCGCTTGCCGATTTCGACACGAAAGCGACGCCGATGGAGCAGTTCGGCGAACTCGTCGATCAGGTGCATGCCCGCGGCGGACGCATCTTCATGGATATCCCGGTCAATCACACCGGCTGGGCGTCGAAGCTGCAGATGGAGCATCCGGATTACTTTGTGCGCCAGCCGGACGGAACCTTCGTGAGTCCCGGCGCGTGGGGCGTCACATGGTCCGACCTCTGCAAGCTGAACTACAGGGAGCCGAAGGTGCACCGGCTCATGGCCAAGGTTTTCCTGTTCTGGTGCCGGCGGCGGGTTGACGGCTTCCGCTGCGACGCGGGCTACATGCTGCCGGCCGAGGCGTGGGAGTACATCGTCCCGAAGGTCCGCAGCGAATATCCGGACACGGTCTTTCTGCTGGAGGGACTCGGCGGTCCGCTGAAGGTGCAGGAGGACCTGCTCGGCCGGGCCGGTCTCAACTGGGGATACTCCGAACTCTTCCAGAACTATACCCGCGACGAGATCACGCGCTATTTTCCGTATGTCGACCGCTGCAGCCAGACCTGCGGGACGCTCGTCAACTTCGCCGAAACCCATGACAACGCCCGGCTCGCCGCTTCGGGAAAAACCTATGCGAAGCTCCGGTTCATGGTTGCCGCAATGCTCTCCGAAGACGGCGCGCTCGGCTTTGCGAACGGAGCGGAATTCTACGCCACCGAGAAGATCGACGTGCACGGCAACGCCGCGCTGAACTGGGGAGCGGAACCGAACCTCGTCGAACTGATCCGCAAGCTCAATACGCTGCTCGCCGACCATGCCGCCTTTCAGGCCTACGCGCAGGTCGAGCTGATCCAGGAGGGGCCCGGCAACGTGCTGGCCGTCCGCCGCACTGCGCCTGACGGGAACGTGATCCTCGCGCTGCTGAACCTCGACTGCGATCATCCGTCGAGCGTGAGCTGGAAAAGCGACCTGACGCCGGACGGCGGCACCGAGCTGCTGACCGAACAGCCGGTCCGCTTCCTGCGCAGCGGCCCGCTGTTTTCGCACGAACTTGAGCCGGGCGGCGCACTCTGCATCGGATTCGACAACTACCGGATCGCCGCAGCTCCCCCCGGATACGAACCGGAGCGGACGCGCCGCCAGCGCGCCGAGGCGATGGCGATGTCCGTCCAGATCAAGCTCGCCGGGCTGACCGCCGGAAAAGCCGGCGCCGGCGCCGCCATGCTGGCCGACCCCGAAGGTTTCTGCGCGTCGCTTGCCGAAACCGCTCTGCCGCCGGTGACCCACTACCGGGCCGAATGCGACGCGACGCGGCATGTCATGATTCCGCCCGGCGACATCCTGCTGGCCGAGTGCGAAAACCGCTTCCGCCTGACCGTTTTCGCTGACGGCAGGGCCGTGTTCACCGGCAGCAGCCTGACGGCGGAAGACGGCCGCGACATCGTTCTCGCCGTGCTGCCCGAAAACACGGCTTCGCACGGCCGCGACCTCGGAATTCAGATCTGCAGCTTCGGCCCGGACGGGAAGGTCCGGAGGACGGACGGCCACCTGCTGCAGCTGCCGCCCGGTGCGCGCTGCCGCATCCGCCTGTCGAATTCCGGCACGGAAATCCGGAACGGCGAGCTGCTCGCCTTCGCGGCGAACAACCTCGGAGGCATGAGCTTCTTCCGCGCCGCCTGGGGCGAAATCGCAAGCAAGTACGAAGCGATTCTCTCCGCAAACGTGAATCCGGACTATCCGGTCGACCGCCGCACGATGTTCACTCGGCTGCGCGGCTGGCTTCAGGTCAACGGTTATTCGCAGCCGCTCGACCTGCGTTCGATCGCTTCTTTCTCCGCCATGCCGGACAACCGGGCGCGCTGGGTCTTCTCGGTCCCGGCCGGCCAGGGCTGCCGTGTGCGGCTCGTCGTCGACTTCGCCGGAGCCGAAAAAGGAGATGCGGTCCGCTTCCGCTTCCACCGGCCGGCCGCCGATCCGGAGGGTGAACCGGGCGAACTCGGCGACGCGACCCCGGTGCGGCTGATCCTGCGGCCCGACCTCGAGGACCGCATCAACCACGAGCTGACCAAAGCCTACACGGGTCCCGAAAAGCGCTTCCCGGAATCTGTCCGGGAAACCGGGAGCGGCTTTGAATTCACCCCGTCCGACCGCACGCTTGAGGTGAAAATCGAAAACGGCGCCTTCCACCGCGAACCGGAGTGGTATTATCTGGTGGACCTGCCCGCCGAACGTTATTACGGGCTCGAGGATAAGACCGATCTCTTCAGCCCCGGCTATATCGAGATCGACCTCGCCGGCGGCGGCAGCGCCGGGCTCACCGCCGAAATCCGCCCGTCCGGGACCGCGCCCGGGAGCGCGAAGTTTCCGCCCGGCTGCGACGACTGCATCCCGGCGGAGGTGAATCCGGCCGCGCTCTTCGCACCGGCCATGCGGCGGTTCATCGTGAAGCGCGACCGCGAAAACACGATCATCGCCGGCTACCCCTGGTTCCTCGACTGGGGGCGCGACACGCTGATCGCGCTGCGCGGGCTCGTCAAAGGGGAGTTCGAGACGGAGGCCGCGGCGATCATCCGCCAGTTCGCCTGCTTCGAAAAAGACGGCACGATCCCGAATGTGATCCGCGGCCTCGACGACCGGAACCGCGACACGAGCGATGCGCCGCTCTACCTCATCGTGGCGGCGCGCGACTATGCGGAACACCATTCGAACCGGATTCTCGACGCCTCCTGCGGCGGGCGCAAGCTGCGCGACGTGCTCCGGTCGATCGTCGAACATTACCGGGCCGGAACGCCGAACGGCATCGTCATGGACGAAGAGTCCGGCCTGATCTTCAGCCCGCCGCACTTCACCTGGATGGATACGAATTTTCCGGCCGGAACTCCGCGCGAAGGCTATCCGATCGAGATTCAGGCGCTCTGGTATGCGTCGCTTGAATTCCTCGGGCGGGAGGAACCCGAATATCAGGCGCTCGCCGCCCGGGTCGCAGCAAGCATCGAAGAGCTCTATTTCCGTTCCGCCGCCGGCCCGCTCTTCTGCAGCGACTGTCTGCACGCCGGACGCGGCGTCCCGGCGCGCGACGCCGTTCCTGACGACCACAACCGGCCGAACCAGCTGCTCGCCGTGACGCTCGGAGCCGTGAAGGACCCGGTCCGCCGGCGCGGCATACTCGCCTCCGCCGAAGAACTGCTCGTGCCGGGCGGCATCCGCAGCCTCGCCGACCGGCCGGTGCAGTACCGGCTGCCGGTCGAGCGCGACGGCAGGCTGCTGAATGATCCGGAGCGTCCGTACCGCGGCTCCTACCGCGGCCCCGAGGACACCTCCCGCAAGGTCGCTTACCACAACGGCACCGTCTGGTGCTGGCCGTTCCCGGCCTATTGCGAGGCGCTCTACCTGGTCGGCGGCGAACCGGTGCGGCAGCGCGCGTTCTCCCTGCTGCTGTCTTCGGCGCATTACTTCGAAACCGGAGTGCCGGGGCAGCTGCCGGAGGTGGCGGACGGCGATTATCCGCACCGGGCCGGCGGCTGCGCGGCGCAGGCGTGGAGCGTTTCGGAGTTCTTCCGCGTCTACGGGATTCTGAAACCATGAGGACGCTGTTCCGCGATCTCTGGCTGGCCGACGGAAGCGGCGCGCCGCTCCGCCGTTCCGCGGTACTGGCCGGCGACGGGAAAATCCTCGCCGTCGAGCCGGATCTGCCGCGCTCCGCGGCGGAACGGACCGTCGAACTCGGCGGCAGAATCCTCGCGCCCGGATTCATCGACGTCCACGGCCACTCGGACCTCGCGCTCCCGGCCCGGCCGGAGGGATTCGGCAAGATTTCGCAGGGGATCACGACCGAGATCATGGGGAACTGCGGACTTTCCGCCTTTCCTCTGACCGGCCGCAACCGCGAACACCTGCAGGAGCTCTGGGCGCAGTACGGCGTGAAACTCGACTGGTCCGACTTCCGGGGGTGGCGCGCCGCGCTGTCGGTCCGTGCCCCGAAGCTCCGCGCCGAAGCGCTCGCCGGACACAACACGCTCCGCGCCGCCGTGGCCGGTTATGAAACCGAGACCCTCACTTCCGCACAGCTCGAAGAGATGAAAACGCTGCTCGACGCCGAGCTCGCCGCCGGCGCAGCCGGACTGTCGAGCGGGCTGCTCTATGTGCCGGGCAAATTTGCTCCGCCCGGAGAAATCGTCGAACTCATGCGCGTCGCCGCCCGGCGCGACCGGCTTTATGCGACCCACCTCCGGAGCGAGGGGAACGAACTGCTGGAGGCTCTCGGAGAAACGATCGACTGCGCCCGGGAGGCGGGCCTCAGGCGGCTTCACATCAGCCACTTCAAAACCGCCGGAGCCGCGAACTGGGAGAAACTCGACGCAGCGCTCGAACTGCTGGAAGAAGCGCAAAAAAGCGGAATCGCCGTCACCGTCGACCGCTATCCGTACACCGAATCGATGACGCAGCTCAGCGTAATCCTGCCGGGCAAGGCCGGCGACCTCGACGACTCCGCGCTTTCGCGGCTGCTGCGCAGCACGGAGGAGCGCGAAAAGCTCGCTCAGGAGCTCGCCGCCTCCCGCCCCGCCGCCTACTGGAAAACCGTCACGCTCGTCTCGACCCGTGGTTCCGCCGGGCGAAACCACGCCGGGCAGACCATCGCGGCGCTCGCGGAACGCGCCGGCAGGACGCCCGCCGAATTCGCGGTCGAACTGCTGGCGGAGGACGCCGCCGGGACGACCGCCGCCTTCCGCGGCATGTCGCCGGAGAATATGCGGCGGATTCTCGGTCTGCCGTTCTGCATGATGGGCAGCGACGAAAATGCGCGTCCGGCCGACGATTCGATCGGGCGCTGTCACCCGCGCGGCTTCGGCAGCGCGGCGCGGTTCCTGCGGCTCCGGCTCGACGCAGGCTCTCCGATCGAAGCGGCGGTGCGGCAGATGACCGGGCTCGCGGCCGAAACCTTTCAACTCGCGGACCGGGGGCTGGTCCGGCCCGGGCTCTGCGCCGATCTCGCGGCATTCGACCCGGACGAAGTGGACGGAACCGCCGATTTTTCGAATCCGCACACGCCGGCGGACGGAATCATCTTCACCGTGACCGGCGGCGAATTCGTCTACCGTTCCTGAAACTACACCGTCTCGTTCCAGCTCTTCCTGATCTTCCGGCGTTCAGGCGGCAGCGGCGTCAGGCGCGAGATGACCCAGATCCCGGCCGACAGCAGCAGGACCGACAGCGCGAAATAGAGCCGGTAACCGGTCAGCGGCGAATCCGCCTCTATGCCGGTACAGCGGTCGAGCAGCACACCGGCGAGCAGCATGCCGACGATGCCGGCTCCGGCGCCGTTGACGACCGCGATGAACATCGAGGCGGCCACGCGCTTCTCCTCCGGCACCGTCTGCAGGAAATAGTGCGTAATCGAGTTTGCGGTCCCGACATTGGTCGCTCCCGCGATCAGGAACGGCAGCGTCAGGTAGACGGGGCTGAAGCCCGACGGAGCAATCACCCAGAGCACACCGGCGCCGAGCAGCAGGAGATACGAATAGAGCAGCGTCCTGCGCGGCCCGATCGTGTTTGAAATCCGCCCCGAGAGGAACGACGCCCCGGCACTCGCGCCGAACTGGGCCAGCGCGAAGAGCAGCGCTTCCGTGTCGCTGACGCCGCAGCCGCGCTTCAAAGCCAGCATCGAAATCGGAATCAGCATGATGACCGCGAGATTGACTGCAAATCCCGAAGCCAGCAGCCGCAGCAGCGACTTGTCGTGAAAAAGCAGCCTGAACTCCCCGGCGATCGGCTTCCGGGCCGAATCGCGGATGGCTTCGGTCTCGCAGATCCGGTTGATGAAGCGCGACGCGGTGAAGCCGAGCAGCGCGCCGGCGACCACAATGCCGGTCAGCATCGCCAGGCTGTCGCAGAGTTTCAGGAGAATGCTGATCGTGACCAGCGCGGCGAGGCACGACAGATAGAAGAATCCGGCGTTGACGCCGATCACCTTCGCCCGGTCCTTCTCGCTCGTGATGTTCCCGACCAGCGGCTGCGACATGACCACGCCCGCAGCCCGGAAACCGTAGAAGAAGAACGCCCCGGCCAGCAGCAGCGCCGTGGCCGTGCGCGGCATGCCCGAGATGCTGACCACAGCCGCCAGCGCGACCAGCAGCGCGGCCGCATTCCGGGCGACCCAGAAGATCGACTGGCTCTTCGCGGCCCCGGCCCGGGCGGTGACGACCTTGCCGAGCGGCAGCAGCAGAAACCCGAAGTAGATCATCGCCCCGAGCGTCGAAACGATGTAATCCGGGCAGCCGAGCCGGACGGCGAGCAGAATCAGCACCGTCTCGCCGAGACACATGTACGAGAGCCCGTTGATCAGGCTGAAAATATGGTAGTTGTGCTGAGACGACGCCAGCTGCGCCGGCGTCAGCGGTCCCTTGCAGATCATCCGTCCCCCTCCCCTGTTCCCGTCAGGCCGATGCGTCTTCGGGGTGCTCGCGCAGCTCCGCGGCCGGAGAAGCGGGCGGCAGCCCGATCAGGTTGATCTTTTTCCAGGCGCCCGACCGCCGCCGCCAGACCATCAGCGCGGCATCGACCGCGATATAGAAGGTGATGAGCGCCCAGACCGCGCCGATGCTGGCGCGATACACGTAGACGAGCAGCACGGTTCCCGGAATCTGGATCAGCCACGAAGTCGCCATGCCGATCCAGAGCGGAACGGTCGTGTCCCCGGCGCCGCGCAGGCTGCCCATGGCGATGAAGCGGGTCGCGTCGAGAATGTTGAAAACGGCCGCGAAACGGAGAATCGTGACCGCATAGTCGGTCACCTGCGACATATCCATGCTGGCGGACGCGGTATTCCGCGACCCGAAGAGACGGATCAGGAACTCCGGCGCGAGCCAGTAAAGCAGCCCCATCGAAAGCGTCCAGCACATCAGCATCCGCCACGAACGGCCGGAGATCCGCTCGACGACGAGCAGCCGCCGCTGGCCGATGAACTGGCCGGTGACCACGCTGGTCGCATCCATGAGCCCGATCATCGGCATGTTGCCGATCATGTTGATCGAAAGAGCGATGCTCGTGGCGGTCAGCTCTTCGTTCCCGAGGTGCCCGATCATCATGACCACGACCGCGAAGGCCGCGTTGCGCAGAAAGGTCTGGAATCCGGCCGGCATGCCGAACCGCAGCAGCCGCCGGATGAACACCCGGTCGAATGCCTTGTAACTCCTGGTGGGAAACTCACTCTGGCGGACCAGCAGGAAAAACGAAAGCGCGATCGCGAACGTGCAGAGATTCGCGAACGAGTTCGCCAGCCCCGCCCCGAGAATCCCGAGCGCCGGCAGCCCGAAACCGCCGAAGATCAGCAGGTAGTTCATCGGGATGCAGACAATGCAGCCGATGATCTTGATTCCGGCCACGAGCGCGGTTTTGCCGCGGCCCGTGAAGAACGAGAGAAACGCGGTCTCCATGCAGGTCAGCCCGGCGCAGGGGGCCATGGCGACGAAATAGTCCGCCTCCTGCAGCGCGATGACCGGGTCGTGCCCGTTGTGCATGATGATCCAGTACCCGGCCGCGGGGAGAGCAAAGGCGAGCAGCGCCGCGACCGCCGCGCCGAAATAAAAGCCGTTCCAGGCCGCCTTCACGCAGCCGATGCCGTCGCGGTGGCCGTGAAACTGGGCGACGATGGTGGCGGTGAAGCCTGTGGTGATCAGGAAAAACGCCATCAGCGTGAAAAACATCTGGCCGGCCGGCATGGCCGCCGCGATCTCCTCGGGGGAACTCCTGGCGATGAAAACGCGGTTCGTGATCATCATGACCGTATTGCTTGCATTCAACACGACGAGCGGCCACGCGATCCGCCAGATCTCGCGGTATCCGCCCGGCTCCAGGAATTGACGACGGCTGAAGCAGCCGGTGAATCTGGTAAATAACTGTCTCAACATCTCCAACGCTCTCTCTCCGGCGGAAGGCCGTGCATTTCCTGTAATATAATTCGATATTCCGAAATTACCATGCCGGAACGATTGAATTTCGCGGTAATTTGTGGTATAGTTCCCGCATGCTGCAAAAACGGAGTCAACCCGATTGGAGAGGAAAGATGAAAAAACTGCTGCACATCGCCGCGTCCCCGCGGCTTGAGCGTTCGCATTCGAGGCGGCTTGCGAATGCGTTCATCGCCGAATTCCTGAAACGCAACCCGGATTACCGGCTGGCGGAGATCGATATCGGTGCAGTCGCCCAGCCCCGGTTCGGCGAAGCCGGCGCCGCCGCGAAATTCAAGGCGCCCCGCGAGCTTGAGCTCACCCCCGCCGAAGCGCGGGAGTGGCGGAACGCGCAAAGCAGCTTCGAACAGCTCCGGGAGGCCGACCGGCTCGTCGTCAGCACGCCGATGTGGAATTTCTCGATGCCCTATCACCTGAAACAGTGGATCGACCGCGTCATGCAGTCCGGCTGGAGCTTCGGCATGGAACCCGGCAAGGGATACGTGCCGCTGCTCGGCGGAAAAAAGGCGTTGTTCGTCTGCGCCTGCGGCGGCGTCTACGATACGCCGGAGATGCTGAAACTCGACCACCTGCGCCCGTACCTGCGCTTCTGGGCGGAATTCAACGGGCTTGACGCCGCCGTGGTCTCCCTCGAAGGAACGAACCTCGACCAGGAGCGCCTCGCCGGAAACGAAGCGGCCGCGCGATCGGCGCTCTCGAAGCTGGCGGAGAAGTTCTGACCATGCTGACCATCCTCCTCCAGCTGGCGGGCGGAACCGCATTTCTCTATTACGGCGCCGACTTCCTGGTGAAAGGCGGCGTGTCGATCGCAACCCGCTTCGGAGTTTCCGCACTCGTGATCGGCCTGACGCTCGTCGCATTCGCCACAAGCGCGCCGGAGCTCGTGGTCAGCGTTCAGGCCGCGCTGGCGGGTTCAAGCGACATCAGCATCGGCAACGTGATCGGCTCGAACATCTGCAACATCGCGCTGATCCTCGGACTTTCGGCCGTCATCGCGCCGCTTTCGGTGCACAGCAAGGTGCTGCGGTTCGACCTGCCGGTCATGACGGCGGTCACGCTGGCCATGGCAGCGATCGGCCTTCTGCTCGGCGGCTTCAACCGGCTCACCGGCGCCGTGTTCTTCGCCGGGCTGCTGGCCTACATCGCCTGGAACATCCGCCTTGAGAAGCGCGACGGGAGCGGCGATGCGGAAACCGAAATCAGGGAGGAGGTGGAGAACAGCCGGAAATATCCGCTGTGGCTCGCCGCCGCCTTCGTCATCGGCGGCGCCGCCGCCCTCGTTCTCGGCGGCAAATTCATCGTTGACGGCGCAGTCGGGCTCGGGCGCATGGCGCATCTTTCCGAAGCCGTGATCGGACTCACTATCGTCGCGGTCGGAACCAGTCTGCCCGAACTGGCGACCAGCCTGGTCGCCGCCGCACGCGGCGAGCAGGACATCGCGGTCGGCAACGTAGTCGGCTCCAACCTGTTCAACATGCTCGGAATCATGGGAATCGCGCCGATGATCCGGCCGGTTTCGGCCGCCGGCATCACTCCGGTCGACTGGGGGATGCTGCTGGTATCGACGCTGCTGCTCGTGCCGTTCATGCACACCGGGCGGAAGGTCGTGCGCCGGGAGGGCGCCGTGCTGCTGGCGCTTTACTGCGCATACATCGCATTTCTGGCGGTCAACGCTTGACTTTGTCCTGGCCGGTGCTATCTTAAGTTCAACTTCAAAAAAGGAGGGTTACCATTATGAGCAAAAGTCAGGACGCAAAGAAGGAAACCAAGAAGGCCCCCACCAAGACCCTGAAGGAGAAGCGCGCCGAAAAACGCGCCAAGCGCGGATGATCGCGCTCCCGGCCATTCCGTAATTTCACGCATGCCGACACTCAGTCCGGCATGCGTTTTTTCCAGCCGGATATGGCATCCGCCCCGGCATTCACCGAAACCGCCGCCCGGCGCCCCCCCGGATGTTTCAGCGGTTCCATCCGCGATTTCCCCGGCCAAGGCGGCATCGCCGCCGGAAGCAATCGTCCGGCCTCACCTTCATGCCGGAACTTCGAAAAATTCCGGCGGCGGCACATCCGGATGCCCGGCGCGAATTATTAGAATCTCGTTAATTTTCCATTCCGATCTGGAAAAGAACCGGCGCGGATGTATGTTGTATTAAATTTAAATTCGATCGTATACATCAGGGAAATTCATGAGTGAAAAAAACAGTCGTTCCGCCATCCGTTACCGCGGCCTGACCGCCGCCGAAGTGGAAAACAGCCGCCGCCTGCACGGCGAAAACCTGCTGGCTCCCCCCGAACGGGAACCGTGGTACAAACAGTTCCTCGCCAAATTCGACGACCCGGTGATCCGGATTCTGATCATCGCCGCCCTGATCTCGACGGCGACCGGCGGCCTGGTCGAAGGAGCCGGCATCGTCATCGCGGTGCTGCTGGCGACCGGCTTGTCCTTCCTGAACGAATTCCGCGCCGAAAAGGAGTTCGACATTCTGAACAAGGTCAGCGACGATACGCCGGTCAAGGTGATCCGCGACGGTGAATTCCGCCAGATTCCGAAACGCGAGCTCGTCGTCGGGGACATTCTGTTCCTCGAAAACGGCGAAGAGGCTCCCGCCGACGGCAAGGTGCTCGAGGCGGTCAATCTGCAGATCGACCAGTCGAAGCTGACCGGGGAATCCGATCCGGCCGTCAAAATCAGCGAGGCGGACGCCGCCGCGCAAGCTCCCGGAGAGGAGACTTATCCGCCGTTTCTCGTCCTGCGCGGCACCGCCGCCGTCGAAGGATACGGCTATCTCGAAATCACCGCCGTCGGCGCCGGCACCGAAATCGGCAGAACCGCCGTCGCCGCGAGCGAAAAAAGCGATACGGAAACCCCGCTGAACCGTCAGCTCGGCCAGCTCGGCAAACTCATCGGGCTGGTCGGTTTCATGATCGCGGCGATCACGTTCTCGGCGCTCGTTTTCGGCGGCATCGTCTCCGGCTCGCTGGTGCAGAGCGCCGCGCAGTGGACCGTTTCCGGGCTGCTCCTCGTCGCGATCCTCGTCGCGCTGATTCAGGTCTGGCTGCCGATCGTCTGCGACGGCATCGGGCTCATCAGGGGGCGCTCCCCCCTTCCCGCCGGCCTGCAGAACAAAGGATTCAGAAGCTGGCTCGTCTTCCTGCTCGCCGGAATCGCGATCGCCGGGGCGGGACTCGGAATCATGGCGCTCGCCGGAACGCTCCCGGAGGCGGTGCGCGAGTGGATCGCGCCGGAGGCGCTGCCGAAGTTCGTGACCTTTTTCATGATCGCCGTCACGCTGATCGTCGTCGCGGTCCCGGAAGGGCTCGCCATGAGCGTGACGCTGAGCCTCGCCTACTCGATGCGCAAGATGACCGCCGCCAACAACCTCGTCCGCAAGATGCACGCGTGCGAAACCATCGGCGCGGCGACCGTGATCTGCACCGACAAGACCGGCACGCTGACCATGAACCGGATGCACGTGCAGGAGGCGGCTTTCCCGCGGCTCGCGCGGCCGGAAGCGCTCGCCTTCCTCGCCGTCAATATCGCAGGGAACTCGACCGCGAACCTTTCGCGGGTCGATCCGGCCGATCCGCAGCCCATCGGGAATCCGACCGAAGGTGCGCTGCTTCTCTGGCTCGATTCGCAGGGAATCGACTACGAATCCGCCCGCGCCTCGTTCGCCATCGACTATCAGTGGACCTTCACGACCGAACGCAAATTCATGGCGACACGCGGAAGCACGCCGGACGGCGTCCGGCTGCTGCTGGCCAAGGGGGCGCCCGAAATCCTGCTCAATCTCTGCGCAAACTATGAAACCGCCGAAGGAACCGCTCCGCTCACGGACGCCGTGAAACGCGAACAGCTGGCCGCGCTGAAGGAGTGGCAGTCGCGCGGAATGCGCACGCTCGGCTTTGCATTCCGCGAAAATCCCGGCGGCAGCGACGAACTCGCCGAGGAAGCGAAAGAACTGACCTGGCTCGGATTCACCGCGATCGCCGACCCGGTCCGTCCGGACGTGCCGGAGGCGATCGGCAGCTGCTATCGCGCCGGAATTCAGGTCAAGATGGTCACCGGCGACAATCCCGAAACCGCCAAGGAGATCGGCCGTCAGATCCGCCTCTGGAGTGACGGTGAACCTGAGCCCGGCGCCATCATGACCGGCGCCGAATTCGACAGCCTCACCGACGAACAGGCGGTCGAAGCCGCGCCGAAGCTGAAAATCATGGCGAGGGCGAGGCCGAACGACAAGCTCAAGCTCGTCCGCGCCCTGAAGGCCTCCGGGCAGGTGGTTGCGGTCACCGGCGACGGCACGAACGACGCCCCTGCCCTGAACTATGCCGACGTCGGCATCGCGATGGGCAAGACCGGCACGTCGGTCGCCAAGGAGGCCGCCGACATCATCCTGCTCGACGACTCGTTCGGCAGCATCGTGAACGCGGTCATGTGGGGGAGATCGCTCTACCGCAACATCCAGCGGTTCATATTGTTCCAGCTGACGGTCAACGTGGTGGCGCTGACCATTGCGATGGTCGGGCCGTTTATCGGCGTCGATCTTCCGCTCACGGTGATCCAGATGCTGTGGGTGAATCTGATCATGGATACATTCGCGGCACTCGCGCTTGCGACGGAGCCGCCCGATCCGAAAGTCATGAACCGGCCGCCGCGCAAAAACAGCGCTTTCATCGTGACGCCGGCCATGTGGCGCGGCATCTTCGGCGGGGCGGCCGTTTTCCTCGCGGCGCTGATCGGGCTGCTGCTCCATATCAAACACCTCGGGCTGGAGGAAAATTCGACGGCAGGCAATCACTGGCTCACGGTCTTCTTCTGCGTCTTTGTCATGCTGCAGTTCTGGAATCTCTTCAACGCGAAATGCTTCGGAACGGGGGAATCGGTCTTCCGGCACCTGGCGGACAATCGCTCGTTCACGCTGATCACGGCAGGAATCCTTATCGGGCAGATCGTCATGGTGCAGTTCGGCGGCCGTGTATTCCGGACCACGCCGCTCGGCATCGTCGAATGGGTGACGATCATCGCGGCCACCAGCCTGATCGTCTGGGGAGGCGAACTCTTCCGCCTGCTCCGCCGCAGGCAGGGGTGAACGCAGGACAGGCGGCGCGCCCCTCCGGGGACGCCGCCCGCAGGCCCGGCACGCGGACGCTCATGCAGATGTGACCTGCCGCTATCGGAGCAGTTCGGAGATCGACCGCGCGGCGGCCGTCACCTGCGCGGCAATGCACTCCTGCCCGTCCCGCAGATACAGCTCGGAGCCGGAGACGCTGACCGCACCCGCCACCCCGCCGAGTGAATCGAAAACGGGCGCCGCCACGCAGAAAACCCCCGGTTCGTGTTCGCAGTCATCCACCGCATAGCCGCGGCAGCGGATTCCGGCAAGCTCCGTCTCAAGCTCTTCCCGGCCGGTAATCGTCTTCGGCGTGCAGGCGGTGAACACAATCTCAGCCAGCAGCCTCCCGCGTTCCGCCTCGGGCAGAAACGCGAGGATCGCCTTGCCGACCCCGGTGCAGTAAAGCGGACCGGTATTGCCGATCATCGACCCCATGCGGACCGGCCGGCTCCCTTCCACCTTGTCGATATAAACCACGCTCCCGCCGCGCCGCTCGGCCAGGTGAACCGTCTCACAGGTCGCTTCCGACAGCGCGGCCAGCAGCGGATGCGCAAGGCGCGACAGCGGGTTCTGCCGCATGGCCGCATTGCCGAGCCGGATCAGAGCGCCGCCGAGCGTGTATACCCCGTCGGCGTTGCGCAGAAAACCGCGTTCAGCCAGAAACTTCAACTGCCGGAACACCGTGCTGACCGGCAGCCCGAGCGTTTCGGCGATCTCTTTTCCCCGCAGCCCGTTCCGGCTCCGGCCCACCAGCTCGAGCAGCTCGAGCCCCTTGCCTATTGTTTTTTCACCGTCTTTTGCCATATCTTTACTTTACTGCTTTTTTTCCGTTTTTCAATTTGCATCCGGTGAGATTGCCGCTTATATTAAAATATAATGAGAATATATTCTCATATAATAAGAATAACTAACAGAGGATGTCACCATGCGGGAAACATGTATCGCGGGATTCGGGGAAGTCATGCTGCGGCTCTGTCCGCCGGGGAGGAAACGGTTCATGCAGAGCCTGCCGGGAACGCTGGACGCGACCTACGGCGGCGGAGAAGCGAACGTCTGCGCGTCTCTGGCCATGCTCGGGACGCCGTCGCGCTACCTGACCGCGCTGCCGCCGAATCCGGTCGCACAGGCATTTGCGGCCGAACTGCGCGGCCTCGGAGTCGACGTCGGCCGCATCACCTGGAATCCGAAGGGGCGCATGGGAGTCTACTATGCCGAGCACGGCGCGGCACAGCGCGGTTCGAACGTGGTCTACGACCGCGAAGGCTCCACGATTTCTCTGCTCGGGCCGGAGGACTACGACTTCGCCGCGATGCTTGACGGCGTCGGGCATCTCCACATCACCGGCATTACTCCGTCGCTCAGCGAAAACGCCTTCGCATCGACGCTCGCGCTAGTCGAAGCCGCGTCGGAACGCGGCATCGTGATCTCCTGCGATCTGAACTTCCGCAAAAAGCTCTGGAAATGGCGTCCCGGGACCGCCCCCCGCGAGCTGGCCGCCGAGTGCATGGGCAGGATCGTTCCCTTCGTCGACTGGATCATCTGCAACGAGGAGGATGCCTCCGACGTCTTCGGCATCCGGGCCGACGCCACCGAGATCGAGGCCGGCAAGCTCAACATCGGCGGCTACCGCGATGTGGCGAAACTGCTGCTCGAACGTTTCCCGAAAGCGTCCAGGGTCGCCGTCACGCTGCGCGAAAGCATCTCGGCCGACCATAACAACTGGGGAGCAATGCTGTACGACCGCGCTGCGGACCGTGCCTTTTTCGCACCGCTCGACCCGGACGGCAATTATGCGCCGTATGAAATCCGCAACATCGTCGACCGTTTCGGCGGCGGCGACTCCTTCGGGGCCGGACTCATTCACGCGCTTTACAGCGAAGAGTACGCCGAGCCGCAGCAGGCGATCCGGTTCGCGGCGGCGGCCAGCTGCCTCAAACACACGATTTCCGGCGATTACAACTATACGACCCATGCCGAGGCGGCCGCGCTCATGAACGGCTCCGGTTCGGGCCGGGTGGCGAGGTGAGAAAATGACCTTTCAACAGCAATGCGAACGCTGTCCCGTCGTCGCGATCCTGCGCGGCATCACGCCGGACGAAATTACGGATGTCTGCGAAACGCTCCGGGAAGCCGGAATCCGGCTCCTCGAAGTGCCGCTGAACTCGCCGGACGCCCTCGAGAGCATCCGGCGCGCCGCGCGGGAATACCACGCCGGAACGGAACTGCTGATCGGCGCCGGAACCGTCCTCACCCCGGCAGCGGTCCGCGAAGTGGCAGAGGCGGGAGGGCGCTTCATCATCTCGCCGGATACGAATCCCGAGGTCATCCGCGAAACGAAACGCCTCGGGCTTGTCTCCATGCCGGGCTTCTTCACCGCGACCGAGGCGTTCGCCGCCCTGCGGGCCGGAGCCGACTGCCTGAAACTCTTTCCGGCCGGCGCTCTCGGTCCCGGCTATGTGAAGGACCTGAAGGCGGTGATCAAGGCGCCGATCATGGCGGTCGGCGGCGTCGATACGGCCAATGCGGCGGACTTCCTGAAAGTCTGCGCCGGAATCGGCGTCGGCTCGGCACTCTACAAGCCCGGGAAACCGCTCTCCGCCATCGCGGAAGACGCCCGGCGCTTTACCGCTTCCGCCCGGTAATGCAGGAGCCGGAACCCCAAGGGGCTTTTGCCGTTCCGGCTCTTTTTCGCTCCGGCCGATTTGACAGAAGCCGGAGCATGCACTATACTAACACGAAAGCGGGGAAAACGCGGGAGGAGACGGGTCGAATCAAAATCAAAGGACAATCCCGTGAAAAAGAAAAGCAGGAAACCGGAGGATGCCGCCCGCTCTGCAATGCCCTTTCCGATCCGGGCAGTTTTTCGCCGCCCCAGAATCATATTCCGTCTCTCCCTCACTCTCAGTATTTCCGCAGCGGCAGCGGCAGGCATTTATTTCTGCACGCCCGGGCCGGACCGGCCCCATAACGTTCCGCAACAGGCTGTTGCAATCGGAAACAACCACCGGGTGAATCAGAACGGGACCTACTTCGAATTCCGCCGGGAACCGCAATCTCCCGCCCCCTCCCCCGTTTCGGAACCTCCTCCCGCCGGCTTTCCGAATTTGCGAAACCTTCTGCCGAAGAACGACCGGCTCGCACTGGCGGCCGGACACGGCAACCGGGTGAATCAAGGCGGAATATATATCGAATATCATGCGGAGACTCCGCTATTCCGGCCCGTTTCCGCCTCCCTGATCGAAATTCAGCAAAACGGAGTTGTCAGGGAAACATTCGAGGCATGGAAACTGCTCCGCGACCGGAGCGCCGCCCAACCGGAAGAGGCGGTCTGCAGCTATGAACAGGCCGTTGCCGATCTGCAGCAACTGGCCGGCTTCTTATGCGACAGGCCGGAAATCGGAGATTACGAATTCAACCGACTGTTCACCTGGTTTGTCCGGCATCGCGCAAGCCGGAGTCACTGGCCGGTCAGCCGGCTCGCAAGCCTGCTGGAGGAGCGGGTGAAGAACGAACGGGCCGCCCCGGACTGGGAAGAGCGCCTGACCGGCTTTCTCTGCTCGATCCGCTCCGACCGCAGGGTGGCCGGACTCGTTTTCGACACGCTGACCCGGGAACAGCTCTCCGGCAGACGAACCATGCTGACCGGCAGACTGACCCGGCAGATCGTCCGCCGGGAGCTCTATCGTCTGATGGAACAAGCCGGGGTAATTCCTCACAAAAGCAACAAAATGTCCGGCGTCGTGGAGATTTTGGTCGTAGGCGACCACGGCTCCCCGGCCTGGCGTTTCGGCAATTACGGCCGAAAGATCGAAACGGCAGTCGAGTTGCGCGAAAAAAGCGGCACCCCCCGCATTGTCAGGGAGACCGATTTCTTCCGTGTTCTGGATGAACTCATCAGGGAGCGGAGACACTCCTCCCTTCCACTTTTCATGCTGCGAAAAGACGCAGAAGCCGGACTATGATGAAAGAAGATGCGCACAACTCTCCGCAAACCGATGCCGAAACGAAAAATATCCATATTTCCGGCAGAAAAACGGCGGCGCGTCCGATGCCGGAGTTGTATCCGGAGCCGGACGATGCTATACTGATTCGGACGCCAGACAACCGGAGGCTATCGACAATATTTTCGATTTCAGGAACAACACCTTTCTGCTCGCCTCCGGAGAAATTCCGGCGGCAAAGGGAGAATACCGCGCTTTCCGCCTTTTCTGAGCTGAAAAGATTTACCGGCAGTACTCGTAATCGATATATTCACCGGCGAACCCGTCGGCCGGCCGGCGCCGGACCTGCCGGAATCCCACCCGTTCATACATTCTCCGGGCCGGAACCATCAGTTCGTTCGTGGTCACGACGATTCTGCCGACGCCATACCGGGAAATCCGGTCGACGACCTCTTGAAGCTGCCTGACGCCGTATCCCTGCCCCTTATAAGCCGAGGCTATGCAGTTATGCCCGATTATCGCATATTCCGGCTGTTGCCTCGGGTCCCACGAAGCAAACCCGACGGCCCTGCCGTCGAGAGTCGTGACAAATCCGTACCGGTCGGCAATCTCCGGGCGGTCGCAGAAGAAGCTGTCGAACTCCCTCCAGTCGCCTCCCCAGTGCCGTGCGCACCGGCAATCGAATGAATACGCGTCGGACAGCAGGGCAAACAGTGTTCCCCTCGGAAAATCGCTGATTTTTCTGAATTCAGGAACCATAAAACCTCATCTTTCCCGGCAGCCGCAGAACCACCGTCCTCAACCGCCCACGTATCTAAATCATACTTGAATATCGGGATTTGAAAAACTCGAAAAAGATCATTTTCGACGAAATGCACCGGCTTATCGATGAAATCGCCAACCTTTCCCGGCTCCTTGCCGAGAATCCAAATAATTTTGAAATCCAGCGGCAACTCCTGATTGCCAATGTCGATTACATCCTGGCAGAGGAAAAAGGTATGTTCAAAATCATCTACAAATGGAGTTCTGCTAACCGACAAGTCTGGCAACCCCGCCAGGATTCGAACCTGGGCTAACTGGACCAAAACCAGTTGTGCTACCGTTACACCACGGGGTTGTTTATTCGGCATTTTTACAAAATAGTCCATTTTTCTGAAAAATCCAGATAAAAAGATGACTTTTTATTACGTTTTTTTGGAAATACGGTGTATATTTCCCCAATGCATCCATATTCAGAATCCATGACGCAAGGACAGACATGAGCGAAAAGAAAACAGCCAAACGTTCGATCAGAGAGCATCTGCGAATCTACATCACCGGCCTCATCATGGGCGGAGCCGACATCGTTCCCGGCGTCTCCGGTGGAACCATGGCCTTCATTCTCGGCATCTACGAGGAACTGATCGAATCAATCAAGCGCTTCACTTCCGCCGAGGCCATCGGCATGGCAGCCACTTTTCAGATCCGGAAAATGTTCAAAACCCTGCCGTGGCCGTTCCTGCTGGTTCTCGGGCTCGGCATCCTCACCGCCATCGCGGTCCTTTCCACGCCGATTCACTGGATGCTCAAGAATCAGCCCGTGCTGATCTGGGCCTTCTTTTTCGGGCTGGTCGTCGCGTCCATCTTCGCCGTATTCAACCGGGTGCGCAAATGGACTCCGTTCTGCGTCGCCGCACTGATCGCCGGGGGGGCTGCCGGCTGGATCGTCGTCGGGCTGCCGCTGCTCCGGAATCCGCCCGACAGCTATATCTACCTCGTGCTCTGCGGAGCGATCGCCATCTGCGCGATGATCCTGCCCGGCATTTCCGGTTCGTTCATCCTGCTGCTGATGGGCAAGTACGATTATGTGCTGAACGCGGTCAACGAACTCAAGGCCGGCACCAATTTCGGGCAGAACCTGCTGATTCTCGCCCTCTTCGTCGCCGGCATCGTCCTCGGGATCAGTTCGTTCGTCCGGCTTCTGAGCTGGCTGTTCCGGAAGTTCCACGATCTCACGGTCGCCGTCCTCATCGGCTTCATGGCCGGGTCGCTGCGCAAGGTCTGGCCGTGGAAAGCCGGCGGCAGCGATGACGCGGCCAATGTGCTGCCGACTTCGTTCGGCTCGGAATTCTGGTCCGCGGTCGGTCTCGCCGCGGCCGGATTCATCATTGTATTTGCCCTCGAAACCGTCGCCCGGCAGATGGAAAAGAAGTCGGCGGCCAAAAACAGGGAAGCATAAATGCATCCGATTCTTCTGTCATTCGGCAGCTTTTCGATCCGCAGCTATGGGGCGATGGCCGCACTCGGTTTCGTCCTCGGCTGCTGGCTGGTCAATGTGAACAGAAAATACGCCCGGATGAGTTCGGATCAGGCATCCACCTCGCTCTTTGTCGCCATGATCGCCGGAATCATCGGCGCGCGCATTTTCTATGTCGTGCAGTATTTCAAGCAGTACCGCGACAACTTCTGGGGCATCTTCCGGGTGGATCAGGGCGGACTTGTTTTCTACGGCGGCTTCCTGCTGGCGCTGGCCGCGCTCTGGCTCTACTGCCGCCGCAGCAAGCTCGACATCGTCCGTGTGCTGGACGTGTACGCGCCGGCCATGGCCATCGCCCACGCCTGCGGGCGGATCGGCTGCTTCCTGAACGGCTGCTGCTGGGGAAAGCCGACCGATCTCTTCTGGGGAGTCTCCTATCCGGAAGGCAGCAATCCCGCGCTCTGCTATCCCGGCGAAAGTCTGCACCCGGTCCAGCTTTATGAGGCGGGGGAGCAATTTCTGCTCTTTTTCCTCTATTTTTATCTGGTGCGTCATACGAAGCGCGGCATCACGATGGCCAGTTATCTGACGCTCTACGGCATCTTCCGTTTCCTGAATGAACTGCTGCGCGGCGACAATCCGAAGGTGCTGGCCGATTTTTTCACGCCCGCCCAGGTGATCGGGCTGCTGATCATTCCGGCCGGCATCGGTCTCTTCATCTATTTTCAACGCCATGAATCAAAAGATACTGAGCTTTCGCATTGACGCCGGGGATGCCGGGACCCGCCTGGATCGCTGCCTGTCGCGGCTGATTCCGGGTTCATCGCGCACCTACCTGCAGAAGCTGATTGCCGGCGGGCTGGTCACGTCCGGCGACGCGGCGCTGACGATTCCGCGCTACCCGGTGCGGGCCGGCATGGAAATCCGTGTAGCGCTGCCGGAGCCGGAAAACTCGGAACCGGCTCCGGAACCATTTGATTTCCCGATCCTCTACGAGGATGAGGCGATGCTGGTCATCTCAAAACCGGCCGGCGTCGTTGTGCATCCGGCTGTCGGCAACCCGACCGGCACGGTGGTCAACGCGCTGCTCGGCCGCTATCCGAATCTGACCGAGACGCTGGCCTGCGGCTCGAGCCGTCCCGGGATTGTCCACCGGCTCGATAAAGACACTTCCGGCTGTCTGGTCATCGCCAAAACGCCCGATGCCCAGTACAAGCTCTGCACGGCTTTCGCGGGCCGGGAAACGTCGAAAACCTACCTTGCCATCGTCCGCGGCATTCCGCACCGGCCCGAGGCGGAAATCAGCGGACTCATCGGCCGGCATCCGGTCAACCGCCAGAAAATGGCGGTCGTCGAACGCAACGGCAAGTTCGCCCTCACCCGTTACCGGCTGGAAAAAAGCGGCTGCATCAACGGCTGCCCGGTCAGTCTCATGAAAGTCCGCATCCTGACCGGCCGCACCCATCAGATCCGGGTCCACCTGGCCTCGGTCGGAATACCGGTGCTCGGGGATGCGACCTACGGCGGGGTGCTCTCCGCACTTCCCGAAATCGAGCGCCAGATGCTGCACGCCTGGAAACTGCAGCTGCCGCATCCCGTAACCGGGGAGAAGATCGAATTCTGCGCTCCGCTTCCGGATGACTTTCAGACAACACTTAACCGATTTTAATTTTTTTCCCGTTCCCGTCTTGAAAAGCTTTGCCGTCATGCTATTTTATCTGTATGTTTCCGGTCAACAGATTACAGTTTTATAAAAATGCGGGAAGGGAATGCAGTGCCAAAAAACGGTAAAATCATATTTTTTCCGGCATTGCGGCCTTACTTGAATTTCTTTTTTTCCATGTGTATTCCGATAATCAATGAAAAAATTAACAAATCGGGTATTTTTTCGTTTGGAATCAAGGAAAAGCATTGTATATTATGGTTGTTGGGGAATTTAAAATCAGGCTCGTCTTCTTTATTTCCGCCTTATTGTTTTCTTTTTGTTTCCATCAATTCCGTATTGTTGAACGATATGCACCTGCCGGCGGAAATCGGGCAGTCTTCCTGAAAGCCTGTTTATAAAATACGAAACGCTCAGTGAGGATACTTATGGCAATAACACCTTTGAAAACGAAATTCGGAAAACTGATTCGCGACTATCTGCGCAATGCGGAGATTCGCCAGAATGATCTCGCCGCCAGACTGAAGGTTTCCGGTTCGGCGGTGTCCCAGATGCTGCACGGGAAAATCGTGCCGAACCAGCAGCAGCTGGCCACGATCTGCGAACTGCTGATGCTGGACCGGGCGCAGGCGTTCGAACTGCAGTCCATGCTTTCCGGCATCCGTACCGGGGCGGAAAACATGCGTTCCCCCTTCAACCAGACCATGTTCGCCCTGCGCTGCCAGCGCGGGCTGACCCATCAGCAGCTGGCCAACCTTTCCGGCATCCCGGCTTCCCATCTGATGGTGTTCGAGAACTGCTTTGAAGCGGTTCCGACCCTCGATGAAGCCAGCAAGCTCGCCCCGATCCTCGGCTGCACCCCGGCTTCCCTGCTTCAGAGCGCCGGCGTCGGCGGCCTCTCGCGAAGCGTCATCGACCAGCTCAAAAAAGAGGGCGGCTACCTGGAGGAGGATGTGGTCAGCGAGCCGGACGGGCCGTACAAATTCAGCACGGAGCGGCAGGCGCCGCTGCTTGACCTGATCGATCTGGAGGATTTCGACGGAAAGTCGATCGATGATTTCGCCCGGCGCCGCGCCACGAAGGTGCTGGATCTCAGCAGCGGCGACCTGCCGGAAAACGTGATCGCAATCAGTGCTTCGGGGCGCGATCTCGCCATCGGCATTCCCGGCACGGTGCTGCTGCTGGTTTCGTCCGAGCGGCCCTCCAATTACCGGGATCTGGACCTGTGCCGGACCAATGAAGAGCGGTTCCTGCTGCAGGAGAGCCGGCGGAACGGCGTGAAGGAGTTCCGGCTGGCCGGAACCCGCAAGCCGAACACCAGCGGTGTCCGCTGGAAGCTGCCGGTTCTGGAAATCATCATCCGGCCGACGAAGCCGGAACCGAAAGAGAAATAATGTCTCCGTTCCGACTGCCTGCGGCAGTCATGACGGATGATTCCGCGGCCGCTTTCCTCCGCCGGTTATGGTGCGTTATGGGGTTTCGCACGATAACCGGCAAAATGGAAGCGGAAAAGGAGCAGACAAATGCCGGTATCGGCGCCCGGCCGGATTTGCCGGGGCAACATAACGGGGACGGCCGCCGTGCGGCCGATGCCTCCTCTCCACACAGGGGCGGAGGTATCGGTGTGTTTTGCATATGATTCGAAAGTAAGGTAGTCTGTAAGAGTGAACGTCTGGTTTTACATCATTGTCATGGCCGTGATTCAGGGAATCGCGGAGTTCCTGCCGATCAGTTCGTCTGGTCATCTTGCGCTGCTCGGCGCCCTATTCGGATTCGACGGGGAGAAAAGCCAGGCGCTGGGCATTGTCCTCCACGCCGGCTCCCTGCTCGCAATCGTGATTTTTTACTGGAAGACCCTGCTCGGGTTTCTGAAGCCGGAGCAATGGCGGCTCGCCGCCATGCTGATCCTCGGAACGATTCCGGCGGGTGTTCTCGGCATGGCTCTCGAGCTCTCCGGCTTCGCCAAGGATCTCTTCGACAACCTGATGGTGATCGGTTTCGCATTTCTCATCACCGCCACGCTGCTCCGGCTGTCGGAAAAACCGAAGCTCATCATCCGTCCGTCCGGCCAGGAAGACGCGGAGCCGACGCCGCTCGACAAAATCTCCGTCCGCCAGGCGCTCGCGATCGGTATCGGACAGATGTTCGCGATTCTGCCCGGCTTGTCCCGCTCCGGCACCACCATCACGGTCGGCATTCTGACCGGAGTGAACCGGGAGGCGGCCGGGACCTTCTCCTTCCTGCTGGCGATCCCGGTCATCGCGGGCGCGGCGCTCGTCCACGCATATAAAATGTTCAAGCACCCGCCGGAAGCCGGAGACATCACTTATCTGCAGATGGCGGTCGGCCTCGTCGTTTCGGCGGCGGTCAGTTTCTGGGCCCTGTCGTTCCTTACCAGGCTCATCAAACGCGGCAAACTCGCCTGCTTCGCCTGGTATTTGTATATCCTCGGCGCCGGAGTGATTCTCTGGCAGCTGACCGTCATGATCAGAAAGGCTAACGGATTATGAGTAAACTTTTATTGATCGGCGCCGGTAAAATGGCGACCGCCATCGCCGGAGGGCTGGTCAAGTCCGGCCTGTTCGCTCCCGCCGAGCTTCTGGCCTACGATGTAAATCCGGTCGCGGCGGCGGACTTCACCAAAGCGACCGGCGTGGAGTGCGCAATCACCGGCTGTTTCGAACTGGCGGCGGCGGCGGACCGGGTACTGCTGGCGATCAAACCGCAGACTCTGGCGAAAGCCCTCACCGGACTCACGGAGGCGCTGGCCGGAAAAACTGTCCTCTCCATCGTCGCCGGCGTGCCGCTGCAGCGTCTTTCGGAACTGACCGGCAGCCGCAAGGTGATCCGCGTCATGCCGAATACCCCGGCGCAGATCGGGCGCGGCGCATCCGCCATTGCGGCGGCGCCGGATGTCGATGAAGCGGAGCTGAAACTGGCGGAGAAGATCTTCGGCGCCGTCGGCATCGTCATGCTGGTCGACGAACACAATCTCGACGCGGTCACCGCGCTCTCGGGCAGCGGCCCCGCCTACGTTTTCGAATTCATTCAGGCGCTGGCCGACGGCGGCGTCGCCTCGGGACTCCCGCGGGCGGCGGCGACGGAGCTCGCGGTCCAGACCGTGATCGGAGCGGCCGAGATGGTCCGGGCGACCGGTTTGCACCCGACCGCCCTCAAGGACCAGGTGACCAGCCCGGGCGGCACGACAATCCGGGCGCTCGAAGTGCTGGAAGACCGCGCCTTCGCCGGTACGGTCATCCAGGCAGTGCGCGCCGCCTGCGCGCGCTCGGAAGAACTTGGACGCAGTTGAGGAGAAAACCATGGACGCTTCAACCGGATGCCTTTCCGTCGTGATGCCCGCCTACAACGAAGAGCAGACCATCGATGAAATCATCCACCGGGTGCTGGCGCGTACCGAAGTCGGCGAACTCCTGATCATCAACGATGCTTCAACCGACAAAACCTGGGAAAATCTGCAGAAATTCGCAGATAACCCGCGAATCCGCCTGTTCAACCAGGAGGTCAATCAAGGCAAAGGCGCGGCGCTGATCCGCGGCTTCCGGGAGGCGGCCCGACCGTTCGTCATCGTTCAGGACGCGGATTTCGAGTACACGCCGGAGGATTATCCGGCGGTGCTGGCCCCGCTGCTGGCCGGCAAGGCGGATGCAGTCTACGGATCGCGTTTCATGGGAACCCCCGGGCAGGTCCGCTTTTTCCGGCACGAAATGGGCAATAAATTCCTGACCTTTCTGTCGAACTGGTTCTCGGATATCCATCTCTCGGACATGGAGACCTGCTACAAAGCGTTCCGGCGCGAGGTCATCCAGAATCTGAAGCTTGAATCCTGCCGGTTCGGCATCGAAGTGGAACTGACCGCGAAGCTCGCCCGGTCGCGGCGGCTGCGTATCTGGGAGGTGCCGATCTCCTACAATCCGCGCCGTTTCGACGAAGGCAAGAAAATCGGCTGGAAGGATGGCGTGGCGGCGCTCTGCCACATCGTGCGGTTCAACCTGTTCAGCAGCGACGAGGCCAGTTTCGTCCGCCCGTGGGACGAAGTGCTCGGAAACAACCGATAAGGTGAGACACGTGAAGCGGGAAGAGGAGCTGCTGCAGAAAATCGCCCGCCTCGAGCAGCAGCTGTCAGAAGAAAGGGAGCGAAACGCCGCTCTAGAACGAACGCTGGCCGCCGAGCGCGAGGCGGCGCTCGACCAGCGCTTCGCCATAGTCGAAAACAATTTGAAGCTGCTTGAACTCAAGGAGTCGCTGGAGAGCGAGCAGGAAAAATCCGCGAAGCTGCTGCGCAATATCCTGCCGGAACGGGTCATCGGTGAACTGCAAACCGTCGGGAGCAGCAAACCCGAGTTGTTCGAGCACGTCACAGTGCTCTTTTCCGACATCGTTGACTTCACGGGCGGAAGTGCGAGACTCGCCCCGGAAGAGGTGCTGTTCGAATTGTCCGATATTTTCACAGGTTTCGACCACATTTTTGCGAATCACGGCTGCGAGCGGATCAAAACCATCGGAGACGCCTATCTCTGCGTCTCCGGCCTGCCGGAAGCCGCTCCCGGGCATTGCGGCAACATTCTCGGGGGAGCCTGCGAAGCGATCGGATTCCTCCGGGAGCGCAACCGGAATCATCCCCATGAGTGGCGCATGCGGTTCGGCGTGCATACCGGCCGCGTCGTCGGCGGCATCGTCGGCATTGAAAAATATATCTACGACATCTTCGGCGACACGGTCAACACCGCGGCGCGAATGGAACAGTTATCGGAGCCGATGTGCATCAATGTCTCCGAAGAGGTCCGCAAAGCGGCACCGCCGAACTGCTGTTTTCTCGAGCGGCCCCCCTGTGAAGTCAAGGGAAAAGGCGTCATGCGGATGTATTTTCTCGACCAGACCCGTACTCAGTGGTAAATCACGATAGCCGCGGCGTAATCGCAGCCGGGCGCGATATTCGCACCGTGCGGCAGCCGTGCATCGAGATAGATCGTATCGCCCTTTTTCATGCGGCGCGCGTTCTCGGGGCTGCCGACCGCATAATCGAGCTCCCCTTCCAGCACGATGAAAAACTCCTGGCTGTCGTGCTGCAGCAGTTCCCGTTTTTTGTCGCACGGGCGGTATTCGATGAAAAACGGATTCATGGTCCGGTCGGTTTTTTCGAATGCCAGGGCGAAATAATGGATACCGTATTCGAGTCCCTGATTCCGGTCGATCTGCTCCCCTTCGTTCAGATGGCCGAACACATATTCGGGGCTTGCATTTTCGCGTCGGAACAGCTCGATCATATCCACGCCGAGCGCGGCCGCCACCAGATTCAGCGCCCGCAGTGAAGCGCCGGTCCGGAAATTTTCAAGCCGTGAAATATACCCTTTGGAAAGTCCGCTCCGGGCGGCAAGCTGGTCGATGGTCAGCTGCTGCTGTTGTCTCAGCTGGCGGATTTTATGCGCGACATTGACGAGATCCATACTGTATCCTTGCGGTTTTGATCATACATCCGGTTTACAATAGTGTTTCATTCGCTGCAAGTCAAGATTCCGCGACGTAAATTCTCCAAGAAATCATCGATAAATCCACCGGCCGCACCTCGTGAATCTTCTCAGCCGCCCTTCCCTGCCACGGTCCGCATCGGAATGAACCGATACTCCAACGCGATATCGGCCGGCAGCAGAAATCCGCCCCCCGGCCCTGCTTCCGAAACACGGATCAGGCGGCTGTCACGATCACATCGCCGTTCGATGGTTCCGACAGAATGTGGCGGTGCTCGCCTCGATTTATATTGATGATGCCCAACAATAAAAGCAGTTTGCACTCCATAAAAAGATCTTGATCCTAGAGTTTCATGGCGTCGAAATAACCAATTCCCAACGTGCGGCGCCCGGGCTTCCGTTTATGGTGTAGCGAAAATCAGCACGGAGTCGCGCAGGTTCGATCCAAATGTCCATAGGACTAAAAAAGTAAAAAATGAGTCCGATTACGGGCAAATTACGGCTTGCATTCTCTGCAATACGGGATATATTAAGAAATAACAAATCGGGATATAGCGCAGTCTGGTCTAGCGCGTTTGACTGGGGGTCAAAAGGTCGAGAGTTCAAATCTCTCTATCCCGACCATTTTAAACAGTTAATCCGCAACGACTTACAAAGTCGATGCGGATTTTATTTTTCATCATCATCACACTTTTATCACACAAAAAAATACCGGGAAATTTCTCTCCCGGCTTGGTTGAAACCTTCTGACAGTCTGTGCGTTCCCGTGCGTTCCGTTTACAATCTGTTCACTCCGTCCGGCTGTTTGTTTCCCGCACCTTTTCGAGGCGGTACTGCCAGTAGAGTTTCATCGATTTCACATACGTTTTCGCCATTTCCGGGTCTTTGGCCGCGAGGTCGACCAGATAGCCGGTGATCTGCGGTCCGACGTCGCGGCGCAGGCGTTTCACGCCTTTGACGGTTCCGGTACTGTCGTCGACCGAAACGCCGTTGTCGGCATCGATTTCGACATCCCAGCTTGCGTTCTCCCGGCTGACGTCGATGACGTTCAGGCCGTCCGTGTAGCTGGCATTAGCCGTTGCGTTCTGCGGATCAATCCCGAGATTGACACGGGTTCCGAGCGTGAAGGCTCCCGTGTTGTGGCTGCATCCCGGCAGCAGCAGCGTGGCGGCGATGACAGTAAGGGCGATGATGATTTTTTTCATGGTTTCCGGTCTCCTTTGTTGATTTTGCACGGGCATTCGGCCCGGCGCTGGTCGCATACTTTGTACGACACTTTATGTTTGTCGATCTTGTTGATTTTCCGAAGCATCTGATTCTGCCCCTTTTCGATGCGTTTCAACACCCATAGCAGCCCGAGCAGAATCGGACCGACGATTGCAAAAATTTTTCCTATGGCTTCAAGATGCTCCATTGGCTGCCTCCTTGTATTTCCACGCCCAACCGCCGAATTCGCGCAGGATCGCGTGAAACTTCCGCATCTGTTTGCGGACCCAGTAGCGGCGCGGATCGTACCAGCCGTAACGGTAATCGGCAAGTTTTATCCCGTTTTCAAGCATTTCGTCGTCTGCTTTCTGACGCTCTTCTTCTGTTCCGCCGAGTTCATAACGGATATCATGGATGTCCGCCGCAAGTACCAGGGTAGGATTCATACCGCTGATCGCATCCCGCATCCAATCCGGCATCCACTCCGCACCGATTCCATTACACACCCGCATGGCCCGTTCCTGATCATCAAGCAAATATGCGCCGGAAAGTTTCGCTGCTTTCGCAAGCGCAATTTTCTCTTCGATTTCTTTCTGGCTGTACATTCGTCACTCCCTCCATTTTTGCATGGATCGTTATTGATGGTTATTCTTAATTTGTTGAAAATAATTTTTCAGGATTATCCTTTGGTGACACTCAATGTTCCTGAACCGTACATCGAATACCAGTCATAACTCGTTAAGTCATCGTTGTAGGGATTGGCTTTCGAAGTGTCGCTTCCATAAAAATAAACGTTTCCTGAGCCCGGATCGGAAGGCCGCCCATCGACGCTTCTGACCATCCAGACCGTGTAGGAAGTTCCGCGCGCGACGAAATACGTTCCGTTCGACCAGATTCTTTCATCGCCTTCCGCCGTGTCGTCAATGAGTTCATAAGTTCCATTGATCGCATCGGGAGAAGCTCCGGAAAGTATAAGCGTGTCTTTGACGATGGTTGCCGTTACGACCGGAGCCGGCGCAGTTCCTCCCACGTACACCGCCCATGCTTTTGAAGTGCCATCGTCGTTGTACGGGTTCTCGACGGTTCCGTCTTCATTGACCGACGGCATGAAGACATATTTCACCGTCATCAAGTTATCGCCGGTCAGGATCACGTAAGACATGGTGCCGCCAGCTACCAGGCATCTCAGCTTATAAGTTCCATCGGCGCTGGACCAAACCGCGCCAGTTCCCCACGCGCCGAATTCGCTGGAAGGACTATAAACCCCATTCGATTCAGCCAGACCAGCATCAGCGACGGTAAGAACCGGAAGCGTTGCCTTGGGAACTTTGGCGGCACCGGGAACGGCGACAATCAACGGCAAACCGCTTTCCGTACCGCCACTGGCCTCCGCAACCGTCCAAGTCAGGCTCTGGTCTTGCGGATAGTGTGAAGAATCTGCATCTGCAGCAACATACCGCGCCATGCCGTCAGAGCCGTACAAGCTCCACTGTCCGTTGTTGCGAACCAATACAGCCCCGTCATCAGCTTTCCGGTAGGTCAGCTCTTCCAGTCCGTTTTCCGTCAGGTTGTTGTAGCCGATCAGAACGTAACGGCCTTTCAGATCAGCGTCGGAATTGATGACATCGACCGCAGAAGTGAATCCGGTTGGGTTGTCCAGCGGCCTGCCGTTCACGAGGAAATTGGAAGGCCCGTAAGTCCAAGAGCTGTCGCTGGAAAAGTCTTCATCTTTCCAAGGCAGCTTATCAGTGTTGGCCGCGTAGACGCTGAAAAAAGTAGCATCTCTGGAGTTGAGCGCCCAGCCCGTCGAGCTGTTGTTCCAGCGCCCGAAGCGGCAGCCGTACTTGTTGAACCAGCACCAGTTCTGGTTGGTCGAATCATAGGCATAATTTTCCGGGTCAGCGTAGAGCGAAACGTAAGAACCATTCACGTCATGACCGCCGTTGCCGCTGTATTGGGCCACGCCGTTGATGACGATTCGGCTGCCCTGCCAAATGAATGATTCGATCATCCGGCCGGTAACGATGCCGGGAGACCAGCCCGAAAACTCGTAGGCTTTGTATTCCCACGGGAAGAGGGAAGGTTCAGCGGAGCTTTCAGACACCGACGTGATGTCGATCGAGCCGTAGCCGTCTTCATCCGTGATTTCCAGATTCCAGCGCTTTTGATCAACGTCCCAACTCCAAAGGTAAGTCGGTTCAGTGTCAGCAGCAGCGACAGTCGATGCGCCGTTTCGTGTCCCCTTCCAGCGCGAATTTGCGGTTGGCGCATCGCCCAGCGGTTCCAGCGAATCATCGTAGACGAAATCCACGATTTCATCCACGACACCATCGATCTTGAGGTTGGTGGTGAAGCGTGCGCCGAACATCGGAATCGTCTTATAATCGCGCTGCCCGTTGGCGATGACGTAGCCGGGCCACGGAACAATTTTTCCGTAGTAGCCGTTGCCGTACCAGCTGAAGAACGCATTCTCGAAGTCGTAGGGCGGCTTGAGCGAAGCGTAGTCGGCGTAAGGAGTTCTCCAGTCGCCGCTGCGCTGAGCGAGGGCGAAAACGTACTTGTCGGAATTTGGATTGGTCGCCAGTCGCCACTGCGGGCCGCCTTCGTGTTCAGTGACGAACTTGAGTGCGCCTTGAGCACGTAACTCATTCGAGGCTGTCCCGGTTTGCCTCCTGATGTAATAAGTGTCGTCATTGGCTCCAGCGAGTGACGGATCGGCAAACTTGCCTCCAAACTTTCTGGAGAAATAAAGCCCATTGGCTGGCGTATTGCGTTTATAGTCTTCGTTATAACCGCCGGTGATGTCAGAGCCGGTAATTTCAAAGCGGCTTCCTTCAATGCCGATTTCGACGTTGGCAGCAAATTCGGCTCCCCATTGCTCTTCGGTAAGTTCCCACGGGAAGAGTTTCGGATTGCCGGATTCATCAACGCCGATGGTGTTGGACTCGAAGCTGGCACCGAGAACTGCGGCTTCATAACGCTTGGTCGTCGAATTCCAAGAAATTGACCAAGTGTTGCCATCAACCGCTCCTTCCCAGAAATCGGAAGCCTTGGGAACAAGGTTCGGAGCTGCCGCCGCTTGCGGCTTGGCACTGCTGATTTTACTGACACTGACGCTTCCGGGAACACCGATCGTTTCCCAATCGACGCATTCCCAGACTTCACCGCCAATAGGAACGTCGCCGGTGTACTGATACTTAGGCATATTATCGATGCCGCCGCCCGCGAAGGAGAAGTAAAGGAAGGTCCAAGTCCAATTGTCGTCGGCTTTGTTGTACTTTCCTACAATAGCGCCGAAAGCTCCGTTTTCTCCAAAGGCAACCGAATTTCCCCCGTCAGGAGGCTGATAATAACCAAGTTTGTCATCTTTTTTGCTTCTATACGCTACGTCGTAGCCTTCGAAGTTTTCCCAAGTCAAGAGTTCCGGGGCCAGATAAAACTCACCGTTGAACACCGGATTGATAGGCGTGTTCTGCCCGTCAACTGTAATCGCGTAAGCGTACTGTCCGTAGATGACGTTCGGGAGCTGCTTGCCGCCGAGGAACGGAAGTTCGTAGCTGTCGGTCGAATTCTTTGCCTTTACGAAAACTCGGTCGCCCCAGTAAAGGCCGCCGGTCGCTCCGTTGCCTTTGATGAAGTTTGGAGAAGGATTGATGAAGTAATTTGTATTCGGAGCTTCCCAAGCGACTTCCCAAGGCCACTTCGGAGAGCGCTGATCCATCGAAGCCGATTGATAAGCCACACGGTAACGCGGGTACATGTCTTCAGTTGTTCCGGTGTCGTCATACATCGGGAAACGCATGATCCAGCGGCAGCCGTTGTTGATGTTGCCGAGATCGGCGTTCAGGAAAATCACTGCTCGGCCGTCTGCGGAAATGAACCGATCATAGTAGGTCGGCGTTCCAAGGTTTTCAACATTGATGTCGCGGGTCGTGCAGGTCCAGACGGAATTTGCACCCGGATAACCAGCGCTGCCGGAAGCCGTCTGGCTGTTGTAGCTTCCAACTGCTTGAGTGATCGAATCGTCGTCGGAAACTCCGAAGGCCAGCGGAGCGCAGATAACGCCGCCTCCGCCTCCGCCCGGATGAGTGCAAGCCCATTCCGCAACTTCCCACGGCCATTTCATTTCTTCCAATGTTGCAACCGGCGGGCAGTAGACGTTCTTGGTCAGGCGCGAATCGTACTCGTTGTTGACGTATTTTCCGATCTGCCAGTAATAGCCCGAATCGTCGTGACGGATTTCCATCGAACCGCGATAAGCGTTGTCATACGTGCTGATAATGGCGAAGCGGTCTTCCAGATTCGGCGTCTGCCCTTCGTAGTTGAAGGAATTGCGGAGTGAGTAGAGTTTCTGACCAAAGTAGTAGTTCGCGCTGGTATCTTCGAGGGTCAAACCCTTTGTCGTCAAATAACGCGAAATCGGCTCATCAGAGCGGCCGACAATCGAACCGGCGTCATTCAGCGAATTGCTGGACATGTAGCCGCGGTCGCCCCAATACCAGAGAAGATCGGCGTCATCCGGCCACTTCTCCGTTGTCGTGCTCGAATAAGCGTACTGGTGTGAATCGCCGGTCCAGCAGTACATTTCCCAACGCTGCTTGCTGCCGTTGTACCAGACCGAATCAACCTGCCGGAACTGCGAATCATCGAGGCCGCAAATCCGCCAGCGGTCGCCGTTGGTCGGCGTGTACTCGTTGTTGATGACGCGATTGGCATAGTAGCCGTTGGAACGCTCGTGAAAGCCGGAAACATACAGCGCAACCGGAGGTGCCGGAGGATCGGCCTGCAGGTCCGTTTTCACCAGATTGAGTTTGTAATTTTCATCAGCGTAAAGGCCGAACTCCCAAGGCCAGAAGGCCTGGGGCGATAAAGCCTTTCCTGCCTTCTTGTTCAGCCTGATATAAAGTGTGCCGTCGCCGCCGGCGATCCGGCTGACTTTGCCGTAATAGAGGCACGATGTTTCATAGCCATACTGTCCGGCCAGGCTGTTATCGGCTTCACCAGACGGGTCGAAGTCAATGCCGTTTTCGTTGTTGAGGTTGTTTTTCGGCGATCCGATGATGAATGCCGAAACTCCGTCAGACGGCAGGCTGTTGTTGATGAAGTCGTCGTATTCGGATGCCTTAAGCCAGACTTTCAACCCGGAACGAATAACGCCATTGACCGGAGCGGCATCCGCCGGAACTGCCGGTGAAGTGTAATTGAATTGGATCGTGTAACCATTCTGGATGAACGATTCAAGCCGTCGGTAAACTCCGAATTCGATGAAGTCGGGGGCCGTCCCGGAAGTTTGAGGCAGAATTCTGATATTGGCGGTTCCGGTTCCGATTGCTTCAATCTCCGCCGCTCCGCCGCCGTAACTCATGTTGATTTTGGCCGCGTCGGGCCAGAACCATTCGGCGTCGCCCTGATAGTAGCCGTAGCCTTCGGGCCCCGTCAAATTCCAGATCAAGTTGCCGTAATAATCTTTGGAAACCTTGAAACTTTTGCCGGTGCCGTCGAATTCAAAGAAAGCGTCGTTTTCCTGCGGAAACAAGTGACCGCCGTAAATGCTGCGGAACGTATACTTTCCGACGAGCAAAGAATCGGACGGCGCAGCGGTAACTTCGAGCCCCTGCGGAATTTTTGGGGTTTCGGTCAATTTGGTCTTTTTGATTTTCAGCGTCGCGTCGGCAAAGGCGGGAAAAACCTTCCAGGGCCATTCGCCGCCGGCTGGGACCGAGTAGCGAACTTCCTTCGAAGTGATCGCGCCGGAAGCGTCCAGCGTAAGCCGGCCGATTTTCCAGGCCGAATCTTCCTTCCAGACCGCGCTGCGTTTGTTCACATCGTCAAGATCGTAGGGCGAATGGCGAATCCACATCTGCGGGTTGGAATCTCCGACATCCTCGTAGGAAATCGGCGTCGCGGTCCCCGGAATCTGCAACTGCCTGACATAAACTCCATCGTAGGGAATGACGGCCGAATGATCGGAAGAAGTCGTTTTTTCCTTGTAGAAGAAGTTCGAATTTCCGGCGATATCCGGCGCAAATTCAACGTCGGGAAGTTCTGAACCCTGGTAGTACCAGACATAGGAATCATCGCTTTCTTCATCCCAGGGGGCCTGATAGTTATTGGAGTTGTAATCCTGAATGTAGACATTGTAAGAAGTTGAAGTCGGCGAATCGACCAGGCACCATTGAGAGTAGACGTTCCGGATATAATATTCCTGCGTTTCATGTTTCCAGATGCGTTCCGTACCGGTCTTCTTCTTGTCAACAAGGAAATATTTTCCATTGGCGTCGGCAAGATTCTGGCTTGAAGTCAGACCGCTCATGACCAGATAGACTTCTTCGGCAGGTTCGCCGCTGCCGGAAGCGGTCGCCGCTGCCCGGTAAAGTTCAAAGATTCTGCTCATTACGATACCTCCACCACCGGATAGCGGCGGGTCGCGCTTCCATCCCAATACCAGCCGATTTGCCATTCCCCTGACTTACCGGAAATAACTTCGGTTTCGCCGATTGTGACAGTGACGGCGTCGCCGGACGTGATTTGCAGCAGCAGCGTCGGATTGTCCGCGTCCAGCGTTGGGGCGGTCAAAACACAATCCTGCGTGAGTTCGACTTTCTGCAATTCACCGTTGGCCCGGTTCAGCGTGATCGCCGAACCGCTTGAAAGCGTGTGCCATTCGACAGCGCCGGGCAGATCACTTTTCAGCGCAAGCTCTCCGCCTACGATCTTTTGGATAGTTTCGTAGTTCCAGCCCGGTTCCTGCTTCTCCGGGATGCCGAACCCTTCCACGCCATCGCCGCGCGGGGTGAAGTTGCCGGTATAGGGGAGCACACTTCCGATCAGAATATTTTTGATCTTGCCGAACCGTCCGCAAATCCTGACGGAAGATAGCGGGGACATGGCCGGGAAAGAACCCTCATAGGTCGGGGATTTCGTTTCTCCGGCGATGAAAGCCACCGGCGGCGTCTTGCTCTCGTAGTTGTCGGAAGAGACCTGCATCACATAGTTCCGATATACCTCACTGACGCCGACCGGCTGATTATCGATCTTGATGTTGTTGCCTCCGCCCTGTGTGCGGCAGAAAGAAACGCCGTTGAGACTGTAGTAGGAACAATTTCCGTTGATGATTATGATATCACTGTTGTCCGGCGATTCATCGCCCTGATAGTCGAATGAAACCGCCACCGGCAAGCCTTCCACACCCTCCAGTTCCAGCATGTAATAGTCGGAGTTGGTTGGACTGTGGATGCCGCCGCCGACGAGCTGCGGATTTCCTACTTTGGTCAGCTCTTTGCCGCTGATTTTGTCGATCACCTTATCGCCTTCGATCACGATTGCAGCGAGCGTGGTATCGTGGTAGACTGCCGGAATCTTGTCCGCCCGGATGACCGGGAGCTTGCCGTCGTCTAATGAAGTCGGGCTTTTCAGCAGCCGGGATTCGTCGACAGTTATATCGCCGAAACCGGCAATCCGTTCCATGCCGAAATCAAAATAGATTTTTCCGGTATCTTTGCAGATGACGATTTGACCGTCCGCAATGGCGATATCGGCAAGATTCGATTCAAGGCACCGAATAAATTTGATATTCACAGCGTTTGCCATAAAAACACCTCCGGGAGTTGAATGGCGCGTTACCGTTTAGCCTTCGATCCAGACAAGAGCTGCCGCATCGATCGCGGCGCGGACAGCGGTTTCGTTGACCAGTTTCTTGTCACTGGTACTGCCGGCTGCCGCAATGCTCGTGGCCGAACTGATGGTAAAACCGGAAACTTCCGAATTGCCGTCGGCCTTGGCGATGAGCAGTTCCCCCGCCTTGGCGGTGGCGACAATTCCCATCTTGCCGTTCAGCGCATCGCCGAGGTCGCCCGCAACAATGCTCGCAACCACGCCGGCCAGAACCGTTTCGGTGACGACAATCGTACTGCTCGGCGTTTCCCCCGCGTAGTTGTTGCCGGTATTGATCGTGTAGCCGCTGTCTTTCAGTTCGCCGCCGGCCTGAAAAATGGCGACGTGATCGGCGGCGGCGTTCGCAACGAGTTTGACAACTTCGTTCTTCTGAGCGAACACGCTGTAATCGACGGTCGGGCCGAGTTCTTCCCAGCCCACACCATCGTTATCGGTGCCGGTATAGACGAATTCCCGCTCTTTGTCGGTGACATAGTAGACATCGCCGACTTTCATGCCGGTAATGGCGGAGAGTGCGGTTTCGTCGGCGACAACGCCCTTGAACACGAGAACGCTGGAAAGCGCGGTGTTGATTTTGGCCGTGACCTGTTCGGACGTGTCGTAGTTGGCGATGGTTTCGTTGAACGTTTCCGTGCTCAGCTTCGCATTCAGCAGGGCATCCAGCGCCTCTTTGCCGTAAAGCGCGGCAAGTTTGTCTTTTTCATCCTGCGTAAATGCAATATATCCCGTCTTTGATACGAAACCGTCGGTGACGAAATCGACCACTGCCTTGCTGCCGGGAACGGTATCATTGGTGCTGCTGGCATCCAGCGTATCATTCTGAATCGGGCTGAAAACAGTGCTGCCCTTGTAAAGCAGACCTTCATCTTCGATGAAGTAAAGTCGGGTGTCGAGTTTTTCGGCCAGCGCCGTATACTGCGCGCGTGTGCCTTTCCAGAAAGTGACATTTGCCATTGTTGAAATCCTTTCTTTGTTTTTAAATTATTCGAGCCATTCTAACCCGGAGGTGGTTTCATCTTCATTCCAATTGGTCCCGCCGGAAGTTCCCGGCTGACCGAACTTTTCCCATGCCGAACCGGTCCAATAATATTCCGTGAACCGGTTTTCAGCGGAAGGATTTTCGGCCGGAACGCGGTAAATCACGCCTTCGGCACCGCTCTCCGGCAAACTGGGAACTTCGACAATCGGGCGGCCGCCTGATCCGCCGCCCGATGTTGCGGAATCCGTCTCGCGCAATGCGCCGAGAATAGGGTCGTATTTGATTGCCATGATTAAATCTCCATCGGTTCGTTCAGCGTGTTGACGTAATCCAGCTCTTCCCGTGCATTCCAGTCGCCATACGCCCAGCGGATTGAGGTTACTTCCCCATTCTTCTCGATACGATGGATCGGACAAGGCGACGAGGTTGTGAAACGGATATAAGTGTACGTCCCGGATTCATGGACATCCGCTGCTTTCAGTTCCCGGTTGAAATAATCGCAGCTGATCCGCTCAAAACCGTAACAATCAATGGTTTTCATCGGCTATCTCCTTTGTGATTCAATGTTGGAATTCTGTTCAGAATCCGGATTACCTGTTCCGGCGTAATCAATCGCGTGCACTCGAAACAGACTTTCTTTTCCGCCGCCGAAGTGGTCGATGCTGTATGAATTACTCCAATATGGAATCTTCATTACAATGCCGCCTTGTAACAGTGTGAATAGTTTACAAACATCCGCAGCTGATTGAGCGCGCTGCTGTCGTAGATCGCATGGATCACGAATACGAAAACCGTATTCATGCCGTCAAGGAGAGGCAGATCGGCCGGCACATCGATGGCTTCCATCGTTGATTCTACGCTGCCGACGGTAACCGAAGTAATATTCACCGAAGATGTGACCCGGTACACCCAGGTCAGGTCGTCACCCTCCTGACCGGTGTAGGAGTCTCCGCCCGGCTTCACCTTGAAGGAGGCGAAATCAAATGTCAACGTGGTGGCGGTGTTTATTGCGGAATTCACCAGTACCGGGCTGTCGAGATAGAGCGTCCGGGGATTTGCTTCACTGCACACCTTCCGACGGACCGGATCGGTAGTTTCGGCGGTACTGAGCCGCCACACCAGCCATGCGCCGGCCGCCCCGGAAACCGAAAGCCGGGCCCGCATGTAACGGTCCTCGTCGGCCTGTTCGTCGTGCCAGTTGGTTTCACCGTCAACCGAAAACTGCCGGTCATATCCGTAACCGATGGCAGCGGCGATGAGCGCGATCAGCGCATCGGCTGAAGTATCCGGCATCTGCGCGTCGGGATCGGCTTCGGCCATCGTCGCCGACACCGAACAGGTGGTGCAAAGATAGCTGTCGCACTCGGTGGTCGTCACGTCGTTGACGGTGAAAATCAAAAGCTCCATCCCGGCAAGGTCTTCGAGGCTGCTGACGTTGGAGTATTCCATCGTTTCGCGCAGTTTCGGAGTATAGGCGACAAGATCGAACACGAAAAGCCCGTTCGCCGGGTCGCTTTCGTCGATGAGCATAACCGCCTGCATGTAAAGCGCGTCGGGTATGTCCATCACGCTTTTCGCGGCATAGCTGTTCTTGAGTTCCGAATCCTCCGCGAGCGTGAATGTAACGGTTTCGCCGGAAATCGAATATCCTGTATACCGCAATCCCTCCATATTGCCGACGGAGTCGAACAGTCGCAGCGTCCCGGCGCTCCGGATGGTGGCGACGGATGCGCCGGAAATCGTCGCGACGAGCTGACTGACTTTCCCGGCGGCGAGTTCCGATGCCAGCCCCCCTTTCCGGCGGCGCAGGAAGTCGTTATCAACCGAAAGCAGCGCCGTCACGCCGGGAAGGCCGTACTGTGTATCCTTCGGCCAGTTATTTTCGGGATCGACACCCGGCGTTCCCGCATCGGGCGTGGTGCTGCAGAGCTGGATGACAAACCGTTCGCTCCGCTTGTATGCGAGCCTCGGAAAGCCGTCGGCGAACTGGTCACCGTCGGCGTTGTACCATGTCCGGGTGGTGGTATTGACGTAAATTTTCTGCATAACGGCTGACTCTCCCTTGTAAACTTTGCACTTTCCTGATCTGTCAACGGCAATTCCCGTTGACAGATTCAGAAGGGGCAGCGCGGCAACAGAAGGAGAACCGGAATGAAGATTTTCAGATACAACGGCCAGGGCGGAGCCGACCACGACGAAAGCAATTTCACCCGCACGGAAGCCACCGTCACCAACGGCCTCGCCACCATCACCCGGCGGATGTATTTCGAGGCAGATTCCGAAGTGGAAGATTCCATCGACGTGATGGCGCTCCCGGAGTTCCCGACCAGATATTCGGCCCATCCGAAACATCCGGCTTACAAATACTACGGGAATGCCAACATCAAGCCGCTGGGCGAACATTCGCGGCGGTGGGTCGCGGAACTCGAATATTCAACCACCGATCCGAACGCCACCGACGAAGACGGCCGGACCGTCACCAGCGAAACGAAACCGTGGAAGCTGCGTCCCGACAATATTTCCTTTACCTATCCTGAAATCATTATCCCCTTTCAGGCCAGTTACAACACGACAGGAAAGCTGTATGATGCAAACGGAGATGCCATTTTGCCGGTCCGGAATTCCGCCGGCGATCCGATCCAGGCCGAATGTTCCGCCCGTAATATCCAGATGAGTTTCACTTTTTCCACAAAAAACTGGAACATCAACAATGCGATAGCCTACGGGAATAGCATCAACGCTCATGAAATCAAGGTGTGCGGTCTGACCATTCCGGCCCGTCAGGCATTGCTGCTTCCTCCGGAGTGCAACTATGTCAAAGTATATCAGGACAATTCAACCAGGGTCAAATGGGAATACTGGAGCATCAATGTCAACATTCTGATTGATGTGACCGGCCGGCTGCTATTGCGGAAACTGCTTGATGTAGGAGACCGAGCCAAATTCCCCGAAATCGATATTTCCTCCGATCCGATGCTTAGTGCCGCCGGCATCACATCGGCAAAGTTGACGGCCACAACCACACCGTCACAGATTTGCCATTTCCGGCTTCAAGTGGCTGTCCGGGTCGGAAACAAGGATGAGTATGCCCCATTGGGGAAACTCGTTTTCTGCAGTTGGGATCAGTTTCTCCAAGCCAGAAGGTTGTATCTGGTCGCCAGTCAAACTCTGGTCGAAAAGGAACTCATCCAAAGTATTTATGAACTTCAGTGTGAACAGGATGCCCAAATGCCTTTGGATGGAACCGGGTATCTGCTGACGAAAGCAATTGCCGGGCATCAGGATTACGTAGAAAACACCCCTTATAAAAATCTGGTATTCCAAGAGTACCCGATTCTTTCTTGGAACAGTCTGGATTTGCCGAGTAAAGGTATTAAATGGTAAGCGATTATGACAGAACAAAGGATAAAACTGATTGCTTTTTCACCGAGGCTTGACAAAGCTCTGAAAAAGTTAGTGTCCGGAGAAGGGCAAGTTCAAAAATATCAGCAGGACAGTACACCACGAGAAAAACAGGCGCTTCTTGTTTCCGGAACGCCAACCGCAACCGGCGCATCAGCCCCCGCGTCCCCCATCTGCGCGATCGTTATCGGCGGAAATGATCTAGTAGGTTATAATGTGCAGTTATATTCTAATGGATACGATCAACCACAAACAGGTTATGCAACAGCTTTTCTTTTACAAGGTAATGCACAGATGCAAACTATTCCGACTGGAACAAAACTAATGGTTTATCCTTACAATGGCATGATTGATACATTAGGTTAAGATATGGGCTATAATAATCGTTATTTTTTATTACAGAACAAATTCAACCCATATATGATAGTTGCCAATGTTCCATATTTAGGTGGAACAGGCACAGGAGATATATACCTGAAGATTCCTTTATTATTGGTATCGAAATATAAATTCACTTCAAATTATAATAATATTATAAATGGTGTTTGTTATTTTCTTAAAGAGAAAAATAAACCATGTATTGTTCTTAATAATAATTTGATGTCGTTATTACCATCACAAACAACAGCTTTTCAAAACTTTAATGATAAGCCATTATATGTGCATTATCCGACAAATGATGTTTGTTATTATGGAAAGATAAGAGAATCAAGAGCTGATAACGATTTAAAAAATGCTTGGTATTTTTGGAATAGCAATGATTCAAAAACTCCGCCCTTGAGTTATTCCAATGCTTCATACGCAAGTGAAGAAGATTGGGATGGATATTATGTAAACAATCAAGATTGTAGAAACATTAATAATCTTGGATATATCCTTAAAACTGATGGAGCTGATCCGGTATTAGGAACAAGATATCCGTTATATGGCGTTCATGTTGATTACGATATCGAAGATAAGAGCTATAGCTATACTCAAATATTTGAGTTTATAAATGACAGCAGTTTTTATTATCGTGCTGATGATGCAATTGATATTACTCCACAGAATTTAAAACAAACAGATTTTGATTTGGCTGGTAAATGGACAGCAACATATAATCCTAATGTAAATAAAGTATATATTGGGATGCCTATATTTGAATTTACAGGCGGTTCAGAATCAATTAAAATGATTCCAGTTAATGAAGAACAAACAAGTACAGTAACATATATTG
>ERZ1034952.35-NODE-35-length-108683-cov-18.810822_pt1 | contig 108683 bp, 104 predicted proteins | sample MGYA00520625_ERZ1034952 | MGnify/ENA primary metagenome ERZ1034952 (study PRJEB33766, sample SAMN09781773) | gut metagenome | biome: gut microbiome | host: Homo sapiens | place: Madagascar | study: EMG produced TPA metagenomics assembly of the PRJNA485056 data...
ATGTTCTAGAGTACATAACTCTTTATTATTTTCAAATTGGATAATTGAATTATTTATGACAGTAATTCTATTCTATTAGAAATATGTCTATAGTTCCGAATCAAATCACAGTATCGTAACCAAACACTATATCTTGTGTATGTGATTTCTAAAGCAAAGCAAAAAGCCTTCGTAAAATGGTATATATGCACGGCAGCGTATATTACCAATGTATTGTAACTATCGCAACTTAATTCTTTCTCTAACTGTGGACTTATCTATCTGAAGATATCTTACCTCGAACTATTGAAAGTATAGAAATGAGTTGCACCATTTTTATATAAGTAAATAGAAGATATTTAAGAAAGATAAATCTACTCGCATAATGCGAGCAATCCAAATCTGTAAGTTACTTTGCCTTGGTAACTGCAAGATGGTCTTGACAATTTTTTTTCAAATTCGACTTCTGTAAAACCGTTGAAACCAGAGAGCTCTAGACCGGCTCTCTGGTTAACCTTTTTATATAGAGCACATAAAAGTAAATCCTTTAATTATACAAAAGGAGGTTACTATGAATCCTAAACGCAAACAAGCTGAAGAATTGATCTATAGTGTAATGTCAGCAGCAGATACTACTGGTGCTAATACTGATTACTATAAAGATAAATTCAGCAAGATGTCAGATAGTGAATTTATGAAATGGGCAGCTAAACCTCTGCCTATTAGATTCCATACTAAGCCCTTTGTAATTGAGCCTAGTATGTCTGATATTGAAGATGGTTTAAAAGTTTTAGGTTGTCCTTTACTTGAGAAGGTGGCTCTCCCCTATCTATACGTGAATAATAATGGAGAGCCTGTCTGGAGTAAAGAGGCAATGGTTGTATATATTCATATCAAGAAAATGAAACAGTTCATTACTAAGAAGAACTCTGCTCCTTCCAGTATTGAAAACCGTGATATGAAATCTGGCTTGCTTGTATCTCATGACAAAGGCGTAGCTTAACAGCAACCGCAGCATATAGGGTAACCTGTATGTTCCCTCTGGTTAATTGCTGAGAATCCTTAAAGCCTCAAGTACCACAACGTAAGAGGAAACTCTAAGCGTGATGGTTGTGAAAACAGAAAGAAACTTGAGGATAGGCTATGGTTAAATCCTAAGGTCATTCGGTCGACAATTGGTATTCAGCAGCGACTTACCTGTAAAATGGTAAACGTTCAACGATCATCCCCTGGCCGGGGAGTAGAACCGCAAGCTTATGGCGGAAGAAAAATCAGACTCCTATAATTATAGGATGCAGATATGATCTACACACTATTTGAAAAGATAGTGACGAGAAATCGTGTCTATAGAGTTGCGTCTATAGATAAACTCAAAAGATATTAAAATAAATTAATTTAAACGATTCATTAAATTGAGAAAGGAGGTGAATATAAAATGATTCATCCTCGAGGATATAAAATTAAAGTATATCCTACCGAAACTCAAAAAGTATCTATTAATAGAGCTATAGAAATCTATAGGGCTGTTTTTAATACTGCATTAGATATACAACAAGAAAATCATAGAAATGGTAATAAATATATTTCATTCTATACGATGGAACATGAATTTTCAAAGTTGTATAAAACCGATAAATATTCATGGATGAGAGAAATTCCAATGTCTACTGTAAGAGAAGCTCTTGCAGATTTAGATATGGCTTATAAATCTTTCTTTAAAGGATTATCTAGATTTCCTAAATATAAATCTAAAAAAGAATATACAAAAATGATTGGAGCAAGATCTGAAAGATGCAGAATTGTTGATAATCGTATTTATATATCTGGATTAGGTTATTTAGATGGGAAAAATCATAATCTTTCTCAGAATATGAGAATGTATGATACTAGATTGACTTTCGATGGATATGACTATTGGTTTACATTTACTGCAGAAACAGAGATGGTTGATATGACATCTATCCCTAAAACCGATCCGGTTGGCATTGATGTTGGCATTAGAAATTTTGCTACAACGTCTAATGGTGAAGTATATCAACTATCGGATGTCTCCAAGTATCAAAAACGCTTGAGACGACAGCACAAAAGATTATCGAGATATTATAATAGATATCTTGCTGAATCGAAACGTACGACAACCAAGTACGAAGATATACCAAAATCTAATAATATGCAAAAAGCTCTTAAGCAACATCATAAAACGTATTCAAAGATCAAAAATAAATTACGTACCGATATTCATACTATAACGAAACAGATAGTTTCAAAGAATCCTGAAGCTATAGTTATTGAAGATATCAGAGTTAGAGAACTTCAAAAAGATAAATGGTTTGTTAAGAAAAATCCATATCCTTACTTCTTTGAATTTAGAAGACAAATTACATATAAAGCTGAGGATAGAAATATACCTGTAATTATTGCAGACAATAATTATCCTTCTAGTCAAATATGTAGTAGATGTGGGGTACAGCATAAAATCTATTCTAATAAATTATTTATCTGCCCTAACTGCGGTTTACGAATTGATAGAGATTTGAATGCTGCATATAATCTTAGAAATTTGGCATATCATCAAACTCCTACAAGTATTAGTATTGCTTGAGTAATTATCTTTAAAGATATAAAGCAATACATGTACTGTGCACCATACACAGGAGTTTAAGCCCTTGGAGAGCGTGTAAGACTTTAGAGTTTACTGACTATAAAGCTGTGTTCTGTGAATTGGGAATAGTACTTGGTATTTTTAATATATTTTGTGCTAATATGGGAAAGACCTCAGATCGAGAAATGGAAGCCCTTACAGTTATGGGTATGGACCAGACTATGAAAGAATTGTCCACCTATAGAGCAGACTATATGGATGCTAAATCCATTGCTTATCAGACTATTACAACTACTGGTAAGCTCTCTCAGAGTGAATTGCCTTTAACTAATGATGATTCACTCTCTAAGAATCTTCTTAATACTTTCCTTGTAGGATCTCTTCTCAACTCTAATATCATTAACGTTGATTATATGCTTCCTATTACACTTGCTAATAAGAAACGCAGAGTCAATAGAGAGGTAGAGTAATATAATTTCAGTTATATACTATAACTGTAGAAGTTTAAGAATACTTAAACTAAAAAATAATTCTTGAAAAAGGAGAAATTACTATGAATGAAAAGTATGGAGTCATTCAGGAGCAGGGATTTGTTACTCCTGGATGCGACTTAGGGTTTAAGCCCCTCACTGAGGATGAGCGAAAGAATATTGAAAAGTCTTTCGCCGACAAAGATAAGAAGTAAGCTTAAACAGAAAATATATAAACCCTAGAGTCCATCTCTAGGGTTTACTTTTGTTTAAACTTCAAGAAACAACTGTTACATATTTGAAAGGAGTCCACCATGTCTTCAAAAACTATTCTCACTGCTAGATTAATTCTTGCTTCTATTCTTGCAATTGGAGCTGCAGGAATTATTATCGGAGCAGCAGGCAATAAGTCTGAAGAAGCAATGGAACTTTCCGAAAGTTCTATTACAGCTACCAAAATCGTGCAAACTTTGCCTGAAGCAGATATTGAAGATTTTGAATATTCTGAAATCATTCCCGAGCATGAATATATCGAGACTGATTACAGTTTAATTTTCAATGATTCTGCTCCTGCTGAAGAACCTGAAGAAGAAGAAGTAACTGAAGTAGAATACACAGTACAAGCTGGAGATGCTCTTTGGGATATCGCTTGCAATTTCTATGGAGATGGATATATGTATTCTTACATTAAAGATCTCAATGGATTGACAACTGATGTTATCCATGAAGGACAGATCCTTACTATCAAAACTACTTTGACTGATGATGAGAAAGCTCAGGCTTATAAAGAATCTAAAGAAGATATCAGAAAAGCCAATGAAGCCAAAGCATCTCAGTCTTCTTCCAATACAAGCTCTGGTAATTATACTAGTGCTAAAAATCATCTGACTAGTTATGAAGGAAGAGATCTTGAATATATTGGAGATTTCTTTATCACTGGTTATGATCCCTGGTGCTCTCATTGTTGTGGTAAAGCTCAGCCTAATGCTATTACTGCAAGTGGAGCAGTTGCTCAGGTTGGTGTCACTGTAGCCATGAATAATAAGTATCCTTTTGGTACTCAGATTTACATTGAAGGCTACGGAGTCTACACTGTTCAAGATAGAGGTGTAAAAGATGGAATGGTTGATATCGCAGCAGCCTCACATGAAGCATGCTATGAGCTGACTGGATACAATATTCCCGTTTACATTATCCATTAAAAATATTTAAGACAAAGGAGATAATTACTATGCTTAAAACCCAAATCATTGGCTGCGGTGCAGCTGGTAACAAAGCAGTTATCAACCTCATCGAGAAGAATTATCTTGGTGAAGATGTATCGTATTTCCTTGTGAATTCCACTGATAGAGATATTCCTGCTGAATATCGTAATAAATCTATGATCTTCGGCAGTTCTATCTATAGCGGTGGTTGCGGTAAGGAGCGCTCTCTTGGAAAGCAGCTTCTTCTTGAAGATGATCGTAATGGTATTAGAAACATTGATCATCGTATTGATGGATCCGCAGATTTTATCACTATTTGTGGATCTACTGAAGGTGGTAGCGGTTCTGCCTCTATGCCTTTAATCGCAAAATATATCAAGCAGGTTCTTCATATCCCTGTCATCGTTGTCCTCTTCTTTGGATTCAATGATGATGCAAGAGGCATGCAGAATTCTATTGAGGTCTGCCAGGAGCTTGATGATGATATTGGAGTTATTTCTATCTGCAACTCCAAGTTCAAAACTGGCAATAAATTCAAGTCTGAATCTCAGGCTAATGACCATTTTGGTAAGATCATGAGAGTTCTGGTTGGTAAAGATATTCATGAGTCTACTCAGAATATTGATGACACTGATCTGAAAAAGCTCGTTCTTACTCCTGGATATATGTCTATCCAGACTATTGAGTTCCCGACTTCTCTTAAGACTACTGATCAATTTAATCAGTTCATTGATTCTGCTATCGATGTCGAGAGTAAGTCTATGGAATCTCCCAATCCTTCCTGCAAGCGTCTTGGAGTTATCTTCAATGTCAAGAATAATAATGACAATCTTGACTATAGCTGCAGTGTCGCTAAGCAGAGATTTGGTAATCCCTATGAACTCTTCATTCACGTTCAGGAGAATGATGTCCAGTCTGTAACAATTATCGCAGTTGGTCAGAATCTTCCTCTTGAAGAAGTAGAGAATATCTATAATGAATATAAGAAAGCCTCTGCTGCAGTCAATCGTGATAAGGATAAGTTCTTTGAAACGATGAATGCATTCAAAGGCAATCCTGATGATGGAGCTTTTAACATGTTTGGAAACAGTTCTAATAAGAGCAATATCGATCAGGATAAAGCTTCTTTCTTCAAAGACTTTGGAATTGATCTGAAGTCTTCGAGTAAGGATATTTCGATTTCTGGTGGAAAGGCCCCTAAGAAGGTTAATTCTACCAATGAATATTAAGGAGGAAATTTATGGATAATCTCCCCCTGGGTAATTTTGATACAAATTGTAATCAGATTGCTCAGCAAGTAGTTATGCAGCCGACTCAGGTTGATTTCAATGTTTTTAATAGTGGTAGATTCTTCGAGATTATTAAGAATATTGATACCTTGACAGAGGAACAGCTTGAAGGCGTTATTGATACCTATCTCGATGTCATCGTTGAGAAGACACTCTCTGATGATAGCAGAATGGGTACTATTCTTTGCAATCCAAAGTTTGTCAATGCGTATTCTAGAGTCATTAGAAGAACTTCTATTGATTTTGAACGCAGACTGTTTTGCAATAAGCTCACCTATGAATATGGAATCGTAGATGGGCATAATGAAGTGATTCTTAACAAGTTTAAGGAGATCTCTGCTTACGTGAATCATCCTCAGGTAGTCAAGCTGGCTGGAAGAGGAATTCCTAAGAAGATCGCTGAAGACTTGGTCACTTGTAGATTTTCTTCTAGACACGAAAATGTCAATGTCCAGAGACTGAATTTCTCTATGTGCAAGTATAACTGTGAAATGTTTACTGAACAGAGAATCATCTGGGTATATGAAGATTTGTTTGATAGAATCACTGATCTCTTCATCTATTCGATGCTTGAAGTCTATTCTGAAAGAGAACTCGATGATTTTGGAAACGACTTCAGCGATATCTATGGAAATATCTCTCTTGCCATTCTGGTCATCCTGAATAATATGCCGAGTGTATCTATTAGACAGGTGATTCTTAAGTATCTCGATGCTTATGATGAATGGGTCAAGAAGAGAATGACTATTCCTAGATTCAGTTTGAGAGCGCTCTCTTATGATTATGAGAGAGTAGTAAACATTGTTGACAAGATGATTGAAGAGGGATTTGAAATTCCATAATCAATCGTCTTGAAAAGAAAGGGCTTAATTGCCCTTTCTTTTTTTTTACTTTTTACACTTTGAGCAACTCTTAATTAACCCAAATTAACGTAAATGGAGGAATTTAGACCATGGATGTTAAAATCAACGTTTTAGATATCGCCCCTGATATTAAGAGATCTGAAGAGGAAAATTCCGTTCAGAGCTCGATTAGTTTTACTGCTCCTTATCCTGCTCTTAATGATGAGGAGAAACATGTTTATCAGCAGAACCTTGCTGGTTATAGCCAGATTATGGTTCTTGCAGATTGTCTGAAGATTATTGACAATGCTGTCGCTACTAATAACTCTAAGCTTATTATCGATCTTTTTAAGAAGCTTAATGATGTCGATATTATTAGCGATATTCTTGGTTATACTTATAACCGTATTTCTCTTGAAATTGATAAGCTTGCTTATCTGAATATCGAAGCAGCTAAGGCTCTTGGTGCTAAAGAAACTGACAAGGATACTGAAGTCTTAGATGTAGCTGAGGAAAATAAAGAAGAAGAGAAATAAGCCCAAATAGACGAAGAAGATTTAAAGGAGATCAACTATGGAAAGTTTACTTGCAAGTAAATTCAGAGCCCTTGCAGCAAAGTCCAAAGATAGCCGCATGAAAGACGAGGCTACTACAGACGTTTGCTATCCTACTGGATTTCTTAACTTTGACTTTCAGAATGGCGCTATTATTCAAGTGAAGAAACCTGATGGTACTCAGTTCAGGTACTATTCTGCTGGTATTCCTGATGGTTCCCTGGTTATGTGTATTGGCAGATCTGGTTGTGGTAAGACTACTGCAGTTGTCCAGATGGGTGCCAATATTGTCAGACCTTTTGAAAACTCTGCCATCTTCCATGATGATATTGAAGGTGGTGTGACTGAAGCTCGTCGCAAAGTCCTTACTGGATTTAGCGATGAAGAACTCGAGGCCAAGTATATTATCCGTAATTCTGGTATTACTGCTGAGAACTTCTATTCTCGCATCAAGATGATCTATGATATCAAGATGGAGAATGAAGCAGATTATACATATGATACTGGATTACTTGATCCGCGCGGAAGAAAGATCTTCAAGATGGTTCCGACTGTCTATATTCTTGACTCTCTTGCACTTCTCATGCCTGAGAAGTTTACTGATGAGGAGGAAATCTCTGGTCAGATGTCTGCTACTGCGGCTGCCAAGATGAACTCCATGAGTTTTAAGAGAATTATTCCTATGCTTAAGAAAGCGAATATCATTCTTTTTATCATCAATCATATCACTACCAAGATTGAGATTAACCCCATGATGCATACCAAAGGTCAGCTCTCTTACCTTAAGCAGGGTGAAGAGGTTCCTGGTGGTCGTACGGTTAACTATCTTGCTAATGTCTTCCTGAGATTTGATGATAACTCCAAGCTCAAAGAAGGTGAAGGCTTTGGTTTTAGTGGTAACCTTGTTGATATCACTTTGATCAAGTCTCGTAATTCTAGAGCTGGCCAGTCTGTCACTATGGTCTTTAATCAGACTACAGGATTTGATCCTGAGCTTAGTCTGTTTGTCATGCTTAAGAATGCTGGACGCATCAAAGGTGCTGGAGCATATCTTTATATTGATGACCATGATGATATTAAGTTTGCTCAAAAGAACTTCAAGGCTACTCTTGAAACTAATCCTCAGTTCCAGGAGTATTTTGCTGATGCTGTTTCTGATGAGCTTAAGAAGATCCCCATTGATGTAATTACTGATGAGCCCAATAAGACCAATTATGCTTTTACCTCTGGTATTATGAATAAAATCAATGCAATGGCTGCAGAGTAAATACATCTGAAAAAATATATTATACTAGTAGAGATACCAAAAATGTCTCTACTAGTATAATTTAATCAGGAGGGATTTTATTTTGGCTAAATTAGACTTAAAAGGTACTTTTAAAGATATAGAATTCGATAGGCCTGAGAGGATGCTTGGTAAGGGTGCTATGCAACCTAATAACCCATCTAACTCTGGTTCTCGAAAACTGATGCTTGGTACACATTTGGAACAGAGGTTGACTCTTTGCAGTCCTGATGTACCTTACATTCAGACTGGTTATGAGAAAGAATTTGGATTATACTCTTCCTCTTATATGGAGACTGAGAATGAGTATGAAGTCATTGCAGTCATTCCAAAATTTATTGATAATCCGAGATATCAGTACTATGTGATTTGTATTGATCATGAGCATAAAATGCTCACTGCCTTTGAGAAGAAGCAGTACAAGCATATTACTGAGAGCTATGGATATATCTATAGCTCCAATAGTGCTATCAACTATGTGGAACCTGGAGATATTATTCCTAAGGGAACAGCTCTCATGAAGTCCACAGCATTTGATGAGTATAACAATCGCATGGATGGAAAAAATCTCTTGACTATGTATACTGCATGCGAAGAGACTATGGAAGATGCTATTGTTATTTCTGAAGATGCAGCTAAAGCTCTGTCTTCTCCTCTGATTAAGAAGGTCACTATCCAGATTAATGATAATGAAATTCCTCTTAATCTGTATGGAAAAGATGAAGAGTATAAGATCTTCCCCGATATTGGAGAAGAAATTCAACATGGCATTCTCTGTGGTCTTAGAGTAGAGAAAAAAGAAGAATCTCTTTATTCTCTTTCTTATAATAGACTTAGAGAACTAATGATCTCCGATGAAAGATACACTGTTTCTGGTGTTGTATCTGACATCGATGTCTATTGTAACGCTCCTGATAGATTTATTGATAATCCTTATTATGGACAGATTCATAAATACTATCAGAGTCAGATGACTATGTTTAAGATGATTGTAGATTCCATTGATAATATCTCTGGTTTATTCCATGATGGATACAAGATGGATTATAATCTTCAGAAACTCTATTCTGATGCTAAGGGAGCTTTGAATGGAAAACAATACTATACAAATGGTAAAGCTTTCTCTAACATGGTTATTGAGATTACCGTAATCGACCGTATTCCTATCCTTCGTGGAGATAAATTGACCAACAGATACGGCGGTAAAGGTGTTACTGCTAGAATCAGACCTAATGAATTAATGCCTCAGACTCCTGATGGAAAGCATATTGATGTGCTTCTCAATATCTGTGGTGTTATTGGTCGAATGAATGCAGGACAGCTCTTTGAGCTTAGTGTTTCCCATATCTGTATTAAGATTGTGGAACACCTTAGAGAGAATTGTTCTAATGTAGGAGAATGTCTGGACTGCTATCTTAGACTTCTTAAGATCGTAAGTCCTAGTCAGTATAACTACATGGATGTATTCCTCGATAATCTTTCTGATGATGAAAGAATTCTCTACTTACAGACTCTGCTTGATGATAATTGTATCTATATCAGTGTAGAGCCTATTAGTGAGAATATGACTATTCAGAAACTTGAAGAACTCTATGATGAGTTCCCTTGGATCTGGATGGATAATCTTAAAATGCCTTTGATTGATAGTAATGGAGAGATTAGATACGTTGAGTCTAGAAGACCTATCGTATATGGATATCTCTATTTCTATCGTCTCAAGCAGTATGCTGAAGAAAAGTTCTCTGTTACTTCTCTTTCTTCGACCAATATCAAGAATGAGAATACGAGAAATAAAGCAAGCAATAACTATAAAGCACTTTATTCCAGAACGCCTATCAGATTCGGCGAAATGGAATTCGGCAACTTTAACCATATGGGAGCAGATCTTGTATCTCAGATCCTGATGATTTATAGCTCTTCTCCCTTGGCTAGACAGCTTTGTTATCAGCTTCAGACTGGAGATCCTTTCGACATCGATGTGAAACTTGACATGGATTCTAAGAATAGAAATGCCGAGATTCTTAATGTTTATCTTAAAACGAAGGGACTCAAGCTTACTTTCAGCAAGCATCTTAAGAAGAGAAAATTCCCTGCTCTTATTAGTCCTATGGTATTCTGGGACAAACCTGCTCAGGATCCTATGGTCTTCTATGCTAAGGGAGAAAAGATCAACGTTGATGGTATCATCGAAGAGATGATCGAGAAGAGAAACAAGGAAGTAAAGAATCCTATGGAATTCTTCCCGATGGAATTCTTTGATGAAGTCAATCTTGATGAGGATGGCGTAGAGTGATTCTACGCCATCTTTACAATCAACTATATATCATATCAACGAGGTGATGAAATGGAATATTTAAAATCTGTTTTAGATAGTCTTATGCATGCCGATATATCTGTAATCACTACAGATTGCATTCAGTATTGTGGAAAGACTGCTCTTGAAATTCTTGAAAAGAAAGAGCTCAATGAATATGATGTAACTTGTATGAATCTTCTCATTCAGATCTGTCAGATTGTTTATAATAATACTGATAGATCTTTGCTTCCTCTTGATGATGGAGTATATGATTTACTCTTAGAGAGAGATAAAGAATATAATGAGAAAGTTCAGGTTGGTGCTCCTCCAATTGATTTTAGATCTGATGGAGAGATCATCAATAATTCTGAAATTAAAACTCCAATGATTTTCTTAGATAATCCTGATCAGTATTTCAAAGATCAGTTATTCTATGAGAATATTGGATATCCTCCCAATGTATATCCAGAGATCTGTGATCAGCAGATTGATAGAACTGCTATTGCAGATTCTGCTAGAAAGAATTTATCTGTTCCTCATAAATATCCGAAGCTTGTTGGTACTCTTGATAAGTGTAAGTTTACACTTGATAAAGAAGCTAGAGATAGAGGAGTTTATGACGATAGAGATGTAAAGATCTTTGAAAGAGACTTCTTAGGTAAGCATCTTCAGATGGGTTTATTTGGTCCTAATGATGAGATTGAACTTATCTTGGAGCTCAAATATGATGGTGTATCTGTAGAAGCAGATGTAACTGATCATATTATCTCTGCAAGATCTAGAGGAGATACAGATGCTGATTTAGCAGCCGATCTTACTCCTATCTTTGGAGGATATAGATTCCCCTTCTGTCCTGATATGGGAAATGAAGAGTCTTTTGGCATGAAGTTTGAAGCCATTATGACTCATAATAATCTTGCTAAGATGTCTGTTCTTAGAGATAAACCTTATAAGAATGCTAGAAATGGTATTATTGGTTTGCTTGGATCTCTTGATGCTCCGAATTATAGAGATCTGATCACTCTTGTTCCGTTAGCAACTTCTCTTGATATTGATAGAAAGACTGAAGTAGAGTTTATGAATAAGTATTATAACTCTGGTGAAATGCTTCGGTATGCAGTTGTTAAAGGAAATTATAATAGCCTTCTCTATCAGGTTTATAAGTTTGTAAAAGAAGCAGAACAGCTTCGTCCTATTATGCCTTTTATGTATGATGGAGTTGTTGTCTCTTATACAGATCCTAAGATTATTAACTTCCTTGGTAGAGAGAATTCTGTCAATAAGTATTCTATGGCTATCAAGTTCAATCCGATGGTTAGACAGGCAGTGTTTACTGGCTATACCTATACCATTGGTCAGAATGGTTTGGTTACTCCAATGCTTCACTATACTCCTGTGGAGTTCTATGGAGGAATCCATACTAAATCTAGTGGGCATTCTTATGCAAGATTTAAAGAACTGAATCTTGCTATTGGAGATGCTGTTGAACTCGAGTATAGAAATGATGTTATGCCGTATCTTACTCGTTGTTCTGTACAGCCTGAATGGGGTGCTCATAATCCTCCGGTAGAGTTTCCTAATAATTGTCCTTGTTGTGGCAAACCTCTTGCATTTACAGTTAAGAGTGCATATTGTACAAATCCTGACTGTCCTGAAAGAGTATTTGCTAGAGTTACAAATATGATGAAGAAGCTGAATCTTAAAGACTTTGCTACTGAATCTTTGAAAGCAATTAATCTTACAAGTCTTCATGATCTTCTTAATATTAAATATGAAGATGTAGCAGTTCTTGGTGATGTAAATGCTCAAAAGTTCTTAGATAGAGTAAATGAACTTAAGACGCAGCCTGTATATGACTATAGAATCGTAGGATCTATTGGTTTTGATAATATTGCAGTAGAAACTTGGAAGAAGATTCTTAATAAGATTCCTCTGCTTGATATTATCAATCTTCCTGAAGACATTCTCATTGATAAGCTTGTAGCTATCAAGGGTATTGGTAGAAATACAGCTATTGATGTTGTGATAGGAAGAGATAATTTCTATGATGATCTTATGGCTATCGAATATGAGATGCCTAATGTAGTCAAAAGTTTCGGTATGCAGTCTGGAAAACAGATTCGGTTTACTGGAGTTAGAGATGAAGAACTTACTAATTATCTTGCCTCTATGGGATATGATATTAGTGGAACTGCATCTCTCACTAAGTCTACAGATATTTTGATTGTACCTTATCCTGGATTTACTAGTACTAAAACTGCTAGAGCTGATTCTCATACAATCATTGTCGATATTGAAAGCTTTAAGGCCAATATGGACAAATATCTTTCTTAGTAAAAGTTTACCACAGGTGAAACTTTTTAATAATCATATAATATAACTATGATTAACGTCCGTAGTATGGGCGATAATTAAAAACCAAAAGGAGAAATTTACTATGAAAACTATCGATCTGGCTACTAGTAGCATCCCTTCGCAGATGTCCCTCAATATGATGGACCACTATCAGATGACTTGGCCTCCTCAGCGTACTCCTGATTTCTATAGAGTCATGTTTATGACATTCGCAAATATTCTCAAGTTCTATAAGAATAAGGAGAAGAAGGCAGGCTTTATCCTTAAGGATATGAATGGCAACTTTAAGTTTGGTGCCATTATTACTTACCATGCTCCTGAGGATGGTGAGGAAAATAATGATGATGACAAGGGTAACTTCACTCTTGAATTCACTCTTAAGCCGGAGGATATGGATGGTATCGAGACTATTGTTGATAACCACACTGATATCTTCCAGACCTGCTCTACTCGTCAGGCTGCTGAGATCATGTATGGTCGTTTCTGCCAGCCCGAGTATTGCAATCAGCTCTTCATCGAGGGTATCGATACTCTCACGAAGTTCCTCGATACCAATGCTGATGAGGCTGAGGAAGTCGAGCTGATTTATAAGGGCATCTTCACTGCCACCGTTGCTGTTGAGGGTGGAGAGAAAGTCATTGACATCGTTCCTGGTGAGCTTGTCAAGCAGTTCATCAAGTCCGATAGCTCTCTGTAATAAACCTCTATACCAGAGACGGGCATTTGCTCGTCTCTGGTTTATTTTTAATCATGAAGGAGGACAATGACTTATGGCAGTTAGAAAAGCCAAAATTGGAGATTCTATTTATGATGTAATTTCCATTGAAGAATATGATAAGAATCCTAGCCTTTATAGAGATTGCCCTACTGCTATTGAAGGCGGAGATGGATTTATCTATCCTATTCGTAATAGTTCCATGGATCAAAGACCTGGCTTCTTTGATGCTGGCCCTATGCAGTTCTTTAACCCTCCGATGGGTAGAGACTGTGTCATTTATAGCGATAGAAATATGATTGATTTTTCTAAAGCTAGTTCTATTAAGGATGTAATCGAGTCTCAGGCTAAGTTAGCCAGTGCAGAGAGAGAAATCCTTACCACAATCGATAACGTGTTTATTCCTGTAACTACTCCTGAAGATACTCCTGAGATGAGTCTTCTGAAGCAGGCTATTACAGATAAGCATATTGACCTTGATAAATATGAGCAAAGGTTTGGAGCAAATTACAACAATGACAAGAGACTTATTAAGAAGTCTAGTATTACGTTTGGAAAGCTTCGTAATATTTGTAATGCTCTTGATATCAAGGCTACTCTTACTCTCGAAGATAAAGATCCAGAGGTTCCGAATCCTATTGGAAATAAAATCAATGTCTGTCTGACTGATGGTTTTACTCCCGATGGCGATGAAGAGGAGGAAAATAAATGATGAATCAGAGAGAGTTAATCTCCCAGTTTAATACAGATACAAAGCTCAAGATGAATCCTGAGCTATTTGAAAGATCTGATGAGGAGATTATGACTCAGCTCACTAATGCTATTAAGTCTTGTGAGCGTACTGGAGCATACTTCTCTATTCAGGTTAAAGGATTCGATGTGATTGATGATTATGATCAGATCAATAAAATCCTTTATGACTATTATGAAAGAGCTTATCGCAATAAGACTAAGGCTAAGAGAAAAGATAATCGCTATGAGTTCATTAATTTGAATGAGAGCGATATCAGACTTCTCATTGTCCATTATCTTATTGCAGATAAAGAACGCCAGCAGGATCTTGATGTAATTATCGCAGTTCCGAGAATTGTTGATAAGTATTACTTCAGGATTGATGGTATTATGAGATCCACTCTCTATCAAGTTGTCGATGGTTCTACCTATAATAACTCGACTTCTATGTCTAAGTCTCCTAGTGTTACTATGAAGCTTGTGTTCATGGCAGTCAGAGTCTTTAGAAGGTATATGGACCTCCCTCAGGCTAATGGAGAGGGTAATGTGAGAGCAACTTTCTATACAGCTTATTGTTTTAATAAGACTGTGGCTGCTCTCAAGTATATCCTTGCTAAGAAAGGATACTATCAAACAATGGAATTCTTAGGTCTGAATGATATTTATATCACAGACTATGAGATCACAAGAGAAGACTTCTATTGTTTTAAGAGAGATGAGCATCTCTATATCAGCGTTCCTAAGATTATCTTTGATGAAGATCTCATGACTCAGAGCTTTATTGCTACTGTCTATAACTCTATCTTTGAAGGCATTCCCATTAATGATATTTATGGAGATACTTATTGGGTAAGAGCTATTGGTGCAGATTTCAATAGATTAGCTGCTGATAAGTTTATTGAGATCTTTACAGAAGATGATAGAACTATGGTGAGTGATACTCTTGAAAAAGGACGTAGCATTCTTGATTCTTTTGAAACCATTTATGATCTTTGTACTTATAATGCTTTGAAGCTTTCTGAGTATGATAAGCATGATATGTATGCAGTTCTTAGATGGATGATTAGAGAATTTAATAGTCTTCGTCTTAAAGACAATCTGGATATCTCTGTTAAACGTATTCGTTTTGCAGAGTATGTAGCATCTTTATATGTCATGAAGATTGCTAGAGGTATCTATAGAGTTGCAGACCAGAATAAGAGAGCAAGTATTGAAAGCATTATTCGTGCTATTCGTACTGATCCTCTGTATCTTCTGAAGACCATTGTCATGTCTAAGATGATCAGTTATAGAAACATGGTTTCTGATATGGATTCCATGCAAGCTCTTAAGTTCACTTATAAGGGTGTCTCTGGTCTTGGTGAGAATGGTAATAAAGCTATTCCAGATATCTATAGATCTATTCAGCCTTCTCATATCGGTAGAGTAGACTTGGATGCATCTTCTGATGGTAACCCTGGTATTACTGGTACTCTTAATCCATTTATGGATATGCATAATGGATATTTCTCTGATTATGAGGAACCTCATACTTGGCAGGATGCTTATAATCAGACTATTGAGAAGTATAACCAGGCTGCTAAGCTTACTCAGGGTATGATCTTCCAGCAGGAAGTTCTTGGTATTGATAAGTCTAATGAGATTCAGGAGATGTCTGAAATCACTTGCAACATGGAACAAATCATTAATCCTATTGCACAGATGCTGCATGAAGGAATGATCTTCTATGATAAGGAGTGATTCCAATGGCTGATTATATCGATACTATTACTAGAGAACAAAACTCTGGTAGTAGTACTAAAAGATATTTCCTCTTCTCTTCTAGCCAGTATAGATTTCGTAGAGAAATGGAAGCAAAGATGGGCCATGCTTATAAACCTGGCCTCATCTTTGTCAATGGTAAGAAGATGATGTTTACTGAAATCTCTAAGACCTCTACTCTCACCAGATATTCTGATGCTAAAGTAGTTGCTTATGGAGAACTTTCTAGCTTTAAGTATCAATTACCAGGTTAAGGAGGTAGTTACCAATGGAATTCAGTGACTATAAAGAACCTATGACATTCTTTGCACCTGGTAAATGTCCTCTTTGCAGTAGTGAACTTATTGTTATGGATATGGAGACATCTATTATGTCTGTATCTCCTAGCGGTAATCCTATTGATGAGAGAACTATGGTTAGATGCGAAGCTATTTGCACTAATTGCAAACACAAAGTCCCTATGATGAGGGATGGTTTAAGATATATTCCTGATACAGAATATAATCGTCTTCTTGCAAAGTATCGCAATAGTGAGAAACGAAAAGAAGTCGAAGCTGAGATGGAAAAACTTAAACCTACAGAAGATAATCCTTTCTGTATTAATATAAAGAAGCAGGAATAATATCCTGCTTCTTTATTTTTTTTGCCATAAATAGGTAGAATGGTTATATATTATTTACTTGAATACATAAAAGTATTCGCTCCATAAAAAATAATAATAAAAAGGAGAAACAAATTATGGAATTCTATCAAATCAAACCCTACAAGTATCAGCACACTATGCTCAAGGTTTTAGAGATCTATAAATCTCTTAGTGAGATTGCTGATCCTCCGTTTGGCAGCGACGTTATTGACGTTAAGTACGGCATTCATCATAGTGACACATGTGACTGTGTCAATTGCGCAGTACTTGTAACTCCTGAAAGATACGAACAGCTTTGCAGAAAGTTCGAATCTTTTGCTAAGTTCTTCTTTAGAGATGATTTTAATCTTTATGAAGAATTCAATGTAGTATTTTTCAATGATCCAGATGCATGCACTGATTCAGATACTGTAGATATCATTGTTCTTATCAAGCACTGTAGATATGAAGCTCAGATGTTTGATAAGATGAAAGGTATATTTACATGCAATGATGGAACTAATGTAAATGTAGTTAGTGTAATTGCCAAAGAAGATTTTAAGAAAGCTTCTAAAGGCACTAGCCATGAATATATTGTTAAAGATGAAGATGAAAAAATGTGTAATCTTGCAAGATTTACTAAAGATCTTTGCAAATATTATACTCCTAATGAGGCTATCATGAATAATTACATTGTTTGTCTTAATCATGTTATGCCTAGCTATGTATGCTATATCGATGCTGAAGAAAAAGGTCTTCTTGAAGAGATCGATTTTAAAGACAGCATTGCAAAAGCATGTATGAAAGCCGGAGCAACTCCTTTCACCAAGGCTAATCTTGGAGTTGGCAAGCCTTATCTTGATAAGGAAAGATACATGAAAGCAATTACTAAGTATTGCGAGCATGCTTCCCTTATCTATGACATGATTGTCTATGATGAATATCCTATGCATCAGGACCATGTCATTGAAGAAGATGAAGAATTCAATATGGAAGGATTTAAAACAGAGTTTAGCATTCTTAGAGAATATGGATATGCTGCTAACTTTGCAAATGAATCCTTAATCTATCTTATGTAAAAGAAAGGAAGAGAATTATGATTTATACTCTTATTGGAGATCCCAAAGCATCTAGCGCAAATCTTCTTGAAACTATGGTGGATCATATTAAGAGAACTAGATATCCTGATGAGTCTAGTATTCTCTCTGATGATCTTAGAGCAAGTCTCATGGATTCTGATCCTACTATTAAACTGAATATGTTTGATAGTCATCAGTATCAGTTTACCACTTATGCTGGTGTGCCTTTTGATAATACCTATATTATCTATGAAGGCGAAAATAGAGAGAAGTGCGACTCTATTAATTTCAATAATATTAATGGTTGGTATCCTGAAGGATATCTTATTGGTGTTATTGATGCAGAGTTTAGAAATGATGATTGTGATAAGAATTATTATTTCTATTCTATGATGAAGCTGTTTGCTGGTATGAAAGATGATAATGAACATCCTTATCCTATGCGTCCGCCTTATAATAATTTCTTTGAAGAACTGAGACTTTCTATTCCTACTATCTTTACTTTTAGACAGTGTATCAAGAAAGGCTTTAAAGATATTCCTATTATCAAGCATTTTCTTGAGAGAATTGATAGTAGTCCTGCTGAGTTCTTGACCAATACTGCAGGATATAGATGGGGTACTATTACCAAGTATCTTGGTAAAGATGATATTAATTATCTTTACTATATCTATGATGAGTTCTATGACTCTATTACTACAACTTTGAATAAGAGTGAGCTTGATGAGCTCATGGATGATCTTATTAATAGAGCAGATAAGGCATATGACCAGTCTAAGGAATATGAAGATTGCATTGGTAATAAAATTGAGCCTCGTACTATTAATGGTGATGCTCATGTGGAAGCTATTAGTATTTCTCAGGATTGCACCAAGGAAATCGAGGACGCTATAAATAGCGCAACTTCTAGTTCTAGTGATCCTTTTAAGAAATATGTCTTTGTTCCTAATAGCAAAGATCTTTACTTTGCTCTTAATAAGGAAGCTAAGGCAAGTGCAGAAGCAATCAATTTTGTAAGTGAATATAATTCTCTTATCACTATTGAGAGAATTATGAAAGGTAGTGATCACATTCTTACTACCAGTCTTGATCTTGCAGATATTGCTTGTAGAATCTATGGATATCGTGTCTTCATCTACTTTGATGAGAAGAAGCATGCTCTCTATAGTGCTGGTACCAATATCAGAGACGTTGTTAGCATTGCTAATGATCTTTGGAAAGTGCCTAATGAATAATTAATAAAGAGGGGATTCATTTCCCCTCTTTATTTTTTAGATCTCTATAACTCCAAAAACAGGCATATAATATAGTAGTATAAGGAGGATGAATATAAAATGCCTAAAGATCCTATGCTATTTTACCCATATAATTATTGTCTTAATTGTAAGACAAACTCAATAGAATTATATAGCTGGCATAATTATGCTCAAAAATATCAAAAGCTATTAGACCAGTATCATTTAAATGGAACTATTCCTGATACATTCGATAAATATGGAGTATATACTATGAGATGCTCCAAGTGTGGAAAGGAATATAAAATTAGATGGGAAGGTGACTTACCCATTCCTATCATTGGAGATGACTATCAGCTTATTTTCTCTGAAAAATTTAGAGAAGATAGTATTGCTGGTAGACCCAATATTATTCAGAATATTTATGAGGAGAAAATGAAAGATGCAGAAGTATCCGGTTGATCTAAATAATCTAGAAATTGATTGGGAGAAATTACTTGATGGAAGCGGAACTAGTAAATCCAATACTTTCTATTACTTTACTTCTAACGATAAAACCAAATTACCTATATTCTTAACAGCATCTGAAAAGTTCTTCGTACTCAATAGAGGATATATTGCTGAAGGCACTGACTTTGGCCAATATGCCTCTGATAACTATAAAACTAAAAGAATGGACTCTTTTATACAGTCTTATAGACAGAGTGCTAATTGGATTAAGAAGAATGTTTCTGTTAAAGATAATATCTTCAAAGAAGCTGCATATCTAATTGGTATGTGTAAAAATAGAGTTAGCTTTGGTAGCAATTCTATTAAGTTCAAAGGAACTGATGCAGAAATTACAATTTATATTGATAGCTCTGGCAGACTTCAATATGAGAGAGGTTGATTCACTTGCCCAAAAGAAGCTTTTATTACAAGCCTAGATACTATGATTCTACTAATGAACTGATGAAAGCTGCTCTTGGTAAAGAATATCCAGAAACTGCGACTCAAGAGCAAATAGATAGATTCTTGAATTGTATTGGTGAAGATAAAGGAAGAATTGCCAAGTTACACTATGATGAGCATCTTGAGATTTGGGATATTGCTAAAATCACCGGTGATACCACTAATACTTTAAGAAGAGTCATTGATAGTCTTGGTAGATTGTATAGAGCAAAGATGGATGAATGGTATTTGTGTTTCTATGGATTTCATATGCCAATTGATGAAGATACTAAAATACTCTTTATCGATGAAATCCCTGTAAATACAAGAAGTAGATTAGCTAATAGAGGTATAGAAAGAATAAGAGATATAACTCAATATACAGAAAAAGAATTCTGTAACTTACTTCTAAGTCCTACATACAAATATGCTAAACATTGTCAGAAAGTAGGACCAGCTACAACTGCTAGGTTTAAAGCTCTATTCGATAAGCATGGTTTAAAATTTAAAGAAGAGGCTTAATTGCCTCTTCTTTTTTCATATCTTATTATTCCTAAAACAGCTCATTAAGGCTAATTATGGAGGTCTAAATATGAGATTTGGATCTATTTACCTAGAAAACTATATTGGTATTTACAATGGTATGGGATTAAGTCAGATCTTTATAGATTTTACTCTTGGTCGTCATAAGACCATTGTAATTCGTGGAGATAATGGTAGTGGTAAATCTACCATTATGAAATCTTTATCAGTATTTCCTGATAGCAATGATTGTTTTATTCCTGAGAAACCTGCTAAGAAGGAAATTACTCTTATTAATGGTGATATTCTCTATAGACTTAGCTTCATTCATGGAGTGAAGAATAATGGTCAGAGAGAAGTCACTAAAGCATATATCTTCAAAACTATTAATGGAACTGAGTTTCCATTAAATGAGAATGGAAATGTCTCTTCTTATAAAGATCTTATCTATGATGAATTAGGATTAGATCCTAATTTTGAATCTTTATCTCAGTTATCTACAGATGATAGAGGTATTGCAGATAAGAAGCCAGCAGATAGAAAGAGATTTGTCAATTCTATTCTCAATAACTTAGAGGTTTATAATGATATCTATAAATCTCTTACCAAGAGATCTACGAGCTATAAGAATCTTATTAATTCTATTTCTTCTAAATTAGGATCTATTGGGGATATCAATGTATTACTCTCCAATATCAATGGAATTGATGAGAGAATTAATGAAGCTCAAGATCAAAAAGATAAAGCCATTGAAGGATTAGCTTCTCAGAAAGCTACTATGAGATTGATGGATCCCGATGGCACTCTTGAAGAATTCATCAAGACTACAGAAGAATCTTTTAAAACCCTTCAAGAGAAATTAGATAGAGCAAAGACTTCTATTACATCTGCTAGATTGAATGCCAATATTTCTCTTACTGATGATATTTCTACAGCTATTACTGATACAAAAGCTAAGATTAATAATCTTAATGTGGATAATCAGATTAAGAGAGGACAGATTGAATCTTTCTTAAGAGAAAGAGAATCAGAGGCTAGTGAATTAGCAGAGAAACTTCAGAGACTTCAATCTTTTGAGCAAGAATGGAAGTATGAAGATGTCTGTGATAAATTAGCTTGCAAATATCAAGAGAAGAAAGATATCGAACAGGCTTTATCTATTACAGGAATTGCAGATATCTTAGCATTCTCTAAAGACACTTATACTATTGCTCTTAATACTCTTAAGAATATTGCAGAGAGAGTAAAAGGTCTTAAAGATGCTTATGATTATTCTATCTTAGAGACAGTAAGAAATCATTATAAAGAAACTGGTAAAGTTATGGATTCTTTAGATACCAGAGCTTTATCTATTTCTCTTGATGAGATCAATAATCAGATCAATTCTATCAATAGTGAGATTAGTGCTATTAGTAGAGATCTTGAAACTATTAAAGCATTAGAATCACGTCCTAATGAATGTGTAATTGATAGCTGTCCTTATATCAAAGAAGCTGTTTCTATTTCAAAAACTGATCCCAGAAGCCGCATGATTAAGGCATCTGAGACACTCGAAATCTTGAAAACGAAATATAAAGAGATTTCTGAGGAACTAGAGAGATATAGTAAAATTAATCTCTGTAATAATGATTTTAGAAATCTTATTAGAGATATTGATACTAATAAAGCTATTATCTCTAAGCTTCCTTGTGGTGATATCTTTGCCGATAAACAGATCTTAATTGACTCTATCTTTAGAGAAGATTATCAAGAAGCTTTTAATACTATTTATAGCTATATTGGTCTGGCTGCTCAGTTTGACTATTATAAAGCTATTATAGAATCTATTAAGAGCCTTGAATCGGAGAAGTCTGTTTATGAGTCTAAACAAGATATTGTCGATGAGATTCAGAGAGCAGTAGATAGAATTAATCAGAGACTTTCTGAGATTGATGGAATGGTTAAACCTATTCAAGCTACTTTAGCTGCTAATGATACTACTATTATTAAGCTTAATGGTAGTCTTAGCAATTATCAAGTAGTATCAGATCTTGAAGATTCTAAAGCTAAGATCGAAGCAGAATTTAATGAGCTTAAGAAGACCTATGAAGCTAATATGGAAAAGATTAAGCAGTTTAATGCTGCTCAGAAGATAGCTATTAAATATGCAGAATCTATTGAGAGTATTAATGCTAGACTTAATCCTCTTATGCAAGAAAGAGACAGACTCAATCACCAGATGAGACTTGTTGATGATTATAATAGAGAATTAGAACAGCTCAATGGAGAATATAATCTTATTGAGACAATTCGTTATTACTCTTCTCCTACTACAGGAATTCAGCTTACATTCATGGAAATGTATATGGGTAATATTATTAAAGTGGCTAATGATCTCTTAGCAATGTTTTTCCATGGCCAGTTTAGAATCTTGCCTTTTATCATTAATGAATCTGAGTTTAGAATCCCCTGTGCTGGTGAAGGTATCGTCAATGATGATATCTCTTCTATGAGCTCTGCACAGATTGCTATGATCTCTATGATCTTAAGCTTCTCTTTCTTATATAGCTCTTCGAGTAAATATAATATTCTTAAGCTTGATGAGATTGATGGTCCTTTGGATTCTAATAATAGAATCATGTTTCTTGACGTTCTTAATAATGTCATGAATATGATGGGAACTGAGCAATGCATCATGATTTCTCACAATACAGAACTTCAGGCTGAAGATTGTGATTTGATTGTTTTAAAGACTAATGATACTCTTGACTACGGTAATGGAAATATCATCTGGAAGTATTAAAATACAATACTTGTAACTTTAAAATAAGATAATACAGTAATTTTCTCCTGTTTATTTTGGGTAGAGAGAGTGGTAGGCGTTCTACCACTCTCATCTATTTTTAACATTAAAATAAGAGAATATGCATTCAATACCTCCTTTGTGATATGTGTTGGGTAAAGTTCCTCTGATAAAGTATAAAGGTTCACAGTAGGCCTAATTGGTCTACTGTGAAACCCTTTATTTTTTAACTTATAAGTAAGGGTGATGGTCGCACCCGATGGGAATTTGCCATGTAATTGTTCTTGTCATGTAACTCCTTTGTACTATAGCCGTAAGAGGGTATGCTCGCCCTCTTACGGTACTTTTTAATATCTATAACTAAAGTGTAATGATTCCGGAGAAATGTGTTCATGACGATGTGTTGTATTTCATCCTTGCTATAAATCAATTAGATCACGACATCTCCAGATAAGATTCTCCAAATTGTTGTATATGACCGGTTTTCGATAACCATATTTAAGGTTATTCTCCAATAAGTCCGGAATCATAAATGATAACCCAGTCCTATATTCTAGGACTGGGTTGTTAATTTTAATACTCAGATACGTTGCCTTCACCAACAAATATCAGAGGCCAGACAATATCAAGGTTCTTATTTCTAGCACTCATAGCATGGACATCGATAACAGTATCATCGAGCAGGAATGGATCAGGGCGAGGATAATTAGGAATAGATCCACCATTGGTTCTATTGATGACATCGAAATAGCGCTCACCAGTAGTCTGATTGAACTTAACGACAGTCATAATATTAGGATCACTTTCCATTCTCATTCTCATCTGTTCAGGAGTAAGCTGACCATTGTCAAGTCCTCCCATAGAAACAGGAGTGACATTATTACCCATAGGAGCACCAGCAAGCATACTATCACCAATAGTAGGCATAGCAGGAGCATTATAGGTACCCACAGGAGTATTGACAAATGCCTTATAAAGATCCATCATACGGCTATCATCAGACTGATCCTTTTCAGCATCTTTCATCTGCTTCATACGGTCAAGTTCAAGCTTATGAGCCTGAGAGATAGTGCCATTGATTTCTTTGATAGCCTGAATCTTAGTAGCAATAAGAGAAGATGCAGAAGAAGTGAGATTAGTGATATAAGTATACTTATTCTTAAGAGTCTTACTAGCACGAATAGTATCGATATCTTCTTTAATCTCAGAACTCAGAATATCAGTCTGAACAATAGCACCTTCAAGAAGAGCATTAGTCTTCTCATAGCTATGCATAAACTGATTATCTTCAGGAGCAACAGATCTAGAAGCAACTTTAGCAGGAAGAACTTCACCAGTTACACCAGCAGATTCTGCAGCTTTCTTTTTTCTAGTCTTTTTAGCCATATCATCAGTAAAAGTAGAACCACCTTCTTTAGTGAAAGCAGAAAAGTCTACACCAATGACAGCATCTTCTTCTTTAGTTTCTTTATTTTCTTCAGGATCCATATTCAGGATAGGACTGAAATCCACATCGAAAAACATTTCAGATAATTCCTCCTTATAGTATTTAATATCATGTTTCAGAATTACAATTTATCCTATCTATAACTATAAAATAAAGTGGTGAGGCGATTGGGCTCGTCTTACTGCTTGATCATGATGCGTTCATGCATAGTAGAATCTTCTTTTGTCTTACTTCACTGAATGATTATAGAGCTAGGTAATAAGCCTAGCTCTATAATCTTTTGGTAATAAACTATGAACAGTAAAAATTATTATGAATATTTATATATTATTACTATGAAAGAAGATAGTAATATATCATCTTTCAATATATTATGAGTTAGCCTACTCAGTATAAAGGGCTTAGTCATTTATGACGAAGAAAGGAAACCAGTATGCGTACCTATGATAATTATTCTGACCTTATGTATGTCATTGATAATGATGACATTGCTCCTATCGAAGCAGTCTTGTATGTCAATAATATTTGTTACGGTAACAAGGTTACTGCTCTTCAGTATAAGAGCTTTAAGAATTTTCTGAAGTTTGTCGATATTGATGAGAAGCCTGTGTTTCAGATCTATCATGGCGGTGATATTCAGGGTATAGCTATTAAGTTGAAGAATTATTATCAAGATAGCCATAACTTTGGCTATATTGATAGTATGGCTGAAGAGATGGAAAAAACTCTCTTTGGCCATGCTTATCTTGCTGCTTGTAAGCAGCATAAGCTTGATCCAAACGATAATGGATACTTCGATTGCGCTATTCCTAGTGCAGAAGAAATCTTCAGTATCTTTAAGAAGGTACTTGAAAGAGCTATTCAGAAAGCCGATAGGCCTGCTTATCGACTCAGACTTAAGACTCCTCTTATGGGTCTTAAGTAATATAAAGGGGAGTATTAAACTCCCCTTTATTTTTTCTCAAAAATGAGTACGAATGTATATTATTATGATGAGCGAAACATCTAAGTAAATCAAAATCGCTAGTAATGAGTACGTATAGGAGGTATATAAATGCCAGAACAATTACAACTTAAATCTCATAAACCTGGTGATGATATTACTATCATGAATACCTTGTGTAAAAACTTTAAAGATAAGAATGAAAGAACTCATGAAGGTCTTATTCTTGTCTATAAAGACAACACAACTGGTTTAAAATATAAAGAGGAGATTGAAGATCCTCTTTATACCTATTATATTGCAAAGCCTGATGCAAGAGTTAGTTATAATAGACTCTTCGAAGAAAAGGATAAGCTTGAACCTGTAGAGGCTGTGCATAGATATATCGATAAAGATATCGCAGAGAATACAGGCAATATGCGATTCTATAAAGATAATCAAACTACAGGAAACTTTAGAGAGAATGCTAAGCTTCATGCTATTCCAGATGTATTTAGATCTGATATGAATATTGAAGATTATTATAGATTCCTCTTTAGCAAAACTTATACAAATGAGCCAGGGCCTGTTACAAAGTCTTATCTCGATATTGAGGTTGATACTTTGTATATGAGTGGAGATTTCCCTGAGCCTGGTGAATGTCCTGTAAATGCAGTAACATTAATCTTGCCTTATATGAATAAGGTATTCACATTCTTACTTGAAGAAGATAGGAATCCACAGATTATTGATTTCAAGAAGAGTGTTGAAGATGGTTCTGTATTTCCTGAGCTTAAAGCATTTGTAATTGATGCAGTTGGTGGTCAGGAAAGAGCAGAGCATTTTGGAATCGATAAATTTGAATATAACTTCTTGATTTATCCGAAGCATAAAGAGATTTATCTTATCAAAGATGTCTTTGCTGCTATCAATAATTTCAAACCCGACTTCTGTCTTGCATGGAACATGTCGTTCGATATTCCTTATCTGATTGCTCGCATTCAGAAATTAGGAGCAAGGCCTGAAGAGATCATTTGCCATCCAGATTTCAATCTCAAGTATTGTGAATATTTCGTGGATGAAAGAATGAAGAATGAATTAGCAGAGCGTGGAGACTTTGCAAATATTAGTAGTTATACTGTATATATTGACCAGATGATTCAGTATGCTTCTCGTCGTAAGGGAAGATCTAGACCTTTATCATTTAGTCTTGATTATACAGGTGAGACTATAGCTAAGGTTAAGAAGCTTGATTATAAGCATATCACTACTAATATTTCTGAGCTTCCTTATAAAGATTATAAGACTTTTGTCTTCTATAATATCATGGACGTTATTGTCCAGGTCTGTATTGAAGCAAAGACTGGTGATATAGACTACATGTTTTCTAAATCTATTGTCAATAATACTCGCTATTCTAAAGTCCATAGACAGACGGTATATTTGACAAATAGAGGAATCAAGGAGTTTGATAAGAGTGGATTAATTATGGGTAATAATGTCAATAAATTTAATCCTCCTCCTACAGATAAATTCCCTGGTGCATTTGTCGCGGATATGACTCGAATCAAGGATACTTCTAAGATGAGAATTTGTGGAATTCCGATCTCGGTATTTGACAATCTCAACGATTTCGATAGACGCATTGTCGCCTAGATTAGTAATAATCTAGTGAAAACTCTTTTAATTGCTGGAAACTCTCAATAGAGACAATCAGCAGCCAAACTTTAATTAGAAAGGAGGTTCAACGACTAGTCATTATGACGTAGGGTTCAAGTGAATTCGAAATGGAGAGCATCCATAAAATATGGATGAAGATATAGTCTCAACTTCTATGGTGACATAGAGAAGTTCGTAAGAGAACTGCATAAGAGTAACGAACTTATGTGAAGATAATTGTATGCATCCCTGTATCCTTCGATTTATCGACAGTTTAATTTAGGTCCTAATACTCAGATTGGTATGGTCTATATTGATGATCATATTAATGAGCATGAAAATCGTCAGAGAGATAAGACTTATTCTCGTGGCGGACAGTTCTTTGAAGATTTCCAGTCTCATGTATGGCTTGAAGTCGGAACAAGATGGTTTAATCTTGCTGACTTTACTGAACTCTTACATGACGTACAACACTTCTTTAAAGAAGTATGTATGCCTACCTATGGACTTAAGGTATACGATCCTAATGGATATATTGATCCTATGTATATTGCGAATGGTCCTCTTCCTCATGTGGGTATGATCTTTGATGATGATAATATCCATATTGATAAATATGTACCGTTCGATTCTAATAAAGCAATGGAGTGGAGAAATTATGCAACCAGTTATCCTAACCAGCGCTTCGAATGATTTTAGATATTTGGATAGGCTGGATGCCATTGTAGCATTGGCATCCGCCTCTAAATGCCAAGAGTTTTATCTAGATACAGTAGATAATAAACTCTATGGATTTTATGATGAATCTTATTCTGTATTAAGTATTGATATTCCTTTTAAAGTAAGATCTCCATTATTCTTTACTTCAGTTATGCTGCTTACTACAGAAGCTAAGGTTATTATCTCTCAAGTAGGAGATTATTTTACAGTACCTGAATATCCATATTTTATATTTCCTGCTAATCTCAGATCTGATTTTATGAATGGTAAGATCGGATTCGATACAGAGAGATATAGATTTGTAAATATGGATACAGGTGAGGATATCATGGAATGTCTCTGTACAGCAATGCTTGTATTGAGCTTTATGTATCCTAGATATACAGATACTATTGCAGCATATAGAAATAGACAGATGACTCTTGCTCATGGATTTACTATTGATGAATTCCAGACCAATGAAGTCATTCAATATATCTATAGTGCTAAAGTATCTGAAGGTAGAAAGATTATTACAATACAAGGACCTAATGGTAAAACCTATTGTTTCTATGTATTTAAAGCATTAATGGGTCCTTTACTTAAGACTGATAAGCTTTCTATCACTATTCAAGATGATCTGTTTGAGTCTAATAAATTTATGCTGACTTTTACAGTTCATAGAAAGAAAATTAAGATTGCAGGAGTTCCTGATATTACTAGCTTTGAAGCAAAGACTAGCAGTTTCATGATCAATCTTGCATAAGAGAAATAGCCATGGGAGTTCATTCTCCCATGGTTTATTTTTTGCAATACCATACCCTAAACATCCAAGTAATCCTATAAATACGAAATTTGGGGTGATTTTGAATGGCAAATGAGGATAAAAATACCCAACGAGTAAACCGTAGAATTCAAAATATTGCCGCCAATGTCCAGAAAAATATGGATGATTTATATCAGTCTACTTATTTTTCTTCTCCTAAGGCTGCAAATAGTATTGATAGTATCACCCAATCTATCAATGATAATATTGATGGTATTGTAAGTAGAAATATGAATACGACTGGTATGCCTAGTATTTCTGTTCTCTACTCTAGAATTTTTAGTAAAGCTGGAAATACTCCTGTTGAGAATCTGGGCAATAACAAGATCATCAATGGCATTCAATCAATGTTTGAAGATCCTATGATGATGGATGATCTCTATTCTACTTTCATGAGTAATAGATTCTTGAAAGAATTAGATGATGAGATTGATACAGTCTGTAGATATTTCCCTGATCTTGAAGAAGCCTTAGAAGTTAAGAAAGACTCTGTTCTTTCTGCTGATCACTTCTCTAAGGATTTCTTAACTATTAAATTCCCAACTGATGGAGATAATGACAAACTCTCTACTAGAATTGCAGAGATGAAAAAGAAGTATGATCTTCAGCGTAAGGCTGAAGAGATTTACGTTGACTCTGCAAAGTATGGTGAGAAGTTCGTTTATATTGTACCTTATTCTACTGCTATTACTAGACTTCTTGCTACTAAGCCTCAGACTTCTCTTAATAAACCTTATGTAAGACAGGAGTCTGTAGTTACTGAGTCTGAGATCTATAAAGCAGCTGAATCTTTTACTGAGCATTTTAGCTTAACCATGGACAATTCTAGATGTGTTATCTCTGATAACACCAGTTCTGTCCAGAGCTCTAAGGCTTGTATGATGACTGAGTCTGTCATTACTGATAGAGTCGGTAATAAGACTACTAAGATGCTAGAAACTCCTATTCTTCAGCCTAATGAGTCTTTCAATCTTAATATTGAGATTAATAACTCTGGTATTATCGATTCTGCAATCACTGAAGTTGCTCAGTCTACTAGAGTTAAGAAAAGTATGCCTCAGTCTTTGTCTGAGAGTTTTGCTTCTCAAGTGAATAATGGTTCCCACATTCACGAAACTAACACTCCTCAGGCTAAAGGAAATCTCAATTTCGATAATGTGCTTAAAAGTACGGTGAATGATGGTCTTATTGCATCTAATGTAAAAGACCAGGATATTTCTAAGTATCAAGTAAAAGCACCTGGTGCGGTTGTAAAATATTTAAAGAGAGAATTTGTTATTCCTATTTATATCGAGCAGTCCTGTGCTGGTTTCTATTATATCGAATTCAGAAGCAAAGATGGTATGGCAGAGATGAATGGTTTTAGAAACCTTCTTACCGATCCTATGGTTGCTTCTGGTAGTGAAAATAGAGTTAATTTCAATAATATTGATTCTACTAGACAGGAAGAGACATTAAAATATGTCGCTGGTCAGTTGTCTCAGTTTATTGATAAGAAGTTCGTTAATAACAACCAGGATCTCTCCAAGGAAATCTATGAGATTCTGAAGTTTAATGATCTTTATAACTCTCCTAGCATTGATATGATTAAGGTTACTTTTGTTCCTCCTGAAGATATTCATCATTGCTACTTTACCTTTGATGAAGATTCTCATAGAGGTATTAGTGATCTTGCTAAGGGTATGATTCCTGCCAAGTTATATTCTTCTATGTATATTACTAATACTATTGGTATTATGACTAGAGGTCAGGATAAACGTGCCTATTATGTCAAACAGTCTGTTGATACCAATATTGCTCAGACTCTTATTAACGTTATTAATCAGATCAAGATGGGTAACTTTGGTATTCGTCAGTTCAATAGTATCAATAATGTCTTGAATATTACTGGCAAATTCAATGACTACGTAATCCCGCAGAGCCAGTCTGGTGAATCTCCTGTGACTATCGATGTTATTCCTGGTCAGAATTATGATGTCCATACAGATCTTATGGATATTCTTCATGATATGGCTATTGATAGCACTGGTGTTCCTAATGAAATTATTCAGACTAGAAGGAGTGTTGATTATGCAATGCAGCTTTCTATGTCTAGTTCTAAGTTCCTTCGTACTGTCTATAAGAGACAGGAAGCTTATCAGAAGTTCCTTTCTCGTATGATCACTTGTATTTATAACTTTGAATATGGTGAGAATGTTGAGTTGGATGTTATTCTTCCGCCTCCTGTATTCCTGAATATGGCTAATACGAACCAGCTTATTACCAATACGAAAGATTTTGTTGATTCTATTATTGATGTAGAGCTTGCCACTGAAAAGGATGAAGCAGTTAAGGCTGAATACAGAGATAGACTCTTCATGCATTATATTGGTACTCATATTGATATTAGTGCTCATAAGACTATTCTTGACCAAGCTAGACTTGAAGTTAAGAAACGCCAGGATGAATCTCAGGTTCAATCTGAACAGCCTGAAGAATCTGGTGGATATGGTGAGTATTAAATAAATTAAGAGAGGGCTAATTAAAGCCCTCTCTTTAAATTTTTGAATAATGATATATTATAATAATAGAAGCCAAAGTAAATACTTATTTTATTGGAGGTAATTTAATATGTCGTATACTCAAAATGATCTTGGCAATACTGTTCCCACCTATAATGCTTGCGATCTTGGAAACGTCTTTACGGATGCTAATACTATGACTTTGGAAGATTTTACTGAAGCATTTAGAAGATGGTGCATTGAAAAGAATATAAAAGAAAGAACCCTCATTTACAGTTCAGATGAAGCACCTCGTTATTCTGTAGATTTTAAAGAGAATAATGATGGTGTTCTTGAACTTGTCAAAAATTCTGATCCAGCGACTATGAATGTGGGAGAATTCCTTTATCATCTTGATAAAATGTGCGCTGAAGGATTTGCAGATGCCAAACTTCAAAGCAATTACGAGATCAAAAAGATTGATACAGTAATCATTATTGGATATGATATGAATCATGATAGTTATCAGTCTTCCAGAGAGAATTGTATTATCGTGATTAAATAAAAGATAAAAGAGCGGGATTTCTCCCGCTCTTTATTTTTTATTTAGTTGTTGGACGTAAGAGAAGACTGAGCAAGACCAGTAGAGGTATTGGACAGACCCTCGTAATTGTAGTCCCAGCTGTTACGGTGAACCATAAGGTTATTGGAACTATTATTCATCCAGTCAAGGATCTCCTTGGCCTTCTTATTGATATAAGAACCGCGCAGGGGGAATCCATTGAATTCAACAGAGACATCACTGAAGTTGATGTCGCCCTTCTTGCTAGCATACTGAGACAGGTTAGCAGTAGTCGGCCAGCAACCAATGTAATAGATTGCCTGCTCAAGCTCCAGACCGGTCGGGTCAGTATGCATATACAGGAAGGAGAAGGTTTCCTTCTGGAAGGAGACTTCATTCGGCTTGATGATGGCATTGTCACCAGTGCCAATCAGACCATTATAAGTCTTGAAGCCAGAAGCCGGGTCGCGCACAGAGCGCAGATAAAGTTCATGCATTTTGGCCAGGGTACCGCCAGCACGCTCTTTATAAGTCATAGAGAACGGGCCACCGCCCTGAGCATTCACCTTACCGATAACCTGAATGGCCTGCATTTCATTGGAGATATCGAGAGAATCAGTGCTGATATCATCGATACCGGAATCCAGACCAGTGAACTCATACTCGATGATATGCTTATAGGAGTTAACCAAGGTAGCAACCTCGGTATCCATAGCAGCCATCTTCGAGAGGAAGTCAGGAATAGAGACCATAACCAGATACGGATAGCCAGTCTCAAACAGGTCAAACTGCTGGAGCTGAGTCCAGTCCGTCGTACCACGATAAAGAGTATAGCCAGTAACGTCTCTGGGAGATCTCAGGTCAGTAAACATATTATACTTACTCATAATCTCATGCAGCTCCTTTCTTAAGATTCGCTAACTGCATCAAGATCGAATGCGGTAACCTTGAACCATTCAGTCTGGACAAAGTCACGATGGCAGACCTTAAGAGCAGCGTAGAAGATCTTGTTGTTCGTGTAAATCGGATCGTTGACATACTCGAACGCAATAGATCTGAAGTTGCTGGAATACTGAGAAATGACATCTTCGATATCGGCCTTGTAGCGCTCGAGGTCATTGCCATCCAGGAACGTATAACGAATAATCGGGCAACGTCTGCGGATAGCACGAACGACTTCCTGAACACCAAGGATATTGTTGAGGAAAGACCACTGAGTGTAAGCATCCTGAGAGGTATACTCGGTCTCAATGACCAGGTCCTCACCGATATAGGAAGCATAGTTGACACGAATCTCTTCCATAGCTTCCTTCTGATTGCCCAGAGGCTCCGGACAAACAACAGGAGCAAAGTTAAGAGTACCCTTGACAATATCATCAATGATCATGCCATGCTTAATACCGCAGACCGGCAGAATGCGACCAGAGTTAAGATGGGAGACCAGGAGACGAGCGAGGGTATAGCCAACAGTGACACTAATCTGCTTCTTGGAATAAGGATCAATGACATCATAGCTAATGCCATAGGTGGCAATGAACTTATTCTTCACAGCGAGTTCAGCATTGTAATAGTAGATCTGGTCATAGCTAGTAAGACCAAGGCCCATATCACGAAGGAAGACAAAGTCTTCACGATAAGTGACAAGGTTTTCGATAGCTTCCTTGACACCCTTAGGATAGTTAGCATCAATGCAGACATCGATCTTGTACTGATCCTGGTTATAGATGACAGTGTCATAGACATTTTTACCATCTGCACCAAGAGCATATTTAGCCTGCTTGACGTATTCTTCCTCATTTTCGATAGGTCTATCACCGAAGGCACCATTGGAGCCCTCAGCAAGAGCCTGACCGAAAGTATTGCTAAGATTCAGGCCATCAGCATCGACAACAACATTCTCAAGAGCATTACCCTTCTTGGTATAACCAAGCAGGAAGTCATAACCCTCAAGCTCATCAACATCGATCTTAGCAGCCTCAGCAATAGCATTGATGAATTTAACAATGCCTTCATCATCCTGCTTGCACTTGACCTGAGTGGAATTCTTCTCAATGACACTAGCCAGAGAGTAGTTACCACCAGCAACAACAATAGACGGAACAGGGTTAAAGGCAGTGCTTTCAATGTTATAGCCACTCTCGCTGACCACGAGATTATAAATCACGTAATCCTTAGAACGAGAGAGACGATAATCAGGAACGATCATGAATCTCTTTTTAGAAGTACCACGACCGTTATCAGTGATAGTGTAGAGCAAATACTCGTCATCCTGAATGGTCTTCTTAACCGCCTCAAAGACAGCCTCAGGATCATTCAGCTTGACATCCTTAACAGAACGGCCTTCATACTTGATGATGGCTTTGTATTCCATCTTCGGATTCTCGGTGACCTCGGTAGTTTCCTCACCCTTGTCATCGATGTAGATAGGATTGCCCTTTTTGTCAGTAGCCTGAGTTACAGACTTAGTAACCTTAGCAACAATAGAAAGGTTAGCAAGAGTAGCATCATCAGCCACAAGACGCTTAGAGAGAAGACGGGCACCAGCATTAATGGAGATAGCAGACTGAAGCAAGGGCTGGCCATGCTTGGTAAAGGAGATGCTATCGCCATAAGTCTTGAACCAATCTTTACCGGCCAAGTCAGTCCAGTCCTCAGGACCTTTATCGGATGTAAACAGGGCCAGATATAACGGCTGATTTCTCACATCTGCAATGGGCAGACTGCGGATTGCCGATTGATCATCATATTCGATGATGGTTCCGACATACATTCTACGTTTCCTCCTTTATGAGAATTTTAAAGAACTATTTGTCATAGAGCATATGCAGCTTTTACTATCATGTTAATTTTCGCTATTGACCGCTAGAGCCCATAATAAGCTTCTCCATGGGCGATCCGACATCATTAGGATGCATGATAGCACCGACTACAGCATTGTCCCAGTTCTCCGATCCAATAGAAGAATTAGGAGAAATATACTTAGGAACGTCTCTAATACCAAGAGGTTTATAAGAAGTCAAATCTGTAAAATCGGTGAGTCTAAACGGAATGTTTAAGTTTGTTTTGGAACGACAAATCTCACCGATAACAAATCCAAACATCTGCAGAGTAATGCTATAAGAAGAACCATTCAAAGCAATAGACTCTGTAAAGTAATCCTGCATCTTATCATAAGGAATAGTTACAGGAAGTTTACCATACAAGAAAATTCTATAGAAAGATTCCACGTTAGCAATATCCTGAGGAACCTTAGTAGACACTACAACAGGATCATCCTTATTATAGATAAGAAGTCTGTAATCCTGAGGATCTACACCAGGCTTGAGTTTTACATTCTTCTGCTTTTCAATTCTAGAAGGTCTAGTAAGGAAAACAGTAGGAAAGAAAAATCTCTTAGGACCACTTGAATAACCAGTAGGACTAAAGATAGCATAGTCGAGAATACCAAGTAAGTTTACATACTCACCATTGATAACAGCATCCTTACGACCAGCATCAAAATAGATTTCGGGGACATAGAATACGAATTCTCCTTCTTGATCAAAGAGAAGACTATCACCATCTCTTCTCAAGAACTTAGGGATATCGTATGCCATATACAGTACACCTCCAATATGATATAAAAGATCATAAGGTCTATCTAAAGTAAGATAGACCTTATAAATCTTACTTGATTTTCACAGTACCCTGAACAGCGTAATTGGTCTTTCCATTAACTACCACTTTTCCTTCAGAAACAGTAGTAGAAATGTTAGTCACAAGATCTGCAAAAACAGGATCCACTACATATTCAGCAGTAGTTCCAACCTTAATTCTACTATCAGCAACTTCAACGCTACTGATGGCACCATCTACTCCAGCGGGAAGAACAACCTGGTCAATATCAAAAGAGTCATTATCGACAGTGATACAGAACCAATCGTTGTAATAAACCCACATCTTTCCAGTATCATAGCAGAAATACATCTTCTCATTAATGGGAGTGAGAAGATTTTTTCTCTGAGATTCAGTAAGAATCTTAATAGTATCAGAAAGCTTAATGGGAATACTATTAGCTCCTTCTTTAGGAACTACATAGATATTAGAACTATCCTTACAGCAAATAAAAGAACCTTTAGGAAGTTTACCATTGGAATTTAAAACTTCCGATTCATTGAGTTGATAAAAGTCAATCATAACCATCTATTATCCTTTCTAATTGGATTAAGAGAAGGAATTCTTCTTAATTTAATGTGAGTTAATAAAAATAACACAGGATCCCGAAGGATCCTGTGTTTGTGTTTTTAGAAAGACTATGATTAGGCAATCGTGGTCTTCCAAGTGAGAGCGGCAACAATCTCGTTCTCCTTGGCAGTAGCACGGGCAGCCTCGTCATCAGCAGCCTTCTGGGCAGCCTTAACAGCAGTATCGAGCTTACCCTCAGCAGCCTTAGCACGGGCAGCCTCGTCATCAGCAGCCTTCTGGGCAGTATCAGCAGCAGCCTTGGCAGCCTTAACGGCGGTATCGAGCTTGCCTTCCTCACCCTTAGCACGGGTAGCCTCTTCGCCAATCTTGGTCTCAAGACCAGACTTCACAGCGGCAACAGCAGCCTCAGTAGCGAGCGTGGAGCTATTGGGCTCAGCAGCGAGAGTAGCACCACCGGCCTTAACGCCAGCATCGATAGCATTGCCGTTCTTATCGAACTTAGCAAGGTTATTCTCAACGGCGTCAGTATCACGGTCCATCTTAGCGCTCTGATCAACAGGAGCGACATAGATACCATCTTCCTTGACCTGGACCAGGTTGCCCTCAGTAGCAGAAGCCTTGACAGCAACGGAGATCTTGTTGTCCTTGGAGACAGTCACATCAGCAGTGCTCGTGCTAGCACCAGTGTAGATATCAACCAGAGCAGCAGCATCGATCTCGACCTTATCGGTCTTAGCATCGTCGAAGAACAGCGTGATCTTCTTGGTAGCGGTATCATACTCGCCGCCCTTGACGAAACGCTCGAGGTCGAGGTTAACGCCAGTACCAATGACGTTGCCAGCCTTATCCTTCATCTGGAGCAGACCAGTACCAGACTCAGTATCCTTATTGAAGGAGAGGTCAACAGGCAGGTTGTCGATTTCAACTTCCTGGCTGGTGCCATCATTCTTCGTGAAGGTAAACTTGTTGGTGACCTTGCTGTAAGAAGCTTCCTTGAAGGCAGCCTTAGCCTCAGCGGAAGCAGTCTTCAGAGCATCAGCAACATAAGCAGCAACAGCCTTACCAGAGACGGGCTTATCGCCATCAACGGTAACGGTATCGGTGACAGGCTTGATAACAGTCTTCCACTCGGTACCGGTGTAGGTCTTACCCTCGAGGGTAGCGCTATCGATATAGAGCTGACCAACGGCAGGTGCAGCGGGCAGATCACCGGTGTAGAAGATCACAGACTGGGTGAAGGGGTCTTCACCACGATAGATTTCCTTGGTATCGCTCAGGAAGTACAGGCTCTCAGAATCCTTGGTCTTAGCAGCCTTGTACTGTGCAGAAGTAATAAAATACCAATTAAGCATATAAAAAATCCACCTTTCTGAAAAGTAGTGACTAATGAATTTTTCTTAGATTAGCCTTACAATTATGTTTTGATTTATTGCGAGCCAGGTAGCCTGAAGGAGATCATTAAAAAATAAGAGAGAGTTTAATAGCTCTCTCTTATTAATTATTCGATTACATCGAGGTCTTCCAATCGAGCATGCTAAGGAGCAGCTTCTCAGAAGCAGCCTTAAGATCAGAAGCGGTCTCAGCAGTGGCAGCCTGAGCTCCAGCTGCAACCACATCCGTCTTTGCAAGAGAATGCTCATCGGTATAGGCATTTGCATCCTGAACAGCATTATCCTTGGTAGAGGTAAGAGCAGTATCAAGACCGGTGACCTTGGACTTGTCAACAGCCTCAACACTAATCACACCAGTCTCAGAAGCGCTGATAGACGTGCCATCAACCTTAACCGTACCGGCAGTAGAGGTAGAAGCCACTTCAGGCTGATACACCTTAACGTCGGTACCATCGACAACGATATGGCCATTCTCGCCAGCTTCAACCTTCTGAACAGCGCTATCGGCCTTAGCACCCTGAGCGGCAGTAGCAAACTCACTAGCATTATGGGTAACAATGTCACCATACTTAGCAGCCTGCGCAGCATAATACTCAGCAATGTAGCCAATAACATCACTTGCCTTAGCACCCTCGGGAAGCTTGCCAACAAACGTCTCAAGAGCCTTAACAGCAGTGGTATTAGCAGTGATATTCTTGTTCATTTCGATGACATCGGTGGAGTGATTGCTACACCAGTCAGCAATCTCCTTCAGAGTATCGAAAGCCTCGGGTTGATCGGCGAGCTGAGCAGCAATACCAGCATTGACAAGGTTCTTGATAGAACCAGCAATGGTAGCATCGCCCTTGAACATCGTGCTATCAGCCTCGAGAGCAGTAAGGCGACTATCCTGATCGTTATTCTTATTCTCGATATTGGTAACACGGGTATCCATGTTCTGAACAGTCGTCTGAACAGTAGCAAGAGCGCTCTGCAGACCTTCAACAGTCGTGCTAGAGGGCTCATACCAAGCAAGCTCAAACGTACCAGTTGCAGTCTTGACAACCTTGGGAGTCAGACCTTCCTTCCAGCCAGTGGTGAGCTCATAATGAGCTTCAACAGCCTCCTGGCCTTCAGCAGCTTCAACAGTGTCGATATATCTATAGTACTGAACTCCAAAGTTCTTAAGGCTAAGAACCTCGTTGTTCATAACAATGGTCTTATCATCACCGGAGACGGAAGCGCCAACTTCCTTCAAGGTCTTATCACCCTGAATAGAATAATGCTTAGCAACATCATTCTCAAAGACGGTCAGAATCTGGCCGTAATAATAGGTAGTATTAGAGCTACCAGCATTCTCCGCAGTCTTTGCAGCGGCAACAGCAGCATCATAAGAACCAAACATACTTCTCGCATCAAGCGGGAATGCAGTTTTGGGTTTAAATGCTACTGCGAAGTCGAGAGTGTTGGTAATAGCAGTATAGCTAGCCATAATATTCTAACCTCCTTCTTTAAATTTTCACGGTGTACGTATTGCTACCAACCTGCGGCTCTGCAAAGTTAGTCACATACACCTTATAGGACTTAGCGGTATAACCGTCAGCACCCTCAACATCGATAACATGCTGCGTAAATGCGGACTTAATCTCTGCATTCATACCACCAACATCGAGCACAGAGCTGACATCGCGGAGAGAAGCAGGATAAGCGAACACGACACGGACAGCACCATCAGGAATAGTGATGGTCCAGGTATTACCGGAAGCGGGAGCATTACTGGTCTTGGTACCAAGACCACGAACGAGAGCAGAATTGATCTCGCCACTCTTATCCTTCAGAGCACCATAGAAGCCAGCACGATAGCCTCTAATAGCACCAGAAGTAGCAGACTTGGAACCAGCCTTGATCTGACCAGCAGCATAAGGATTCTTACGGTTGGTCAGAGGAACAGCACCATCTTCATAGTTAGCCTTGCAGGTAATCATGTAGTTAGTCTCATCGGTGACAACGAAACTATCAAACTTACCGGCATTAGTGGCAGCAGTATGACCTGCAGTATCAGAGATCTCCCAAGAAGCGGCAGTAATGCCAGTCTCAGGACCAAACTCATACTTACCAGTGCTGAGAGTGGCAGAATACTCGGGAGTATAAGTCGTACCAACCTCAACGATCTTAGAACTAATCTTGCTGATAGAAACAGCAGGCTGAGTAATGCTGGGATTCTTCTCCTTAACGAAGATAGCATTCCAGGTATCAACAATGTTCTTACCGGTAGAAGGAACCTTACCCATACCATTGGTAAGAACAATATTGCCGATAGGACTGGTGGTATCAAGGTCCTCGGAGAAGTAGATGTTCTTAGCGTCATAGTTACCATCGAAGGCAACCCAGTTAGTGCCATCATAGCTATAAGCAGTCAGCTCAAACTTATCACCAGCGATGGGCTTCTTGACAATGCAATAGTCACCCTTCTTGGGAGTTTCAGCACCAACAGCTTCAGTGATGGAAGCACCCTGATAGATCTTGCTATTAGAACCAAGCTCAGCCAGGGTCTTGCCAGAATCAACGACCTGACCGTCGGTACCGAAGACGGCAACATTGCCCTCAACAGCGCCATCGACCTTGGTCATATAATCGGCAAGATCAGGAGCGGCGACATAAATGCCGTCCGGCTTCAGAACAAGGCAGTTACCAGTCTCGGAAGAAACCTTAACTGTAGCAGTGATCTTGTTATCAGCAGAGACTTCGACCTTGGCAGAACTACCATCGACACCCGTATAAACGTCAACAAGAGCGCCAACAGGGATCTTGACAGAATTCTGCTTCTTTTCATCGAAGTACAGAATGATTTCCTTGGTCTCAGCATTGTATTCGCCAGCGCTGACAAACTGCTCGAGAGGCAGGGAAATAGCATCACCAATCTTGTTACCAGCAGCATCAAGCAGCTGGAGCTCACCGGTGGCAGCAACGTAGCTCAGATTAACACCAAGACCATCAAAAGTGATATGCTGAGTAGTCTTACCATCCTTAGCAGTAGCAGTGAGCATATGCTCAGCGGCATCCCAAGAGATAGTACTGACAATATCAGTAGCAGCATTAACCTTAGCAAGTTCAGCGGCAACATAAGAAGCGACAGCCTTGCCAGAAACAGGATTGGCCCCATCTGCAGCAACAGTATCACTCAGAGGCTTAATAACCTGCTTCCACTCAGTGCCATTATGCATCTTACCTTCGAGCGTATTAGCATCGATGTAAAGACGATTCTTAGCAATGCCTTCAACAGGCAGAGTAGTATAGAGAATCACAGAATCACTATACGAAACTTCGCCACGATAAATCTCTTTGGTATCAGTCAGAAAGTACAGATCACCATCGATCTTGGTACCGGCTTTAAAAGTAGCGGAGTCTACAATATGCCATTGAATCATAAAGATTATCCTCCTTTTTGAAAAATAGTATTCTTTTTAATAGAATAAAGAATACTTACTCAAATGTTGCAGTTTGATAACAGGTAGGTATTTACATACCAACCTTCCATTCAAGATGGTTCTTCTGGATCTTATTCACAATAGCGGTAAGTTCAGTCACATCAGTGATAGAGTCAAGCCACTCCTGCTCAGTACCAACAAAACCATTTTTAACAGCAATATCATAGGCAGATTCTCCATGAGGTCCTCTAAGAGAAGCAACCCATTCAACTTCTGTTCCAACAAAGCCATTTTCAACTGCAATATCATATGCAGACTTAGGCTTTTCTTTACATTTAAGAGAGTCAAGCCATTCAAGCTCAGATCCCTCAAATCCATTTGCAAGAGCAATCTGGTAAGCAGACTTACCATCTTTACCATGCAGGCTTGCAAGCCATTCCTCTTCAGTGCCTTCGAATCCCTTTTCGACGGCATTTTCATAAGCAGACTTACCATCTTTACCATTAAGGCTCTTCAGATAATCCTGTTCAGTACCAAGGAATCCATTCTCAATAGCAATCTGGTAAGCAGACTTACCTTTCAAGCTATCAAGCCATTCAGCCTCAGTACCAACGAATCCAGCATCCACAGCAGACTGATAAGCAGACTTACCAGCTTCGCCATTCAACGATTTAAGCCATTCTTCTTCAGTGCCTTCAAAACCATGCTTAAGAGCAATGGCATAGGCATTATTCGGAGTAATGTCTCTAATCGAATGAATTTTATAGAACTGAATACGTTCTTTCTTATTAGTCGTGTCTTCAGAATAGTCAAAGAGAATATAGCTGTTTCTTGGATAAGCTCTATTCTGAACCACGTTAAGAATACGGCCAGTAGCATTAATACATTTATCATCTTTGATGAAATAAATGCTATATAAACCGTCATCAGAAATGACAACGTTTTCCATAATACCACAGCCACCATTGATAGTCACACGATATACGTGCTTTTCAACAGGCTCAGCACTAATAATAGGCATTCAATATACCTCCTTCTTATTAGAATCTTATTAAATTGTTAAGCCCTACAGCTGGGTGGCTGTAGGGCTATAAAAGCTTTATTCGGCGAAATAGAACTCCATAATCTCTTTAAGAGAGATATTCTGAGTGCCAGAATTAGAAGTATATTTAACCTCTTTAGTCTTAGGATCGATCTCGATCTTAGCATTATTAGAGGTAGTCAGATCGATAACCTTGCCGGGGCAAGCATCACAGCAAGATTTATTATCATCAGGCTTGGGATCAGGCTTAGAAGGTTCAACCGGTTCCACAGGAGTAACAGGTTTGCCTTCCTCTTCAATCAGAGTACAATCTCTGATCTGAGAAAGCATAATAGAGTCATACTCACCAGAAAAATCTACAGAGATATCAAAGGTAAGTCTGACATCATTCTTCATGCAATCACAAGCCATATACATATCTCTATCCGTGGTATCATCACAGATATCACAAGAATTATAGATAGTATCATTGAGACCAACCTGTTCAGAGGTTCTGACAACAGTATCCTGTTTAGGAGCATCATTAGTCTCAGAGATGGAAACAAGCTTTCCATCAAACTCATATACACACTTATCCTTCTGGCTCAGATAAGCAATAGTATAAACATTGCCAGTCTTGAGATTAACCTCTTTGACAGCATTATCCTGATTATCTTCGAGCATCTTGAGGTTAACCACAACTGCTCTACAGATCTCAGCACTAATTCCAAGAAGCACAACTTTCACCACTTTCTTCATAGGTTTAGGAAGATCAGGCTTCTTACCACTTCCAAGATAATTAAGATCCAGAAGATTATTCATAGGAATCTCAATAGTCTCAGGACCCTGATATTTAGAAAGATCAGGCTTATTCAAGACACAGCCACAGCTGGGCATGCCCTGTACAATCTCAGAAGGCTTCTCTTCAGGAGGAATACAAGGATTACATTTGTTATTCTTTTCTTCTTTAGGCCAATACATCATCGTGATACTCTGACTGTAAATACTAGAAGCTTCTACATCAAAGTCAGTAATTACACCAGAGATTTTATTGACCTTATTGTTTTCTGTATCATAATAAGTCACCTCATATTCATACCCAGCAAAGATAAACACAGTTTTCTTCAGAGTACGGTTATCAGAGGTAGACTTATAAAGAGAGAGCTCCACGTGCTGGACGATGGAGCTCTCTGCATTAAGTAAATTCACAAAAGTGTTACTTTTTTGAAGCATTGAATTCTGCCTCCTTTTCACGGACGAACTCGATAACATCGCAGATATTATTAATAAGTTCGAGCGCAAAAGGAGTTCTGTTCTCATTGACAAGATTAAGCATAGTGATATTCTTAAGAAGATAATAGATATATGCCGCATCAACAGTGTTGGAAGCATATAATCCATCAAGACTTCTGCAAATAAGAATAGTAAGCTTATTTACATCAATATCGGTGATCTTAAGTTTATTGATTCTATCTTCAGGATCAACAGGGACATCCTCAATCAGTACCTTAGAAAGTGCACCAGGGATCCCTCTAGCATCAGGAAGCATAAACTCAGTACGTTCATTCTTTAGATTGGCTTCTTCACAGAAACTCATATACTTCTTGATATCTCTGCGCATAAGCTTTCTAGTACGAGAATTACTTTCATAATGCTCTTTGAGTCTCTTAAGAGAATAAGCATCATCAAAAGCATCTTTAACTCTCTGAAGAAGAGCAGCCTTCTCAGGCTCTTCATCCTTATACTTCTCAATAATTTCAGGAAGCTTAACAGTCATGACTTCCTTAGTATGCTCAGAATAAAGATCAGTCATACTAGGAATATCAAGAGCTTCATCAAGAGATTTCTGGAAGTCTACAAAGATTTGATCCAGCTCAGCACTAGAGAGGAATTGATCGAGTAAGAACTTTGCCACATTACCATATTCATTAGGCTGAGCGCCAGCCTGAACAGCAAGCTCTCTAACCATTTCCTTCATTGTTTCAGGCATAGTTTTATAGATCTCATTGCCAGACATATTGGAATTAGCTCTATATTTAGAAACAAGAGAAAGGAAAGCAACAGTCTCTTCATCAGAGAGATTCATCCCTTCAGTAGTTTCCTTGAGCTTATCAGCAATATCTTCATCACTGATAGTAGAACCATCCTTAGCAAGTTCAAAAAGATCCTTATCAGAGATATTGTAGTTGTTCTTGGTACCCTGCACGAGATCCTCATAAGGAGTATCAAGATTAATATTTCTCAGCTCAGGTTCAAAATCTTCTTCAGACATTTCCTCAGCATGATCCATGCTATTATGCATATTAATCACTTCCTGAGGGGTAGCATCAGAAGCAGCTTTGACAATCTGATCGATAGCTTCATCAGAAAGAGTAGTATTATTATTTTTATTGATACTATTGAAATCAATAATCTTTTCAGTTACAGTAGTCTTATCATTCTTGTCCATGTTTTATATTCTCCTTGTTTTTATTCAGCTTCATGCATCTGAGACGCTTGACTTGCATTAGTATAGATGATCTGATCATGCGAAATCGCATATTCCTGCAAAGCGAATCTAATACCAGTCACATACTCTGCAAGATTAATATTTACCATCTTAATGATGTAATCCTGGAAGAAATTACCCTTATCAGAGATAGTATTAAGCATATACTTTACCATTGCTTTATCATCAATAGAAGCAGTGATAATAGAAGAGAAATCAAACTCCATACCCTTACAGATATTATCGATAATACGAGTAATATTTGCATTGATAACGGCGAGCTTGATATCTTTATACATACGCTTTCCATAGATAGTAGAACTATCCTTATTCTTCTTCAGCTCAGAGAGGCCCATACCTTCATAAATAGAAGTACGTTCCTTATAAATATAATGAGCAAAGAAAGAAATAATATTAGTCATAAGATTGCAGACAAAATACTCATAAAGAGTATAAGCTGCAGTATAGATATCGATATCAGCAATAGTGAACTGCAGGTTAAACTGCTCACAAATAATATCGATAATTTCACGATAAGTTTCGCTACGAACCTCCTGGATCTGCGTAGCACCTTCAGCACCATACTGATCCATAATAGCTTTGAAGTTCTGTTCCCAAGCTCCAACAACATTGGGAGGAGCACTGATATTTGTAGTATTGCCAGCCAGAGTACGATTAATCTGGTCATAGACAATACTATATACAAAGTCAGAATTGTAATGAGAAAGAATTACAGCAAGCTCATTTTCAGTAGCCATTTCTTGATATCTAGGGTCCATATCTATATCCACCTTTCTTTTTATAAAAAAATAAATATATGTAAAAATAGAAGAGGAGAGTGTAGTTAAACACTCTCCTCCACCATTAATTCAATTATTCCTCTTCATCAGGAATATTATTTGTATTATCATCAATCACAGTAATTCTATTTGGATCGTCAATAGGCATCATAGGATCGATGATTTCACCAGGCTTACGCTTTGGCTCATTATCATCTTCAGGAATATCATTGATGACTCTCTGAGGTCTTTCCATAAAGAAGAGATCCATGAAAGAGGCACCATTCTTCTTGAAGGTGAGCGGGTTGTAAAACATTCTCTTAATTTTCTGATAGCTCATACTGATAACCACAGAAGGATTATTGGTGAGAGCTTCATTAAGAGTAATGATATTATAAGGCGGGTTATGATCCCACCACTTGGGTTTAGCAAAGATATCCTCAGGATCACGAATCTGATTCGAGAGAATAACTTCAAGATGAGTTGCAGCAATATTAAGATTACCTTCAACAGTAGTATCAATAAGATCCTGATAAAGATCACTGACACTAGGATAGGAAGAAGTGACAGGTCTCTTATTAAGAATAGCAAGAAGCTTATTAAGAGTCTTAGTCAATTCATTATTCTCAATCTGCATCATAAACAGATAAGATTCTTTGACTTCATTAAAGCCGATAGAAATCTTACCATCAATAGGTTCGCCTTTCTTACGAATAATAGTATTGAGCTCATTCGTAATGAAAAGCTGCTCCATCTTATCATTAGAGATAAGGAAATCTTCACCAGTAGAAATCTTATGGACAACAAAGCTGGTGATGAATTCATTATAGATACCAGAAGAACCATCATCATCATCAATCAGATCACTATCTTCATCATTCTCGAGTTCAATAGTCTCAGGATCAATGATAATTCTATAGTCCTTATAGTCTAGTTCCGGAGCAAGTTTAATGATATTATCTACAATCTCGAAATAATCCGAAAACTCAGGGCACCAATTAACTTTAGTGATAGCAGTTTCCAGAAGATGCTTTGCAGATAATAGCTTCTGAGTAAGAGCAGAAGAAAGAATCTCAGATGCAATACGTCCGATATTAATTCCAAAGCCCTGCTCAGTATCAAACAGAGTATAGCTAAGATCTCCATAGCACTTATAGCAGATGCCTTTACCAGCAGCCGCAGAAGCGCAAGTTGCAGGAGATCTAAGATAAATAGTTTTACCTAAAAGATGGACATCCTTTCTAGCATTCAAAAGATGATCGATTCCATTAGGATTCAGTCTATAATATCTATTATTGAGCATCGAAAGAGCTTTCTTACTACGAATCTCAATTTTAAGAAGATTATTAGACTGGCAATCATAATTAGGATCATCATGAAGCTTGGAGTCCATATTATTCAATCCCAGGTTTCTTGCAAATGTACCAGATGTACCAACATTCTTCAGCTTGATAATCTGCGCAGTTCTACCTGTAGAGGATTCAATAAAGTAATCGATAGGATTAGCCACACCACCATTAATAAAAGACTTATTGATGATGGAAGGCCAAACACCACCTTGTCCATCAGGTTTAGTACCGATATTGATACTAAACTCTTTGAACTGTTTAGGATTGATACCCTGATCAGCTCTAAAAGCATCGGCTAAGCAATGATCATAACCAAGAATAGGTTTAGAGTTTTTCATCATATCAATTGCCATATTAGCATATCCCATACCAATAGACTTAACGTCTTCGAGAGGGACATTAGAAAGGTCAGCATTCATAGCAGCTCTAAACTGATCAGAATGCTTCATCAGAGCAATATTATCTTCTAAGCACAGAGTATTAGACAGATACATTGCAAAGATTTCAATGTCATGAAATTTATTCAGACAGTCATCGATAATATTATTCAGAACAACGTTTGAGATTTTCTTACGATATTCTTCAATTAAGAATCTATCGATATAGTTCTTAATGCTATTCTGAGTAATCTCATCATCAAAGAATACGTGCTTAGACTCCACAGGAGCTCCTGCAGCAACAAGTACGTACCACATAATGAAATTTAAATAGAGATCAAAGAGAGAAAGTTCAAGAGACTTATTATCTGCAAATACTACAGTGATAAGTTTATTATGAATTTCCTCAGTTTGAATACCATCTCTAAATAAATTCAAAAGAGATCTATAGTAATAATCCCAATTCTGCATGGTGATCTCAGTAGTATGGATAACTAAATCTTCACCGTTAGCAATGGGAGTAAATGGGCCATAATTTTCAGGATAGATTAACCCTTCAATAGGTTGATTTGTCATAGTTTTCCTCGCCATAATTCGTTAATCTCCTTTGTCTTATTTACTTAAAAGTTCCAGATAAGGTAAATCTGTACCTTCTGCATATATAATATATGCCTGTGGTAAAAATTACATATAATTATATATTATAGTAATAGAAATATTTGAAAGGAGATTATGGAAATGGTTCCTGATCGTGAAATGGTAAAATTTTGGTTCGATGAGTTTGATGCGAAGCTTATGAAACTCATTGACGATGAGATTACTGAGGTAAACGAAGACCTCAAAAATGAGCATCTATGGGAGTTAGGATATGAAGGTGATGAACCTGTAAATCCGCATACACAGAATATTGCAACTAAAGAATTTTACAAAACAATTCTTAACTACATGAAGAACCATGTAAGTGCTTATAGGCCTTTTAATAACGATAACTAATCTAATGAGGATTATATAAGTACTGGCATGCCGCCTATATAATCTTCACAAAAGAGATAAAGAGAGGAGATTTACTCCTCTCTTTATTTTTTTAACGATAGTTAGAAGGAATGCACTTCTCAATGATTTCAGTTCTAGCATTAGTAGCCAGAGACTCGACATCATTGCGATACTTGTCAAGAAGTTCATTCATAATGCGACGCTCTTCAGCACGAGCAGCAACCAGCTGATCCCAGAGATCATCATCATTTTCCTTAGCGACATGACAAACTGCAGTATTGATGCAAGTATTGTTCACATCGGACTTCTTCTGAAGACGATCCAAAGTATCATAGGTAATAGTACCAGCTTCGAGCATAGCACGAGATTCAGCAGAGTTCACAAAGAGTTTGATCTTGGAAGGATCCATATGAGAGAGATGTTCATAAATAACAGCCTCTCTGAACTGGTTAGGATTCTTGAGAACAGTCTTGATCTCTGCATTTTCATTGAAAAGCATGGACTCAGTATAAGAGAACTTAACTCCAGCAGTGGGGGTTTCATTATGCAAAATCATGGGCTTATTCCTCCCTAATACAAGCGATTTGTTATATTAATGTTGATCTATCAGATTATATAGCTTAATTTGACTTTAGATTATATATCATAGAAGTATAAGAGTATGTAGCTTACAACTCTTAGTGAAACTTTTAAGTAAATGATGCTTAAACAAATTTTATACTAAAGGAGTTATAGTAGTTATGGATATGACAAGATATTGGAATGATAATGGATGGTTTCATAACTATCCGAAGAATGAATTTATTAACCAATATAAATCTGTAGCTAGGGATTTAGTGAAAGTAAACTTTCCCCTTCTTAGTATGGAAGAAATTGATATGGCCATTGATTGGTCCATATCTAATAGGCTTCAAGATCATCCTGTCAGAGTTGATAATAACTACAAAAAACAGGAAGTCAATATGACTCTGCTTGCTGTAGCAGACTATGTAATGAGTAGAAGACCGATCATCACTTCATATGGAGTGATGTTTAAACGTCACGGAGAAGTACCTAATCCAATTTATGAACTCATTGATAGCTTTATCAAGAATAGAAAGAAGCTTAAGAAAGAAATGTTTAAGTATCCTAAAGGATCCGAAATGTTTGAGAAGTATAATCTTTTACAACTTCTCGCCAAGATGAAGCTTTCAGTCTCTTTATGCAGTAATGCATAATGACAAGCTCTTTAATTGCTGGAACGCTAAGTCTAGAAATAGATATGCCAATCAGCAGCCAAGCATAGATGAAAGGAATGAATTAAATGAAATTGTATAGATTTTCGGATATAGATTCTGATGAGGGATTTATCCAAGCAGCATATAATTATGATGACTCAGAAGATTATGTATTCGATAAATTAACAGATGACATATTTAATCTTACTGCTATCTTTGAAGATGAACTTCCTGCTCCTAATGTCAGGATTCCTGATGGAAGCAAGTTCTACTTCACTGAGAAAGGTAATAGAAAATTTCATAAAGCTATTATGAAACTTAATAAGTTTCTTAATGAGCATGATATAGCTACTATACATACTACTATTATAGACTATGATGATGTAAAAGATCAGATTGTCTATGAAGATACATATCAAGTAGCTATTCATCTATGAAGGTTCAACGACTATCGAAAGGCTGTATATACAGAACCGAGTAGAGTAGGAATTCAAGTGAATTTCGAAATAGGAGACCCCTATTATATAGGGTGAAGATATAGTCTCAACTTCTATCGAAAGATAGAGAAGTTCATAAGAGAACTGCGTAGATTAACGACCTACGTGAAGATAATGTGATGCAAATGGATTAACCTGTATAGTCCCTGTATGGAGCGATTCATACAGCAAATCTCGTGAATTGCTGGGAAGTCTCTATGAGATAATCAGCAGCTAAGAATATTTTATTTATAAGGAGAAAAATTATGGAAAAGACAATTCTTATCGACAATCTCATCGCTGCTTTGAAGAGTAGTAGGGATAAATATGGAAATGTACCTGTCTATATTGCAGCGGCAGATTCTGATCATGCTATCAATTCTATTGCTGAAGTTAGAAATATTCAGCTCCAGAATCCTAATAACGGAATTAGTATGAATGCAGTAATGATTACAGATTTTGAATTAGTTGATGAATAAAATATTAAAGTTCAACGACTAGGTGCTCTCAAGCGAGAGACAGCGCGAGACATCTCTATGAGATGATGATATAGTCTGATCTCCCATGGTGACATGGGGCAGTTCTAGAGCATTAAGCTCTAGAACGGGATAGTGATAAGCTAAGCTATCTGAACAAATATGTCTATGGGTGCTGCGGTATGTATAGTTGTATTTATTATAATCTCTATACTGCCTGTACTACAACAACTCAGGGAAAGAGTTGCAACTCTGCAGCAGCTCTTTTCTTTGAGTCTTTCTTAAACAATAATGTGCCGATGGGATCTATGAATGAACTGGTTACATTCATTCATAACGTGATTACTGAAGCACGTTTCTATGATGACAGTGAAGTCTTAGATAGAGATATTACTATTGAAGAATGTTTCTATCAGCTTATGTCTTCTACTGGATGGGGATGGATCCCTAGTGAAGAAGAGATGAAAATCATTTGGGATATGCTGGCTAATCTTGGTCAGGAAGATCTCAATAGACTCTTCTATAAAAACAATTTATTTAACTTCATTGACAATAGTCGAGTGAAGAATGCAATCTTGAATTTCTTATGTAAGCTTAATCAACCTTATATGGATCCTAACTTGGTTCCTGAGGAAGCTGCAGATGAACTCAAGGCTGTAACAGATCTTATTCAGGAATACGTTTATTATAAATATCAAATTATTGATAGACTTGATAAAATGTATTATCTGGTGAGAAGTAATAGCATAATTCAAGATACAGATAGTGCTATTATATCTCTTGATGGTTGGTATAGGTATGTACTCAGATTCTGTGATGGAATTCCTATGACTATTAAGAATCAGGTCTGTGAAGTCGATAAAGTTATAGATGGAGATCCTGAATATGCAAAAGTATCTACCGAAAAGATCACTGACTATGATTTCATTAATGATGATATTGTAGAGAATGATCGTTTGATAGATCCTATGATTATCACTACACAGGATGGTCTTAAGTTTTCGATCATCAATCTTATCTCGTATATGATTGGTATTTTCGTGAATGATTATATGAATCGGTATTGTACTAATTCCAATTCTGAGAGCAATGGTGATTGTATGATCACTATGAAGAACGAGTTCCTTAAAAATAGGGCGGCATAAGAGTGATCTTATGACTGAATCCTCTTTAATTGCTGGGAAGTCTCTTAATAAAGAGATAATCAGCAGCCAAGATCTCTAATAAGAGATAAGGTTCAACGACTATCGAAAAGCAGCATTGCTGAACTGAGTAGAGTAGGAGAAATTCCGAAACGGGAGGCATCTTATAATGTAAGATGAAGATATAGTCTGATCATCCATGGTGACATGGAGAATAACAAAAATGATTTGCTCGTGTTCTGACTACTGATGCTAAGAAGCATTATGCATCTAAGATGCAGCTTCAAGAAGGTAATCAGATTGCTCAAGATGGAGAACATGATTTGGATGTCAAGGGTATGGAAGCATTTGTTAAGTCTTCTATGGCAGAAGAAACCCGTACTAGACTTAAGAAGATTCTGTATGAAGATATTCTGAATTGTGAATATATTGATCAGGTTAAAGTTCTTAAAGACATTGCTATGATTGAGAAAGAAATTCATGACTCGATCTTAGCAGGAGATAAGAAGTTCTTTAAACCTGCAAAGGTTAAATCTCAGTCTGCTTATGAAGATCCTATGAGAATTCAAGGTATTAAAGCATCCTGTGCATATAATGCTCTTCATGAGCATGGTACTGAAGCTCTTGATATGACTATTCGTAATTCGATTGATATTGTCAAGGTTGAGATGACGCCTAGAAATATTGATATCATTAAAGAATCTCATCCAGAGGTTTATGAGAAAGCTATGGCTCTCTTTAGAACTAAGGAATTTGAGAATGGTATTGATGCAATGGCTATTCCCATTAATGAACCTGTGCCTGAATGGGTTAAGCCTTTCATTAGATTTGGTGAAATTATTAATGATAATGTGTCGAAATTCCCTCTGGAATCCATTGGACTCTTCAGAGGAAATCCCAATAATAATTCCACTAATATGATCAGCTTTTAATCTGTGATAATATTAGATTATAGCTGTATATTATAATGATGAATAAATAAAGGAGGTAGCAAAATATGGCTACGCTTAGAGAACTGCTCGCAAACTTCCCCGAAGAAATGATCTGCATCGAAGATGGAATTCGTGGTTTCAATACTACGAAAACCGAACTCGCTGCAGGAGACAATGCTTATCTTCTTGATAAGCAGGCTCATAAATTTAATGAGGTGAGCAATCTGTTCATCATTGGAGATCCTGAAGAAAAGAAGTGATAGAAGGAATGTTGAAGCTCTCCTTCTAGTAAAGGCTAATCCCTCCTTGATTGAGAAGGATTGAGCTCCATTCTTTTCTATAGAGATATAGTAGAAGTCCTGTCCAAAGCTTTTACTTATCTCAAATGTAGGTGAGACGCAAGCTCATCTGCATCCCTAGACTAGAGCCATATATTATTAATCATCCTTTCAAGTTGATAATATTCTATGCATAATAGAAAGGCTCTAGTCGAATTAGAAAGAGGTTAGCAATAACCTCTTTCTTTTTTCATTCATCTAAAAATGTGATCCTAAACTAACTCATTGTAAGGGATTACAACACCAAGAACTATAAAATGAGGTGATATACGTGCACAAAGTAGAAGTATATAGAACTCATATAGAAATTCACAATTATACCTTAGGAGACTTTCCTCCTCTTGAAAGAAGGTATGGAATTTTCGATCCAATTTATCATAGAGTCAATCCTAAGGGTAGATACTATGATGAAAACACTATGACACTTTATATTCCGAGAAGTGCTTCTATTCCTTATTTGGAAAAGACATTTGGAGTAGAAGCATATATAGATCAAAGTTGTGATCCTGCTGGAAGGATTGTAAATCCTATGCTTAGATATAAACCTAGAGATGAAGTTCAAGAAGAAGCTCTTCAGTTTATGCTTTCTCTGGGCAAGTATTCTAATAATGCAAGATATCCAATGCTTTCTCTTAATCTTATGACTGGCAAGGGTAAGACTTATTGCTCTATTACAGCATTATCTTATCTTGGATTGAGAAGTATTATCATTACTAATACAAATGAATGGCTAGCTCAATGGAAAGCATTTTTCTTAGAGTATACAGATATCAAATCTGATGAGATTTATTATGTATCTGGTACTCCTAAGCTGATGCAGTTATATAGAAGAGATATCAATAAGTATAAAGTCATTCTCTGTACTCATGCAACCATTAGAAGTTTTGCTGAGAGAAATGGCTGGGAAGCACTTCATGAATTCTTCAAGTATATGCAAATTGGTGTCAAGATTTATGATGAAGCTCATCTGAGTTTTGACAATATGTTTATGATTGATTGTTTCACAAATACTTGGCTGACCTATTATGTAACAGCTACACCTAATAGATCTGATAAAGATGAAGACAAGATCTATAGAAGCTATTTTGAGAATGTCCCATCTATCAATCTATTTAACCAAGAAGAAGATCCTCATACAAGTTATATTGCAATGAGATACAATTCCAATCCAAATCCAATGCAGATTTCTCAATGTAAGAATAAGTTTGGTATGGATAGAAATAAGTATGTGCAATATCTTACAAATCAGGAGAACTTCTATAGAATGCTTAGAATTCTTATTGATATGGCTCTTAAACGTGGAGGGAAACATCTGTATTATGTAGCAACTAATGATGCTATTTTGAAGATTAGAGACTGGATTTATGAAAATTATCCAGAACTAATTGGTCAAGTAGGTATCTTTACTACAATTTCAGATCCTGAAACTAAGAGACAGCAATTAGATAAAGCTATTATTCTTACAACTACTAAATCTGCAGGAGCTGCAGTAGATATTCCTGGATTAGTAGAGACTGTTGTATTAGCAGAACCTTTTAAATCCAAAGTATTAGCACAGCAAACCTTTGGACGTACTAGAGCGGCCGATACAACTTATAAAGATTTAGTTGATACTGGATTCTTCTTTACCAAGAGATTCTATGAAGAGAAGAAGCCTGTATTTACTAAGTATGCAACTGATTGTAAAGAGGTTACTCTTAGACAATCTGATCTCATCAAAACTTCTGATGCTATTAAGGAGAAGCATGATAACCTTATTCAGCCGATGGAGTTCTTTGATGATAGAGATTAAAACGTGAAATGATATTTATTCAATTAGATATTATTATAATGAATAGAGATGACTTATTTAGTCATCTCTATTTAAATTTGTAAGAAAGGAGATCTAGCAAATGTTCAACAGCGTCGCTCTGTGTAGCCAGAGTTTAAATAAGGCTACCTAGTGATTTAAGAATAATTGCTTAACTTAAAATCACTATGACTATAGTAAGGAGATAAAAAAATGAAGTTTGGTAAACCCGAGAGCAAGGCAGAAGCCATTGCAATGTGTATGAGTTCCATGAATCTTCTCCTCAATATCGAGGATGATGATGAAAAATATAGTCTTGCAACTAAGCAGGCTATGGAGATCTTCCCGAAGCTGTTTGAAGAGGAACTTGAAGTTCCTGATCATCCGAATGAAGATGATGATCATGGTTCCAAGCGCGGTATCCTTCGTGATATCGGTAAAGTCTTTGACGATGTTTTGACTCGTCATAAGGCTACTACTATTCATCTGATGTCTGAAGGCGGTGGCAATGATAGTATTGCCAAGCTTTCTGCTGAGATGAATAAGGCAGAAGAAACCAAGCAGTCTGCTAAACAGGAAAAGAAGTCTGAGAAGAAGAATTCTCAGAAACAGGAAGTCGTTGAAGAGCCTCAGGATGCGGTTCCTGCATATGAAGAGGTTTATGAAGTCAATGATAAGCCTGCTGATGGAAATGCCAATATGGGTTCTGGCAATGCTAAGATCGATCTTGGTACTGGCATGATCTTCGATCCTGATTCTATCAACGAAGAGGTTGCTGAGAGATTTGACCCTAGCAATCCTGCTCGTGCTTTCATTCAGGATCATGGTGTCTTCTCTGATGGTGGAGCAATGGTTCCCGGCCAGGTAACTGGATATATTCCTAATCCTATCGGAATGCCTATTCCCCAGCAGCAGATGATTCCTGCTTCTTCTATTCCTCAGCAGGTTCTCTTCCCTCAGCAGATGGCTCCGCAGCAGCCTGTGATTACTCAGCCTCCTGTGAAGCCTCTTCACAAAGTTGATGAACCTCCTAAGCAGTCTGTTAAGATTGCAGATCCTGATAAGGTCGAAGTTGATCTGAATAAGGTTGACATTGATGACCTTAAGAAGGATCCCACTGTTCAGAAGAAGCCTGAGTTTATTCAGCCTATGCAGGCTCCGGCTCCTGGCAGTGTTGTGACTGGTGGTTCTCATGAAAACCTCTATGATAACTCTGCTATGATTGCAAAGTTCAACAAGATTCCTCTTAAGGAAATTGAAGAGATCGCAGCAAAGAATGGTGTTGATGTCATCTTTGAGGAATCTCCTCATATTGGTCTGATCTCTGTGATCGCAGTGGCGAAGAACAATACCACCATCAATCCCAAGTGCTTCACTATCGATACCGGTATGATTATCGATAAGAGAGTGAAGCTTATTGATGCATGCCCTCGTGTGAATATGGCTACTATTCTTGAGAATGGTGAATTCTATGAGGTCTTCAACACTGTCGGCAATAAGAGCCATGCAAAGAAGGTTCTTGATGAGAAGCTCTTCAATGATATCTTCTATGGTGGTCTTATGAATATCAGCAAGCGTCCCATGTATTCTAAGGCCTATAAGGATCTCAATCTGAAGCTTGCACTTATCACTATGCCGACCCGTGGTCTGAATGCTGAAGAGCGTAGCAGTCTTCAGGAGTATATCGTGAAGATGGATAATGATGGCTATTTCGATAAGGCTATCAGCAATGCTCCTGGCAGTCGCTTTGTCTTCACTCAGACTAAGCTCGATAAGGAGCATCTGTCCAACTTCACTCTGACGAATGAAGGTGTTCCTGCATTCTATGGTGCAATGTATATCCCTGTGAATCCTGTGATCATTGAATCAAAGGATGGTCATATCGATATTCGTTGCTCTCAGAATACCCAGCCTGCTCCTGTAACTCAGAGCTATCCGACTGGTGATATTCTGCCTCATGGTGTCAAGTGCAATTGTGGCCATTGCTAAAACTTAAATAGGAGGGGAGAATTATCTCCCCTCCTCAAACTACTTTAAAGGAGATAAATAATATGTATTGCTTCAAGTGTGGTGCTCAGATCCATGAAAATTCTAAGTTCTGCCCTGAGTGTGGTGCTCCGCTAAACTATGAAGTTCCTGAGAAGAAGAATGACTTCACTCTCAATGCTTCCAAGCTTGAACCTGCAAAGGGCAATAATGGGAAGGTTGCTCTTCTTGCAACAGCTGCTGTTGTTCTGGTTCTAATTGCAGCGATCATCGCCATTGTTGGTGGTTTCTCAAAGAAGGATGCAGATGTCCAAGATGATAACCAAACCAATATCACTGAGAATGTCAATTCAAATGATCCTTCTGTGACTGGTGAGTATGGTAGATACCTGTTGAACTTTGTCTATGATGGATATTACATCTGCAACAATAACGACAATGAGTTTGATTATATGTATCTTACTATTGTCGATGAAAGCAAGTGTCTCATTGAATATGGTACTCATCCTGATCAGGGTCTTAGTGGTGAATATAAGTGTACCAGTGCCGATAATAAAACCTTCTACTTCATGTTTAAAGAAGATGGTACTGCTACTTGGAAGCTCATTATGACCATCGATGGTACTGAAGGTGATGAGAATACTTATCGCAAGTATAGTGCTGAAGATGTTGATGGTACTGGCCTAATTATTTATGGAACTATCAACAACTCTGACTATTATTGGTCTGATGAGTATTATCTCTATAATAATTGAGAAAGGAAGTAAGAATCATGGTGTTTCCTATCACTGCTAATGATAAGAAGACAGTTAAGAAGCTCATCAATAAGGGCGAAACTGTCATTCATATCAGCGATGCCGAACTGATCCATGAGATCGAGAAGCAGAAGAATGCTGATACCAGTATCAAGCATGCTACTACTCAGATTGCAAAGTGTGGCGCTATCGGTACTGCTATCGCTGCAGTTGCTCCTCATATGATTGTAACGATCATCTGTGGAAAGGCTGCTTTGAAGACTCTGATGATGGCTTTGAATGTGAAACTCATTCATACTGCTTTCATTGCCTATCTTCGTAATTATGATATTTGCGAGGATGATCGTGGCGAGCTCTATCTCATCAAGACCAGAGGCTTCAATAAGATGGGCAATAATGAGTTCATCGGCAATTCCAATCTTCTCTTTAGCTATGCGTAAGAGATTAATAAGAGGGTGATTTTCACCCTCTTATTTTTTTAAATAATTATATATCATAAAACTGTAAAATAATTAAGATTGAGAGGTTTTACTATGCTTATCGATCCTATGGAGTTTATGAAGTATGACAAAATTAGTGATGATGTCTATACTTTAGGCCCAAACACAGTTTTAAGATTTAATGTATCTCTGTCCAAGATTACATCTGATGGTAAGAGATATCATTATTACAAAGAATTCGAATATCAATCCAGAGCAAGTAATCAAGATACTCTTATTACAGTAAAGAGAAACTATGATTATTATCTCTCGATTGAGAATGTCCAGAAAAATAGAACTACAGATGATAAAGCTTTTATTAGAATTGGGATTCAGGAATATCCTAAGTTTAGAGCACAGCTCGAAGTAGTATATTCTTGGTTCCATTCTAAAGAATTTAAGAGATTGTTTGCTAGGAATAAAGGAAAGTTGGTATTAACCAGTCCTATTCCTGAAGATGCAATCAATGGTTATCCGCAAAATAAATTTATTAGATTTGTCCCGACCATTATCGATAAAGGCGAAGGTAAAGATCGACTGGAACCTGGTATTGAGATGGATCTTTCTAGTTATGATAATTATGTACTCATGAATTATGATAGATTCATGGGTCTTTATTATCTTATAGCTAACTTTAGCATGTATCAGGCTGCTCAGAATCTTGTAGGTTGTTTAGGACTTCCTGAAGGACTTAATAGATTTAATATGGGTAGTGCTGGAGCTGAGAAACTTATTACAGCAGATGAATTTGAAGGTAAGACTGAAGGAGTTTCTGAGCGTACTATTTCTAGTATGAAAAATATTAGTTCCTTGGAGTGATTTTATAGTATGAATAATATCTATGGCTATGGTCTATATGAATTTGAGGATATGACTAGAGCTTTCAATTATTATCACTTTGATGAAGATAATCACCTTATTCCTACAGTAGCTGCTAGTGCTTACTTTGAAGCAGTTACTGATGAGAGAATTGGTAAATATACTGTTGTAAGTGCTAATTTAAAGAAAGTTCATGAACAATCTGTCGAATCTATTTATCCATATCTATTAAGACTTTTAAGAGCTAAGAAATATAAATGTGGAATTATTATGATTGAGACCAAGCATCTTTATCCTGCAGCATGTACTCTTAACCTTACCAAAGCTAAGAAGTATATTAGCAATGACATGTTTGGCTCTACTAATGACTTTCTCTATATAGAAGGTCTAGATTCACCAGTATTTGAACAGATGATTAATTCGAAGTATGGTAGAAATACCTATCGAGTTATAGATGGAGTCACTTACATAAAATTAGGTCCTTCAGATACATTTAAATATATCTATGACCTGATGGATGACTTCTGTAAGTATTTTTAATTCAAGAAGGGAGGAGATTTTATTTCGGATTTTATGATGAATAAATTCTCTGAATGGCTTAATGATGCTGGCATTAACCATACTATTATTCCAGTAAAGGATGGCTACATTGTCAATTTCATTGATCCTCCTAAAGAACTGAATACAGCAATTTCTAATATGATGATTGAGATTGATACTGGAGAAGAAGATCCTGTCACTCATTTAGCTATTGTAAAGTCTACTAATATCTTTACAGCTAATGGTGATAGTATTGTGGTCCAGGATAAATATAAGAATCAAATCATCAATGAGGTCTATAAGAAACTTAGACCATATATCGAAAATAAAGTAAAGCTAGGGGAATAAATCTCCTAGCTTTCTTTTTGCCTATGAACCGTGAAAGTCATATTAAATATTTGTATATTATTACTATGAAAGAAACGAATAATACATTCATTTCTTTTGACATATTTGCTAGAGCTCCAGGCATTACAGGAGCGAAAGGGATTACAATGAATAACGAGAAGACTTACATGATTACCTTCTTCTGCAAGAAGGACATCAACATGCCCGCTGATACCTTCTTTGTTGAGATGAGTATCGATGGAAGCATCAAGGCAGTCTATGAGATGATTGCTAAGAAGCTCAAGGAGAATGACTATATCTATGTCGCCACAGAAAAGGTCGACGGAAAGGTGATTCAGAGCTATGGCCTTCGGACCAGCACCATCGAAGGATTCAAGATCGATGAGATGCGTGAGGGCGAAGATTGGTTCACAGCAAAATAAAATAAGAGGGGTTTAATTACCCCTCTTATTTTTTATACCGTAAACATGATCGGCTGATGCTTATTAGCAGCGGTCACATGAGCTTCTTCAAGCTTTTCTACGATTTCATCTCTAGTAGTAGCTTTAGCTTCAAGTTCTCCAAGCTTCAGATCAATACTAGCATTGACAGTCTCAAGACCATCATAGTATTTAAGATTCTCGTATAAGAATTTAGCCACATCTGCTTCAGCAAGCTTCTCAAAGGTTTCCATCATAGTAGCAGGAATAGTCTTGAGATTAAGAGCATGCTTAATCAGAACAGTTACAGGAATCTGATCCATAGTTTTGGTTACATCAGCACCAGTAACTGTGGTGAATCTGATCTTATTAGGAGGAACAAAGTCTACAAAGACACTATTGCTAAATAGAGACATCTGATCTGCTCTTGCTTGAATAAGAGCAACATCATCCATGCTATAGTTATTAGCTAAGAAATCATAATAACCGAATCCATAAGCATCAGATCTACGGCTAGTAGCTCTAGAAAGTTGGGTCCAGTTAAGATCTCTTACACCGATAATTTCTACATTATCTCCAAAGACCTCATCTACCAGATAGTAGCCATCTTTGGTAAGCATAGATTTATCAAGGTTGATATCTACAGCATTAGGAAAATACCTACTAAAGGTATCAAGAGTTTCATGAGCAATAACTTTCTCAGCCCATACAGGCTTCTGAAGATTCTCAGGAAGATTAAGAGGAGCAGTACCAAGCCGTCTCTCAATCTTATCGAGTAATTCAGTCATTCTATTGGCTTGAATCATTAAGAGATCACCTCTTTATTCATATTAATTACTTGTTTCCAGTATTCAGAGTATGCAAAATTCAATAAGTATAATGATATATTATATATAGAATAAGGAGGTAATAAGCATGAATAGCACAATCACTTATGAGGATATTTTTAGCTATGTAGAAGAATATACCATGTATATAGCTTTATCCTATATGGATCCCAAATTCACTAAATTCCTTGATGATCTAATTTACACAAAAATATATAAAGAAACAGGAGGAACACCTGATCCACTAAGCTCTCAAAAAGAAGGATTCTATACCTTAAATAAAGAGCCTGCTACTTTAGGTAAGCATGAATCTTTGGTTCATCGAAATTTAGTTAAATATCTCAAAGATCAAGAAGCCAATGGTGCAAATGTAATGGTCGAGTATGATTCAGAATCTAATACCTGGAAAGAGAAATAAGAGGGGTAATTAAACCCCTCTTATTTTTTATCTTACGCTCATAACCTTCATGAATCTCTCATAAAGGTTTCCTGCACCAGCATCTTGTCTTTCCATAGCATTTCCATCACTATAGAAATCTGTAAAGACAGAATCGGGCACAGTATATACACTATGAGCTTCTGCGAAATCAGTAGAATCAATATGGTTAGCCTGAATATATGCCTCTCTACCAATCTTAGTAGACAAGACCTTCTCCAAAGCTTTCTGATCTTTCTGATATTCTTCATTAACCCATTCACTATAAAGTTTCTTACCAGGAGCAGTATCAAGATACTTCATCTGGTCTTCAACTTCAGAGCCATTGTCGACAGTTTCAATTTTATCGCAAATAATTTCAGCATCTCTATTGACTTCATATAACTCTTCATCCTGCTCAGTGTCAGTTTTAATCATATGACGAGTGATGCCGAAATCGTTAGCAATGTCGCCTCCGCGATACAATACGAAGAGTGCCAAAGCCCATGCAATAACAAGGTCATCATGTCCACCAACAGGGTGGTCAATTCTTCCCTTAGCATCCATTCTAAGAGCACAAAGCTCTTCATGGAGTCGAGGCTCAATAACCTTATCTTTATGATATTCAACACGGTCACTTACAAGCTCATAAAGCTCTGCACGGCCGCTCTTAGAAGAGTCAAAGCCATAGACTTTAACTTTCTGCTGTCTTCTATGAGTAATACCATTAATAATCTGCTCTTCAACAACTCTATCTTTGATAGTAAAGAACAGATTCTTCTTGATATTAGTCTTAACCAGTTTACCAATAACAGATGTACCGAAACCCATTTCTATTTATTATTAGACGCAACTCTAATAATCTTGGTCAATTCCAATGCACTCTCATTACGAGACGTGTGTAGATCATTTGTTGTTCTGATATAAATCAGACTGACATTTTTCTTCCGCCATAGGCTTGCGGTTCTACTCTCCCGTTAGGAGATGATCGTTGAACGTTTGCCTCTCTTAGCTGTTTAATAGTACCAATAGGTACTATAGAACAACCTTTATACTTACCTTCTCTTAAAGGAGTTTTTCTATTTATATGATTTTGAATCATTTGAATATTTCCAAATCCAATTTCATCAAGAATCTCTTGCTGCCCATAGAAATATCCTTGGACTTCATTAGAGGAAGATATGATAGAAAATATTTTTCTATTCTCTGGTATAGGTAATGGTTTTAATCCATCTCTTATAGCTTGAGCATTATTCTCACTATAAGTTCCCCATACAAGATTAGATTCACAAATATTTAGTTTATCATTATCTTGATGCATCACTACTGGATAATTGTTTGGATTAGGAATGAAAGCCTCTGCATAAAGCCTATGTAATAATTTATGAGATGTAGTTCCATCTTTAGATAAATCAATGCATAGATATCCTTTATTATTTATCCAAGGCTTCTTAATCAAACCTGTTTTTATATTTATTACTTGAGCATCTGAAGTGATTTGATATAATCCTTCATAGCCAGGAATATCTTTTACCATATAATCATTCCTTTAATTTTTATTAAAATTATGTGATAAGTATATTAAAAAGGCAATTCGCTGCTATACAAGGGCTTGTCAATAAGTGTTTAGGATTTAACCTTGCACTTATCTCTACTATTTCTTTCTGCTTTCGCAACTATCACGCTTGCCTTTTCAGGCTACGTTGTAGTAAGTAGAGCTCTTGACCCTCTTCATAGCAATTAACGTCAAAAATGTACAGATCGCTCTATACACTGCGATTGCTGTAGTAGCTACGCCATTACGCTCGATATTAACAACTGCTCTTGGCATCCATTTGGATACAATCTCTTGGATAACTGCTGCAAATTCAATTGTAGAGATATAGTTACATTCAAAGGTAGCTGTAACTCTAGAAGTTCTAGAGTCAATAACCACAATTGTACTATAGTCTCGACTCAATCCTGCAGAAACGTCGACTCCAAGAATAGGAATACTTCTATTGATATCCATTTGCTCATAGATCTTAAACGGATATTTATTAAAGACCATGATAGTATTGATAGGCTGTCTAAGCATAGCCTTAATAGTATCAAGATCTTCTTTGCTAAACGGGCATTCATCATTGACATCGGACCACTCAAGCAGAACTTCGCGTCTGATTGCAGTCCAGTCACCCATTTCTCTGCAAATATTTCTAAACCACTCTTCAGATTTGCCTAACTGCTGATAGCTAAATCTAATATAGACAAAAGAAGAATAGCTATTAGCAGCCAGCATTTCATCAAGCTGTTGTCTAGAAAAGTCATACCAGTGCTCATCAAAAGGAGTAGCAGCTTTACGGAAGTCATCAGCAGCTTTACCTTCATCAGTAGTAAGCAGACCAGGAGTTGTAGTCATGTAAATACCATAAGGAGCTCCAACCATCTTACAGTTATTAGCTGCAGTATTATAGGCAGGAACCATATTGGTATAGACAATTTTATTATAGGGAGAGAATGCAAATTCGTCATAGTAGATAATAGGAGAAGTACGGCCGCGCATCTGAGATGCAGCAGCAACTTTATTACGTGCAGATGCAACAGTACGAATTCTATTACCATTGACAGGATGCTGTAAGTCTCTCACATTAGATTTCTCTTTAATCTTCTTACCATCTCTACCTTCAACCTGAGACATACGTAGATAGGGAGGTAGGAGATCGCGCATCTTACGGAGATCGTCAAGGTTATCTGTAGCTCCGTCGAGCTTCTTATGCAAGAAGTTAATTTCGGTATTACTAATACCGAATTGATACCAATATAGAAGAACTGTAAGAACTCCAATCGTTTTACCTGTCTGACGTGGAAGGTCTACAAAGCAGTTAATATTCTGAAGCATGCAGAAGATAATTGCCATGTTTCCTCTATGAAGACCAAACTTCATACCGCCAGGAGTGGAAGATTCGATTCTTACACATTCTCTAATGAAATAAATGGGATTATATATACACTCTCTTAAGACCTTAACTTTATAAGGCTGAGGAAGCAATGGATCAAAAGGATCAATCTTTGCTAAGTCGGGGTCTAAGAGAATCAAAGGCCATTTATAGTTCTTAATACCGATATCTTTAAGATATCGTGCCATCTCTAGAAAAGACTTGTTAGTCGTACTAGTATGATAATAAACAACTTGTTGTTGTTGATTATATTGAACCATATACGCATTTCTCCTTTCTTCTAGAGTATAGGGTTATTACTTAGATGTAAAACCGTTAAAGTGACTCAATTGAAGGATATATTATAATGATAGAAGGCAGAATGAATGCAGTCATTCTGACCAAAATTATACTAAAGGAGATAACACTACTATGCCTAGAACTAAGAAAGTTGCTACCACCGAGGCTACCGAGGCCGTTGAGACCACTGAGACCACCGAAAAGAAGGTCAAGAAGTATCCGATTCACAAGAATTGGAATAACCCGACTCCTGGTGATAAGGCCAAGAATTATGAGATGAATGATATCGGCGTTCATCGTATGTACGTCGAGATCATGATTCTCGAGAATGCTCTTGGCACTCTTCCGAATAGTGAAGAGCTCATGAGAGAGTACATTGCCTCTCAGAGCCCTGATGCCAATACCATCAAGGATGAGATCGATGCCGTTGGCGAGGCAGAGGTCATGTCTAAGCAGATCACGGTCTATCCGCGTGGCTTCTTCAAGCCCGCGCCCAACAATAAGTTCATCGACATCATGGATGCTCGCGAAGGCGTTCATGGTGAAAACAAGTTCGCCGATAAAGAACTTGTTAAGAAGCCTTTCATCTATGACTATCAGATGCGTGGCTTCTTCAAGGACAGCTGCGGTCTGCTGATTCGTGGTGGTGCCAAGTACAGCTCCGCTGTCAAGGCCTATAAGAAGGTTATTGATGGCAATATCTTTGTCCATCCGCGCCGTATCGCATGGAATCTGCCCGAGTTCTACTTCAATGATGAGGGCAAGAAGATCGAGGTCAATCCTGAGAACCTCAAAGTTTTCCAGCGTCCTCTTCGTACTTCTGGCCCCTCTGGTGAGCGTTCCGCTATCGCCGCTTCTGAAGAGCTTCCGGCTGGTTCCAGCTGCAAGTTCTATATCGAGTATCTCGATCCCAAGATGCATGATCTGATCGTTGAGTGGCTCAACTATGGCTGCATGCATGGTCTCGGAGCATGGCGTAACAGCGGCCGTGGTATCTTCATTTGGCGTGAGCTGAAGGAAGATTACAGCGATTACTCCAACGAAATGGATGAGGAGTAATATTCTCATCTAAATGAGAAAAAAGAAGAGGGAGTTGCCCCTCTTCTTTTTCTTTTGTAACTAATCTCTTATTAGAGATGAACAAAGCAATGGAAAAGATATAATACGAAATGACTTTCATGGCAATGGAAAGGACAGATCACGAATTGATTATCGTAGCCATGGAGAGGACAGGTAACAAATCGAGCGTCATGACATGGCAAAGGAAAAGATCGAATCGAGTTGAAAATTGTAGCCATGGAAGAGACCTGAGCGAAGTCTCGAAGCCAGGGAAACGAGAGAACGTGAGTTGTATGTTTGCGAGGGAATAGATCGATGGGATTCGAGATCTGTGGCGAAGGAAGTAATATAAACTGTAAAGCTAAAAGGCACCTAGCAATGGAGAAGCGCACAAAAACGTTGTCTAGCGATGGCAGCAATGGAACGGAATCTATCTGTGGGCATTTGCGTGACCTCTCTATGGAAAGTCGAAGGAGGATCCAAGATGTTCTGGACAATATCGTAGACTGCTTTGCAAAGGAAATTAGCAGCTAATAATTGGGTGCAGTCATCTGCTATGGCTAATGAAATTCATCAAAATAAGGAGATGTATACAATAACAAAATCTGAAAATTAAACTAATCCTATTATAGGATGAACAAAGCAATGGAGAAGAACGATCCGATCCGATTTTCTACTCAATGGAAGAGATTTTCTACTCAATGGAAAAGATAGAAATGATCTGAAATGATTTTCGAATCGATGGACCAGAATCTAAAAGTCTGCTTGACAATTCAATGGACAAGCTATGGATATTCACGGAGGCTTTCGCACATCTAGCAAAATCAATGGAGAATCAGTTAGAGAAAGAGTTCGAATGCCTGAGTAGAGTTATGGAATAGAATAGATTAGAATTATTGAGCTAATTTTGCGAAGGAAAAGTGACACCGTTCAGTCATAGCTATGGAAAAGCAAGTATGCGTAGACCACTTCTGCAAGTAGTATAGCTAAGGAAAGGAAATACAGTTCATAACCGTAAGTCGTATGGCTAAGGATAAGCAAACATATCCAGATAACCGCCACAATCGGTACGGCTATGGAAAAGCAATGAATATCATGCCTCCTATAAGTATTGCTAAGGAAATGTAAGCATACGTATATCACCGCCGTATTCAGGGCTAAGGAAATGAAATACTGAACCCAACTTTGTTAAGGAAAGGTAACACAAATCACGTTCAAGCAAAGGAAAGGAGTGAAGAGGCGTAGATATGGAATAGTATTGAACCGATGTGCTAGAAAAAGAGACGCTACAGGATATTCACAGAATGGTATGTCTTGGCAGATAAGAACTAAAATATGCTAAGGATCAGTACGGAGCGGTTCTGATTTAATGAGATGGCTATGGAAGAGATCAAATCGGCACAGATCTATATCGCCTCGCTATGGACTAGAAGGCCTATTATATGAGACCAAGTTCAAGTCAATGGAATGGACCGGAGTGGAGCAGCTCGGCGATGGATAATCAAAGACATCACTTGAGCATCTAGCACCAATCTATGGATTAGTATAGCAGTTCTTCACATTGACTGCCTATAGATAATCAGGCTAGCGAGTTGTAATAGCCGATCTATGGATTAGAGCTGAAAGACTTATAGCATCTATGGAAGAGAGTATCTGAGTAGTGCAAAGGATTCGATTTGAGGTGATAAAGAAAAAATAAAAATCAAACTAATCCCACTGGGATGAACAAAGCAATGGAATAGAGAGAACGTTACTGGAGCAGGAAAAGAATTCTTATGCAATGGAGTGGACGGGATTGATACGGCTGATTACGACTATGGAAACGTGCAGAAAGTCCGATAATTGCTATGGAGTAGTGCAGACAATCATCGATCATCGGTGCGGTAGCATATCAATTGGAAAGGAGCAGATCATTCGAGCGTGTTCTTGCTATGGATTGGAATAGTGACACAAATCGAAGTATATCAATGGAGAGGTGAGGTGATGAGTTGTTAAACAATTAGGAACGATGCTTCTATTTGCTATGGAGTGGAGTGTCGTCTAATCTCCCCTTAAGGCAATGGAAGAGACTAGATTGTTAGCGCATGTTCTTGCTATGGAGATGAGCCTCTCCAAAAGTCTTCAATATGCAATGGAAGAGACTAGATTAGTTCGGAAGCTCTTAGTTAAGCTATGGAGTCAATTTGAACTACTATGTGGAATGCCGGCAAATGTAAAGAACAAAAATCCAATGGATAAGCTTGGTAGATAGGAGACCCAAGCTACAATAACTAATCTCTTATTAGAGATGAACAAAGCAATGGAGAAGAACCTCGGAGATGGGCTATACGTGACACCGCTACGGATAAGTGCAGATGGACAAATCACCACTCTTCAATGGAAAGGCTGATAAAAGTGCAGTACTGAACTACAGACCGATGGCAGTGAAAGGATGTACATGGGTCGACCTCCCCGTGCTGCTCGATGGAAAGTAAATGAAAGTATATGTATGGATTTGAGTTTTGCTGCACTTCAATTGAGAAGAAAAGTGAAGATAAGCAGTGCCACTGCTCCTCGGCGGAAGGGAATGGTGTACCTACACAAGACTGATCAATTCAATGAAATAGATTTGCACAGATACACAGATCGATTCGATGGAGTCGAAGATCATAGATCATCTCGGCTAGCCTTTGCTATGGAAATCCATCTAAACCAACTTCCAGGTGAATCAATGGAGTGACGAGTAAAGATCTTGTGCGGCAATTCCAAAAAAGAAATAAAGAGGGATATTATATCCCTCTTTATTTTTTCTTAATAACCACTATCAGAGTTCGTATTAATCTTAGGAACGTTCTGATTGAAGTCAACCTTCATTTTATATTCAAGTCTTTGTCTCTGTCTAGTAAGACTCTTCTGGATGTTATAAAGCTGTTTGAGAGCTTTCATATCATCCTTAGCCTCAGCTCTCTCGATATACTTATTACAGATCTTAAGTTCTGTATCAAGTTCATCGATGATAAGAGCTCTTTCTTTCTTTCTATGCTTAGCAGACATACCAAGATATCCAAGAGCGCTAATTACAGCAAGAGCAGGCTGGACAAGCCAGAGAGCTCCAGTAGTAATAGCAAGCTTGATAATCTTAGATGCCGGAGGAAGAACAGATCCCTTAATAACCTGCTCTCTATTCTCATTACTAAGAGCATTATCAACACTCTTCATAAAGACATTGACATTCATATCAACTGTCTTAGAGATAGCTTTATCCTTATCAGAAAGTTTCTGCATGAACTTCTTGAGATTGATAGAAGCAAGTTTAAGAGCATTGCTGAAGCTAGCTTCAACCATGACATTCTTATTATCCCAAGTATCAATAATGATAGCAACGGATTCAAGAGCACCAACAAGGCACTCTAAATAAACTTTGGATTCTCCAATAGTATGAATCTCAGGAGCCTTATAACTATGAAGAATGGTAATAGCATTTTCATAGTCATTAATCTTATGGAATCTATCCATAGCAGACTCGAAAGTGATTTTATTTTTTCTAATCTTATTAAGTTGACCCTGAATAGCAGACTCCATCAGATCAGGAGACCAAACGTCAGGATAAATAACAGACAGCTTAGCAAGAGAATCAAGATCTTCTCCATTGAAGATGCTCATATGAGTAAGAGTATTCACAGGAATAGAACTATACTTCTCTTTAGCATCGATAAGAGCATCAGTATTTACAATAGTATCAACTGCTGCTTCATCGAATTTATCCCAATCGAAGTCATCATCATCAATGTCATCCCATTCATCGGCTCCATCTTTGATATCAGTCTTGATATCATCAAAGCTGTCGCCTGCAACATCATCTGGATCATCAGAATACTTCTTCTCAAGCTCTTTATCAGAAAGCATATTATCATAATACTGATCGATTTTCTCTCTAGCTTTCTCAAGAGATTCGATATAAGCCTTAAGACGTTTCTTGTCTTCAGGATCTTTAGTAGAATTCATCTTATCCTCAGAAGCTTTGATTTCTCTATCAAAACACTTAATCATCTTCTGAGTTTCATCTCTCTCATATTTAAGTCTAGCAAAAATGCTACCAATAGAGACGACTGCACCTAGAATGGGATGAAGTGCAAAGTTTCCAAGAATAAAGACATATCTAATCCACTTAAGGAAGTTAGGAGTTTCATCTACAATATTAGATACATTAAGACTATAAAGCTTTCTGACAAGAGCAGCAAGCTTATTAGGATCTTTGCTTTCATGAGATTTCTTATAGTCATTAAATAACTTATCAAAATCAGCCTGCTCTTTAACAAGAGCCATACCGGCAGTTTCACTAAGCTGAGCAGAAATCTCATCCAATCTATCGAAAACAGAATTATACTTACCTTCAGCAGGTTCAAGCTCGGTAATTACCTGCATACCAGCAGGCATATCCTGTTTATCAAAGATTACTGTATTTTCAAGAATCTCCTTGCAGAATTCATAACCATTTTCCTTCATCAGGAAATAGTCAGTGGCTGCTTCAAGGAGTTCAGATTTGTTATATTCAATACCATTCTGCTCAAAACCATACCAAGCAGTCTCAATGACAGTATTATACTTGACATAATCAGGCATATCATAAGTTTCAATGAAATGACAGAGCTCGATCACAGTATCTCCAATGCCATTACAATTGACATTTTCGATAAATAATTTCTCTAGATTAAAACGTCTAGAGATAGTATCATAGTTTTCGAGAATTCTATCACAGTGCTCACAAATACTAAGAGCACCAATGATATCTTCATAGCACTTAAGATATGCTTCCTGCTTAGCCTCAGATTGTTTGTCATCAGACTGAAGACCAAGTCCAGACTTTACATTATTTGCAATCTGTGTAGTATTAGATTGGAAATTAGTCTTAGCTCCATTGATAGCATTAGTAATAGCACCTTGAGCATTAGAAATGGTTTTATTAATATTGGTATTGATAGATGTCTTTACACGAGCAAGTTTGCGTTTGAGATTAGTATTAGTCTCTTTAGCATCTCTCACTTTAGGCGTGGCCTCTTCACAGATGTAATTCTTCATCTTAACAAGCTGACCAGTAGTGCCACACTCATAAAGCGCATCAAATAAAGTTAAGACGGATTCAAACTGGATAGGAATAATTCTACATCCATATTCAATGGATTTCATAATATCCTTAGGATTGTTTGACTCCAGCGCAATTTGAACATTCTTCCTCAAATTCTCTTGATTTGCGAAAGTTGATTCTGTATAGGCGAGTCCTCTAAGTCTCTTACGGATATTATGGATATTTACACATTCATTCATAACTTTCCGCCCTCCTTTTATCTTACTAATAAGTTGCGATACAATACAAAAAATAAAGCCATAGGGTCTCTGACGAAACCCTATGGCAATATATTTTATTCTCCGAGAGCTTTCTTTTCAGCAACTCTCTCAGCAAGAGTCTTATAATTCTGAGCGCATTTTGCATTAGTAGCAAACATGTCTGCAGCAGTCTTAAGAGCCTCTTCATGAGCAGTGAAAGGAATAAAGATACCAAGAGGATGTTCCTTGGTACCGACAAATGCGATATCATCCAGAATGCTTGCAACTCCATCTTCAGTGACTTGAGTCATCATAGTAGGAATTGCAGTATTAGGAAAGAGCATAGCATTAGTGAGCTCTTCATCGTGATTGAAAACCATAGCATAGACAGGCTTGGTCTTATCGAAGCTTGCAACTGCTTTACCATAAGCAGCATCATCAAGCGTAGCGAGAAGATCAACTTCATCCCATCTAGCACCAAAAGTACCATCAAAGGCAATCTGATTTAGATCTTCTTTATGATGGCAAGCACAATTACCACCGCAATTACCACCACAGCTGCAAACATGCTCATCATCTTCATATTTAAAAACATGATGAGGTCTAACAGCCTTAGGCTGATAAGCGGGAACTAATTCACCTTTAAAATCGAGCTTTTTCTTTTTGTTAAACATAGCATTTTCTCCTTTTGTTTTAGTAAGTATTCTCATACTTCTTATATTATAGTATCTGCCTGAGTAAAAGTTTAACAGAAGAGCCTGCCCAAAGACTCTTCTGTTAAAGATAGAAAGGAATTACTTATGACATATCATACCAATCAACAACGGAGAAAATGCATCGAGGCCAGGTACCGAGCCTATACCTCAATAAGATGTTTACTTGGTAATGCAATATTTTGCGATCTCATCCTGAATATAGCTTTCAAGATTAACCATGAAGATATCACCATTCTTGGCAACGAGCTTCACATGGCTACCAATAACCTGAGTGCTCTCATAGAAGCAATCAACCTGCTCAAGAATTCTAGAGATATTGGCAGACTCATTCTTAATATAGCTAATGACCTGATCATTAGTAATAGGAATGAGCTCACCGCCCTCTTTAAGAGCAGAATTCTTCAGATTATCATTAACAGCTTGTCTAAACTCCTTACCATACTTACCAAAGGTACCAATAGCAGCAGATTCAGAGACAATTCCCTGAGTATAAGCAGCATCATGAGAAGGGTAGACAACGCTATCGTAAGTAACCATTTTAAGATTGGTAACCACATTACGTCCCTTGATCATTTCGAGACAGCCGAGTGCACGAAGAGACCAAGCAGGCATGACGCCTTCAAGAATCTCCGCATTGAATCCAAGACCAAGAGGAGTATTGATAGGAGTAAAAGTTCCTTTAACAAAGTTACCATCCATTTCGAGAGAGAGAATGCGTGCAACTGCACATTTCGGGTCAATTGATTGCTGACGCACCATATCACCAATAGGATGGCACCACTCGCTATAGAAAGTATTACTTCTGAGAAGCTCTTTAGTACGAGGGCAGTTGATTTCTCTAAGAAGGTCAGAAGCGAGATAGCAGCGGCCATTTCTGTTTTCCTTTTCTGCTTCCTGGAAGATAGCAGATCCAATCACTTTTCCGGTATGTTTATCCTGACTAATGATCTTAGCATTGGGTTCAATATTAAGACCTTCAAGAATCACATAACCGATGGCTTTATTACTAGGCATAATTAAATACCTCCCAATATTCTTATATTACTGCCATGTTGAGGGTTGAAGTTTCCAAATGTAGCCAATAATGCCCTCAAACATCTGATTAATAAATCAAAGTAAGGAGGATTATTTCGCTATGATCTTAGTGAATTTTGATGAATCTTCTTTTCTTAAGAATAGAAAAGTTTTAAATGAAGTTGAAGTAGACGGCCAGCCTGTAGATGATGAAAATACTCCACCCGATGATTATACATCAGATGGTGGTGAAGATACTCAGGCTCCTGCTGATGCTGGTTCTGATCAACCTGATGGCTCTGAAGGTGGAGAGGAAGCACCTGCTGAAGATTACACCCAAGATGGTGGCGATGATGCAGGTGGTGACCCTGATACTGGAGGAGATGAAGGTGGAGATCCAGGTGCTGAAGGAGATCCTGAAGCAGGTGGTGAAGATGCTACTGGTGAAGCTGGTGGAGATGGTTCTGAAGAACAGGCAGATGATGCCCGTGGTTTAGAACAGGAAATCTTTGCTGATCTTACTCCTCCACAGCTTGCTCTTAAACATCAAGAACTTAAGTCTAACTTCCTAAAGATCTATGATTCTACTGCTAGTATTATTGATCGTATTAATGAGATCCCTAGTGATGAAAGATTCACTACTTCTATCTCTTACGTCAATAAACAGCTCTCTACCTTTAGAGATACTCTCACTGATTATATCAATGATGTGTATTCTACAAAGTCCTATATGGAAAACCAAGTCAATTATTATAAATTCCTTAATGTCTTGCATTCTATTAATCAAATTCTGGATGAAATTAATAAGGAACTTGAATAAAAGCTTGCAAAAAGGCATTTCGTGAAATTGTAAAATTTAACTATATAGTAAATATCCCTTCTCGTAAGGGTGTATTTGCAAATATATCTTTCTTTGAAAGGAGAATTAACAATGCCTGTTGTTGGTAATCGTAATTCCACGGTCGGTATGGGCCGCGGTTACGCTAATGATCCCATTAAGAAGTTTGCAACTGCCTACCAGGAGTGCGTTAAGGATATTCTGAATGAGTCTGGTGTTGACATGTTCTCGGAGCCTTCCAAGGCCCTGATGATCGGCCAGTCCAATGAGGCTCTGAAGAACTTCTTCGTCGAGGGCCAGTCTGATCTCATCGCTGGTGAGGTCGCCGCTCTGGGTGAGGATGCTGCCCTGGTTGATGATGCTCGTGAGATGGCTGAGGCTCAGTATGATAATGACCGCTCTGCCGTCCTGACCGAGTATGCCAACCTTGGTTCCTTCAACCCCGTCATTGGTATGACGTTCCCCATTCATAAGAATATTCTTATGAACAACATCTTCGACAAGGGTGCTATTCCGAAGGTCGTCGCTAAGGACCCGAAGTTCACGATCTCCATGGAGACTCGTACCCTTATCACCCCGGATGGTGAGGAGATTGATATGTGGAAGGAGCAGTACAAGATGCGTGCTGCTATCGACTCCACCGCTCCCTTCACTGAGGTTGTGATGAACCTGCCCGAGGTTGAGACCACCGACGTTATTGCTGCTCTGGGCGGCACTGGCGACGAGAATCTCTCTATTGAGACCTACATCTCCGCTGTCAAGATGAAGATCGCCCTCGCTGAAGGCGACATCAACCCCGAGACCAACAAGCCTGTCGATTCCGATCAGGAGCTTGAAGTCTGGGTTCCCACGCATCTGAACTTCAACATGGCTTATGGTGAGTATGATCGTACCATCACTCAGCCTGTTGTCGTCTATGGCCGTGACAAGGCTGACTATTCCACCAAGAAGGAATACAAGGATGTCATCACCGGCTATATGATGAAGAACAAGTTCGCTCTGACTGCTGTCCATGGCGTCATCACGGCTGTTAAGCTGAATGCTCGCTTCGACACCAGCTCTGCTATGTTCAAGACCTGCTCCGTCTCTTGGAAGGTCCGCACTGATCCTGTGGAGATCCCCTCCGCTAACCCGATCAACGTGCCGGTCTCCCCGGAAGAGGTTAAGGATATCGGCGCTCTGTACAACATCAACCAGCTCTCCAAGATCCTGTCCCTGATCCGTCTTGCCCTCGGCAACTACAAGGATGACAAGATCAAGCTGGCTCTTGATGACTCCTTCAAGACGATGCCGTCCGACAGCAAGTATGCTGGTACGTTCGACTTCGCTCCTCGCGCCAACTATGCTCTGGACCACGTCGAGTGGCGTCATAAGACCTTCATGGATTACCTTGACAGTGTTGTCACTGGTCTCCTGCAGGTTCTGAATGACCCCAACATGACGATCTCCATCTTCGGTGCTCCCGATCTGATCCGTAAGATCACCCCGACCGAGTACACCTACACCACGCCCAGCAACATTGGTCCTGTCGACCTCGACTTCACCAAGACTGTTGTTACGAGCGATAAACGCGTCTACCAGTTCATCAGCTCTGATAAGCTGCGTGGCAACGCTAACCTGATCATTGTTCTCTGCCCGCGTAACTCTGAGCGTATCATCTATCGTATCTACGATTATCAGATGTATATCAGCAACGAGATCCGCAACGTCGTGAACTATGCTCTGCCCGCCATCCATGCCTTCGAGCGTTGGAAGTTCGTTGAGTATCAGCCTGTTCAGGGCCGTATTAAGATCCTGAACCCGACTGGTCTGACCAACATTGCTCCCAACGATGATCCCATCGGTGGTCAGTCTTACAGCGACTTTAATCTCCTCAAGTAATTGAAGTCTAAGTAATACAAGACATTAAGAGAGAGACCTTCTTGGTCTCTCTCTTTTCTTTTTACATAGAAAGCGTGATAATCAAACCACCGAATCCTACTCCAGGATTATGCTCATTAATATACTCTTGAAGAATATATTCATAAGCCTCCACAGCCTGTTTGTATTTCTCAGGAATAGGATTCTTTTTATAATTATCTCCTCTAGAGCATCCATTACAATACATACAATCATAATCGAAATAATTAGGATCTTTATGCTTTGTACAGATACCAATAGAGTCATAATATTCTTTTGCTAGTCCTTCTGGGGCTGGAGGATTATATAGAGTTCCGTCTGCATTAGCAATGAGATCGTAATTTAACTCCATTTAGCACCATCCTCGCCAACAGGGATAACTTCTATAATATCATCAGTCCATGAAACTGATTTAAAACTGCTATCAGGAGCTGATTTGCATTCATTTGCAATCTCATTATTAGATCTGTCTCTAAAGTACTCAACCATTCGCTCTGATTCAGAAGTTGTATACAAATAGCACCTAAGACATCCATTATCATTCTTATAACCCCATCCAATATGCATGAATCCATAATTTCTAAACAGCCAACAGATATAATTACATACCTGCCCTGTAGAAACATATTGGAAACTGAAGTCACATAAAACAGTTAATGGCACTCTAGGCTTGTGCTTCTTTTTGAATAAACTCATAGCAATTCTCCTCTTCTTAAATTATTGCTATTTAATTATGTGTGAAAGACAGTGTACATAATTACTTGAGCCAAGGCTTAACAATTAAATAAGTATCGTAATATCCCAGTATTTTGATGGGATAATCTCTATAGGAGGTATCCAAGTATGAGATCTATTCATTATGACTTTACCCCGTTTAATGATATTTTCTCTAGAATCATTGCTCGTGGTAGAGCTGATGTTAGTGATATGAATAATCTTAAGAGAGAGCTTAATAAGTTCTTTAAGGATTCTGACTGCAAGAATGTCTACTATACTGATAATACCGATAAGATGTTTTTCGGTATGAAAGTTTGTGCTGACATTGATTCCAGTAAGATCTATGAGTATCTTACTGGAAATGATAATGTCCGTATTGGTAGATATATGATTGAGATCGACTCGAAGTTGTTCAATCCTGTTATGAATATGCAGCCTGAAGAGCTTACTGCTATTCTTTTACATGAAGTGGGTCATATGGTTAATGATACCACTCCTATTAATGATGCTCGTAACTATATCAACTGCTATCTAGCTGATAATAGAGAGACTCTTAAATATAGTGACTCTGTTCACTATAGAGAGATTCTTGCTTTCGGCCTGAAGGACTTCCTCTCTAAGGATCATAGCTTCTTCTATATTGCTGATGAAGATGAGATTCTTGCTGATGAGTTTGTCAGAGGATGTGGTTATGATCGCTATCTCGACTCTGCTCAGAAGAAGATCATTGCTAACAATGCTAAGCTTTATGCTGATTATGATAGTATCAGCAAGTTCACCACATTTGCTTGGACTATGAGACTCTATAAGTCTCTTAGATTCAGACGTGTTGGTGCTCTTAGAACTCTTGCTAAGGCTAAGGCTCTTACTGGTTCTAAGATTGAAAAGGCTGAGATGGAGAATCTTGCTAAGAGAATCGTTCGTATTGATGACGATACTCTGCTTGAGTCTGTCCAGTCTGCTGTTAAGGCTAAGCTTCGTAAGATGCGTTATGAGAATATGAGATCTCTTGACGATGATTACTATGAGCTTGCTATGAGAGCTCGTAATGTTGAAGATGAAGATGATGCTCTTTATATCATGCGTCAGATTAACTCTCGTATTGGTATTATTGAGGATTATCTGAATTCTGGTGATCTTGATAATAGAGAAAAGGATAGATGGTTTAAGTCTGCTGATAGATTTAAGGAACTTCGTGAGAAGCTTGCTAAATCTACGACTTATAAGTCTAAGACCTTTGGTATCTATGTGAATTATCCTGAGATCAGAGACAATCTGTAAAGATATAAGAAGGAGAGCAATCTAGCTCTCCTTCTAAAATTTATTTTAAGATGCTGGCTCTGTATATCTGCCTACTAACTGAGGACAAGTGATGTCGCCTCCAATAAAGACAACAATCCACTTAGATCCCTTTTCAATATATCGATATTCATCTGTAGGAATAGAATTAAGAATTCCTTTATACTGGGTTTTGGTTCCAGAATAGTTACTTACAGAAGCACTTAAAGCACTATAACTAGTCGGGGGACCAACAGTACCGTTACCACTAATATTACCCTTCGTAGTAAACGTCATATTACCTACATTTTTAACGTGGAAGTCACCACCAACAAAAGCACATAATTCCTTAGGAATAGTAATATTGAGGCAGTTGGTAACTTGAACACTACTAATATTCACAGGATCTTGATTATCAATGATAGAACTATTCTGTCTAACAGTCTGTTTTGTTTCATTAAGACTAGATGTATCTACATTGGGAGTCAAGATAGGAATATAAAATCTTTTAGTCCCAGGATTAGTTCTATCGATTCTATCTAGGCAAATAGCCATTTCCGGATATCTTAGGTCTAATTCATCATAGAAATTTGAGTCGGCCATAATAACCTCCTAACCAATTAATAAATTAGATTTTAATCTTTAGTTAACCACTATATAATCATATATAATATATTTGAGTGAGCAAGAATGTTCGGCTATTTTAAACAATGAATTATTGAGAGAATGCCGACTTTTGGCATTCTCTCTTTAAAATTTATAGGAGGAAATTAATTTATGGCTAATGGATATTTGTGTTACCACCATAATGATATGGATGGTAAGGCAGCTGGATTTGAGGTATATAATTATCTCATGAATCAGGGTGTCAAACCTAATGCAAATATGTTTATCATGAGAGGTTATGATGAACCTTACAATGAAAACGATTTTGCAAATAAGACTGTTTTCATTGTCGATCTTTCCTTCACTCTGAGCTCGATTCAGAAGTTGTTTACTATCTGTGAGGGCGCAGCAGAAGTATTTTGGATTGATCATCACAAGTCTTCTATTGAGTGCATTGAAAATGATGATATCAGATCTAAGCTCGATAAGTATAAGAATCTTACATACTTTGTAAATAATAATGCTTGTGGAGCTTTGCTGTCTTATTATTTCTTTAACAGCGGAGAAAGAAAGTTCCCGAGTAATGAGTCCATTGACTATAATTTTACTTGGATTAAAACTGGAACTCTTAAGATCGATGATCCTCATCTTGGAACAACCTATCTTGATATGATTCCTAAGTATTTAAGATTCGTCGACCAGTGGGATAGATGGGCCTATGGAAATGATCCTGAGCCTGTCTGGTTCAATTATGGGTGCAGTACTCATAATACTTCTTTATTCTGCTATGAAACTAAGGATTCTCAGAATAAGACATTTAATGTTCGTTTCTGGGGATATGTACCCCAGAGTTATTTCTTGAATAATGTTCTTCATGAAGGTAAAATTGCTAAGAAATATAATGATAATAGAGCAAGAGCTGCAAGAGCAGCTGGTGCCTATGAATGCAATATCTCTGGTTATAAAGCATTAGTCCTTAACTATAGTGGCAACAGTCAGGTATTTGGTCCTAGAATTAAGGATTATGATCTTGTATGTTTGTGGCAGTTTAATGGCAAATCTGGTCTTTATACTTACAGTTTCTATACTGATAAGGATGATGTGGATTGTGCTAAGCTTGCTAACAAATATGATCCGAATGGTGGAGGTCATCAGAAAGCTGCTGGCTTCTCTCATAGAGAATTACTTTTCAAACCCAAAATTTAATTTAAAAGGAGATTTTTAACTATGGCTTACGGTAACTATTCTAACAACAAGGACGCTAATAAGCCCTTTGAACCCAGTGTCTATTCCCCGTATCGTATGAACAATGGCGAGTCCCAGATTGATAAGACTTGCCTGACGTTCTCTATGTGGAACAAGAATCTCAAGATCAGCATTTCTCCTCGCAAGGAAAATTCTGAGGAAATGGTTTTTGATATGGAGCATGGTATTTCTATTTACCTGAACCATACCAAGGCTATGATGTTTGCACATGAAGTGAAGAACTTCCTGCGTGATCCTGACACCTATACTGGTAGCGGTGTTGCTTCTGGCCAGGGTGTCATTACCATCTCTAATGGTAAGGAGCTTGGCTTCGAGAAGCCTGTTCTTATCATTCGTAAGATGGGTGAAAATGGTGAGGTTGTCAGCTCTTTTGCTTATGAGTTCAAGACTGACTATCACTATGCTATTCGCAATTATACTGGTGGTAGTGATTTCTCTAAGGAGATCGAAGAGTATAAGAATCTCGAGATTGAGCAGATGCTCACTATGCTCGAAGAGTATTATAAGGCTATGACCTATACTGTTGCTTATACTGTCATTGAGGGCAATAAGTTCAATAATGACCGTATCATGAATAACCTTAAATCCATTGCTGAAAAGCTTGGTGTTGAGGTTGCTCGTGGTAGTTCTCAGCGTGGTTCTAGCTTCAATAGCGCTACCAGCTTCTTCAATAATGGCGGTAGCAGTAAGTCTGAGAGTGAGTCTTTCCCTGCAGCCACTCTTGATGATATCTATTAATTAATCAAGGAGGAAATTACTATGTCTATCAAAATGAAATCTCGCTATAATGGTCTTATAGTTCCTTATGGCTATACTGAAGAAGATGCCTATATCAGTTTCTATCATATTAAGTATAGCGATGAGAAGATGAATGATCCTAAATTTGGAGAATATTTCTTCGAGCAGGATATTCTTGGTCTTCTTCAATATAGCAATATTGAAGAAGCTGATATTATCATTATCGACCAGATCTACGTTAAGCCTGAACTCAGAACTAAAGGTATTGCTAAGAATATGATTAATAACCTTATTATTAATTATAAGGATAGCCTTATCTTTACTCAGTGTGTACCTCTCCAGAAAGAATATCCTGAGTGCCCTACTGAGGATCAGATTCAGGAGATCATCGCAGATTCTATGTGTTTCTTCATCATGAATGGCTTTACTTCTATTAATGACTATTCTTGCTTTGAGAACCGCGAAGCAATGATCTACGTTAATAAGATTGCTAAACCCATTATTGAATATGCTTGTAAACTCCATAGAGGTTGCAAGTCTGTTTGGCCTGAAGAAGCTTTCAAGGCTAAAGCAGATGAGGATGATTTCCAGCCCGATAAGAATCCTGAGGAAGAAGTTTCTAAGGATAATGAGGGTTAAGAAAGATAAAGGGAGCTTTTTAGCTCCCTTTTCTTTTTTATTTAGCCGTAAACAGGCTTATAAAAGAGGTGATATTTTATGCTTGCTAGTGAAAGAAATGCTAAGCGTAGAAACAAAGTTCTATTTGATATTGATGCTATTATTGACTGGGATTTATCTCTGATCAATTACTATAAGCATCATCAAGAGAAGTTAAATGATAAGCAAAAAGCTTATATCAATAAGCCTATGAGTGATTTTAAGTGGATGAGAATGTATGGAGATATCGATGCAGTATCCACTTTAGATGCTCCAGCTATAGATAAAGAAGAATTACTTCCTTATGCTATAACTACTAGTATGGAAAATCTTTATAAAACTTATAATGGTTACAATACTGGTGGTATCATTAAAGCTAAGATTCGTTGTAACGATCAAATCGAAGCACAGTTCATTAAGAAACGCATGCCAAGGGCTGACGTTATTATTTCTCCACGAGAGAAGATTCATAGTGGAGATTACTCTAGAATTGTTGTCATTAATGCAAATGATGCTTTGAGTTTTATTAATGACAAAGTAGTTGACTATATGGTCTGTAATGTCAAACTATATATGGATCCTGACATTCCAGGTATGGTTCCTAAAGCTGTTGCTGTCTTATTAGATATCGATGGCTTTACTATTGCCAAAATGTATACTGATGTTCCCGATGCAGTCGGATAAATTATAAAGGAGATTTAATCATGAAAGACAGTACTAAATGGACAAATGTAGTTCCCAAGGAAACTCTGACAGAAATTCAGAAGTATGTTTTGGAAGATCTTTCTAAAACTCTGAAGCAGTCTTTTGGCCCTATGGGATCTAATAGTTGTATTAAGAAAGAGAATGCTCTGAATGTCTATACTAAGGATGGTCATACCATTCTTAAAAATATCTATTATCATGGTATTATCGAGCAGTCTATTAAGGATGATGTCGAGTCTATTACTCGTCATATTGTTACGACTGTTGGTGATGGTACCACTTCTGCAGTCATGATGTCTAGCCTTATCTTTGATGCCATCAATAAGTATATGAAGAAAACCAATCTTCCTCCTGTGGAAGTTACTAAGCGCTTCAATAAGGCAATTGATAATATTGCTTCTGTTATTCGTAATAAATATTCTAAGGAATGCACTCTGGAAGATATCTATGATATCACTATGATTGCTACCAATGGAGATGAGTTCATTGCTCAGACTCTCCAGGATATTTACAAGACTAGCGGTATGGGAGTCTTTATCGATGTTGCAGCATCTTCTACTGAAGATACTTCTGTTAAGTATTTCGATGGTATGACTATCAATACTGGTTATAGTGATTCTTGCTATATCACCAATGTCACTACTAATGAGGCTGTTGTTGATCATCCGAGAATCTATTTCTTCAAGGATCCTATCGATACTAAGGAAATGGCAGCTATGCTTGATGCTATCATTTCTAAGAATATCTATGTTCCTTATGCTCGATATGCTCAGGGTGATAAGGAAGCTTTCAATGACATTATTCCTACTGTCATTGTGGCTCCTAAGATCTCTCAGGATCTTAGTGCTATCATGAAGTCTATTTCTCAGCTTATGTCTCAGATGGATCCTGCCAATAGACTTCCTATTCTTATTATCGATGGCTATCATCAGCATGATATTATTGGTGATATTGCTACTCTTTGTAAGGGTAAGTTCATCCATAAGTATATCGATGCTGATATTATGCAGGCAGATATCGAATCTGGTAACTGCCCGACAGTTGATACTATCCAGGATTTCTGTGGTTACTGCGAATCCGTTGTTGCTACTCCGGCTCGTACCAGCTTTATTAATCCCTGTGATATGAGAGATGCTAATGGTGAGTTTACTCTTGAGTATCAGAACCTGGTTAAGTTTGTTGAAACCGAACTTACTCAGGCTAAGAATGCAGGCGAGGATGCTCATGTAATTGGCACTCTTAAGCGTCGTATTCATGCTCTTAAGTCTAATCTTGTTGAGCTGAATATTGGTGGTATCACTCAGGCTGACCGTGATTCCCTTAGAGATCTTGTTGAGGATGCTGTTCTTAACTGCAGATCTGCAGCCACCAATGGTGTCGGTTATGGTGCTAACTATACTGGCTATGTAGCTAGCAATGAATGTATGAATGAAAATGATCCCGAGTATGCCGAGATTTATCGCTATATTTTCAATGCTTATGTAAATATCATTGAAGAGCTCTATTCTACTGCTACTGATGATATTGATACGCTTCTTGAAAACATGAATAAGTATGGACCTTACAATATTCGTACGAAGCAGTTCGATGGCAAGGTCAAGTCTTCTATCGAGTCCGATATCATTGTGCTTGAGACTGTTGGCAAGATCGTTGGTCTGATGGCTACTTGTAATCAGTTCATTGTTCCTAGTCCTATGCATAATGTCTATGAACAGGATTCGTAAAAGTTAAACATAGTAGTTACATACTATTATAGTGAGAGCAGAGAGGAGATTAAGTGAATATAGATTCTTGTATCCTGAACATCAATACTTATCAGTATTATCAGATGCTTTTGCCGAGGGTACCAAAAGTCTTTTCGCAAAATCGTCAGCAACCTCTCTGCTCTTACCACCCTATGCATATAGGGAAAAGAAGTTTTCATGTTTATCTCTTGTTTTACATCCTTTCACAAAACTCAAAAGAACCAAAATCGAAGAAAGAAATTTCTTCAGGTATCAAAAAGATACCCAGTGGCGTAGTTTATGCCAAAGAATTAAAGGGAAGCATTGTGCTTCCCTTTATTTTTTTTAGATCTTGGATTTGTAATAGGAATTAATTCCTTTAATCCTAAGAGCCTTATCTCCAATTTCAGAGACAACTGCTTTACTTGTAGGAGCTAAGATAAACATTGCTGTACTCTTTCCATCAATCTTAGGCATTGTATTATCCATAGAAAGATGAGATACAAATGTAGTATCAATAGCTCCAATATCATCAATCTCAATAGATGCTCCAGTTTCAATACTATTGATAGCATTGATAGTATCAGCTTTTACACTAGTATCATGATCATCATTCTTGAGATCTTCAATATCATCAGGATCTTCATCATTAATAATTTTAGCACCAGAAAGAATTCTAGTAAGATTCTTCTTAAGTCTTACAAGATTTCTAGTATTAAAATCATCAAAGTCGATCTTGAAATATCCATTATCTCCAAGGAAGATCATCTGCTTACCTTTCCATCTCTTAAGAACTTCAGGATCTTTACGAGCCATATAGAAAATAAGAGAGAAGATATTGAAATCTTGTTTCCAGTCAATTAAGGATTCAAGATTAGTAGCATTTCTTGTATACTTGACGGGGAAGAAGTAAGTAATAGTAGGATAAGCCTTCATTACTTGCTCATTTTCCATCAGTCTACTCAAGAAATCGAAATACATATACAAAGCACGCTTGGTACCCTTATATGCATTTTTAAGATACATTTCATGATAATAGGATGTGTCAACGTACAGGTTTCTACCCTTATAGAGCTCAACTTCTCGATACGTGCGTTCGATATTGGGATTACGAGACTTAATTTCATTATAGATAGGAACTACTGCACGAGCATTCTTAAGACGCTCCTTATAAAGAAACTTCTTAAACTTAATATCGTTTGCTACGTCTTCTTTAAGAACTTCTGTAGTCTGCTCGGGGAAATAGAACCCAGCATTCTCAGAAAGCATTATAGAAGATTCACTTACAGCAGGAACAAACTTATCATCAAATTTACCATCGAAATCATAGATGTAAGTATATCTGCCAAAGTCATCAAGATCATCATTGATTTTCTTAAACCCGGCATCGATAGCAATCTTTTCAGATGCTTCATTACCAGGATGAACAGTCCACCAGTATCTATTGATCCCATTCTCAATATGGAAATTAGAATCAAGAAGCTGTTTAAGCATCTTAGCACCAAGATGCTGACCTCTATAAGATCTAGCAACAGCAGTAGTGATTTGTGCAAGGTTAGGAGAGCTCGGGAAGTTATAGACATCCATAAAGCTCATAGGAACTCCATTAGGATCATAGAGAACAATTCTCTTCTTGATATACTTGCTATCTCTATAGACAGGATAGAAAGAAATCCTTTGGAACTCAAGAGGATCAAGGTCCTCACAAATCTGAAGTACCGAGATATAATCTTTAGACTTATCTCCAATAATGGGTTTACCACTATCAGAAATAAAATCAATATATCCTTCAAGATCTTGACCAACAGAAGCAGATTCATTGACAGATTCAGTCATATATTTGCTGAGTCTATTACCTTCACCCACTTTAACGTCTTTCATCTTGAATTTCTTAATCTTAGCCTTAATAGCAGATGCAAGCTCTTCTTCATCTTCTTTATCACAATGATTGAAGAATCTGATAGCAGATCTTACATGAGCTTCATCGGGCATAGGATATTTTCTCTTCTCAGGAAGGCCAAAGTCTTTATCTTTGAGATTATTTCTCTCTTCAGAACTAAGAGTTCCTTCAGTAAGAGAAGTCTTAAAGAGACTGGCAATAATTGCATAGACCCTTCTAGTAGAAAGTTGTCTAAAGAGATTCATATCTCCAGACAAGAATCTTTTAAGTCCAGCAGGACCTTTGGTCTTATAGATCTCGTGGATGACATCGATTACATAAAGACCAGCAATATCTTTATTATTATCCTTAATCATGAAATTATCATTTTTAAGGATCTTCTTGTATTTTTCTTTAAGCCAATCAAGCTGAGTAAGAGCAGAACCGGTATATTCAGCAATCATAGGATTGATCTCATATTGGAGACCAACCATACAAGCAATCAGTTCTGCCTGACAATATCCAGCATAAGGACCATCCATAGTCTTCTCATTATAAACCATATAAGAGAGAATATGAATAGTATTGTCAATGTAATAAGAATAGACAGACTTACCACTCTTAGCTACATAACTGGGAGCATTAGCCTGAAGATCAGCAACACTAGGATGAACTTGAACAACAAACTCATCTGTAGACTTCTTAAAAGAAATCATATTAGAAGCATGCTCAATAAAATCCTTATTGAGCACTCGTTTGATATTAACCTCATCCATAGTAGAACCATTCTTAATTACAAGCTTGGCTTTATCAGAATGAAACATAGCTTCAGAGAGAGCAGCTTCCTGCAATTCATTAAAGGTAGTAGGCTCATCATCTCTATAAGCATCACTATTGATATATGTCATGACATTTCTGTCAATGAAGTAAGACTTATAGTACTGCTCTTGAAGATGCAGATAAGGAATTCTAGTCATCTTCTCATTTTCATTTCTGTCAGGAGACATTAAGAAAATAGCAGAACCAAATCTTTTATTTTTAGGATCAAGAGGGACAAAAACCCTTCTATTAGACGAGTATAATCTGAGAGGTACTAACTCACTCATCATTTTCATAAGAGTATCACACTCCCTTAAGTCATTTATTAAACTGTTCTATACCTCCCTAATTAACCTTTACAAGGCCAATTACATTAAAGTAACTCATTAAGGAGGTATATGATCTCTATGAAAAAGGTATATCAGAGACCTAAAAAGTCTAATCCTGTTGCTAAAGAAATTTTAATGCAGAAGAGAATTGATACTGCATTTGATCAAGCTAAGACCAGTGCTGTCAATTACACTTCTATTATTGCTTCTCTTATTTTGACTATCATGCTTAAAAAGAATAATACTATGGAAGATGAAAAGATCTCCGAGTTTATCACTAAGTATGATAGATTTCTTGTTGATGAAACTAAGAAGTTTGAACCTCTTAGTCAGACCATTTCCAGATTACTTGATGAGACAGATATGACTATTGAAGACATCATCAAGCTTAATCCTAAATTAGCAGCCTATATTGATGCTGAGCAAACCTAATCTCAGTAATAAACTATTATAGTGCATACAGATAAATAAACCTGTATTGCTCTAAATGGAGGCAATTATGGCTAAAAAAGAAAAAAATAAAAATGTTGATCGTATTGATAAGAATAATTTTATTTCATTCTTATCATCTATGACACCAGTCGAAATTAATAAATTGATAGAAGATAAAGGCAAACCGCCTAAACCGATTTGCCCAATGTTTTTCTATCCCAATCCTAATGATTGATAATAGAAAGATACACTACTTTCTATATATTAATAAAACCAAAATTTTAAGGAGGATTTGTTATGAGTGAATCTGTTAAAGGTCTTGTGAATGAGATCAAGACTGGACTCTCTCAGACTAGCTCTTCTCATAAGGACGAAGTTCGTGTGATGAAGGCTATGCTTAATGACCCGTCTTATGAGGTCAGTGTCTATTCCAAGGAGGGTATTGTTGACACCTATAATCCTTGCAAGGACTTCCGTGCTATGTGCAGTTCTATTGTCTCGAGTGCCGCTAAGGTTCCTCAGGCTGAGGCTGCCAATATGATGGAGTCTTATGAAGTCAAGAAGTCTGAAGCGGCTTCCATGGTGAATATCTCCAAGGAGTTCGTGAATACTTTCCTGCACACTGGTCGCAAGCTTCCTATGGGTGCTCGTGAGAAGTCTGATGTTTCTCTGAGTCTCAAGATGGTTGCTCCTAGCACCCGTCTCTATCCTCAGAAGGTTGGTGTGAATGACGATGGTTCTGCTCGTTATTCCAAGTCTCCGACCACTGTTCCTGAGCATGAGGCTATTCGTGTTCATGCACCTTGCCCGTCTTGGGTTAAGTAAATAAATTAAAGGATGTAGGAATTATCCTACATCCTTTTCTTTTTAACAACTGGTGCACTTGTTAATCTCTTTAACAGTTGTTTTAAAAATTTTAACAAATCCATCAGTACTGTCATTATGAAGAAGATAATTATAATCTTCCATCAATTGACCATTCTTATTAGTAAATTTGCATAAGACTCTTACATATTCTTTGCTAGGATCTAAAAGAGCATCGGGAATAACCAGAAAGAATTCTTTTTGGGGATTGTTCTTAAAATCTCTACAAAGAACAAGATCAAACCCAAGACTGCCAACTTCATAAACATGATTTTTACGTGTTTCTAAAGGATCAGACTGGAAGTATTTTGATTGTGCTTGTACTGCTTCCATGTATTCATTACGGTTAAATACGATCATCATAATAGATTGCTCCTCCAAATTGTATTTACTATTATGTGATCAAAATAAGGATCCCAGATGCCTCATAATAGAGACATCTGGGATTGATAAATTAGTTACAGGCCCATGTTATGATCGAAATCATAATCCTCGCAATCGTCATCATCGACGATCTCTTCATCGGGATCGGCCCACGGGTCATAATAAAGCTTCTTCATTTTTACTATCCTCCTTATTTTTACAAACTGTTAGTCTTCAACAATGTAACCAATAAAAGTTTCATCCATAACAATCATTCTCCTTTTAATGCTTATGCTCATCTGGCCAATGACAGTGAGTTTTATTATAAGAGTTATGGCATTTATCAAAGTTAGCACATGTCATACACTTACAATTGCATTTAGGATTAGGTCTCATGAAATCTTCTTCAGTCTGTAAGAACTGAGGAGGATCGGGTTGATGATTAGCTTTATTTTCTTCAAGAAGTCTTCTCATATATTCTTCCTGAGCCATAGATTCATCTACATGCTCATTATGAAATCTGACCATCTTGTCTACAGTATCAAGATCTTTGGTAAAGTCAAATTTTTTATAGAAAGAATCATCTGTAGTCTTGGGTAATTTAACCCATCTGATAATTTCATCTGTATAAACATTCATAAATCCTGTATTCTTGAGAGCATTGATATATGCTTTCTCGTCAGGAACATTCTCTACAATAATCATACCATCATTCTTATCTTTGATAATGGTACTGATAAGATCATAGAGTTTCATATAAGAATCTTTAATCTCATCCCCATCAATAAAAAGAATGAGATCTAAAGTATATACTCTCATATACTGTAAAAGCTCAGAATTCACATCAGTCTTTCTACAGATATAGGCTGCACCAACATAGTATTCTCTAGTGATATCCATTAAGAAATAGCACGACTCACAAAATTTATAGAATTCATTAAAATTCATCTCTAAGACATCAAAGAGATAAGCTTTAAGAATATCATAAGCATGTCTAAAAGAGTCAATATTAGGAGGGACTCTTAAAACTTCATATTTCATAATTAGCCTCCATAAGTATAATTATTTATATGTCGAGAGAGCTATATGAAAAAAAAAAGAGAAGAGGGTGGAGGCCTCTTCTCTTATAAGTGTAAGTAAAAGAATAATAGTGATTGGCTACGTAGGGTCATCACTCCTCGTAGTGTGAAGCAAGGTTAATTTAAGGACTTTAAATCTGATCACCATACTACAACAATTGTGGTGGAGGTTAATTCTTGCACTACAATGATCACATTTGCTTAAAGTCCATCGGATAGATTTGACGATTAGACAGTGTAAATGTCACCATTGCAACACCAACCTTATCCCTGTACGTTCCCTCTACCACATTAACGCTTACCGTATAACGATCATAACGTCCAGCCATGCTACCAACTACATGGATGAAATCGTTTAGACATGAATCGCAAAAGCCACCATTATTCTTAATTAAAAAGTTCGATCCATCATTAAAGAAAATAGCTATATTCTGATATTTATCTAATACAGAGCTTACAAAGTTTCTATAAGGTTCTTCCTTTCTAAATACCACATTCAGGAAGATATACTTGTAGTATTCCTCAGTAGAAACACTTGCATATTGATCACATCTTGTATTTCTATTATCAAAATAGCTTAAGTCTAAATCCATATCATATCTCTTATTAATGATCTCTTTATTCTCACTTAACCAGCTAAATACTTTATAGTCTATACATCTTTCCACCCACTGATGATAGAACTCGTTCTCCACATATTTATGCTGTATCATTGCTTGCTCTACATGAAATAGCTCATGAGTAATTGCAATAATTATAAGACTACAAATAGCTCTTTTATTATAGCCATTGCCACATTCACAAACAATATTATCAATATGAAGCATAATAGTATTTGGCCTTCTAATATTAGCGAATGTGAATCTTACCATGTCCGCATAGTCCACCAAAATTTGAATAGACTTTGGATATCTTAAAATCACATTTTTAGCAAAATTAAAATAATCTTCAGCAAAAGATTTATAATAGGTATATTGCTCAAGAGTAGTATACATAATTTTATCATCCTTCCTTTCATAAATATAATATCTAACTAAAAAATAAAATGGAGATACAAAAACCGGTAAACCCACCTTGTTGCATCTCGTGATCAATGATTTCATATCACCTCCTGAAATTTTGGTTTGTGCGATCTGCTGTAGTCATAGTGTGAACTATATCGTTTTTGCGTGTTTTCCTCACTCATTTTCTTTACAAGTTTTGCTATCTCCATTTAACAACCGAGCTCTATATGGGCTCGGTTGTATCATTTTACACATATAGACACACATAAGTAATCAAATGTATATTAGGAGGTTTAAATATACTATGGCTAAGACAATTCGTAGTTCTAAGATTACTTATGAGGATAATAGTGGTCTTAATTCAATTGAGTCGCACCTTGTATATATGAATGATGGAGTCAGAGTTTGTACTCAGGCTTGTGCATGCTGCTGGGATAAGCCTATCCCTTCTAGTTATGAAGAGCAAGTAGATTATCTTGCTAAGAGATCTTCTACTGGACATACTTCTATTTTTGAGCATAGTAACTTCGTAGTCCTTCTCAAGTTATCTGAAGTTGTTAACATGCGTGAAGTTCAGTATGCTCTTATGGGTCTTGCAGATTCTAGATATCTTAATACTAAAGTAGCTTTTTTCAGACCCGAGGGGCAATTAGCTAGAGCTTTTATTCTTATTGGAGGTAGCTATAGAGGATATGATGAGCTCTTTAGAACTGCTAAGTATCCTGACAATCCTGTTATGAAAGCTATTGCTAAAGTTATGTATCAATATCTTGATGCTAGACTCTTTAGCTATCTTTGTGAAAATAATATTCTTAATGCAGAATCTTTCCAGGGCGTTGAGCCTGATCCTGTATCTAGATTTGTCTCGGCTTTCAATCCTGATGGTCTTTATGAAGATGATAAGATTAAGATTGTAAGCGCAGATAGTCCTAAACAGATTTATCAGAATGTCTGTGATATTATTGGAGGAGAAGCATTTACTCCCTCTGATTGTGATCCCATGGGTACTATTACTATTCTTTTTAAGAATATGTCTCGTACTGGTACTCATCAGTTGGTTCGTCATAGAAATGCTATTACTCAGGAGTCTCAGAGATATGTAGATTATTCTAACGCTGCATTCATCGATCCTGTAAAGTTCAAGTCTGATAAATATGATGTAAATAAGAAATACACTGTTCATTTTGGTGGTCAGAAATTCGAATTTACATCTGAAGAGCTTGGTGAAGAGATTTGCAAAATCTATCAAGATATGCTTGGTCAGGGTCTTATGAAAGAAGATGCTCGTGCATTCCTTCCTGGTAATGTAGCTTGTAGAAAGATCTATATGACCTTTACATATTCTAGCTATATGAAGTTCCTTGAACTCCGTTGCCATCCTGCAGCACAGGCAGAGATTAGATCTTTTGCTATTGATTGTAGAGATGCTTCTACTAGCATTTTTGAACAGCTTGCAAATGAATTTGAAGCTAAAGAAAATGCTGTTGATGAGATCCTTGTGGATAAGGAAGTTCTTCTTAAAGAAGTTATTAAGAATGATCCTGAGCTTCAGGAAGAACCTGCTAAAGAATAAAAAGTATCAAGAGAGGGCTTATTGCCCTCTCTTATGCCCTATAACATGCAATTAAAGGAGATGAGTTCATTTATGATCGATCCGAAAGATTTACACGAGCAATATGAGTATGTCGATGATGTACTTGATGTAATCAAGCTCGATCAGATGCCGACATATGATAGATATGATTATGATCTTACAGATGAACAATCTTTCAAGCATTATATTGATGCCGTAGAAAGAAATGTAAGAACTTCTTTTGAATATAGACAGATGGTGAGTTATCTTAGAGACTATCTCGATATGAATAAATGTGCTTTCTATGAGAACGTCACCAATGCAGATACTACTAAAGTGCATATTGAGATTCATCATGCACCTTTTATGCTTAGAGATATCTGCTACATTGTTTATAACAAACGAGTTGCATTTAATGAAGCCTTAGATGAAGAAATGGTGGCTAAAGAGGTTATGTATCTGCATTATAACCTTTGGGTTGGCCTTATTCCTTTGTCCGAGACTGTTCATGAATTAGTCCACAATCAATATATTTTCGTACCTTGTACTAAAGTGCTTGGTCATTGGCAGGAGTTCTATAATAGATATAAACCCTATATGTCTCCTGAACAGATTGAACAGATTGAAAGCATTATTGAAGCTTCTAGATACTCTGACAATGAGGAACATAAGACAATTCTCAGTAAGAAGTTTATCTATGTAGATCCTTCTGGTGCATACAAACTTCCTAAGATGGAAGATGTTGCTGCAATGCTTAAAAATAGAATTACAGATCTTATGGAAAACCCTCAACCACCTGTCGAAAGGCCTAAAGAGCCTATCGATCCAATGGTGTTTGATATTTAAGCGATAACATATTAATAAATTCCTCATACTATAAGGGAATTGATCAATTCTATTTTTCCAAAAGGAGGAAAATATCATGATTCTGGGTAAGCCCTATAAGTTTCTTGATGAAGCTGCCACTCAGGACCTGATGGATCCTGCCACTTCCGGTGAGGTTAAGGATACCGTTGAGGAGCTTGAGGATGTGCTGACGAATAACGTTGAAGAGGTCAAGGATAGCAAGATGGTCTCCAACGGTGGCGTGCCTGTCACGACTGCTGAGAGCGCTGTTCTGTTCGAGTCCAAGGGCCAGTACTATGTTGCTATGGAAGCTGTCATGACGATCTGCGAGGATGAGGCCGCTGCTGAGACTGAGGATCCCACCCCCGAGGAAGTCGCTGACAAGGCTCCCGATGTCATCGAGCAGATTGCCGATGCCAACAATGTCGATGCTGACGATATCACTGTCGTCATCTCGAAGGAGTCTGCCATGTATCTTGTCGAGTGCGCTCTGAACGAGTCCAAGTGTGGCAAGAAGGACGGCAAGGCTGCCAAGAAGGTCAAGGGTCTGTCCAAGGTTGCTGAGGCTCTTAAGGGCAAGATCAAGGTCCTGAACAAGAAGTAATTTACTCTTGTTAAACAAGCTTTGAATACAGAGAAGGTTTAGGCCTTCTCTGTATTTCTTTTAATATAGACAATGGTTAGATATTATTATAATAGCAACGAGTAAATAAATTATGAAAGAGGTGATAATAAAGTGGTCAAAGCTGCTATTATCGATATTTATACAGATGCTTCTGTTGACGTTGGTAAAAAAATTAGTTGCTCTGGAATAATTATGGTCGATAGACGACGTGGAAAAGTTATATCGGAGCAATATTTAATAAAAGAAAATGCTACAAATAATGCTGGAGAAATCATTGCAATTTGGTTAGCTGTTAATGCTGCTATACAATTGTTTTGGTTGTCTCCTATGCCTTTTGAAGTAAATATCTATTCAGACTCTCAGATCAGTCTGTTTGGATGCAGAGATTGGTTGGTAAGATGGGTAAGATGTATTAAGAATGGCCAGATGTATAGTACATCTGGCAATCCTGTTGCAAACCAGGAATGGTTTGAAGACATCTATCATTCTATAATCAGTTCTAGATTAAAATTAAGATTCTATCATTGTAAGGGACATATCAATCCTACAAATCCTAGACTCTTATTTAGAGCTGATAAGCAATTCATTAGATCCAATAATACGAATTGTGATAATATTGGTCATAGCATTTGGCAAGTCCAGTATTATAATGATTTAGTGGATAATCAGTCTAGAGATAACCTGACTAGATATAAATCTAGTCGTTATCTGAACTACAAACCTTTAAATGAAATCTTTAACTGGGAAGGGCATTATGGAAATCCATATGTCGGACTAGTTACTGATATACCTATGAGATTCAATTTCACTATGCAAGAGATTGAAATCTATAAGCAACTAATTAAGGGCGGATATAATAATCCTTTACTATATTAATTTGGAGGTAAGATGAAATGAGGAAACCGAATTTTAAAGTGGACTTAGTTGGTAGAGATTCTGGAAGACTCAGAGAACAGAGAGAACCTGTTCCTGCTTGGAGTGATCCTGTAAGAAGAGATGATATCAGGAGAGAGACTCCTAGAAATCATTTTAATGATCAATTCGATGAAGCTTGGTATAGAAAAGAAAAGGATAATTGGGATAAGAGTAATGTGACTATTGATGAATTTATTACTAGTCTTCAGAATCTTATCAAAAAGAATCAGATTTCTGCTGAGAGTGCTGGTAAATCTATCACTGTTGAAATCAAGAGGCTATTCTTGGACTCTATCATTTCAGTGACAAATAATATCAGCACTGCAAGAATTGAATATATGGATAAGCTTCTCTTTGACTATATTCAAGACATTTTCATTTCTATGTGTGCTCATTATAAGATGGGTACCATTGCAGAGATTAATAAAGCAGATATTATCAATACCTTACATAAGAGCATTGATAATGCTGTAAGTACAATGGGCTATGCTGGTAATTTCAACTACACTGGCCTTATGTATGGGATCTTTAAGATCATTTATTATTTCTTTGATAAAGAGAAATGAGTTGTATATTATTGATCTGAGAAAGGAGATTAATAATATATCTTCATACCAATTAGGAGGTAAAAATGCTTAGAAACAATTCTCCTACACTCCAGGGTATGATCAACAATGTTGGTCCTGGAGTAGGAAACTTTAATACTGGGTCGCCCAATGCGACCCAGTTTCAATCTCCCTATCCTAGTCCTAAGGATATGGTGATGAGTGCTGGAGCAGCAGCTTTCCAGCAGTATGGAAATCCTATGTATCTTAATAGCTTCCAGGCTCCGGGGCAGTCTATTAATATGACGATGCCTCAGCCTATGGAGCATGTACAGAACTTTGTAAATATTCCTGGAGCTCCTGTAAATCCTGATCTTGTTCATATGGCAGGTCAGTCGATTCAGATGCCTACCAATCCCACTGGGAGATTTATGAATGTCCAGAATTCTGTTCCTAACTATGGACGGAATTTTGTTGGCGGTATTCAACAGCAGACTCCTTCCCAGATTGCTCCTTATGCTTCTTTCATCAAGAATGGTGAGTTGACATTGCCGACTCTTCCCAGTCAGATGAATCTTCCTCAGCATTATGGATATCTGGATGTTTATGATGGTGAAGTGGTCCATCCTGATGTTTATCATGGATGGTATGGTTCTGATCAGTATCCTTTCTATAGAGAATCTGATCAGGCTAATAGATATCAAGCGTATCAGAATAATCTTCGTAATGCATTTATGGAGAGATTCCCTGGATATAGCAATCCCTATATGGGATATGGATTCATGCAGCCTGTACAGCAGCCTGCTATTAATCCTGATATTCAGAGAAATATGAACCTTGCAGCTTATTATGGATTCAGCTATGAAGAGTTTATTCAGAATAGCTCTGAAATGTATAAGCTGATGTGTAGAATCTCTAGCACTTATTTAGGCCAGAATGAAGAAGTTAATAGAAGAAAGGAAAAGAGATTTGATGTAAAGAAGTGCTTTGGTACACTTAATCAGGATCCTAATGATGTGGATGATGATGGTCTGTTCTATCCTCCTGGAGCATTTGATGGCAGAGGAAATCTGACTAGATATTATCAGGGTCTGTTCTGTGTGAACCGTAAGCGTGTTGATGAGAATAAGAAGAAGCTTAGAGAAGCTACTGTTCTTATGCGTAATGGAGTAGAAGTTCCTACACGTAAGAAGCCTATTGACTTTATCAATAGTAGAGAAAAGATGGACCAGTGGTTCATTAATGACCAGCGCTATAAATATTATAAAGCTATGATGGATTATAAATCCGCAATGATGTATCTCAATGCACCTGAGAGACAGGTTGATCATTGTGATGGTAATGTCTTTACAGTATTTGCCAAGTCCTTGAATTATACCTATCAGAAAGAGCTCGAACTTAGATGGGCTTATAGTAGAGCTACACAGTCTACTCTAACCTTTAACAAGGATGCCTTCATGGAGGGTATTAGAAAGGTTAGAGATGAAAATAGAAAGAGACGTAGAGAAGAGAATGATAGGAAGTTTATGGATCTTGTCCAGAAAGTTGGAGGTGCTGGATTAGATTTAGAGAAAGCTAAAGAAGAAGCTAATCATTATAGAACCAGACCCTACATCGAAGACGGTGATTGGATTATTGCTAAGCCGGGCGTTGACATTGTCGGTATGCCGCTTGAGCAGTCCGTTAATAAGATCGTCAAGATGAATATGGTAACCGGAGAGGAGGAGATATATAATCCCGATAAACCTATGGGATTAGATATACGAGAACAGATCAAAGCATCTATGGAGCATCCTACATTCAATGATATGGATGATGAAGAATTAGCAAGAAGACTTGAATTATTTAAGAATGCTTCATTTGAAACAAATGAGGTGTAAGTAATATGGCTAAAATGGATTTCCTGTCCTCTAGAATGAGGTCTAGAACTCTAATGCCTGCAGATTACTTTGATATGCTTCAAGGTCCTCCTGTAAGTGCATTCTTTACTCCAGATGAAGTTGCTTATATCAAGCATCTCATTCTTAGAAATAAGAATGATTTAAAAATCAAGGCTTTGAATTCTATTATGAAAGCCAAAGGATTCAGCAGGCTTAGTGGTGGAACGAATAGAATTGTTTATAGATACTATGAAGATCCTAGTTTCGTTCTTAAAGTGGCCCTGGATAGAGTTGGCTTGAATGATAATAATGCTGAGTTTAAGAATCAGCAGTATTTAAAGCCTTATGTCTGCAAGATCTTTAATAGTACGCCTTGCGGAACTATGGCAACTATCGAAAGAGTCTTACCTATTACTAGTAAAGAAGAGTTTCAAGAAGTCTCTGATGCAGTCTTTGAGATTATCACTGATAGGCTCATTGGTAAATATGTAGCAGAAGATATTGGCAAGGCCTATTTCTTGAACTGGGGTATTCGCTCTGGGTTTGGTCCAGTATTACTGGACTATCCCTATGTATATCCATTGGATGGAGCGAAGCTATTCTGTAGTAATATAGATGAATTTGGTAAACGCTGTGGTGGTCTTATTGATTATGATAATGGATTCAATAAGCTCGTTTGTACTAGATGTGGTAGACGGTATTTTGCATCTGATTTACAAGATGAAAATCCCACCAACGATCTTATAATTACTCGAGGAGGTAAATATCCTATGGACGTTATCCTTGTTAATAGAGCTACTGGCGAAGAGGTTAAGTTCGCTCGTTCCTCTAATATCATTGCAAATGAAATGAAGTCTCCTAAGCCTCATGCTAAGATGAGTCTTAAAGATATCCACCCTGTGATTCAGAAGGGTGATGCAGTTGTTTATGATTCTATTAATAGTTTCACTGTAGCAGCTGAAAAAGAGGCAAATCATAAAGTTGAAGAGCCTGAAAAGCCCAAGACTGAGGCTTCTGAGACTGAAGAAAAAGATGCAGAACAGGAAACTGTTGAAACTCCTGATACTGAAACTACCGAATCTGTAACTAAAGAAGTTGTAGAGGAGGTAGCTGTTAAGGCAGAAGAAGCAGTCGAAGAAAAGGCTGTTGAAGAAGAGCGTAAGGCGACTAATGATGATAATGATTCTGAGTTCACTAAGAAGCTTAAAGAGGATGTAAAGGTAAGTATCGATAATACGATGAAGACCTTCACTCAGCAGAAAGCTGAAATTGATCTTGGAGAAGTTTCTGATGGTCGTCCCGCAAAGAAGACCACCAAGAAGTCTTCTGGAGCTAAGAAGGCTGGTGGTTCTAAGAAAGCCACTAATGCCAAGGTAGCTTCTAAGTTCATTATGTCTCCTGACGTGGAGGATAAGGAGGAATAATCTATGAATGACGTTCCTGCTAATGCATGGATCATTCAGACCAAAGATATGGCAGACACTATTCTTATGAATGGTGGGAAGATTATCCTTATGACAGAGGAGATCCCAGACTATCTGAGATCTCCTCAATATGGAACTTCTTGTCTGTCTGCAACTTGTTTAATGCCTGGATATGAAGCTATTAGCTTCTTGCTTGATAATGATCTTGCAAACTTCCAGATGGCATACTATAATGCATTGATGATGCCTGAGAGCACCATCTATTTTGCAACTATTATTTCTGCTGTAGTCAATAATATTCCTCTTGGTTTCATCTTTGGTACCGAGGATATTGAAGTACAGTGTATGAATCAGTTCTTAGGATTCTTGCTGAATACTTATGGTCTTCAGCTTGGTCTTGAAGGACAGCCTAATGGCATTATGCATGGAGCATATATTCCCAATAATATTTGTATGCTCTATCAGAATAATCTTCTTACTCCTCAGGAGTTCTTATATGTGTATCCTGTGGATATGGAGATTGATCCCAATTGTTTGCAGAAGTTGATTATGGAACTTCATCCTATGGTAAATCATCCTGATGATATCATGGAGTATATTTACTATTTCAACTTTGTTCGTAAACAGCTTAAAGAAGGAAATAGGGTCATGGCAGATCCTATGGAGGCATTATGATTATCTTTACTCCATTTCCTCAAACTAAGGAATGGCTTATGAGCATTAGACCTGAGAGATATCATTTCTATGAGTATAATCTCTCTAGTCAATATAATATCGGTACTCCACTTCAAGCCTTAATTCCTAATCCTGAATATTTTCCTGATGAAGTTCTAAGAAGCTATGATGAGTCTCCAGATTTTGATATAGCATACTTTAACTTCATTGCAAATAGTAAGGAAGCTTTCTTTACTTTCATGAGCTTGGTTCTTCCTTTATATGATGATCCAGAAGCTTGTGTTATTATATATTACTCTCAAGGTTTGTTTAGGGATATGATATTGGAATATCTATCCAAATTCATCCAAGCAAGATATGGTTATAATTCTTATATCATTAATGAACCTGGGGACCTTGAGTGTGTGAAAGATAATGGGTCTTTTAGTGTCAGAGGAATCATTCAGATTCAAGAAGATGCTGAATTGGCTCTTGTTTTGGGCTATTATGGTCCTATAGAAGTCCCTAAAGAGGAGTGATAATAATGGCAGGCACAGCTTGGAATAACTATAGATATTCCTCATCTGTGGAATGTATTGTAAATTCTATTATTAGAGTTTATGATATTAGAAAAGCCAATATTTCTATCTTTAGAGAAGCTGGTGTAATTGATCAAGCCACTTATGAGTGGCTTTTCAATATGGAAAAGATTAATAGAGAGATCTGGATCGGAAACTTCTTAAGATCTGATCCTCATCTCTCTAAGATCTTGTCTCAGGGTATTATTGAAGCAAAAAGAAAATTCTTTGAGCTAAATGATATAGAAGATAAAGAGGTACTAGAGATCGATAATGATGCAGTATATATCTTAGGAAATAGACCTATCAGATATCAGCAGGTATCTGAATTTGTCTATTTCAAAGATGCTGAAGTATATTCTTCATATTACAAAGTCAAAGATCTTAAGTATCTCTATTACTTCAACCAGATGACAAGACAAGAAAGTTTGATAGTAAAAGGTTTAGGAGCGCAGTCGACAGCACTCCATGAACATTTTATGCTGGACTTTCTTAAAGAGTTATTCTATACAGCTCAGGTCGACGGAGTTGCTATGGCTATAACTCTTTTGAGTAATTTCCATCAGATGTATATCAGCAAGTCACTTGATATTGGATATTATAGAACTCTTAATCCTACATCAAGATTTAGAATTGTAAACTTTGATCAGTTTGGTTCATTTGAATCAGATATAGCTAATCCGATGATGATGAATCTTATTGATATAGATTATAATGAAAAGATCTTGAGAGATTTTAATAGAGTTCTTGGTATTAAATATTTTAAGTGGTATGATGATTAAAAGAGAAAGTAGAGTGCCAATCAAGCACTCTACTTTTTTTTTTTTGTATCTTAGTTTTATTGTTTAGGTTCCTCCGGATAGATTGCATTATTTTGGGCAACATAGGCAACAACTGTTAAATACACTTTATCAGCAATCACTGCACCAATTTCATTATAATTCCAGAATAATGATAGTTTGTCTGCCATAGCAGGACTAAATCTGTCAGCACAAAGAGTCCCCATTTCTTTAAGGATCTTTTGTTCATGGTCAGGCGTAATATATTGCTTAGTCTCAGAAGCAAGATATTTAGCCTGATAATCACTGAAGACATTCTGCACATATAAGTCTAGAATTTTAGGAATTGTTTCATCGACAGTAGCATTGACATTGCATTTATAGTACTCTGTCTTGACATTGTCATTGACAGACTTTCTCATATTATGAATCAATACAATAAGGAAAATATCAGCAAGAACTGCAACAATTAAAACTAAGATTAAAAACACCTCGATATTCATAGCATTTTACTCCAATCTTTAATTTGATCCCTCAGTTCCAGCAGATTATTATCCACAGTGCAACCATTCTCAATAGCCTTCTTGATATAGTAGAGAAGATTGAAAGCAAGATCTTGAGTTAATCCTTTATTGTATTTTCTCAAGAGTTCAGGCCAATTTCCAATACACATATCAGGATGGATGAAGAACGATTTATCGGCATGATATAGTTGATGAGGGGTTTTTGAAAGCATAACTAAGGCCACGTTTCCATTCTTATGCTCTTCTTTGATAAGCTGTACAACATCGAAAGTACTTACATAACCAACGGTATTTAGCAAGTGCTCTGTAATAAGCATAGCAATGTCAAAGAGTGTCATGATAGCATGGTGCATTTCCAATGTTGCCATTGTAGAATTAATGTAGCCATGTACTTGACAGTGATCAAACCCGAGATCCATAAGAAATGATTTATAATTCTTATAAGTTTCAGATTTCCTCACTCTCATTTCTACGTTTTTCAAGAATTGCCTGTAGGTATCTACATCAGTCAATGAATCCCTAGTTTGGTAAAACTGAATAGCATAAACGCTATTCGGACTACTGATACAAGGATTCATATTTTCTTGATATGAATCTATACCAGGCATAGGATTATATTCTTCCATGATCTCATAATCTCCTTATGCTAGTATTTAATAGTATGTTCCCCTCTTATATTAAATTCATTTTTATAGAATATAAATACAATAACAATCTATTGATAGTTGGTCAAGCTTTCATTGCTTCCTTTGTCCTTTGTAATTACCGAATACCGCAGTTGAGAAATGATCAGAAGTATGGCGTAGCTTGGTGTGAAGCCTTTCTCGTCGATGATGTGTTCTTCCGAACTGTTGCCTATAGCCAAGTACGAAGAAAGTATTTTCCATATTCTGGTTCGCCGGGTATCCTGCTTGGTATTACATCGTAAATACTTAAAATTAAAGAATGCTTCGGTAGGTGATCCCGCCGTAAAGGGATAAGATGTCCAGAGCCGTTACACATGCGGCTCTGGAGTACTTTTTTTATTTAATCGACCTGTTCACATAGAAATAAGACAAATTTTGTGAGGTGATCATACTTGCCTATCGAAATCAAGAAGGTCTACTCAGATAACCCTTATGTGGATGAACTCGTGTATTACACCTTACAACTTGGTTTAGGAACCGTTCTTAAACTTAAAGGTGTAGCCGATGAAAATGAAACTCTTGAAATTTTAAGAGATGCTGAAAATTATCTCTCTTGCATGGATGGTACTGCCATCCTTGGTACTTTTACTTATATCCCTTATGAAGTTCTGACCTCTACCAAGGATTCTATGGGTATTGAATATGGTCTTGGTCTTCCTGAGACTATTGCCAAGAATATCTATTATAATCCTAAGAGATATACCACACTCAGTCATGTTAAGCAAGATCAATTGCTTGAATGCATGAAGAAATGGTATACTGAGCATTATGAGGAGAAGAATAACTACTATAGAATGCTTAATGGACAGCCTCCTGTAGACTATCCTGATGTATATCTTAAGGAAGAAGATCTTCCTAGTAGTTTGGATGGTATTGATATTTCAATGCCTGTTCATAAGATGGATAGTGGTACCATCTCTATTCTTGAAAAAGAAGATATCTTAGAGAAACTCTATGAAGAAGATCCTACTAATAGAGGATTTCTTAAACATCTTGGAGCTAAGAAGATCGATATCTATACTGCTCGTAAAGCAGGACCTTTTGATGCTCTTTATGTACCCAAGATTAGTTCTGAATCTATCAGAGAGATGTATGTAGAGAAGCTCCAGAACAATAGAACTTATACCATGAGAACTATTTACTCTGAAGCTTATAAGCATCAATCTGATTACTATGAGCATGTCTTAGCAGTCTTTATTGTTTTGACTACACTCATTGATATTATCTCTCGAGTGCAAGAATTCATTACTAGAAAAGAGATCTTTGATATTCGCTCTGTTGAATATCTCTTTGAATCTTATGGTGTTGAATTCTTCCCTGAGATTCCTTTGAAATATCAAATTGCAATGATTAAGAATATTCATACATTACTGAAGTACAAATCTAGTGCTCAGTGTATGGTGGATATTTGTTCTCTCTTTGGATTTGATAATATTAAGGTCTTTAAGTACTATCTCTTAAAGGATCACAACGTTGATCTTTCTACTGGAGAGTATGTATTTGATGAAGATCCTGAAAAGCAATTTACTCTTAAATTCATTAAGCTTCCTTTGGAAGATAATGTGAATGACTATATCCGAGTTCCTTCTAATCACATCGACTATGATGAGATTACTGAAGGAGATGTAACTTGGGATGGTGGCAAACAGCATGAGCAAGTTAAGAAAGAAGTATTAGCAAAAGAATTTAATATTATTCGTACTAAGTATATTTCTATCGATACCATCTATGATATCGCTAAGATGTCTGTCGAACAATCTTACTTCTTTAATATGCTCTTTGATAACTATGAGATGGAAAAGCTTCTTAGATTGAAGCTTCCTTTCATTGATAGTGGTCATACTTTCTCTCTTGCAGATGTCTTCTCTATGCTAACAGCATTATCTTATTTCTATTATGGAATTAAAGATGACATTGTTGGTGCAGATCAAGTATCTGTGTTGCATATTGTAAATGGCTTTAACTTTAAAGCAGATATGGCTGAACTTGCTGGATATATTCAATTGCATCATGGTAAACAGGATGCTCTTGATAGTCTTATGAAGTTCAGAATTCCTGATGGGCAAATTCCATCATTCGAACAAATGATGGATCTGTTTACCAATAACCTTGAAGTTAGAGATGCTCTCATTGATGGTATGAATGATGCCAATAATCTGAGAGAGTATCTGATCTACTGGAAGCTTTATAACTCTCTTATGACTGTAGAGCTTACTTTTGATCATTTCAAGAATCCTGAAACAGGAGAATTCTATAAAGAAGCTCCTGATGAAGATGGTGTTGAGCATATCACTTATAGTGAATACTTCAAACACAAAGAACCTCTTCTGTATTATACTCTTCTTGATTGCTTGGCTATTGAGAAAGAAGAAGAAAGAAAGAATTATATCAGTACAGTCATTGATAATATCGTGAGTTGCCTCGAGAATTATATTGATTTGGATGATTACCAGTCTCTCTTCCATAATCTTCCTGCATTCTCTGCTGAAGCAGTTAAAGTTTATATCTCTAAGGTTATTAACTTCTTTAAATCCTTTAAGGTTGATTTCCTTGGATTGAATACAATCTACTATCTCGATGATGATTTTGAGAATGTAATTCGTCTTATTGATGACTTACGTCTTGAAAGATGGTTCGAGAAAGATGAGATTATGGCTATCTTTGATCTTATTAAGTCTATTAGAGCTAATATGACTTATGAAGAGAAAGTTAAGCTTGTCGAGGATGTCTATCTCGATATTAGAACTTGGGTCAATAAGAACCTTCGTGAAGATATTATTGTCGATGGAGAAGAAGATTACCAGAAGGTAATTAAGCTTCTCAAGATGTCTCTTGTTTGTATTTATGAATCTCTTGATATCCACGTAAAGAGAACTGACTTGGAATTCTTAGACATGTTCTGTATCTTGGATAAATTCCAGATTCATTATGATTCTAAAGAGAACGTTGAACTTACTGACTGGGCTCTTATCAAAAGAGATGAGCAGGTTTAGTATATAACGCCTCTCTAAACATATAAGTAAATTGTAAGCGCTACGTTAATATAAGGAGGAATTCCTACTATGGCTGATAAAAAGATGGTCCTGTATGATGGACTTAAAAATAATGATATGATTAGTCTTCTGAGCAATTCGTCTCTGAAGACTTCTATTGATATCATTGAGCATGATACTGGCAAGGTGATCTTTAAGGGCCTTCATAATAAGGTCATTATCTCTGGTTCTGGTCTTCTTGCTCATAAGCTTTTTGATATTCCTAATCCTGAAGTGACTCCTAGCTATAATGATAAGCTTGGTATTGTGACTCCTGAAGGTGACGAGACGCATAATATCGATGCTCATACCAATGCTACTGAGAGCGATCCGAAGGTTCTTCTGTTCTGCCTTGGTCTTGATGGTTGTGGTAATGAAAGCTCTCAGGTTTATGCGGTCGATTATACTAAATGGATTGCACCTGATATGCTGATTCCTTTCCGCTATCCCATCTCTACCAATGATATCTCTGCTGATCTTCGTGAGACATATTTTGGCCGTGTTGAATCTGGTGACCATGTTGCTTATTATTTTAAGCGCTTTGATGGTGATCCTGTTCTGAAGCAGCAGTACATTGATGGTACTCCTATTGATGAGAACGTCTTCGAGTCTCAGAAAACTGATTCTGCTGAGACCTATGTGGAACTGACTCTCAAGGTTACCAAGGAAGATATTAGAGACTACTTCATTGCTACTACTGGTATCGACAGTGCTAAGATTAACTCTGTTTCTCTCTGCTACTGCTGGCCTAAAGAAGTCAATGGGGCTCTCTACTTCAATGATATCCGTCCTCTTACCAAGCTCAATATTCCTAATGAGCCGATGATTGATATCACCAAGGGTATTGATATTATCTATCATATCCATATGTAAAATAACTACACCCAGCTCCTATAATGGGGCTGGGTGATTATATTTTATTATGATTGCATATTATAGTAGTAGAATAACCAGTATCCAACTGGCTATTAAATATACTACAAAGGAGAAATATATATGGCTATTATGCCAAAAGATGAATTCATAAAAGAAGCAAAGAAAGTACCAAAGTACAAGAACCTAACTAAAGACCAATTCGATGAGCTTTATCGAATCTCAGTGGAGCAAGAGAACTGGATCCAGCAAGCGATGAAGAAGCATGCCGGAAAAGTTAAAATGAATATGCCAACAATAACAGATTCGGTTCAAGCTATTTCATTAGCACTAGATGCTAATACAAGAGCAATAGAATTGAAGTATGTATGTGGTGATCTTATGGATATGGTTAGAAGCCTTAATAGAAAACTTGAAGAAGCTAATAACCTTATCAAGACATTGCGTGATGGCAACTTAGACCTTATCGAGCAAGTAAGAAAAGCAAAGCAAGAGAAAATCCGATTCGTTCAAATCCGTCCTAGCAAATCACTTCAAGATGAGCTTTATGAACTCTATGAAATGGTAGAAACTCTCCAGAAAGAGAATGATGCTATTAGAGGTGTCTATGATGATGTGGATGAGATGAAGCAGACAGTAGAAACTGCTAATCAAATTTGCACTGAGTATGAAGAAGAAAACAAACAGCTTAAGTTAGATAATCAGAAACTTAATGGTAAGATTCATTCATTGGAAATTCAGATTAACTCATATAAGGATAGAGAAGCTAATAAGCAAATTCCTCTTCTTTATCGAGGCACTGAAGAAGATAAGTATTCAGGAGAATCAAAAGATATGATTCTTGAATGCTTACAAGATAAGCTCAAAACCTTAGATGTAAACTTTAGAAGCTATGCGGTTATCAAGTCAATCATTGAAGCAAATCCTATTGATGGAACTAGAATGAAAATCAGAAAAGATCTCGAAACATTCTTACTTAACTATGGTAAACTAGCTACAGCAGATGGCAATATGCACTTACTTACTCGAAATGGTTTAGAGGTTCACGCAGGTTCTAATCATGGCTCTATTGGATGGAAAGGAGATTCTAGATTTAACACATCTATCTCTTCAACACCTTCTGATAAGGTCAGAGGAAATCTAAATCAATATACAACTATATCACGAATGCTTTTATAAGCATTCAATAAGGGAGATTTCATTATCTCCCTTATTTTTTCGTATAGCGAACTTATAAGTAAATTGACATGAGAGGAGACCATTGTAATTATGGAAAAGCGTGTCTCTAAGATGATTACAAAGCAAGAAGATATTGATTATCTTCTCTCTATTAAAGAACCTGATATCACCACTAGCTTTATTATGAATAACTTTGGAGACTTTGGTAATGGTCCTAGGTTTAATCCTTATGACCTTATCGAGGTTCCAGTAGGAGCTTATGGCGGTACCATGGCTAATGGAAAAGAAAGAAAAAATAAAAATAAGTTTACCACAGGAGTTGGTAGGCTTATCTTCAATAAATTCTTTTTTGAAAGTGATCCTGTTCTGCTTCAGTTTTTCCCTTATACAAATGATAATGTCACCAGTAAGACTTATGAAAAGATTCTTAACCAGATGGGTTATCTGATGCTTGAAGGTAAGATTGATACAGAAACCTACAAAAAGTTCTGTAAGAAGTCTCAGAAGATGATGCCTTACGTTTCTATCTTAGCTCCCAATCACTCTGATAATATGCTCACTATTACTAAGCGAATTAATAAGAAGAAAGCACAGCTTCTTAAAGAGCATAAAGCAGAATTAGATGCTAAGGATGATAATAGCGTCAAGGTATTTGACCAGATCTCTAATGAACTTCTCGATTATGCTAAGGATCTCATGAAAGATGATCCAGCAATGGATATGTTTAACTCTGGTGCAGGTGGTTCCTTTGGTAACAACTTCAAAAACATGTTTATCATGCGTGGAGCTGTTAAAGACCCTACACCGAATAAGGGTTATAATATGATCACTTCAAACTATATTGATGGTATCAGTAAAGAAGAATATTCTGCTATTGCTAATACACTTGCCGCTGGTCCTTATGCTCGTTCTAAGAAGACTGAGGTTGGCGGATATTGGGAGACTAAGCTCTTAATAGCTTGACTTCCCCATGCATTCAGTAATGAGTGCAGTGCCCTGGGTTAATTGCAGGTAATCCCTAAAGCTCTCACACCACAACGTAAGAGGAAACTCTAAGCGTGATGGTTACGAAAGTAGAAAGAAGTGAGAGATGAGTCATGGTTAAATCCTAAAACTCAATACAATGGGTGTTCATGCATCGAATCATCTAAAACTATAATTATAGTCATGATGAACGTTCAACGACTATCTCCTGGAGGGAGAGTAAAACCGGAAGCTTATGCCGGAAGAAAAATCCAGCTCCTAAGTAATTAGGATGAAGAAATAGTCTATGCTCATATGAAAGTATGAGGCTATTAGAGTAATCGAAATAGCATCTATAGAGTTGCGTCTATAGGTAAAGTTGCATATCCTAATTTTAATAAATTATTTTAAGCTTTACACTTATATAAATTACTTCTGAAAAGGAGGTGAATAAATTGTATAAGAAACTAAATTTAAATAGCAATAATATGAGAGGCTATATAATTAAGCTATATCCGACTGAAGAGCAAAAGGAAATATTAAATTCTCATATAAATCTTTTTAGATATACTTATAATTGGGCATTGCTCGAAGCTAATAAGTTTTATGATGCAAATAAAACTTATATTGGCAAAGAAGAGTTGATGAAAAGATTTAGTAGGTTCAGAAATGAGAATGAATGGTTACAAAAGATTCCGTTGCATTCTGCACGACTTGCTATATCACATTTAGATTATGCTTTTAAAGAGTTTTTCTTGAAGAAGCATGGATTCCCAAGATTCAAATCTAAAAAGTATTCTAAAAAATGCGTTCATTATAGAAATGAACCTTATGCATTCAATTTTGATAATCATTCTGTTAGATTATCTGGTTTTAAGAAGAATGAGAGAATAGAATGTAAATCTCATAAACTTCCTAAAATTGACGAAGTTCAATTTTATAACTGCACTGTAACATTTGATGGTATAGATTATTGGTTATCAGTTAACTTTGAAAAAGAGAAACCTGAAGAAACTTATAATCTTACAGACGAATCTATTGGAATTGATGTAGGAATTGTAAAATTTGCTACATTATCTAATGGAAAAGTTTATCAACCACCATCAATACTTAAAACTCTTATAAAGAGAAGCAGAAAACAACAGTCTCGATTATCGAAAATGAGAAATAGGAGAGTTGAACTCTCCCGCAAAGCGAAAACCAAGCTTGAAGATATTCCTTTTACTAAGAATGAAGAGAAGCTTAAATTAGCCAATATCAAACTAAATAACAGAATTAAGAATACTAGAAAAAGCTTTTTGCATCAGACCTCTTCTGAAATTGTTAATCAGCTTCCTAAACGTATAGTAATGGAAGATCTAGATATTCAAGAGTTTAGAAATAGGTCAAAAACTCTAAACAATAAGGATGATATATATCATTCCATGTGGTATAAGTTTAGAGAATATATTACATATAAAGCTGAAGAAAGAGGAATTGAAACTGTATTTGCAGATAAACAATTTCCTTCTAGTCAAATATGTAGTAGATGCGGGGCTATTAAGAAATCTTCTTATAGAATTCATATTTGTGATGTCTGTGGATTTAGGATTGATAGGGATCTTAATGCTGCTATTAATCTTAGTAAATATGCTTAAAATATAAGCGCCGATAATTTAAAAAAAATGCTAAATGAGTACCGTACTGCTGTCTACGGGAAATAGGCCTATACATATTAGTGTAAGTCTATATGTGTATTAAATTGCATATAGCATCTGATGATTGTGTAGGAAGCATTTCTAATTATTGCGCAATTAAATTAGGAATGCAAGACAGAAAAACTGTTTATGGCTGCTTTCCAGCATATTGAATTACTTCCTGAGGGAAGTGATTGTGGTACTAAGCGTTATATTGAGATGAATGTCAATGACAAGAATATCAATATGATTATGTACAGCTATGCTATTGTCGGAAATAAACTTGTAGAGATTACTTCTGAGAATAGAGATCAATTCATTGGTAAGAAAGTGAAACTTCGTTTCTCTTCTATGTGTGAAGCTAAGAATGGTATTTGTAATGCTTGTGCAGGCAACCTATTCTACAGACTTGGTATCAAGAATGTAGGAGCTGCGACTCCTCAAATTCCTTCAAAGCTTAAGCTCTTATCCATGAAGCTGTTCCATGATGATCAGCTTAACTTTACAGAGATGGATCCTATGAAGGCATTCTTACCTGATGACTAAATTATATAACTGGGAGACTAATATCTCCCAGTTATTTTTCTCTTAAATAATTAGATATTATTATCATAGAAACCAAGCAGTA
>ERZ1034952.36-NODE-36-length-105530-cov-7.008552_pt1 | contig 105530 bp, 88 predicted proteins | sample MGYA00520625_ERZ1034952 | MGnify/ENA primary metagenome ERZ1034952 (study PRJEB33766, sample SAMN09781773) | gut metagenome | biome: gut microbiome | host: Homo sapiens | place: Madagascar | study: EMG produced TPA metagenomics assembly of the PRJNA485056 data set...
CTTTCCTCCTGCGCACCGGCAGCGGATTCGTTATAAGAAATATCTTTATTTTCTTCGTTCATTGAGTCATTCTCCTTTTTCTGCTTTGCAAACAAGAATCCCGTGTTCGGCGGACAGCGCCTCGACGGTAACGATATCGCCGACAGAAGCGGCTGCGGACTTGAATTTCGCCTCCGCATAACCTTCCGTATGCCCGTATGCCGTGCCCGAAACCACCTTTTCTGCAAGAACCTTCACATCGCTTCCGATCATACCGGAAAGTATCCTGTCCTTCACCGCATCGGATGCCTGAATAAGCCGCGAATTGCGTTCGCTGCGCACAGCCGGGGGTATACCGCCGTCCATTGCGGCGGCAGGCGTTCCGGGCCGTTCGGAATACGGGAAGGAATGCACATGGAATATCGAAAGCTCTTCGACCCCGCGAAGCGTTTCGAGGAAATCCTCCTCCGTTTCGCCGGGGAATCCGGCGATTATATCCGCGGATATCATGCAGCCGGGTATATATTCCCGCGCTGCGGCGATACGCTCGAAAACGAATTCTTTTGTATACGGTCTGCACATCCGGTGCAGCACGCTGCTGCATAACGATTGTATGGAAATATGCAGGTGCGGCATGAACTGCGGGCATTGTGCGACAGTTTGCAAAAACCTTTCGCTCAATATTCCGGGCGAAAGCGAACCGAGCCGCAGACGTTCCAGCCCCGGCACCGCGCAGACCGCTTTCACAAGCTCGTGCAGAGGCACGGAGTTATAAGCCGCGACTTCGATACCGGTAAGTATTATTTCCCTGTAACCCGCTGCGACAAGCCGCTTTGCCTCGGCAACGACGTCGTCCGCAGGACGGGAGCGCACGCTCCCGCGGCATTGTGGGATAATGCAATAGCTGCATTTGCCGTTGCAGCCGTCCTGTATTTTGATATATCCGCGGCATTCGGAAAACAGCAATTCGCTGCCGTCGATATGCATTTCCTCATACGGCGCGCCCGCAAGACTGCAAACGCAATCGTGCAAAAGCCCGTCATCATTGATTATTGCCTCGATCGCGCGGGCTTTATCACGGCATCCGCCGACAAATATAACGTTTTTTTCGCCGGATATAGTTTTGTTGATCTGCGAGGCGCATCCGATGACCGCCACCCTGCCGCTTTTTGCGGCGCGGCGGATGATCTGGCAGCTTTTGCGCTCGCTTTCCGCCGTGACGGCGCAGGTATTTACAATATAATAATCGCAGCCGCGGTCGTCGCCGCAGACATCAAAGCCGAGCGACACGAGCCTTTCGGCAAGCGCGGAGGATTCATATTGGTTCACGCGGCAGCCGAGCGTGATTATTCCGATTCTTTTTGCCATTTTTGTGCCATTTCCAATGCTTTTATATATTCCTCCTCGCCCGAAAGCATACTCACCGCTTCGAAAAGCGCCTTTGATGTGAGCGATTCGGGCAGCCCCAACGCCCGTGCGACCAGCCTGCGCCGGTATGCCGAATCCCCGGAGCCCAAAAGCCCGTCGGAATAAAACCTTGCGCGGCTCGGGCAAAACCCGCGTTCATCGATTTCGCCCACGGCATATGGGGCGAGCAGCTCGTAAAGCACCGGTTCGCTCATTCCCTCGACACCCAATATCCCGTCTGCGGATGGGTGCTCCTTGCGGCGTTCCTTACCGTATATACAGGGCGAATAGACGTTTATTATATTCCCGCGGACAATGCCTTTGAGCCGTGCACGGATAAAGTTCCCGGCGCTGTCGCTGTCGGTAAGCAATATAACCCCGCCGGAACGCGAAAGCTTCGAAATCAGCGACCGTTTTGCGTTATCGCGGAATATGCCGAACCCGTTCAGAGCGATGACCGGAGTCGATACAACGTCGCATACCTTTGATTTATCGTATTTTCCCTCTACTATGACCGGGTATTTTAATCTCAGCTTATTTTCCATATGCACAGATCCTGTAAAACGCGTTTTCGATTATTCTGTCCGGATTACCCGAAAAGCTTTTCAGCTTGTTGTCCGCATCGGATATCCGCGCGATCGCATAGGCTATACGGCGCTTGTCGGAGCCAGCCGCGGAAGCAGCCGTCTTTTTGACACGCCACACCGGCATTTTCAGATCCGAAGCGACTTCGCTTTCGCTTCTCCCGCTTTCGAGCCCGGTTTTTACAAGCAGCATTTCGGAATAGCTTTTGGCAATCGTGCCCATTGCGGCAGTCAGCTCGGTACGCGAAAGATCAAGACTGTCGAGTATCCGTTTTGCCGAAAGCATATCCCTCCGTGCAAGCGCATCCACGATATCGTAATACTTGTAGGTGACGTTACCGCAGCAGTATTTGTATATATCCGCCGTCTTTACGGTTCTTCCGCCGCAGGCAACGGAAAGCTTTTCCAGCTCCGAACGCAGGACATACATATCCGTGCCGCAGTATGCAAGCAGCTCCCGCGGGACAGCGGGATCGAACTTCAAGCCCTGTGCATCGAAATGCCTTGTTATCCACGCGCGCAGCTTTTCCGGCTTTTCCGCATCGAAGCTGACAACTGTGCCGGTTTTTTCCACCGCCCGCACAAGCCCTTCCAGACCGCTTTTCTTTTTGCCGAGCTCCTTTTCTTCCACCGCGCCGCCGCGCAGCACAATAAGCACCGTGACATATTCCGGCAGGTCTGCAAATACACGCGCATAGCCTTCGCAATCATCCTCGGAAAGCTTGACATTCTGTATCTCGTTCACTTCGATAAGCTTTGTTTCCCACATATACGGAAGCGAAAACGCCGCCTCCTCCAGATCGTTCACGCTTTCCGCAGCGGCATTGAAGAAGGTATGGTTGAATTCCGGGAGCGGTGATGACTCCACCCGCTTGCGCAGCACGCCGGAATAATAGTCTTTAAGATATTCCTCGCTGCCGTAAAACAGCACCGCGCCGTGCAGACTTCCGATGCGTGTTTTGAGCTCGTCATGGGTTATCGACAATTATTTCGCCCCCTTTCTTTACATCAAACCTGATCCTGCCGCCGAATTCAAGCCGTTTTGTACCGACAGGAGCATTATCCCCGCGACAGTACAGCACAGGGCTTTCCAGCTTTGCGCTGCATTCCGCCGCAACGGCAATATCGCATTTGATACTGCCCGTATAATCCGCGGTGAATATGCAGATCTTCTTTTCCCCGAGACGCGACGTGAAATAAAGCCCGCCGGACCCAAGGTAATTCCCGCTGATAAGATACCCCGCACCGGGATCGTAATGCATATCGTCATCGGAATAAAACGAAACCGTGCATCCGCGCAGGCGGGCTGCCGCAGCGATACTCCCGGATACGGATATTTCCGCGGCATCCTTCGCGGCGGGGAGCACCACCTCCCGCACGGAGATGCTTCCGCTGAAACGGTCGAACCGTTCGGCGGCGTTTTCGTCAAAACAGGTCACGATATATTTATCGACGCGGCTAAAACCGCTTTCGTACACCGGATCGGTATCGGCACGCACGCCGCTTATATCGATATAATCAAGCTCTCCCTCGCGGCAGGTAATTATATACCCGGTTTTTGCATCCGAATACTCTATAAACTGTTCGTTTTTGATATAAAACGATTCCGCAATGCCGCAGCCGAAAACCGAAACGGCAAATGCAGCCACCGCAATACCGGAGAAGATCCTTCGCCGCCTGCCGCCGAGCACGAGTGCCGCTATCGCCGCAAGCGAAAGCAGCAGCGGCAATACCGCAAACCCGGTACGCAGCGATATAACGGCGACACCGAGCGAATCCACAAGCTCGCACCCGCGGACGACAAGCCCGATGATAAACGAAGAAACCGCCGCGATAGCCGAAGCCGCACGAGGCAGAACGCCGACAATGATCGATGCGGCAAATGAAAGCCTTGTCGCAAGCGAAAACAACGGAACAACGATGATATTGATCAGCGGCGAAAGCGTAGAGGCGGTATCGAAGCAGGAAAACAGAACCGGGAACGAAAACGCCCCGCTTGCCGCCGAAACAGCCGCCGGAACAGCAACAAGCGATACCGCGCGGCGAAGCAGCCTTGCAGACAGTGTGCCGCCGTGAAAGGCAAAGCCGATGCTCTGGAACAGCGGAGAAGCGAGTATGATCCCGAGGCAGCACAAAAACGAAAGCATCAGCCCCGCGGAGCAAAGCGAATAAGGATTTATCAGCACAAGAACGAAAAGCGCTATGAACATCGCGGTGATGCTGTCGAACCTTATAAGCACCGTTTTGAAAAGCATTACGCAGGCAAGCATTACCGCCGCCCGCACGGCGCCGGGAGTAAACCCGACAACCGCGGTATAAAGCACCGCGACCGCCGCGCCGATAATGCCGCACAGCCTGCGGTTCAGCCCGAGCACGAGCAGAAGATAATAAACGGACATGGCGGTTATCGAGATATGCAGACCGCTTATCGCAAGAATATGAGATATGCCCGCAGAGCGGAAAAGCATATATATGCGTGCATCCATACCGCTTCTGTCGCCGACGGTAACGGCGTTCGCAATAGCGCGCACCGTATCGTTGCCGGCATAAAGCTTTTCGTTGCCGCTGCGTATATGCCCGCGTATGTCGTAAAGCAGACCGCTGCCCTGTTCACGCTCGGAAACGCTGCCCGAAGCGGAAAGAAAGATATCCGCAGCCCTGCACGAGCGCGATGCCGCAGAGGCATAAACAACGTTTGCGGTGATAATATCGCCGGCAATACCGTTTTCCTCGCCCGTGCGGAGGTAATAACGGATGTATTTGCCGGAGGGAACTCCGATATCGCTTTTCACAAGCTCGCAATCGTAATGATCGGATTCGGCGGAAACGATGCTCATTACCGCATTATCCTCCGCGCCGATAAACCCGGCACCGGCAGAGCCGATATCCGCCTGCAAAGCGACACGCAGCCCGCCGCAAGAAAAAGCGGCGACCGCAACCGCGACCGCCGTGGCTCTTTTGTATCGTCTGTCATCGCCGGCACGGGAAAACACCGCGCAGCAAACGGCTGCGGCGACACACAGAACAATCAAGGCGGCGCGAAGTGAGCGGATATCACATTTTTCGACGATCGTTATCCCGAAAACGATCCCGGTGATGAAAACCGTGATAACTGTCGCAAGAACGCGCTTTTTGTACAATGCCTTTATTCCTTACCCTTCGGAACGAAGAGCGGCAGCTCCTCCAGATAGGTTATATCCTTGCGGTCGATGGCATCGCCCTCCGCAAGAATGGACATTCTTCCCACGATATTACCGCCGGACTTCTTTACAAGCTCCTCGATCGCATGGAGCGATTCGCCGGTGCTTATGACATCATCCACGATTACGACCCTTTTGCCGTTCATGTAATCGGCATCCGATTTATCCAGATAAAGTGCCTGGCGCTTGGCGGTGGTTATGGACTGTACCTCGAAGGATATCGGCTCCTTCATATAAAGCTTGGGTGCCTTGCGCGCAAGGATATAGCGATTTTCGCCGAGCTGGCGCGCCATTTCATGCACAAGCGGGATCCCCTTTGCTTCGGCAGTGATAAGCACATCGTGTTCCGGTACCATCTTGCAAAGCTCACAGGCAGACCTGACGGTAAGCTCCACATCGCCGAATATTACAAACCCGGCGATATAAAGGCTGTCGTTCACCCTGCATACAGGCAGCTGCCTTTTGAGCCCAGCCACCGTCATTTCGTGATAATGATAATTTTCGGGATCTATATAAACGGTTTTCACGGTATTTATCTCCTTGTTTCAGGCAAGTTTTACGGGCAGCTTGCCGCCGCCGAGAATATGGAAATGAAGATGCTTCACCGATTGGCCGGCATCCTCGCCGATATTGGTGATAACACGGTAGCCGTTTCCGAGCGAAAGCGCGGAAGCGATCTTCGGGATGGCAAGCAGCACCTTGCCGATATCTTCGATATTTTCGGCGCTTGCTTCGTCGAGCGAGGCAATATGGCGCTTCGGAACGACAAGAACATGGACAGGCGCGTTCGGGTTTATATCATAAAACGCGAAAACGCTTTCATCCTCGTAAACCTTGCGGGAGGGTATTTCCCCCGCGATGATCTTGCAGAAAAGGCAATCGTTCATTTTCACACCTCTTTATTTGATCTGGGAAGCAAGTATGCCGGATGCGGCAGCCATGGCTTCCGGAAGCCGGGAGGCATCCTTGCCGCCGCTTGATGCGCTGTTCGGCCTGCCGCCGCCGCCCCCGCCGACAATAGGCGAAACGGCTTTGAGCAGGTTGCCCGCGTGTGCACCGCTTTCAACGGCCTGCGTACCGCAGGCGGAGACGAGCACGACCTTTTCACCCGTGACAGAGGCAAACAGAGTAACCGCTTCCGGATGTGCGGAAATGATCTTATCCGCGGCATCGCGCAGCGCATCCGCGGGGAGCTGTTCGAAGCTTGCGCGCACAAGGCGAAGCCCGGAAACATCCTCCGCACCCGCATATGCCGATTCGACCGCGGCAAATGCCGCCTTGCGGTTCATGGATTCCAGTTCCTTGCGGAGCCTGCGGGTTTCCTCCGAAAGTGCTTCGGTTTTGTTTATGATATCCTCCCTGCCGGCGGATTTTACGACCTTTCCGATTTCGGAAAGCAGGGATTCCGTTCTGCGGAGTTCATCAAGCGTGTTAAGACCGGTAAGCACCTCGATCCTGCGCACGCCGGCGGCGACGGAGGATTCGGAAGCGATGCGGAACAGACCGAGCCTGCCCGTGCGGGCGACATGAGTACCGCCGCAAAGCTCCTTGGAAAAATCGCCCATGGAAACGACACGGACCTTATCGCCGTATTTTTCGCCGAAGAGCGCCATTGCGCCCTTTGCGCGTGCTTCATCCGGTGACATGATATCGGTCGTGACCTCGATATCGGCAAGTATCTGCGCGTTTACGAGATCCTCGACCTCCTGCAATTCCGCTGCGGTAACAGCGGAGCCGTGTGTGAAATCGAACCTGCCGATCCTGTCGTTTACATATGAGCCCGCCTGTTCCACATGTGTGCCGAGCACCCTGCGCAGCGCCGCCTGAAGCAGGTGGAGCGCGGAGTGATTGCGCGCGATGGCTGCGCGGCGTTCGGGATCGACGGATGCCGCAGCGGCGCCCTCTTCGATCGTTCCTTCGGAAACGATGCCGGTGTGAAGGTATATGCCTTCCGGCGTTTTGCGGGTATCCGTAACGGTAAACACGCCGTTTGCCGTTCTGATAACGCCGGTATCGCCGACCTGACCGCCGCTTTCGGCGTAGAAGGGTGTACGGTCGGTGATAACAACGGCGCTGCCGCCGCTGATAAACGCGTTATCCTCGCCTTCGGAAATGATATATTCTATATTGCATTCGGAGGAAAGCTCGCTGTAACCGGTGAATACCGTCGCGACGCTCTTATCCACCATGGAAAGCGCATCGCCCGCCCAACCTGCATCTATGTTTGCCCTCGCCTCGCGGGCACGCTTTTTCTGTTCCTGCATGAGCGCGCGGAAGGCTTCCTCGTCCACCGCAATGCCCTTTTCCCCGGTGATCTCCTTTGTGAGATCTATCGGGAAGCCGTATGTATCGTAAAGCTTGAAAACACTTTCGCCGGAAAGCGTCTTGCTGCCCGCCGCAACGGTTTCGGCAAGCATTTTATCGAGTATGGAAAGACCGGAATCGAGTGTCTGAGCGAACCTTTCCTCCTCCGCACGGATTGTCTTTTTGATATAATCCCTGCGCTGTTCAAGCTCGGGATATGCTCCGCGGTTGTTTTCGATAACGACATCGCACACGTCGCCGAGGAACACATTCTTTATGCCCAAAAGCCTGCCGTGCCTTGCTGCGCGGCGGAGCACGCGGCGGAGTATGTAACCCCTGCCCTCGTTGGAGGGGATAACTCCGTCGCCTATAAGGAAGGTGGCTGTCTTTATATGGTCGGTTATAACACGTATGGAAACGTCGTCATCGGCAGCGGAGCCGTGGTATTCCCTGCCGGATATCGCGCAGACCTTATCGAGTATGCTGCGGTTTGTATCGACTTCGAAAAGGTTGCCGACATCCTGCATGACACACGCGAGCCTTTCGAGCCCCATGCCGGTATCTATATTCGGGTGGGCAAGGCGGGTATAATTGCCGTTGCCGTCGCCTTCGAACTGCGTAAATACTATGTTCCACACTTCTATAAAGCGGTCGCAATCGCAGCCGACGCCGCAATCCGGCTTGCCGCAGCCGTATTTTTCGCCGCGGTCGAAGTATATTTCGGAACAGGGACCGCAGGGGCCGGAACCGATTTCCCAGAAGTTGTCATCCTTGCCGAGCCGGACTATCTTTTCCGCGGGGACACCCGTTTTGACCCAGATGTCGAACGCTTCGTCATCCTCTACATAAACGCTCGGATAAAGCCTTTCTGCGGGTATTTCCATGACCTTTGTAAGAAATTCCCACGCCCAGGGAATGGCATCCTGCTTGAAGTAATCGCCGAACGAAAAGTTGCCGAGCATTTCGAAAAACGTACCGTGGCGCGCCGTTTTGCCGACATTGTCGATATCCAGCGTGCGGACACACTTCTGGCAGGTCGTAACACGCTTTCTCGGCGGGACACGTTCGCCCGTAAAGTACTTTTTCAGCGGCGCCATGCCTGCGTTTATAAGAAGAAGGGAATCATCGTCCTGCGGAACAAGCGGGAAGGAATTCAGGCAGAGATGCCCCTTGCTTTCGAAAAATTCGAGGTACTTTTTGCGTATTTCATTCAGAGATATAGGCTGCATTTTATGTGTTTTCCTTTCGGATTTAGTTTTCTTCGGTGGATGCGGAGCTTTCTTCGGAGCTTTCGTCGGCAATGCCGAGCTTTACGGCGGGGACGGATTTCGACGTTGTCCACCGCAGGGAATTTGCTTCGCAGTATTTATAGACGGCGGAGCCCTCCGGCGCGATCAGCGCAAGCTTGTCGGAGCCGGAAAAGGCATCGGCACCGATTTCGACCTTTGCATTTACAAACGTGAGATATTCAAGCGATGCACAGCCGAAAAAGGCGCGCGCGCCGATTTTATTGACAGAGGAGGGGATTTCGTATTCCGCAAGCGCGTTGCAATAGGAAAATGCGCGTGCACCGAAGGAACCGACCTGCCCCCGGAAGGTGACCTGCTTGAGCGAATCGCAGCAGTTGAAGCAGTAATCGGGTATATTGCTCACCCCGGAGCCGACAACTACGGTTTCGAGCATTTCGCACTGCGCAAAGGCACGCATTCCGATTTCCGTCACGCTGTCGGGTATGACTATCGAGGAAAGCCTGTCGGCACAGTAAAACGCGCTTTCGGCGATAACGGTAACGCTTTCCGGAATTATAACGGAAACGACCTTTGCCTCTGTCTGATAAAAGCAGAGCGAACCGACCTCCGTAACGGGCTTTCCGTCTATTTCGGAAGGGATTTCGGCTTCGACCGATTCCGCAAGGTATTTTGTTACGGAGATATGATCCTTGAATACGTCGTAAGCGAACTGCTCGTTTTTGAGCGATGCAAGGTAATCCGCGGGCTTTTCGGAGGCTTCGTTCCCGGTGACATACTGCTTTGCTTTGTCCAGAAGCGCATTGCAGGATGCAAGCAAAACACAAGCCAGAACAAGCACGGCGAGAAGGGTTAGTTTCTTCATATCGCGCACGATCCTTTCTATACTGTGCGATTATACCACCCTGAGGGTGATTTGTCAATTTGTATCGGGCAAAATCAGACATTTTTATTGACTTTACGGGCGAAAAAGGTTAGAATAAGTGCAACGAAACCATCAAAAGGAAGGTATTCACAAATGGACAAGGCAACTATCGCTTCTTACCGCAGGTTTTACCGCGATCAGCTTTTGAACGATGTCATCCCCTTCTGGATGAACAGCGATCTTATCGACCGCGAAAACGGCGGATATATCACCAGTGTAGACCGCGAGGGCAGATCCTACAACGACGATAAATCCGGCTGGTTCCAGGGCAGATGTCTCTGGACGTTTTCCAGGCTCTGCAATGTTTACGGCAAGCGCGACGAATGGGTCGAAGCCGCCGAGATCGGCAAGAAATTCATGGACAAATACATCGCCGACACCGACGGAAGAATGTATTTCACACTCACAAAGGAAGGCAAGCCGCTCCGCAAGCGCAGATACACCTTCACGGAAAGCTTTTATGTGCTTTCCATGGCGGAATATGCCGTTATGACGGGCGACAAGGAAGCGCTCCGCAAGGCGGAGGAATGCTTCGAAATGATGCTTTCCATATACCGCGACCCCGCGACCGATCCTTACAAGATCACTCCCAAGAGCTATGCCTCCACCCGCGCGGAACGCGCCGCCGCAAGCCCGATGGTGCTTGTTTCCGGTGCCCAGGCTCTGCGCAGGTGCGACCCAGAAAAAGCGGAATATTACACCCGTGTCGCGGATGAAATGGCAAACGATATCATCAAATACCACTATAAGCCGGAACTCGGCTGCGTGCTGGAAACCGTCGGCCCGAACGGCGAATATATCGATAACCCCGCCGGCAGAACGATCAACCCCGGTCATTCAATGGAAAACAGCTGGTTCCTTATGAACCAGGCGCTTCACACCGGCGATGAAAAGCTGCTCAAAGCCGCGCTCACCATTCTCGACCGTTCGCTCGAATGGGGTTGGGATAAAGAAAACGGCGGCTTCATATACTTCACCGACGTAAAGGGTCGCCCCTGCGAACAGCTCGAACACGACATGAAGCTCTGGTGGGTCCACAACGAAGCGCTTATCGCCACTCTGCTTGCTTACTCCATAACCGGCGACGAAAAATACGCCGAATGGTTCGAAAAGGCTCACTTCTATGCCTTCGGCCATTTTGCGGACAAGGAATGCGGCGAATGGTACGGCTACCTTCACAAGGACGGTACCGTTTCCCACACCCAGAAGGGTTCCATGTGGAAGGGTCCTTTCCATCTTCCCCGCTGCCTGATGAACTGCGAATACATTCTCGGCTGCCTCGAAGAGGGCAAAAAAGTCGGTCCGCTGCTCTGATGAAGCATATCGGAATATCTCTTTCCGCTCTTGCACAGACGGGCACATTATCCGACACCGGCGTTATGATCGCCTGTATCGTGATGTTTATCGGCATATCCTTTTTCGGCGTGCTTTTTATCAAAGCCGTGCAAAAGGATAAAAAAAACAGGCACAAATAGCCAAAAGCGCTTGCAGCGCAAGGCATTTTCCACAAGCCCCGGTTCCGCACCGGGGCTTTTTTCAAAAAAATCCTCCTTTGATGTAACCGAAACGGCTCCCGAAAGGTATTATTCAATGAAAGGCGGTGAACCCGTTGGCAAGTGAAACGCTGCGCAGCGCCGACCGTGATTCGGTCCTTGCAAGAAACGCCGGTACGGTTTATCGGCTCGCTTACCTACGCACCGGCAACGTTCACGATGCGGAGGATATCATGCAGGATGTGTTCCTGCGCTATATCAGAAGATCGCCCGAGTTTGAAAGCACGGAGCACGAAAAGGCATGGTTTATCCGTGTCACGGTGAACCGTACAAGGAGCTTTTTTGCCTCGCCCTGGAAGCAGCGCGTGGTTTTTTCGGAGGAAAAGGATTTCACCTCCGAGCCTGTTGCCGCCACGGGAATTACCGAAGCCGTCGCCGCGCTGCCGAAGGATATATCCACGGCAATACATCTTTACTATTATGAAAACCTGCCGGTAAAGGATATTTCGGAAGCCACGGGAAAGAGCGAATCGGCGGTGAAAGCCCTGCTGTTCCGCGGCAGAAAGCTGCTGAAGCTCGAACTCGAAAGCGAAACAGAGAAAGGATGATTTGTGTGTTTGAAGAAGAATACAAAAAAGCAATGGATGCGGTAAAGCCGTCCGAAAAGGCGCTTGCCGAAACATCCGAAGCAATGGAGGAGCTCGAAAAAAGCAGGCGCAGGGGCGCGTTCCGCGGAAGAAAGAGGTTTATTCGCGCGGCGGTCGCCGCGTGTGTTTCCGCCGTACTGATCTGCGGGGCGATTTTCACGCCGGCATTTCTGCCGGATAACGCGGCAAATGACGGGATACCGCACACAGCCTCGCTGCGGCCGGCGAAAAGCGCGGAGGATATAAAACAGCTTTTCGAATCTGCGTTCGGCGCGGACGGTGATATCCGGCACGACGGTTTTTTCGTGCCGACGGACGGTATGGGGAAAAACTTCAAGCTGACACAAGAGACACAGCACACCCCGGAAGACAAGCCGGACAAAGCGCCCGACCATTCCGAAACCAATTCGCAATATGCCGCGGTACGCGAAGCGGATACAGTAAAAACCGACGGGAAATATATATACTCCCTGAACAGAAGCGCAAGCAGGATACACATCACCGCCGTGGACGGCGATAAACTGCAATCGGCTTCCGCCATAAACGCCGGCGAAGGAGTGCCGACGGAAATACTTGTACGCGGAGACAGACTTGCGGTAATATCCGTTGCGGATGCGAGTAAAACGATAATACGTATTTACGACATTTCCGACCGCACATCCCCCCAATTCCTTGCAGAAAGAACGCAAAGCGGCGTATATATCACCGTGCGCGAGATCGGCGGGACAATATACTGCGCAACCATATACGGCATCCCGCTTTACGGGCAGATCGAGGACACTGATATCGACCTCCCGCAGATAAACGGCTCCGATATCGGTTGCAGAAACATTCTTATACCGGATGAAGCGCAGTGCGCAAGCTTTTCGATAATCACCGCCCTTGATTTTGAGACCGGCAGCGAGAGCGACCGGCTCGCCTTTGCGGGGGTTGCGGCAAATATCTTCGCCGCGGAAGGCAATATTTACCTCTACGACCGCAATGAAACACATACCGCCATATACCGAATAGCGCTCGAAAACGGCAAAATAGAACAAAACGGCGAGGCGGAGATCCCCGGAGTGGTAAAGGATCAGTTCTCGTTCGATGAATCCGAAGGCAGGCTGCGTATCGCGACAACGCGCAGAGCCGTCGGGACGGCAGCAAAGCACAGCAACGTTTATGTTCTTGATGAGAATATGGAAACGATCGGCACAAGCGGCGATCTCGGCATAGACGAGGATATTCAATCGGTGAGATACATCGGCGATATCGCATATGTCGTCACCTTCCGCCGGACCGACCCGCTTTATGCAGTGGATCTTTCCGACCCGACATCCCCCAAAACCCTCTCCGAACTGAAAATAACCGGATATTCAAGCTTCATGCAATCCTACGGCGAAGGGCTGCTGCTGGGGATCGGCTACGAGGCGACGGATTCCGGCAAAGTTTACGGGGTAAAGCTGACGATGTTTGACGTTTCCGATCCGGAAAGCGTTTCCGCCGTTGACAGCATCGTCTATTCCTGGCTGGATGAATACGTTGCAACCGATGCGGCGCTCAACCACAAAGCGCTTCTGTGCAATGCCGGAAAAGGATTGATCGCAATGCCGTTCGAACATAAAACCGGAGAATCCTTTGCGACGTTCTTCTCCTTCGACGGAAGCACGCTTTCCGAAAAGGGCAGAGTCGCGCTTCCGGATGGTCTCAGCGGCAAAAGCTCTTATATGCGCGTGCTTTATATCGGCGATCACGGGTTTTTGTGCACGGACAGCGTGATCCTTTCCTTCGGGCTCGAAACACTCGAAATTTCCGGAAATATATATCTTAACTGACCGTGCCGGAGCAGCGGCTCGCGGCAGCGATCGAAAAAAGGGGCGACTGCTTTCATGCGCGCCCTTTTTTGCGCCCGAACGGATGAAATTCGCGCAAAAAAGACTTGCATTTATCCCGTAAACGTGATATAATACGAAGGCTTTTGTGAAAAAGCGCAAATTCACACACCGTGTATGCCCTTCCCCGGGTGCGCAGAGAGCGTTTTTGGGCGGGTAAATTCACAAACACGGTGGCGGGTTATAACCCGAAGGAGTTTATCATGTCCGTAGTTTCCATGAAGCAGCTTCTTGAAGCCGGTGTGCATTTCGGCCACCAGACAAGAAGATGGAACCCGAAGATGGCAGAGTACATCTTCACCGAAAGAAACGGTATCTACATTATCGACCTGCAGAAGACCGTTAAAAAGATCGAAGAAGCCTATATGTTCGTACGCGATGTAGCTGCCGAAGGCGGCAACATCCTCTTTGTCGGCACAAAGAAGCAGGCTCAGGATGCGATCAAGGAAGAAGCACTCCGCGCAGAAATGTACTATGTCAACGTTCGTTGGCTCGGCGGTATGCTCACCAACTTCAAGACCATTAAGAAATCTATCCAGAAGCTGAACAACCTCAACAAAATGGCAGAGGATGGCACCTTTGACCTTCTTCCCAAAAAGGAAGTCGCCGCAATGCAGAAGGAAATGGCAGACCTCGAAAAGAACCTCGGCGGTATCAAGAACATGAAGGGGCTTCCCTCCTGCATTTTCATTGTCGACCCGAAGAAGGAAAAGAACGCCGTTGACGAAGCGCGCAAGCTCGGCATTCCGATAGTTGCTATCGTCGATACCAACTGCGATCCCGATGAAGTCGATTATGTTATCCCCGGCAACGACGACGCTATCCGCGCCATCAAGCTTATCGCAAGCACTCTCGCCGACGCAGTCATCGAAGGCAAACAGGGCGAACAGCTCACCGATTCCTCCGAAGAGACCGCTAACGCCGAAAGCACCGAAGCAGCCGAATAATCACTTATCAACAATAAATATCAGGAGGATTCAAAATGGCTAATATTTCCGCAAAAGACGTAATGGAGCTCCGCAAGAAGACAGGCTGCGGCATGATGGAATGCAAAAAAGCGCTTGTCGAAACCGAAGGCAACTTCGATGAAGCTATCAAATATCTCCGCGAAAAGGGTCTTTCCGTTGCAGCAAAAAAGGCAGACAGGATCGCCGCAGAGGGCATTGTCGATATCCTTACCGACGGCAGCCATGCAGCTATAATCGAAGTAAACGCCGAAACCGACTTTGTTGCCAAGAACGCTTCCTTCAAGGAATTCGTAAAAGGCATTCTCCGCACCGTTCTCGCCGGCAACCCCGCCGATATCGATGCACTTAAAGCGCTCAAATTCGACGGCACCGACGTCACTGTCGAATCCGAGCTCAAAAATATGATCTTCACCATCGGCGAAAACATGAGCATCCGCCGTTTCGAGATCGTCGACGGCACCGTCGGCACCTATATCCACGGCGGCGGCAGCGCCGGCGTTATTACGAAGTTCGACACCGATGTCGATACTTCCTCCGAAGCATTCAAGGAATATGCAAAGAATGTCTGCATGCAGATCGCCGCTATGGGTCCCTCTTATGTAGACAGGACTGCGGTTCCCGCTTCCGTTATCGAAAACGAAAAGGAAATACTCCTTACCCAGATCCAGAACGACGAAAACCTCGCCAAAAAGCCCGATGCCGTCAAGGAAAAGATGGTCACCGGCAGGATCGAAAAGTTTTACGACAACAACTGCCTTGTCGACCAGGCTTATGTCAAGGATGAAGAGCTCACCGTCGGCAAGTATACCGACAAGGTCGCAAAAGAGCTTGGCGGCAGCATCAAGATCGTTTCCTTTGTCAAATACGAAAGAGGCGAAGGTATCGAAAAGCGCGAAGACGATTTCGCGGGCGAAATCGAAAAGCTCGTCAAGGGCAAATAAGCACTGCTTCACCAAAGCGGAGCCGCAAAAAGCGGTTCCGCTTTTTCTTAACCTTGAATTAACCTTCACATGAAAAAATATGACACAATGCGACAAGGCAAGAGGAAGTAAAAGATGGAAGCATACAGAATACTTTTCAATCCGCTTTCCGGAAGCGGCAAGGGCAAGGAAAACGCGGAAAAGCTGAACGGAATACTTTCCGGCGCAAAGCTTACATATGTCGATATGACAAAAATAAGCGATTACGAGGCACTCTTCGATTCGCTCGAACCGGGCGAAAAGCTGGTTGTCTGCGGCGGCGACGGAACACTTAACCGCTTTGTCAACGAAACCTATTATTCCGACAACCGCCCCTCGGTCTATTATTACGCAACCGGAAGCGGAAATGATTTCCTGCACGATATCGGCAACGGTGCAACAGTGCCGATATGTATCGACGAATACATAAAAGACCTCCCCACGGTGACGGTAAACGGCAAAACGAGCCGATTTATAAACGGTATCGGTTACGGTATCGACGGTTATTGCTGCGAGGTAGGCGATGCCCTGCGCGAAAAGAGCGACAAGCCCGTAAACTACACCGCCATTGCGATAAAGGGTCTGTTGTTCCATTACCACCCCACAAACGCCATTATAACGGTGGACGGGGTAGCTCACCGCTACAACAAGGTTTGGCTTGCCCCCACGATGAACGGCAGGTTTTACGGCGGCGGTATGATGCCCACGCCGGATCAGAAGCGCTTTTCGGAGGACAAAAAGGTTTCCACCATGCTGTTCTTCGGCTCCGGCAAGCTGAAAACGCTTTGCGTCTTCCCTTCCATTTTCAAGGGCGAGCATATAAAGCACCCCGAAATGTGCACGGTGCTCACCGGCAAGGAAATACAGGTCGAATTTGATCGCCCGACAGCCTTGCAGATCGACGGCGAGACCGTTCTCGGCGTGACCGGCTACACGGTAAACGCCTGTGGCACCCCCGCGGCGGCATCCGCAGCAGAGGAAAGCTCCGAAGCGGTATAAGCAAAAAAAAGGAGCAGGCTGCGATCGGCAGAAAGCCGGTCGCAGCCTGTATTTTTTGTTGTTATTCGGTCTTATCGGTGCCGGAGCCGGGGGCATTCTCCTCCGGAGCTTTTTCCGCAGGGATCTGTTCCGAATCCGGGTGGAGAACAAAGCTTTCGGTTTCGGTATCGTAGGCATCGACATTCAGATATTCCGCGCTGGGAATCGGCAAGCCCTTTTCGCGCAGCCTGCGCTCCACGGCAATGCGGATGCAATAGAAGAGCACCGCAAGGGCGGGAACCGAAAACAGCATTCCCATCAGCCCGAAGATACCGCCGCAGGATATGAGCGCGAAAGTGACCCAGAACTGCGAAACGCCGGTTTTTTCCTCGGCTATCTTCGGGGATATGACGTTACCCTCGATCTGCTGGATCACAATGCAGAATACGCCGTATATTATACCCTGGCGAACATCATTAAGCATGATTATAAAGCAGGTGGGTATACCGCCGATAAACGGGCCGAAAAACGGGATAACGTTCGTAACGGCGACAACAGCGCTCGAAAGCAGAGCATACGGCATTTTCATGATAAGCATGAAAATATAGGTTGCGACACCGATCATTGCCGATGTGAGTATCTTGCCGGAGACGATCCGCCCGAAGATATGGTTGCCGTAACGGGCGGCGCTGAGTATGTAATTGGCTTTTTCCGGGTTGTAAAGCGCAAAAAGCATTTTTTTGCTCTGTGCGATAAACTGCTTCTTTTCGAGCAGTGCGTATATGCACACGAGTATGGCAATAAGAAAATCGAAGATAAACATTACAACCGAATAAACGCTGCTTATCACGCTGCCCAAAGCATCCGCCGCCTTGTTTTTGAGCCAATCGGATATACTGGCAAGCGCCTGTGCGACGATATCCGAAAGGTTCCGCATGAATATATTATCCGAATCCTTTTGTGCATTGAGCCATTCGGAAGCGTTGTCTATTATCGAAGGGGTGAGCTTTATGAGCTTTTCGAGGCTTTCGAGCAGCTCGGGGATTATCAGAAACAGCAGCAGAGCGATAACCGCAAGCATAAACGATACCGAAAGCGCAACGCCGAGCCCGTGGGAAAGGCGAAGCCTCCACTTATTGCTCATCCTTTTGCATTTCGCAAAGGCTTTGAGCAAAAGCTTTTCTACCCATACGTACACCGGGTTGATGATATATGCAAGCACAACGCCGATAAGGATGGGGGAAAGTATCCCGAAAAGCCACCCGACGGCGGATTTTATCGCATCTATGCGCGAAAGCAGGATTATCGCGGTTATACACAGAGCAAAGATAAAGACTGTCCTGCGCATTGCCGCGCCGGATGTATTTTCCTCGGAAAACCGATTTTCTTCATCGCGGTTTTTCATTTTCTTACCTCCTTCGCCTGGTCACGACGCTATTTTACCACACCGCACGGGCTTTGTAAATAGCAAAAAAGCCGCGGGCTGCAAACATAAAGTTACAGCCCGCGCAAATCTCAGCATTTATTAAGCTGACGGCGTATGCGCTCGACTATCATTTCCGTCGCAACGCGGTTATGACCGCCTTCCGGAACAATAATATCGGCGCGCTTCTTGGAAGGTTCGACATAGCGTTCATGCATCGGCTTGACTGTCGCGAGATACTGTGTCACGACCGAATCAAGGCTCCTTCCGCGTTCCTTCACATCGCGCAGGGCGCGGCGAAGAATGCGGACATCCGGATCGGTATCCACAAATATGCGGATATCGAAAAGCTCCGAAAGACGTTCGTCGGCAAAGATAAGTATTCCTTCGACGATTATAACGCGCTTCGGTTCGATATGAAGTGTTTTATCCGACCGGTTATGATCGGCAAAATCATATACCGGGCATTCCACCGCGGCACCGGACCGGAGCGCTTTCAGATCGCCGATAAGCAATTCGGTGTCGAACGCGCCGGGTTCGTCATAATTAAGGCAGCAGCGCTTTTCGAACGGGAGTTCATCGTGACGTTTGTAATAATTATCATGACGTATCACGGTGACATCGTCGCCGAAATTTTCCACAATTCGGCGCGCGAGTGTCGTTTTCCCGCTGCCGCTGCCGCCGGCGATCCCGATAAGCAGGACATTTTCCATCGCTTTGCCGCCCTTTCAGCGCATACTCTTATCGTACGGAATGCCTTCCGACTTCGGCGCGCGGGAGCGTTTTGACGTAAACGCGAGAACGACAATGGAAATGATATAGGGAAGCATATTATACACGCCGCCGGGAAGGTGGAGCGATTCGAGCAGACTGAAGCCAGAATACACGTTCGAAAGCGCGCGAAGCATACCGTACAGCAATGTTGCGGCGCCGATATAAAGCGGCTTCCACTGACCGAATATCATAACGGCAAGCGCAAGGAATCCGAACCCGGCAACACCGTTTTCGAACTTCCAGCGGCTTACGCTGCAGGTGATATAGGCGATACCACCCAAGCCGCCCAGCGCGCCGGAGATCAGCACGCCTGCCCAGCGCATTTTATAAACACTGATACCCACGGATGCCGCAGCCTGCGGATATTCGCCGCAAGCCATGAGCCGAAGCCCGAAGCGCGTTTTATAAAGCACGAGCCACGCGCCCGCAAGCACGACGACCGAAAGCACCACAAACCAGTTGAATTCGAATCCGCCGATAGTGATGAGCATCTTGCTCCTTGCGGGGCCGTAGAATATTTCGGAGGAGACATCGCCGGAATTCGCGGCGGTGTTTATCGCCTTTACAAGCACGGTCGCAAAGGCGGTGGCAAGCATATTCATCGCGGTGCCGATAATCGTCTGGTCGGCACGCAGGTGTATCGCCGGGACAGCAAGCAGCACCGAAAAGAGCATACCGGCAAGCAGGCTGGCGCCGGCAACGGCAACAAAGGTGACAAAGGAGGATGTATCCTCCGGGAGATAGCGCATCGTGAGTGCGCCGCCCAGTGCGCCGATAACCATTATGCCCTCCAGGCCGAGGTTGATGACCCCGGAATGCTCGGAAAAGCAGCCGCCGAGCGCAACAAGCAAAAGTACCGAGGAGAAGAGCAGAGTATACTGTATGAGCAGGGACATTATTCATCCCCTCCTTTCTTTTTTCTGCCGAAGCGTTCGCCGATACGGAGCGTGCCTTTATCCATGAGGTATTTCATGAACATGACAAACCCGCAAAGATAAATGATTATCGCCGAGATAAGCTCGGATATCTGCGAGCAATACACATTGAGATCGACATGAGAACCGCCGATGGTTATATGCTGAATGAAGAAGGAGGAGAATATCGCTCCGATCGGGTTGAGACCGCCGAGGAATGCGGCGGATATACCGTTGAAGCCCATTGCCGGAACGGTACCGACAGTGCATTCCCATTGCTCGTAGCCTGTCTGATAAAAGAGCGAAGCGCCCAGGCCCGCAAGCGCGCCGCCGATGGCAAGTGTCAGCACGATATTGCGCTTTTCCGCCATACCGCAATACTTTGCGGCGTTTTTGTTGAAGCCGGTGGCTTTCAGCTCGTACCCGAATTTGGTTTTCGTGAGCACGACCCAAACGGCAACGGCAACAACGATGGCAAGCGGTATCGCTATGGTGACATACTTATTGTTGTTGAAGTATTTTCCAAGCCCGAGAGAGGGCAGCATCGCGCCGGAGTTCCTGGCTTTGAGCGCCACGGTGTATGGGCTTCCGACTTCCTTGACGTTTTCGAGTATCATATTAGCGGAATAAAGCAATATCCAGTTGAGCATTATGCCCGAAATGACCTCGTTCACGTTGCAGTAGGCTTTGAGCGCGCCGGACAACGCACCGACAAGCGCGCCGCACAAAATCGCAAAAAGCATACACGGCAGCCAGCCCCAGCCCCATTTAAGCGCGGAATACAGGCAGGCGACCGTCCCCGCGACATATTGCCCCGCGGCACCGATATTGAAAAGCCCGGCTTTGTAGGAAAACAGTATGGAAAGCGAGCAAAGCAGAAGCGGAGCGGTTTTGACAAGCGTATCGCCGAAGTACCTCAGCCGTGTTGCTTCCCTGGAATAGTTCATGAAGTTCTTTACAACGGCGACTATCGCATCCTTTGCGCCCGAAGGCTCTATGATAAGAAGCGCGACATAGCCGATCAGAAGCCCGAGAAGAATGCATACGATCGAAGCGATAAAGGATTTCAGCGCTTCTTTAATACTGTTTTTGAAGCTCATTCGTGTGCCTCCCTTCTCTTCGCGCCGGACATATAAAGCCCGAGTTCATTTTCCGTGACTTCGCCCGCGCCGAATTCGCCGACAATTTTGCCCTCGTACATGACAAGGATCCTGTCGGCGACATCCATTACTTCATCCAGCTCCAGGCTCACAAGCAGCACGGCGCTCCCGGAATCACGGCACTGCACGATATGCCTGTGAACGTGCTCTATCGCACCGACATCCAGCCCGCGCGTAGGCTGCACGGCGATAAGAAGCTTCGGATCGCGGTCGATCTCCCGCGCGACTATCGCCTTCTGCTGGTTGCCGCCGGACATACTGCGCATGGAGGTTATCGCGCCCTGACCGGAACGTATATCATATTCGCCGATAAGGCGTTCGGTATATTTCCTGATGTTTCTCTTTTTTATAAATCCCAACGGGTTGCAGAATTCCGGTTCGTAATACCGCTGCAACACCATATTGTTTTCAAGCGAATAATCCAGCACGAGCCCATGCTTGTGCCTGTCCTCCGGGATATGCCCCACGCCGTTCTTCACGCGGCGGCGTATGGAGGAATGCGTGATATCCTTCCCGCAGATGCTCACCTGCCCGCCGGACACCGGTTCAAGCCCGGTTATGCCGTAAACAAGCTCGGTCTGACCGTTGCCGTCGATCCCTGCGATACAGACGATTTCGCCCGCGTGCACATCGAACGAAACACCGTTTACGGCGTTTTTCTTATGCCGCTTGGAGGCGACGGTAAGATCGCGCACCGAAAGCACCGTATCGCCCGGCACGGCAGGTGATTTGTCGACCGAAAAGTTCACGTTTCTGCCGACCATCATCTCGGAAAGCTCGGATATGTTTGTTTCGGATGTATTTACCGTGCCTATGTATTTCCCTTTGCGCAGCACCGAGCAACGGTCGGAGACCGCCATGATCTCGTTGAGCTTGTGCGTAATGAAAAGTATCGACTTCCCTTCCGCGGCAAGATTGCGCATGATCTGCATAAGTTCGGAGGTTTCCTGCGGGGTAAGTACCGCCGTAGGCTCGTCGAATATAAGTATTTCGTTATCACGGTAAAGCATTTTGAGTATCTCGGTACGCTGCTGCATACCGACGGTAATATCCTCGATACGCGCATCCGGATCGATACTAAGCCCGTATTTATCCGAAAGAGCGATAACGCGTTCGCGCGATTGCTTTTTTTCGATAAATCCGAATTTGCAGGTTTCGTCGCCCAGAATGATATTTTCCAGAACCGTAAAGCATTCCACAAGCTTGAAGTGCTGGTGCACCATGCCGATCCCCAATGCGTTCGCATCGTTCGGGCTGGTTATCTTTACCTCCCTGCCGTCCTTTTTAATAATCCCCTCCTCGGGCTGATAAAGCCCGAAAAGAACGCTCATCAGCGTGGATTTTCCCGCGCCGTTTTCCCCCAGCAGAGCGTGGATCTCGCCCTTTTTGAGGCGCAGGGTTATATTGTCGTTGGCGATGATCCCCGGAAACCGTTTTGTTATCCCGATCATCTCTATTGCATACTGTTCCAAATAAGGTGCACGCTCCTTGCCTGATATTTCCGAAAAAGGGGCAGGAGAACCTCCTGCCCCCATACGGACAATCCGATTATCGATTATTTGATGCTATCGAAGTATTTGACTTCAACTTCGGTAACGGCGGGATGCTTCGTGGTATCGTTGGAAACCTTGATATCGCCGGTAAGCATCTTCTTTACAAGCGCTTTGTAATCATCCATGGTGAACTTGCCGTCTTTGAACTGTGTGGTCGAAGGAATCTGGACATAGTTCTTGCTGACATCCTCGCTCACAAGGCCGAGCGTTTCGATCTTGCCGGAGTAGTCCTTCCAGTTATTGTTGAGTATGACATCCTTGAGGGTATCATAGGTTGCGGGGTAAAGACCCTTCATTGCGGAGGTAACGGTCATACCGGCACCGTAAGCAGTGTCGATGATGTCCTTCTGGTCAACGTCAACGCCGATAACCTTGCCGTTGACCTTCTTCGCAGCTTCGCAGGCAGAGGTGTAAATGCCGCCGCCGCAGGCGAATACTATTTCGGTGCCGCCGTTATACCATGTATCCATGGCAGCGGTGATATCGGGGTCGCCTTCGAACTTGCCGCCGTAAGCGTAGTTCATGGTGGTCTTTACTTTGAGTTCCTTGGAAGCGGCGTCAACGCCCTGAACAAAGCCGTAGCCGTAGCGGACAACGGCGGGAACTTCCATACCGCCGAGGAAGCCGAGCTTGGTGTAGCCGAGCTTGACGGCAGCATAGCCTGCCATGTAGCCGCAGAGCTCTTCCTGGTAGATGGCGCAGTAAACGTTTTCGGAATGATAGTATTCCTTGACATTCCAGTTTTCGGGGGTCCAGTCATACTCATCGCCGAGAGCAGCGGAAAGGATATCGCCGACGGCAACGTCAAGCGCGATAAACTTCACATCGGGGTAATCCTTAGCGGTTTCGACGATGGTGCCGGCAAAAGCATAGCCCGGCATAACGAGGACATTGAAGCCGTCATCAACAGCCTTTTCAACGCTGGCAACACGGTCATTCGTGTTATTTCCGGCGGGCTTGTAGTAGCTGAACGGAATGTTGTTTTCTTCGCAGAAAGCCTTGCAGGCTTCATAGGTGGTCTGGTTGAAGGATTTGTCGGTTATGTCGCCGTAATCGGTGATCATCGCGACCTTGTAGCCTTCGGTATCGCCACCGGTTTTCCGGGATTCTTCCACGGATGCCGTTCCGCTCGCGGGTGCAGAGCTCTCGTCGCCGCCGTTGCACGCAACAAGGAAAAGCGTGGTGAGGGAGAGGAGCATTGTAAGAGCAAGTGCCAAAAATCTTTTCATGGGTTTCCTCCAAAAAAATTAAATTAGGTTTGCCGTAGGCATTTTAGCATATCGCAGCACGGAAATCAAGTGCATTTGCGTTTTTTGTGCAATATTACCACAATTTGTCGCTAACGGACATATCTGCCCGAAAAACCGTCGGGCAGCAGCATATCCAGCGTACGCTCCTCATACCCTTCGGAATGAACGAGCAGGACCCTGAATTCCTTCGGATCGCAGAATTCCGCCATCACCTGCCGGCAAACTCCGCAGGGCGGGAACACCCCGGAAATACTGCCGCCCTCTCCGCCCGCGACGGCGATAGCGGAAAAGGATGTCCTGCCGTCGCTCACCGCCTTGAAAAACGCGACCCGTTCGGCACATACGGTTGGAGAGTAGGAGGCATTTTCGATATTGCAGCCGGTATAAACGCTCCCATCCGAGCAAAGCAGCGCCGCGCCGACCTTATATCCGGAATACGGCGCATAAGCCGCAGCGGCAGCGCGGACGGCTTCTTCGCAAAGGAATTTATCGTCGATCATATATTCCCTCTCCGCTCCTTTGCAAGCTTTACTATACGGCTTGTTCCCAGCCGCGAAGCGCCGAGCTTTATAAACTCTTCGGCATCCGCAAGTGTGGATATCCCGCCCGCCGCCTTGATTTTAAGCCCTGCCGGAACGTTTTCGGCAAAAAGCCGGATATCCTCCTTTGTCGCCCCGCCTTTCGAAAACCCGGTGGAGGTCTTGATATAATCGGCGCCGCCCTGGGCTACGACGGAGCACATGAGCTTCTTTTCTTCATCGGTGAGCAGGCAGGTCTCGATTATAACCTTCAATACCCTGCCGCGGCATTCGGCACGCACCGCGGCGATTTCATCGCGCACATAATCGACTCTTCCGGCGCGCAGCATACCTATATTTATAACCATGTCTATTTCCGAAGCGCCGTTTGCGACCGCGTCGCGCGTTTCAAAGCATTTCGCCGCGGTTGTCATATTGCCGTTGGGAAACCCGATAACGGTGCATATCGGTATCCTCCCGCCCGAATAACGCGCGGCAAGATCGACATAGCAGGGCGGGATACAGACGGAAGCCGTCCCGAATTCGATACCTTCGTCGCATATACGGCGGATATCGTCGGGGGTAGCCGTTTGTGCAAGAAGGGTGTGATCGCATTTTGCAAGTATTTCCTTAATCTCCATTTCTTTCCTCCTGTTTCCGTATGGCGGCGCGCCAGCATTTATGGCACATTGCAATATAGCTGTCGTTGCCGCCGATAAGTACCTGCGCGCCCTTCGTGACGACCTCCCCGCGTGAATTCAGACGCGCGTTCACCGTCGCTTTTGCGCCGCAGGCGCATATGGTTTTGATCTCCGTAATGGAATCGGCAAGCTCGAAAAGCCGCTTGCTCCCCGGGAAGGTCATCGTCCGGAAATCGGCACGAAGCCCGAAGCAAAGCACGGGGATGCCCTTTTCGTCCACGATCTCGCGCAGCGAATCCACCTGCGCCGGGGTAAGGAACTGGCATTCGTCGCAGATTATCACATCCGTCCTGCCGCGGCGCGCAAGCTCGAATAAAGGGTCGGAATCGGGATATATCACCTGCGCCCGCGCCGAAAGCCCGATGCGTGAAGCTACGATGTCCACGCCGTCGCGGTCGTCCGTTGCGGGCTTGATAAGCCAGACCGCCATTCCGCGTTCCTCATAATTGAATTTTGTTATGAGCGCCTGTGCCGTCTTGGAGCTTCCCATCGTTCCGTATTTGAAATAAAGCTTTGCCAAAAGAATCGCCTCCCGACATTTGTCGCTTTTATTGTAGCACAAATCCCGCCGTGTTTCAAGCAATTTATGCTCCTGCGCACGATAATGCGCCGTGAAAATAATGCTGTATTATTTGATTTTGCTATTGAAATTCAGAAGGATGTGTTTTATAATACAGACATAAATCTTCACGGAGCGGAAATAATTATGAAGCCTTTCAGACCGATCATCGCATTGTTTCTTTCACTCGCGGCACTGCTGGCAGTCGTACTGCCCTCCACAAGGCTTGCCTCTGCCGAAAATGAATCCGGAACGCTTGTTCCGATATACCGCGGCGCCTCATACACCGTCGATCTTTACAACGCGAAATTCATCGGGGGAAACGACGGAAAGCTGCTCACCGATCTCACCTTCCATAAAATGGAAAAGGACAGCTCCAACAGCGAAGGCTGGCTTCGGATAAAAAGTGCAAACGGCGGCAGCTTTGAGGTGACCGTCACCGCCGATCTCGGCGCCGTGCGCGAGGGAATAAGCGTTATTTACGCCCGCACCATGAAGCACCGCGAGGACGGCTGCGACATGGCGAAGTCGGTTTCGTTTTATGTTTCCGAGGACGGAAAGAACTACAAATACATAGGCGACGGCAAAACGCCCTCCGACACCACCGAGGATTACGCCGCCGCGCTTTACAAGGTGAACACCTCGCCCGTGCGGGCAAGATATTACCGCGCGGTATTCCGCTGCGGCGGAAAATCGCTGTTTATAAACGAATTCGGCGCCGCCGCGCGCGGCAGGGTCGCACATTCCACGCAGGGCGGAAGCTTTACGGATGCACAGGGTGTGGAATACCTGCTTTCCGGCAGCGAAGCCACCGTTGTCGCGCTGCATTCCCGCAGCTCGGCGCCCCGCGCGGAGGAAAACGATCTGAACGTGAACGGCGTGCATTATATCGGCAAGGGAACCGAAAACGAAGTAAAGGTAGTCACCGACCTTATCGGCGAAAAACAGATGAATTACGCCGGTGTACCGAACACGGTCCGCAAGATAATGATCCACAACACCGCGACGGTCGAATGGAGCACCGATGCGGAGCTTTACAACGAACGGCTGCACAATATGCAGGAGGAAACAAGCTGGCATTACACCGTCGACAGCGGCGTGATATACCATTCGCTTGCCGACGATATTGTCGGCTGGCACGCCGGCGGGCCGATGAACTACACCACCATCGGCATAGAAATATGCACAAACGGCGCGCCGACATACGTCAACGGGAAAATACTCTTTTCCGGCGCCGCATATGACCGTTGGGTCGAAAACACCTTCCGCCCCGCGTTCAAAAACGCCGCAGTGCTCACGGCGGAGCTGCTGGTGAAATACGGGCTGGGGCTCGACGATGTCGCCCAGCATTACGACAGCTCACGCAAGGAATGCCCGCTCTGGATGCGCCGCAAGGGCAACGGGTTCACCTACAACGGAACGCTTTGGGTCGAATTCATGGAATATGTGAAGGAATACTACAACATACTCTCTTCACAGCCGAAAAGCGCCGGCGTTTACGGCGAAATAATCCTCCCCGATTATATTACCGACCCGGACGGGAACATATACACCCTGACATCCGTGGGCGGTGCCGCATTTTCGCAGGCAGAGGGTATAACCTCCGTAACGCTTTCACGCGGGATAACGCACATTGCGCCCGATGCCTTTGAGGAAAGCGGTATCGAAAGAATAAACACCTCCGAAAACGGCAATTTCACTTTTGAAAACGGAGTTATCCGCAGCGCGGACGGCAGCGAAGTCGCCGCCGTGACGGATACGCTCACCGGGACCCCGCAGCCGAAGGAAGGCTGTGCGCTTGATATCCGCACAAGCGGCGCAAAGCATTTCGCTTATCTTTCCCCGGGGACAACGCTTTCACGGTTCGAAAGCGAATACGGCGCGATATCGCTCAAAGCACGCGCGGCAAACGGTGCCCCGCTCGGTGTGAACGATGAGCTTACCACCGGCGCTTCCGCCGTCTTCGGCGAATGCAGGATATACGCCGTTATCCCGGGCGACGGCACCGGCGACGGAAAAATAGATTCTTCGGATTACCTTTTCGCAAAAAGGCTTTACCTCGGGACGATATACCTTTCGGAAAGCCGCCGGCTCGCGCTCTGTGTCACCGGAGGCAAATGCATAACCGCGCTCGATTACCTGCTGTTGAAGCGGCATGTACTGGGAACATACAATATATACTCGAAATAGAAAAGCAAAAAACAGAAAAGCGTTGCACGGGCAGCCTGACCGCGCAACGCTTTTTCACTTTTTTATTTGCTGTCCTTAAGCGCGACGATACTGTTGAAAACGCTTGTATCAACACTGTCGCGGCAGAAATAGCCCTTGCGCACGAACTGGAACTTTTCGCCCGGCGCGGCATCCAGCAGTGAGCGTTCGATCTTCACGCCGTGAAGTGCGAGCTTGGAATCCGGATCGAGATATTCGCCGTAATGCGCGGGTTCGACGGAGTTCATGTCCGGTTCGGTGAACAGCCTGCCGTACATCATGACATCGGTCTCGGCGCATTCGCTTGCCGAAAGCCAGTGGATCGTACCCTTGACCTTTCTGCCGTCGGCGGGCATACCGTTGCCGGTTTCAAGATCTGCTTTGCAGCGCACCTCGGTTATGTTTCCGTCCGCATCCGTGAGAATCTCGTCCACGCGGACAATGTATGCGCCCATAAGCCGGACTTCCCCGCCCGGCTTCATGCGGAAGAACTTGGGAGGCGGATCGAGCGCGATATCCTCGCGTTCCACGAACAGCTCCCGCGTGAAGGGAAGCTTGCGCCTGCCGGCTTCCTCGCTGCCGGGGTTGTTCGGGAGCTCGAAATACTCGGTTTTCCCCTCCGGATAGTTGGCGACGGTGACCTTTACGGGATCGAATACTGCGACACGGCGCACGGCGCGGCTGTTAAGATCTTCACGCACGCAATGCTCGAGCAGAGAGATATCCACAAGTGAATTGTTCTTTGCCACGCCGACACGCTCGATAAAATCAAGCACGGCGGCAGGGGTATAGCCCCTGCGGCGCATACCGCAAAGCGTGGGCATACGGGGGTCGTTCCAGCCGTCCACCTGACCGGATTCCACAAGCGAGCGCAGGAAACGCTTGCTCATGACGGTATTTGTGATATTCAGGCGTGCAAATTCGATCTGGCGCGGCTTGGAGGGTACATCGACGTGCTCGATGACCCAATTGTAAAGCGGGCGGTGATCCTCATATTCGAGCGAGCAGAGCGAATGCGTGATCCCTTCGAGCGCATCCTGGATCGGATGTGCAAAATCGTACATCGGGAAAATGCACCACTTTTTGCCCTGACGGTGGTGATCGATATATCTGATACGGTAAAGTACAGGATCACGCATATTGAAGTTGCCGGAGGCAAGATCGATCTTCGCGCGGAGCGTGTACTTTCCTTCCGGAAATTCACCCGCACGCATACGGCGGAACAGGTCGAGATTTTCCTCTATCGGACGATCCCTCCACGGCGAAACGGCAGGGTGGGTAAGGTCGCCGCGGTATTCGGAAAACTGCTCGGGCGTGAGCTCGCAGACATAAGCATCGCCGCGCTTTATCAGCCCTTCGGCAAGCTCGTAGGTCTTTCCGAAATAATCCGAGCCGTAAAAGAATCTGTCGCCCCAGTCGAATCCGAGCCAGTGGATATCCTCCTTGATGGCATCCACAAATTCGGTATCCTCCTTTGCGGGGTTCGTATCATCCATGCGCAGGTTGCACAGACCTCCGTAACGGACGGCTGTCGAAAAATCGATAACAAGCGCCTTGCAGTGACCGATATGCAGATATCCGTTAGGTTCCGGCGGGAATCGTGTATGTATCTTCATTCCGGGGTTGGCGGCGATATCCGCATCAATGGCATCGAAAATAAAATTGCCGTTTTCCATTATAGCTTACCTCATCATATCGTTGATTCTGTTTATGACCGTTTCCCTGCCGAGTATGCTCATCACCTCGAAAAGATCCGGAGAATTGAGCCGCCCCGTCACGGCGACGCGAATGAACATACTCACATCCGCGACGCTGCCCTTATATGCGCCGGGGTTGGCTTTGTATTCCTTCATATCCGGGCAGAAGCCGTGGCGCGCCGCGACATCCTTTACCGCCGCGAACCATTCGGAATTATCCGCACATTCGGTATAATGCTTTGCATAATCGGCAAGCACTTCGTTCACCACGTTCCTTTCAAAGCCCTCGGGGATCGCATCCTCGCGGGTGAAAAGTGTATCGTAGAAGAAGGAAACATAGTGCTTCACGCCGCTCCACAGCGTGATATCCTTGCGCGGCTTTTTGCCGCCTCTGCCGACACCGAGTATCCGCACCGCCTTTTCGCGGTTTCCGGAAAGAACGGCGGCAAATTCCGGATCGAATTCCTTTGCCCAGGCAAGAGTGTTTTCGTATACCTCATCCGCCGTCAAGCGCGAGATAACGTTTTTGGAAATATCGTTCAGCTTGTCCAGATCGAAAAGCGAACCGGATATCGGCATTTTTTTGGTGGTGAAGCTGAACTTTTCGATCGGCAGATCGGGGTTGGCGATCCGCCATTCCTCGAAATTGGAATTGAGCAGAGTAAGAAGATATTCTCGCAGGGCGGGTGTCGGATAGCCTTCGGAATAATAAAACGTGAGCGCGGCTTCCGGATCCTTGCGCTTGCTGATCTTGCGCTTGTTGCCGTTATCCAGCTTTAACACCTGCGCGGTGTGGCAATACTTCGGCAGCTTGAAGCCCAGCGCGGCAAAAAGCTGAATATGGAACGGAAGCGTGGAAAGCCAGCTTTCATCCCGAACCACATGGGTGGTGCCCATAAGATGATCGTCCACCGCGTGGGCGAAATGGTAGGTAGGTATGCCGTCGGATTTCAGGATGACATGGTCGATATCGTTTTCGGTGATATCGATCGTGCCCTTGATCATATCGTTGAACTTGAATTTGTGCGAGGAATCGCCCTCCGAACGGTAGCGGAGCACGAATGCCTTGCCGTTGGCAATCTCGGCTTCCACCTTTTCGAGCGGGGCATCGCGCCAGAGTGCAAATTCGCCGTAATAACCGGGTGTGAGCTTTGCTTCCTCCTGCCGTGCGCGGATATCCTCCAGTTCCTGTTCGGAGCAGAAGCAGGGGTATGCCTTGCCCTCCCGCACGAGCTGCTTGGCATAGGTGCCGTATATTTCGGCGCGTTCGCTCTGACGGTAGGGGCCGTAATCGCCTTTATCGCCGCCGCTGACGGCGCCCTCGTCAAACTGCATACCGAGCTTGGAAAGTGTGTCGATTATAAGCTCCACACCGTTTTCAACGGTGCGTTTGGCATCCGTATCCTCGATACGCAGAAAGAACACGCCGCCGGATGTATGCGCAAGCCTTTCATCGGCAAAAGCGCCGTAAAGGTTGCCGATATGCATAAATCCCGTGGGGCTGGGTGCGAACCGGGTGACCTTTGCCCCTTCGGGAAGCACGCGTGCGGGGTAGCGCGCCTCGATATCGGCGGGCAGTGTTTTTATATGCGGAAACAGAAGCTCTGCAAGACGGTTGTTGTCCATAACTCCTCCGTAAAGGTTTCAAATAATATAATATTATATCCGCGTGCGGCGGATTTGTCAATAGCGATGCCGCTCTGTTTTTGTTGACACGGACACCCTCGGTATGATATAATACAAAAATGGATATAAGGCATAGCAATGTGAGGTGTTACAATGAAATACTATCTTATGCCGGATAATGAAGTCTGCCGTGAGGTCGGCTCGCAAAGAGAAGGGCTTTCCTCTGCGGAGGCGGAATCAAGGCTCGCAAAGAACGGTCCAAACCGCCTTGCCGAAGCCGAAAAGACCCCGCTTTGGAAGCGGTTTTTGATGCAGTTTACCGACCCGATGATAATCGTCCTGCTTGCCGCGGCGCTTATCAGCCTTGTCACCTCCGCGGTCGCGGGGGAATCCATCGCCGATGTTTTCATTATACTTTTTGTCGTTCTGCTCAACGCCTTTCTCGGCGTGATGCAGGAAAGCAAGGCGGAAAAGGCGATCGACGCTCTTAAAGAAATGACAAAATCGAAATGCAAAGTCCTGCGCGACGGCGCGGTATGCATTATCGAAAGCGACGGGCTCGTCATCGGCGATATCATAATGCTTGAAGCGGGCGACTCCGTCCCGGCGGATGCCCGTCTGCTTGAAGCGGCTTCGCTCAAATGCGAGGAATCGGCGCTCACGGGTGAATCCGTTCCGGCGGAAAAGCACGCGCGCGTTATCGAAAGCGAAACCGGCGAGATCCCGCTGGGAGATCGGTACAACATGGTCTATACCGGTACGAACGTGGTTTACGGACGCGGCGTGGCCGTTGTCACCGCAACGGGAATGAACACCGAAATGGGCCGTATCGCCAAAGCGATAACCGATGCCGCCGACGAAAAAACTCCGCTGCAGCGCAAGCTTTCACAGCTCAGCAAGGTGCTCACGTTTGCGGTTTTGGCAATATGCGTTATCGTATTCGCCGTCGACCTGATCACGGCACCGGAGATAAACGGAAGAACGCTTATAGATACCTTCATGGTCGCAGTGTCGCTTGCCGTCGCCGCGATCCCGGAAGGGCTTGCCGCCGTTGTAACGATCGTGCTTTCCATCGGCGTTTCCCGCATGGCGGCGCAGAACGCCATCGTGCGGAAGCTGACTGCCGTTGAAACGCTCGGCTGCACACAGGTGATATGCACCGATAAGACCGGCACTCTGACACAGAACAAAATGACGGTGACCGAAACCTTCACCGGAAATACCGAGCTGCTTTCAGTCTGCGCCGCGCTTTGCAGCGATGCCACAGTCAACCCAGACGGCAGTATAACCGGCGAACCGACGGAAGCCGCGCTTGCCGCCTTTGCGCACGGGAACGGGTGTGACCGCACCGAGCTCGAAAAGGAAAGCCCGCGTATCGGCGAAGCGCCCTTCGACAGCGGGAGAAAAATGATGTCCACCCTGCACCCGGCAAGCAGCGGAGTCATCCAGTATACAAAGGGCGCTCCCGACGTAGTCATCGCACGCTGCACGAAATACATCTCCCCGATCGACGGAAAGATCCATGATATGGACGATGCCATGCGCGGGGTGATGCTCGAAGCCAACCGCAAAATGGCGGACAAGGCGCTGCGCGTGATAGCCGCCGCACTCAGGATACACAAGAGCCTGCCCGAATTTGCCGACCCGGCACAAATAGAATGCGAAATGACGTTCATCGGGCTTTACGGCATGATAGACCCGGTACGCCCGGAGGTCAAAGCCGCGGTGGAGCGCTGCCGCAAGGCGGGCATTCGCCCGGTAATGATAACCGGCGATCATATCGATACCGCCGTCGCCATCGGCAGGGAGCTCGGTATAATTTCCGACCGTTCACAGGCGCTCACCGGCGCTCAGCTCGACAAAATTTCGGATGATGAGCTCACGCGCGACATTGCCGAATATTCGATTTACGCCCGCGTTCAGCCCGAGCACAAGGTGCGTATCGTAAACGCATGGCGCGCGGCGGGCTTTGTGACCGCCATGACGGGCGACGGAGTGAATGACGCTCCCTCCATAAAAAGCGCGGATATCGGAATCGGCATGGGCATAACCGGCACCGATGTCACAAAGGGAGTCGCCGACATGATACTCAGCGACGACAACTTCGCCACGATAGTAAACGCCGCCGAAGAAGGACGCAGGATATACGATAATCTCCGCAAGACGATACAGTTCCTGCTTTCCTCCAACCTCAGCGAGGTGCTTTCGGTGTTCGTCACATCGCTGTGCGGAATAATGCTCTTCAAGCCGATACACATTCTCTGGATCAACCTGATAACCGACAGCCTGCCCGCGCTTGCGCTCGGAACCGAGGCAGCGGAGAAGGACGTTATGTCCCGCCCCCCGCGCGACAGCAAGGAAAGCATTTTTGCAGGCGGGCTCGGCATAGATACGCTCTGGCAGGGCGCGGCGATATCGGCGCTCACTCTTGCTTCCTACTTTATCGGGCGCGCGTGGGGCGATGTCGGCACGACGTTCGCATTTATCACCATGTCCATGGCTGAAATGTTCCATTCCTTCAATATGCGCTCCCGCACAAGGAGCATATTCCGGCTCAAAACGCAAAACCGCCTGCTGTGGATAACAATGGCTTGCTCGCTTCTGCTCACCGCCGCAGTCGTGTTTATCCCCTTCCTGCGCGAAATATTCTCGTTTGCGGATATAGGGTTCGGCAAGTACATTGTCGCATTCCTTATCGCCGCCGTGATAATACCGATCTCCGAAGCGGTCAAAATCATATTCCACCGCGGGAAATAAGCAAAACAATTCGGGCTTCCGTAAAAAATGCGGAAGCCCGTTTTTTATGCTTTTTGCAAGTAAATACAACTGATTTACTTTGCAATGGTGTTTTATAGAAGTTTTTTCAAAGCTGCCGTGTATGTGCAGGATAACCAATTATTTACGCATAAATTTGTTGCAAATGTTAATTGAAACAAGGCGGCTCGTATAAAATAAATATGCGGAACAGGCACAACACAACAAAAACAAAATTCAAGGAGGTAATAATCCAATAAATGTTTGCATAGCGCGTGGTGTTGAAGATTTGACACCGATTCAGATAAAGCAATATCTTATAGATAATGTCACCCCTGTTGACGGATTCGATCAATTGTGCGTTGCAGGCGGTATACTTAATATCAGCGCCACTGTTTTGGCGCTGTATAATGAAAATCGCGGCGCATATTCACGCGGCGATGTGAACGGCAACGGGACTATCGACCCGAACGATTACCTTATCGCGAAACGCGCGTACCTCGGTACATACACACCGACCGCAGCGGAGATTGATATTATGGATATAAACCGCAACGGTGTTGTCGATTCAAACGACTATCTTTACATTCAGAGATACTATTTCCGCACATACTATTTCCCGCCCGTGTAATATAATTATACAGAGATTTTATTTCAAAGGAGAGACCAAAAATGAAGAAAACCATCATATCATTTGTTTTACTTGTGTGCACGCTTTTCTCCTGCCTGATTGCTTTCCCCGCCGCGGCGGAGGGTGAGGATACACCCGCTTGGTGGCAGTACACCGTGATATTTTACCCCTCTGTTTCCGATGCCGACCGCACGGCGGCGATCGAGAAGCTGAAGGACGACTACAACAAAAAGCACAATACCGAAATGACATATACCTTAAAGCCCGCGAGTGAGTACGGAGACTACCCGGACAGCACCGATTATGTATACATCAGATATACATACATTCTGATTGTAACCGGCTATGTGCCGGACAGCCTTTCCGAGTTTGTTTCCGCCGCACGCAAGCTGCCGGAGGTGTGGTCCGTAACGGGCGACGATGTGCTTGACACTCACCTTTACGGCGATGCGAACGAAAACCGCGTTCTCGATCTCGCGGATCTGCTTGTTATAAAGCGCATGGTGATGCAGAGCGGGGATACCTCCTTTGTGAGCCGTTTGGGAAGGTTCTATTCCGATATTAACCGAAACGGGAAGATAGACACCGTGGATTACCTGCTTGTAAAGCGTATGTATCTCGGCACGCTGGCGCTTGAATGGGTCAAGTAAACGCATAAAACCACAGCCCGGCGGAGCACACGCTCTGCCGGGCTTTTTGCTTTTATTCGTTTTTATTTGGCATTCCCGCGGCGGGCGGCACGCACCGCGACAGAAGCCACGGAGGCGACAATGCCCACGCCGAGAAGTATAAGCACCGCAAGAAGCCATGTCGGGAAGCGGCGTGCATTTTCCGACGGCTCGGAGCTGCCGCCCGAATTTTCGGAGGAGCTGATGATATCCGATTTCGGATGCACCTTTACATGAACGGTTATCGGTTCGGAGCTGTTGAAGCCGTCACTTGCGATAACGGTAAAGCTGTCTTCGCCGGTAAAGCCGTCACGCGGTGAATAAACCAGCCTTTTGTTGCCGGAAACCACGGCTGCATCGCCGTTCTTCGGTGCTTCGACAATACTGACGGTTATATCGCCGGCAAAGGAATCGGTATCCGTGACGGTGATATCCGTGAGTATCTTGCTGTCCCCCTCGTAAAGCTCGATATCGTCGGCGGAAACGACGGGAGGCTCGTTTTTGTAATTCCCTTTGATAAAGGAATATGTAATATCATACATCCGCCGCAGATATTTCCCCCGCGCGGAGGAGACATCCGCGTGGCAGAAATCATATATACTGCCCGGACCCGCGCCCTGATAATAGGTCTTTACCGCATCGGCATAGCCGTTTTTGACACCGTAGTAAAGATAGCTTTCATAATTCCTGCCGGCGGTGAGATAATCGTTGCCCATAAAGAAGGAGGGTTCGTTCGTTTCCATCTCCACGCCGAGCCGGTATTTCGCGGCGGTTTCGGAAAATTCATCCAGCATCGGAAGTTTGAAATACGGGTAGGATTCGGTAAAAGCGACATTCGGCTGCATGACGGCGGCGGAAAAGCCGAGGCTTTCCCATTTTTCGATCCCGCTTGCAAGATAATACGCATCGAACAGCGTTTTCAGCCCACGGCGTTCGGCATAGGAATTCGCGGCTTTGATAAGCTCTTCCTCGTGCGCGGATATCGTGCGGTCCACGGATTCCTTATACCAGTAAAAGCCCGCAAGGTAAATATGCTTATACCCCTTCCCGCGGAAGGCGGAAATACATTTGAGCGCATACCATTCGATAATATCAACACGTTCCCCGAGGCTTTCGCAATATTCCTCTCTTCCGTCGCCGTTGATATCGCCGAAGGGCGTATTGCCAAGCGGCGTCGGATACGGCAGCGTGAGAAACACGCCGAACTTTTCGCTTTTGCCGAGCGCGGTATAAAACTTTTCCACCGTTGCTTCGAGTGTATCCAGATCGCCGTTTTCGGAAAAGTTGCTTTCGAAGTAAAGCTCCCAATCGCTCATTACCGCGCCGGGCTTGCCGTTTGTATAAACCAGCCGCCCGCCGGAGGGATAATCCCCATGGCAGGGGACAAGCGCCGCAGAATCGAACAGAGTGTCGCTGATATTTCCCGCCGTGTCGAGATAGGCGATATAAGGAAGCAGCTTTTCCTCCGTAAGCACGGCTTTTTCGGGTTCCGGAGCATAATAGCCGTTATAAAGCTTGATTATGTCCTTCGCTCCGCCGATATCCGTGCAATATCCGGGGATTTCGGCGGGAGTATCGGGCGTAATGCTTTTATCCGAATCCGAAACGGTCCGGCTTCCGTATACCGAAATTTCGTCGCAATAGCAGAATACCGTGCATTCGAATTCCACGCGGACATATCTTGCGCGGAAGGACGAATCCGGCGTTGCGGTAACATCGCAGCGCACGGCGGTATCGTTTGTGAAATCGAAATCGACCTCCTTGCGCAGCGCCGTGCCGAAGCTGCCCGGCTCCGTCGCGAGGCTGACCGTCACATAGGACGGCGCATATATCCCGGAGGCTTTGATGTGCAGGAATCCGGCACGGATCTCCCGCACCGAGCATTCCGCGCCGAGATCGAATTCCACGATCCTGCTGCCGCCGCGGTAAGCGCGGTACCACCCGGCGGAGCTTTCGGAGGTAAGCGCCGTTACCGAATCGGTAAGCTGACCGCTGTCGGTATCGAATACGACGCCGTTTTCGATATAATTCGCATAGGATTCGGATATCGGCTCGCCCGTCTTTACGGTATATGTCAGCCCCGAAACAAGGTTTTCGCTTTCCGCAGCGACGGTCATGGGCAGTATCACCGTAAAGATCATGATAATTATCAGCAAGCCCGAAACAACGGCACGCATTTTACTCCTCCGTGATATATTGATAATAAAGCTCTGCGATCAAGCGATGCCCCGCGATATTCGGGTGCGGATCGAGCATCATTCCCGAAACAAGGTTCAATCCCGCGTTTGTAAGTGTTTCACTGCTTTCGTCAAAAGCGGTATAAACATCCACGACATCGTAGCCGCATTCCGCGGCACCCAATATTTCGCGGTTGAGCGCGGAAACCGCGGCATCCGAATAACTGCCGAGCGCAAGAGAGGGCTCCACGAGCGGCAGCGTTATATTCATTCCCTTATAGGGGCTGTATACCGTCTGCACGGCGACCTTCGCCCCCGGCGCAATGCCCTTTACGAGCGAATAAATCTCGCGCAGCTCGGTGTTCAGGTCGTCGCACGCTTTGTCGATAAGCGCTTTGTAGTCGCTGCCGTCGAAAACAGCGTTTGCGCCGGAAATAAGCTCTTCCAGCCGCTTTATTGTCGGATCGTCCTTCGCAGGCGCCTCCGCGCCGAGAAGCAGCTTTGAATAATCGGAAAAAAGCGTTCCCAACCCGTCTGCCGAAAGCAGCTCCGAAACCCCTTCGAGCATTGAAAGCCCCTGCAAAATGTTGTTCCCGCCGATACTGACAAGAACATAATCCGCACCCTGCAGGCCTTGTGTGAATTCGCCGGCGCGGAGCTTTTCGCAAAGTCCGATGCCGGTGAGCCCGTCGATCCCGTAATTCACAGCCGCAACGCTTTCGAAATTGCCGCGCAGCTTAGAGGCGAGAACGGAAGAAAACCTGTCGCCCTCGATATCCGCAAGCCCGTATCCGTGTGCGATCGAATCGCCGAGCACGACAAAGCGTACACTTTCGCCTTGCCTGCCGGAAACCGGCAAAGCGGAGCTTTCGGCGGCGGAGGAACCCTCCGGTGCGGCAGTATCCGAACCGGATCCGGCATCCGTCCCGGCGGCAGACTGCCCGCCCGCGCCGCAGGCGAACAAAAACGTGCACATAAGGAAAGCGGTGATGATAGCGACAGGTTTTCTCATTCAGTCTTCATACTTTCTTTTGATTTTTTTGCTTGTGGTCTTTTCGAATTCGGTATCCCTGAAAACGATCTTCTTGATCATTTTGTAGGAAGGCTCCGTATCGTTGAATTCCGAAACGGCGCGCCTGATTTCGGCTTCGACATCGGCGATACCGTTCTTTTCCGCGCGTTCGCGGTCGGGGAATATCTCTGCGCCGAGCAGGCGTTCTTCATCCCCGGCTTTCATGGCGCGGACGACGATTTCGGAAATATACGGGCACTTCACCGAAAGCTTTTCCTCGATCTCCTCCGGATATACATTTTTGCCGTTTTTGAGTATGATAAGGTTCTTCATTCTGCCGGTGATAAAGATGAAATTGTTTTCATCCACTCTGCCGATATCGCCGGTATGGAACCAGCCGTCCACGATAGCTTCGGCTGTCGCCTTTTCGTTTTTGTAGTAGCCCATCATAACGTTGGGGCCCTTGACGCAGATCTCGCCCTCGCCCGCTTCGTTCGGATCGTCTATCCGGAGCTGCATACCCGGAAGGAGCTGACCGACTGATTCGTAATTATGGAATTCGGGGCGATTGATGGAGATAAGCGGCCCGCATTCGGTTATACCGTAGCCGTTTATGAGCGTTATGCCGATACTGTCGAAGAAATCGACCATATCGGGTTTAAGCGGAGCGCCGCCGCAGATGATCGCTTTGAGCCTGCCGCCGAAGTTTTCGGTAACGCTTTTGAACAGGGGCTTGCGCAGGTCGATCCCCACGGAAAGCATTCTGTTGCTGAACCTGATAAGCTTGCGGAGCGCGGCGGCTTTGCCGCTCTCCTCTGCCTTATCCCATATGCCGCGGTATATCTTTTCGACAAACAGCGGAACGAGCTGGACTTCCGTCGGCCTGTAAAACTTGATGTTCGGCAGAACGGTACGCAGGCTTTCGTTTATGCAGATCGTCATTCCGTGGTGGAACATGGTAAGAATGCCGGTGGTGGATTCATAGGAATGGTGATACGGAAGTATCGAAACTGCGGTATCGGTTATCTTCATGAGCATCTGCGAAGCGCGGATGTTGGTGATAAGCGCCTTTGCATTGAGCATAACGCCCTTTGCCCTGCCGGTGGTGCCGCTCGTATAAAGCAGCTCTTTCAGGCATTCGTTATCCGGCGTAACATCCAGAAAGCGTCTGTCGCCCGCGGCGAGAAGCTCTTTGCCCTTTTCCAGAAGATCGCCGACATAAAGGTGGCGTTCATCCTTTACGGCAGGTTCGTCAAAGCAGATAAAGTATTTGATGTTCGGAAGTCTGTCTTCCAGCGCAAGAAGCTTTTTTTCGGTCGCCTTGCCGGCATGGAACACCGCGGTTGCATCCGAATTATCGAGCACAAACACGGTGTCATCATCCGAAAGATCCTTATCCACGGGTACGACAACGCCTTCGGTATTGAGCGTGGAAAGATATGCACGCACCCAGTCGAAGCTGTTTGCGCCGATAATGGCAACGTGCGTATTGCCGATACCGAGATCGTACATCGCTGTGCCGAGCGCATCGACCTGCTCCTTTACCTCCGGGTATGTCACGGAAACGACTTCCCCGCCGGACCTGTATCTGAACGATACCATATCCGGGAAATCCCTTGCCGCGTCGTCGATCAGGGCGCGCAGCGATGCGCATTCGCGCACTTCATAAAGCGGGTAATTGGTTTTACGGTTCTTATACATATTAAGCTCTCCGTCCTTTTCTTTATTTCATTATAATAGTTTTCGGATAAAAATCAAGTGCGGCCCTGCAATTTTTTGCAATGCGGCGAATATACTTTGCTTCGGGGGGAGTAATTACCATGGCTGATACGGACAACTGTGTTTTTGTGCTGGAAAACTCGCTTGCCGCGGTTTCCGCCTGCGACAACGGAAACGGATATGCGGTCACAGACGGATTCGAAAGCAGCATATACATGTATTCGCGTTCCGGCGTGCAGACCGGCACCGCCTCGGCGTTAAGACCGTACCGAAGGCTTCGCCACGACCCGGTTTCGAACGGGTACAGCGCCGTTTCCTGCTGCGGCGGAGGAAGAATTTACCGGCTCGGAAGCGATTTTTCGGAAACCGGGTTTATCACGCTGGAAACCGCCCGCGGGCAGGGCGAAGACGAAATAGCGGATGCCTGCATCACACGCTCGGGCAGCGAAAGCTATTATACCGTTGCGTTCCCCGGAAGCGTGTATCTATTCGGGAGCGACGGCAGGCGCCTTGCAAAGCTGTGCGAAACGGCGGGAAGAATAACCGACCTTGTCGCGCCCACACCGGAATTCCGCGCCGCCGTGGAGGAGCGCGGAGGCAGCAGCCTGATAAGCGTTTACAACAACGGAAAAACGGTTTACACCGCAGTGCCGAAAGGGCTTTCGGCACGGATGCTCTTCTGCAGCGGCGAAACGGTTTACGGGCTGTTCGGAAGAGCGTATATATACAACGTCATCAAAACCGTTTATTTCGGCGGGAGTATTGTTCTGCCCGCCGGACAGGGCTGCGAATAGCTTGCATTCCGCCGACGGACGTGGTATCATTATACCGCACCGGAGGTGACGACACATGGATGAGCATATTACGGACAACACCATAAAACGGCTTTTGCGCCCGCGCAACGAATGGGGCAACAAGGGCGATTTCGGAACGCTTGCAATGCTTTGCGGAAGCCCTTACATGAGCGGCGCGGCTTATCTTTCCGCCATTGCCGCGCTGAAAAGCGGGGTTGGGCTTCTGAAATTCGCGGGGAGCGACGAAATGATCGCCATAATGCGGCAGATGCTTCCCGAGCCTGTATACACCCCGGTTCCCGGCGGCGATATTTTCCGCCGGGCGACGGCGTTCCTGTGCGGCTGCGGAGTGGGCGGCTATTACGAGGATATTCTCGCCGGCATACTTACAGCCTGCGATGTACCCGCGGTTCTGGATGCCGATTGCATAAACTTCCTTGCGCGGAATACATTTATACTACGGGAAATGAAGTGCGAACGCATTATCACGCCGCACCCGGGCGAAATGGCGCGCCTGACAGGCAAAAGCATTGCCGAAATCGAGCTTTCGCGCAGCGAAACGGCGGCGGAATTTGCACGGGAGTACGGCTGCCATGTACTGCTGAAAGGGCACAGAACCGTTATCGCGGCGCCGGACGGGCAGGTATTTATCAACGAAACCGGTTCGAGCGCGCTTGCAAAGGGCGGCAGCGGTGATGTGCTTGCCGGAGTTATCGCCTCGCTCGCGGCGCAGGGGTACGGCCTTTCGGAAAGCGCGCGTATCGGGGCGCATATCCACGGGCTTGCCGGCGAGATACTTGCCGTGCAGGAGGGCGAATGCGGTGTTCTCCCGCACGAGCTGCCGGGGGTAATAGGCAGGCTGCTTCGCTGAGATTCCCGAATAACCGGCGTTCGGAGGCCACAAAATGAAAAGATCCCTTATTCTGCTGGCGGTGCTTTTGCAAATGCTGCTTTTATGCGCCTGCGGCAAGGAAGCCGATATCCGCGGGAAGCTGGCGCTGCCGGTGCGGATAACGCTTTGCGAAAAGGAAAGCGGCGCCGTATTCAACGCTCTTATCGGCAGCGACAGATCCGAATTTGATTTTCTTTCCCCAAGAGGAATGAAGGGTGTTTCGCTCGTGATCACGGGCACATCGGCAAAAGCCGAATGCGGCGAAAGCACGCGCACGCTCCCCTGCACGGCATTCCCGGCACAGGAGCTGCTTGCGCGCGCGGTGAACGCCGTTTCCGGCGCGAAGGGCGCCTCCGGCAGCGGGGAGGGTTTCTATAAGTACTCTATTGACGAAACCGAAATTTTAGTGTATTATGACACAGAAAGCGGAAGCATAACAAGCCTGACGGCAAAGGAGCGCGGAACGCGGTACGATTTTACCGTTGTAAACGCGGCAGAATATGAAGAACAGAGTTACGGCGACAGTCGATCTTGACGCGATACGCGCCAATTACAAGCACATAAAGCAGCTTGCGGGCGAAAGCCGCGTGATGGCTGTTGTAAAGGCGGATGCCTACGGCCACGGAAGCGCGCGCATAGCGGAAGAGCTGCAAAAGCTCGGCTGCAACGATTTTGCGGTCGCCTGCCTGAGCGAAGCGGAACACCTCCGCGAAAACGGCATCACGGGGAACATACTCATTCTCGGCCCGACGGATGATTCGCTTGCCGGTTCAATTGTTTCCGGCAACTTCATACAGGCGGTCGACAGTGCGGAAAGCGCCGAAAGGCTTGCCCGCGCCGGCAGGATACGCGTTCACATCAAGGTGGATACGGGCATGTCGCGCATCGGCATATACTGCCACGGGCTTTCGGATATCGGCTTCGCCGCTGCGGAGATCGCCCGGATAATAAAGAACCCCGACATATCCGTCGAAGGCATATTCACCCATTTTGCGGACAGCGACGGAGCAAACCGCGATTTCACGGAAAAGCAATTTTCCGTGTTCAAAGCGCTCACGGATACGCTTGCCGCAAACGGCATGGACTGCGGTACACGCCACTGCTGCAACAGCGCGGCAATAATACGGTTCCCCGAAATGCGGCTTGATATGGTCCGTGCGGGGATAATACTTTACGGACTTATGCCGAGCGCCGAAATCAACGACCCGCACTTCCGCCCGGCGATGAAGCTTTCCGCGCGGATATGCGCGGTACACAAGCTTGAAAAGGGCGATCATGTCAGCTACGGCTGCACCTATACCGCAGACCGCGCCACAAGAGTTGCGGTGATATCCATCGGCTATGCGGACGGGTTTTCACGCTTGTATTCCGGCAAAAAGGTCGTGCGGATAAACGGGCGGGAATTTGCCACGGTGGGCAGGATATGTATGGATATGTGCATGGTGGATATCGGAAACGAGCTTGAATGCGCCCCCGGCGACGAAGCCGTCATATTCGAAACGGCGGATGATATCGAACGCCTTGCCGAAGCGATGGGCACGATAAATTACGAAATACTCTGCTCGCTCAAGCACAGGGTTCTATTACAATACAATGATTAACCGTAGGTTAAGAAAAAGCACCTGCCGCGGCAGGTGCTTTTTTGTATTGCTTTACGGGCTTGTTTACAGCTTTTCCTCGACATAAGCGTTGACTTCGGCTTCGGTCTTGGGTGTGGCAAAAAATTCCTCGCCGCAAAGATATGCGCTGCCGGAACGGTCGCCGTTCACGCCGGACTGGATGGAGGCGTAAAACCTGCCGCCGCCCAGGCATTCAAGCCCGTAAGGGGTGGAAAAGGCATATTTGCGCCTGATCTGCTTCATATCGCCGGAAACGCAATAAAGTGTTTCGCGCGGCATATAGGGTTCGCTCCCGCCGTATGTGGAAAACCAGAATTCATTTGCATCCGCATCGTAATCGAGGTTCTGTATGCCGAATACCGTGTTTCCCGTGGGGATGTGGTATTCGGTTTCGTACCTTCCATCCGGCGTGAATTGAAGAATTATCTGGTTCGAATACCTTTCCCCGGTGTAAAGCGCGCAGGCGACAAGCATTTTTACCTCCCCGCCGCCGCGCGGGTCGGGTGCGAAGGTAACACCGTCCACGCCCTGAAAGCCGCGGGTATCGCCGGGGGTGCAGGTAATGCTCTTGTATTTGTCGCAGATATCAAGGTTTATCACTTCAAGCGTTTTCAGGTCGTTTGCATCGAAAACGTATATTTTGAAGCCCGACCAATCCTCCCAGGCGTGCCCGGGAAGGCTGTTTTGAAGATAGCTTGCGTATATTTTTCCGTCGTGATAATCGCAATCACCCAGATGCCCGCCGAATATTTCGACCTGTGACTTCATTGTACCGCCCATGGTGGTTTTTACAAGGCTGTCGGTAAACGACCAATACATATAGCCGTTGCCGGAGGAAAAGCCCTGCATATGGCAGTTCTGATGATCGACACGAATATGTTCCATAAAAAATACCTTCCGACTTTTTTGAAATTCTACCACAGCAGTGAGCGTTTTGCAAGCACAAAGCCGCATTTTGCCGCAAAAAAGGAGCGGCTCCGTGTGTAGGCACACGGCGCCGCCGGGGTATTTCCCGCAATCGGATTTATTTGCCGCAGCCCTTGGGCGCATTTCCGCCCGGGCATTCGCGGGTGTTCGGGAACTGATTTTCGGCATACGGGTAGAATTCGGCAAGCGGGAACTGCATTTTCCCGAAGGTGGAGCAGGGATCGTCGTTGCCGCAGGGTTTGCTTTCCTTTTCCGGCAGGCAGAAATGGCAGGCGGGGAGCATGAGCTGAACGCGGCGTTCCATTCTGATGACCGAAAAGACACCGATGGTAACATACACGTTGTTCATGCCGACACCGTCCACGAAGGTGCCGTCGAAGCGGCCGCGGATTGGTTCGGGTATGGCTTCGATGCACATACAGCAGTTGCCGAATCGGCGTGCGCGCTCCACGACCTTGCAATCCAGGCAGATAGGCGAGGCAATCTCCGCAACAACGGTGGGAAGCGTGGGTTCGCTGTCGCAGCGAAGATCGCGGTCGTCGAAGCAGAAGCTGTTGTTTTCCGGATCGGAGGTGAACACCGAAACATTCTTTTCGCTGCCGTAAAGTATTATCTTCTTATCAAAGGCGCAAAGCCCCTTGACCTCCTGCACTCTGCCGCCGCAGATGCAGCATTCGAGTGTCACGCAGAAATAGTATCTGACCGTGACCTGATAAAATCCGCGATTGAACGGAACCGGTTCGATGTTTATGTTGGTGTTTATCACCTCTACATTTTTACACCGGACCGAGCTTGCGCGATCCACGATCTCCTGCGAAACATCGCAAAGGTGAACGCGAAGATCCTCAAGGCAATCCTTATCCCTGCAGGAATCGAATATTTTATCTACACTGATACAGCAAAGCTGTTCCGGTCTGCCGCATCCGCCGCCGGGGGCGTTTCTTTCAACCATTGAAATTCCTCCTTGATTATTGGACAATACCTTTGTGTATTATCAGTATTATTCTATGCACGCGGCGGCGAAAGGTGATTTTTTTGTACAAAAAAGCTATTTACAAAGGCTCTTGAATATGATATATTATCGTCGAGGTGATACGCTATCATTAAAAACAAATCCATCAAGCTGTTGATACTTGCGCTTGCCTTTCTGATCCTGACGGGCATTACAGTTGCCGCCGTCGAAGTGATCCTGTGGCAGAGCGCCGATATATCCGTAAGCATTGTCAGCAAACCCTCCGGCGGAGATTCCTGCCCGGTCAGAATATCCGTTCTCAATACCGCCGCAGACACTCTTTTGTTTTACGAAGGCGATGCGCTTTCGGCAAAGGTAGAATATTATTCCGGCGAAAAGTGGGAGGATTTTTGCGACATTACCTACACGGACGGCAACCTTAAAGCCATCTCGCAGCAATATTGCGGCGTTTTTGCGGAGCTTGAACCCGGCGATGTATGGAGCATCACCATTCCCGAAACCGAAGCACGCGAAATGAAGGCGGGCAGATACCGCATCAGGATGACATACATAACCGAAAACGATTACCGCAAATATATCGATGCTTCCTTCGGGCTTACCAGCGCAGGTGCGGATGCCGCATCCGCCGGAAATGCCGGAACCGCGGATTCCCCCGCTGCACGGTTCGCCGCGGCTGCAAGGTCGATCGCCGATTCTGTCCGCAGGGACACGGGCAAGCCCGCATACGGGATCCCGGCTTTCGAATCCTGCAAGGTTTATGTAAAGGAATTTTCCTTTACCGAACCGAAGGATTTCCGCGAAAGCATCGATTTCAACGAAACCGCGATAAGCAAAAGCAATTCCGAACACAACGGCAAATAAAACAAAAGCCCCGACAAGCTCGGGGTTTTTGTAACGGTGAAAAATATGAATGTAAAAGACGAAGTATTCGCTATTCTTTACGACAATAAAGGAAGCTTTGTTTCCGGCGAGGATATCGCCGAAGCACTGGGTGTTTCGCGCGCGGCTGTCAGCAAGGCGGTAAACCGTCTGCGCGGCGAAGGCGTGCCCATAACCTCCGCAAACAGATCCGGGCACCGGCTGGAAAGCGAGCCTGTTATGCTTTATGCCCCGGCGATCGAGCGTGAATGCGGGATCAAATGCACCGTGCTGAAAACGGTGGATTCCACGAATAACGAAGCAAAGCGCCGTATTGCCAACGGCGAAGCCGGCGAATTTATCATTGCCGCAGAGGCGCAAACCGCGGGGCGCGGGCGCCGCGGCAACAGCTTTTATTCCCCGTGCGGAACCGGGCTTTATTTCACTCTGGTACTCCGCCCCGATTCCGACCTTGCCACGGCGACCGGGCTTACGACCGCCGCAGCCGTCGCCTCCGCGGAGGCGCTGAGCGAGATAACGGGGGTTGAAGCCGGCATCAAATGGGTGAACGATCTTTATATCGGCAAAAAGAAGATCTGCGGGATACTTTCGGAAGCGGTATCGGATTTCGAGACAGGAACCGTGCAGTCGGTCGTTATCGGGATCGGAATCAATCTGAACACCGAGGAATTTCCGGAGGATATCCGCGAAAAGGCAGGTTCAGTGGGCAGGAAGGCGGACAGAAGCCTGCTTTGCGGAAGGATATGCGGCAAGCTGCACCGGCTGTGCGCACTTTTGCCGGACAGAGCCTACATGGACGAATACCGCCGCAGAAGCATTGCGACAGGGCAAAGGTTTTCATATATCCGCGGCGGAAAAACCCTTTTTGCCGTGGCGGAAACCGTGGATGACGAAGGAACACTGATAGCCCGTTCCGACGACGGGAGCGAGCTCCGGCTTTCGAGCGGAGAAATAAGCATTAAGCTTTGACAAGCTTTTTGAGCCTGCCGGCAAGCAGGAAGGCAAGCGTTATCTTTACCGTATCCGGCAGGATAAACGGCAGAACACAGCCGGAAAATGCCGCGGCAAAGCCCACGCCGGTGCAATGCACATACCACAGAGTACCGGCAAAATAGCATATCGCCATCGCGAGAACCGCAAGAGGAACGGCAAAACGCTTTTTTTGCGAAATACCGACAAGCCCCGCGGCAAGGAAACCGATTATATAACCGCCTGTCGGCCCGATAAGCACGCCGATACCGCCGCCGAAGGATGAAAACACCGGCAGACCGACCGCGCCGAGCGCGATATAAAGCAATATCGAAAGCATTCCCCTTGCGCTGCCGAACAGCAGTACGGCAAGAAAGACGGCAAAGGTCTGCATTGTAAACGGCACCGTGAACGGAACGGTTATCCAGGCGCAAACGGCAATAACGGCTGCGGAAAGCGAAATATACGCCATATCTCTGATCTTCATGCAACAATACTCCTTTTTTTCTCACTTCTGGAGATAATAGCACACGGAAAAGCAAATGTCAACCTATATCGCGATATAGGTTGACATTTATTTTGCTCAATATTCGGCATAAATCGAAACGAGTATGCGCACATCCGCAGGGCGGAAGGATTTTGCCTCCGCAAAGCAATAAATATTTCCCCCGCGGAGCAGCAGTTCGCCGGGCAGGATAGATTCGGAAAAAGGAATCTCGCCGATGACTCCGAGCGCTTCCGAACCGACGGTAAGCACCGGGATACGGCGTGACCGCCCGGAAGAACCGGCGGTGGCCTCCAGCCGTTCGCCCACGCGGATGTCATCGAAGCATTCGCCGGTGATATCCGCCGTCATAAGCTCGGCAAGCCCGACAAAGCCGTCGCCGTGCGGGCGGCGGGATATCATTGTGCGGGATGCAAGCTCCGGGTGCTCCTCATAAAACGAAACGGTGAGCGGGTATATTCCGCGATCCTTCACAGCTGCACCTCCACTTCCCTGCCGAGCGCAAACGACCAAAGCAGCGCCCGGCTTACCGGCTTGCCCGTCATACCCGAAACGGCGCGGCAGTAGCAGGCAAGCTGCACGCGGTGGCGCTGTACGAGTTCCGGACCGGAAACACGGTCGGTTTTGTAATCCACAACGGTAAAGCTGCCGTTCGCCGCGGCGAAGAAGCAGTCGATAACACCCTGCACAAGCACCGTTTCACCGCTGCCGGGCATTTTGTCCCGCACGGAAAAGCGTTTTTCGCGGTAAAGCCCCATTGAAGCCCGCATTTCTTTATAAAGCTCCGATTCGAAAAACACTCCGAGCGCCTTTTCATCCAGCATACCGCGCTGCTTCGAAGTTATCATGCCGGTTTTTTCCAGGCGGTCCGCCTCTGCCGAAATTCCGTTTTGTTCGACCGATGCAAAATCGCAGAACTGCATGAAAACATGGTTTGCCGTGCCGATATCCGCGGCATCCGCGCCGGGATCGGCAAACGACGGGCGCGCCGAAACGCGCGAAACCGGAACCGAAAGCCGGCTTCTTTCGTATTCGTCATCCTCCAAAAGCCCTTCGCGCAGCTCCGAAACGGAAATCTTTGCCGGAGCGGAAACGGCCGATTCATACGGATATACAAATTCGGCGGCGGAAAGCATTTCGCTTGTCGGCTCGATAACGAGATCCCGCCGCGCCGCAAATGCGGCACCTCCGCGAAAATCGGGGATCCTACGGACATCGAAAAAGCCCTTTTCGCCGCAGGAGGCGACATATAAAGCATATTCCATCCAGCAGGTGCATTTGCGCGGAGGCAGCACATCCCCCATCTTTCCGTGCCCCACGGTACCGGTTATATACAGCCGCTCCTTTGCGCGGGTAAGCGCGACATAGAGCTTTCGGAGATCCTCGCCGCGTTCGGCTTCGGCCTCTGCCTGTGCGGCTGAGGCGGAATGAAGCGTGCGGTAAAACGTGCGCCCGTGAACGCTGCGCAGGCGAAAGCATATCCCTTCGCGGCGCACCGGCGTGATCCCGCTTTCCTTTTTGCCGCGCGCTATACGTTCGCGCCCGCCGGCAACAAAGCAGACCTTGAATTCAAGCCCCTTGGATTTATGCACGGTAGCGATGGTAACGCAATCCGAATCGCCGGTGCCTGCGGCGGATTTCGTTTTTTTGTCCGGAGAGAATATCCTGCGCAGATAAACGGTAAATCCGCCAAGCCCCTTATACGATGTCCCGTCCGAGGCGACAGCGTAAGAATAAAGCCGCATCAGGTTGCGCGTTCCTCCGGTGGCGGCGCAAATACGGTAAAGCCCGGAGGAAATAAAGAACCCCTGCAGGAATTCCGAAGCGCTCCTGCCCGCGCTTTCGAACCGCCACTCGCACACGCGCTTTACAAAAGCACGGCATTTCGCACAAAGGCTCCGGATCCCGGCGGATTTCGACTTCACACGGAAGCGAGCACCGTGTTGCCGTTTATTTATTGCGGGAATTGTACACGCGTTAACCGAACCCCAGAGCGTGCGCCCCTTCTGCCCGAGGCGGATACGGTATAGCTCGTCCGAATCGAAATTGCAGATCGGGCTTCGCATCAGCGCGCAAAGCGAAATGTCGTCCGTCGGGTCGTCTATCGCACAGAGCGCGGAATAGGCAAGCAGCATTTCGGGATTGCCGACAAAGCTTTCGTCCGATTCGCTTTTATAAGGTATTCCGTGGCGTGCAAACGCCTTTTCCAGTTCGGCGGTACGGCCGTGCGTTACCGAAAACAGAACGGCAAAATCCGAATAAGTAAAGCGGCTCCCGTCGCCGGAGCAATCCTCCGCCATAAGCCTTTCGATCTCGCAAGCAATATATTCCGCTTCCGCGCGATTGGCAAGCACACGCGGGTTTTCGCCCTCCTCCGGGTATTCGGGCTCCTCCGCCGCCGCGACAACCACCGGGTACATTCTTCCCCCGGCGCTTTTGCGGAAGATAAGCTTATCCGCGAACTCCGAAGCATAGGGCGTATCTGCCGTCAGCCTTTCGAACATATGGTTTACATAATCTATAATTGGCTTATCGCACCGAAAGTTTTCGTTCAGAAGAACGCAGGCATTTCCTCCGCGGTATTGCCCCAGGTCGGCGTCGGGTGCAGCGCTTTTGTATTTATTTCTGTAACCCAGAAATATATCCGGATATGCGTTGCGGAAGCGGTAAATGCTCTGCTTGACATCGCCGACCATAAACCTGCTTCCGCCGCCGGAAAGCAGCGTGAAAATGCGGTCCTGCATCGGGTTGACATCCTGATATTCATCTATGAGTATTTCCTTGAAGCGTGTGCGGAGATAAAGGCAAAGCTCGGTGGGAACTCGTTCGCCGCAATCGTTTCGCGTTTCCAGCAGGCGCAGCGCCATACGTTCGCAGCCCGAAAAATCTATCCGGCAGCGGCGCTTCTTTTCGGCTTCGTACGTTTCGGAAAGCTTTTTTATAAAATCCGACACCGCTCGCACAACAGCGGCGCATTCGCGCGTTTTTTCGGCAACGAACGCTTCGGGTCCGAAGTTCATTGCCGCGACGGAATTATTCAGCGCCTTGAATATCCTGCCCTTTTCGTCTGCAAGCTCTTCGGCACGTTCGGTATATTCCTGCGGCAGATCCTTTTTTCTGAACGTTATTTTCGAAACGAACCTCTTGCCCGCGAGGTTTACATAATCGCAGTAAAGGCATTCCTTTACCGCTTCGTCGAATTCAGAAGCAATATCACCCGCATTTTTTGTGAGCGTGTCGATATTCAGCCCGGCGACATCCGAAAACCATTTATACATCCGTTCCCGAAGGGAATCCAAATCCGCTTCGAACGCACGCCGCAGCCGCGCGGCGGCGGGAACCGCAAAAGCCCCGCTTTTTTCGATGGTTTCGGCATCCCTTTCATAATTCCGCGCGCATTCGAGCAGCAGCCCGAAAGGATCGTCCAGCGCCGAAAGATGATAATAAAGGGAAAGCATTTCCTCCGCAAGGCGCTTGTCATCCTTTCTGGCGGAAAAATTATCCGCAAGCAGCGCAAAGCCTTTGTCGCCGGAAGCATACCCGCGTGCGATAAGCTCGTTTGCGATATCCGAGAGCATTTCGGCGGATTCGACCTCATCCAGTATCGCGGCGTGCGGCGGCAGCCCGAGCAGTGCAAAGTTTTCCTTGACAAGCTCGTAGCAATACGCCGATATAGTGCAGATATTCGCCTCCGGAATGCGCGTTATCTGGTTTCGGATATGCATATCCGAAGGGTTCAGCGCCGAAAGCCGTGAAAGCTTTTTATAAAGCTTGCTTTTCATATCCGCTGCGGCGGAGCGCATGAAGGTGACAACAAGGTAATCGTTTATATCGTTGCCCTCCGCGATCTTGCGGACAAGCCGTTCGGTAAGCACGGTCGTCTTGCCGCTGCCCGCACCGGCGCTCACGATAACATCGCAGTTTTCGATATCCCGCGCAAGTCGCTGCGCTTCGGTAAGCTCATTCTTCATCGCCGGCATATTCATCGGATTCACCCCCGTTCCCGCCGCCGAAGCTGCTTTTGCGGCAGACCGGCTTCATAATACAGTATTTGCACGGGCTTTCCTTTGCCCCCGTGCAGGGCGCAATATCCGTTTTACCGTCGAGTATCCTGTTGCCCACATCGACAACATATTCGCCGACCGTTTTGCGGACGGATTCGAATCCTTCCTCGGAAAGAACGTATTTTTCGTAGCTTTTATGTATTCCGCTCTTCGTGAGCTTTATGGGAAGAAATGCGCGACTGCCCATCGCGTCGATAATGTCCGTATTGTCGAGCACGAGCCCGCGGCGCGGGTATTCCGGCACTTCCGGGTCCCTTTCCTTTGCGTTAATGTCGCGTTCCGCTTCGGCAACGGAAACATATTCCGCCGCCGCGGGGATCGTTCCGTTTGAATCGCAATAGGCAAAGAGATAATGCAGCATCTGCGTGTCAAAGCCCTCGCCGACCCTGTTCAGGTCAAGCGATTTATCGTATGTCTTGTAATCGACCACGCGCGCATATTTTCTGCCGTCCGGCGCCGTATAAATATCGACCCTGTCGATACTGCCGGTAAGGAACACGCTTCCCTTTTCGCATTTGAACCTTATCGCATTCGTATCCGGATCGCGCAGACCGATACGGTATTCGAATCCGCTCGGCACAAAACTGCCTTTTGAAAGCTCGACGCAGATCTCCTTCGCAGCGCGGCGAACGGTATCGTCCGCAAGGCGGAAGGTGTTCATGAACTGCTTATCGGCTGCCGCCTCCTTGCCGAGAAAGCTTTGGAAATAGTCCTCGGAAAGCTTGTTCATGCGCGAGTCAAGCTCGGCATCCGTTGGGGCGATAAACCGCCCGTTTTGCACGCAGCCGCGAACGGTATCGCAAAGCATTTTGTGGACATATTGCCCTATGTTTGCGCCTTCCCAACGGTTTTCCTTTTTTTCCTTCAACAAAAGCAGCTTTTCCCCGAAATAGGAAAAAGGGCAGCAGATATACTTTTCGAAAGAGGTTGGCGAAAGCGTGACTCTGTCGGCACGGAATATTATACGCGAACGCGGATCGTAAGCCGAAGGCGCACTGTCATAAAACAGCACTCCGCGCTGTACAAGCGCTCTGCCGATAAGCTCTCTTTGCGCGCCGCGGCGCATAAGCGGGTACATAGCGGCGACCGATTGCGCTGTCGAAACAAGGGCGCTGCCGTTTTCCTCGCATACATTCGGAAGCAACCGCCTTGCGGCATACCATGCGCCGCTCTTGCGCAGCTCCTCGCCGCCGATATCGCTTTCCGGCGAAATGAGCACAAGCGACTGCGTGGGCGCGGCAAACGCGGCATACACCAAAAACATATTGCTGTTGATTTCCTTTTCGGCACCGTCGGAAATGCAAAGCTCCGCGCTTTCGAGCAGGGATTCCTCGTATCTGTCGAAAAATTCGTTCTTCTGCGGCAGTGCGGGGAATTCCCCGTCGCACATACCCAGCACGATCACCAGCTTTTTATTACCCGCACGCATAAGCGAGGCGGAGCCGAAGGTGACCGCATCGTTCACGGCGGGAATAGCGCCGCCCGGGCAGCGCCCGCACATAAGCTTTATCAACCCGGAAACGCGTGCGGGAGTAACTTTATATGTACCGCAAAGCGAGTAAAGATCGTCAATTATGCCGATAACAAGCTTCCAAAGCTGTATTTCACGGTCGGCTTCCTCCCGCCGCCCGTGCTTAAGCAGCCTTTGTGCCCGCCGGCGAAGTGTTTCGTCGCAGCCGTATTTTATCAGGAACCCGTATATGAATTCGGCGTAATGCGCGGCAGTATCCTCGCCGTGCCCCAGCCCCTCATAAAGCTCGGAAAGCATGGGGGAAAGCTTTCTTTTGGCGCGGTTTACGGTTTTGAGCTGCCTTTCCGCGCGCTCCGAAAGCCCGTTTTCGTTATATCCCTCCGGGTCGAGCTGCCAGTCCGTATCGGATATCCAGGTCTTTCCGCGGAGCTTCCAGGCATCCGCATAGGAAATGAGCGCATCGCATTCGACGGTGGTAAGCCGTGCGAATCCGCTTTTCAGCACCTTTTTGACACTCGCGAGTGAAAAGCCGTCCGAAACGGCATCGATACACCCGGTGATAAAGGATATAAGCGGCTTTGATTCCGTATCCTCCTTTGCGGAAATATACACGGGAATACCGTCGCGCCGGAACGCGGCGGCAACAAGCCCGCGGTATTTATCGGGATCACCGGCAAGCAGCGCGATATCGCGGTAGCGCCCGCCCGCGCGGACATAGGCGGATATCACCGCTGCTGCGGCATCGACCTCGCCGAAACGGTCGGCGGCGGTTATAAAGCGCACGCTTCCGTCCGCACCAAGGTATTCCGAAGCGCCGTCCGCCCAAAGCGAGCGTTCCAGCGCCGCAAGGCAGTTGCCCGAAAACCTTCGCACATCCGGAAGATATATATCCTCGCATTCATGCGGGGAAAAGCTTTTGATTATTTCGGCGCATTTTGCATTTTCGGCAAAAAACGGGCGCCGCAGGGGTGTATCCTTCTCGCACGCGAAGGTGATAAACAGCTCTGCACACTGCGCGGCAAGCTCCTTTATCACCGCATATTCCTGCGCGGTAAAGGTATAATAGCTGTCGATAAACACATATGAACCGCGGAAAAAGGGTTTGGAGTGCAGCTCCTCGGCAAGCCGCGTGAGCCCGTCGCGCGGGTCCGCCCCGGTTTCGGCGAGCTTTTCCTCATACTGCGAATAAAGCAGAGCGATATCCGAAAGCTTGCGTTTCACACGGGATTCCTCCCGCGGGATCAGTGCGCAAGCCCCGCGCAGCTCCTTTGTGCCGATCATGCGCGCCTTCAGGCGGGAAAACAGCGTGTAAAGCGAATCGGCAAATTCCTCCTCGCCGCAAACCGGGGCATATTCGGAAAGGCTTTCGCGGGATGCCGCAGAGATCAGCGAAAGCAGCGCGGCTCTTCCGCTTTCCCGAACCGTCTGCGCGGTAAGCCCGCCGTATTCGCGTGCGACACGGTTGGGCAGGCGCTCGAAGTTCAGTACCTCGCAATACATATTGTATTCATCGCCGAAGCGTTCGCAAAGCAGCGATTCACGCTCGACAGACTGCTGTTCGGGCACGATAAGAAAGCAGCGCTTTCCGCTTTTGATCGCCTTCCCCAGATATTCCATTATAACCTCGGTCTTGCCGCTGCCGCAGGGACCGATAATACGCCGAAGCAATATCTTCACCACCCGAGAAGTTCAAGTAATCTGAAACGGAATCTGTAACCGGAGCTTGTAAACACGCGTGAGGAACGCCTGTCCACGCCGACAACGGTGCAATCCCCGCCCTTTGCCACGCCGGAGCAAAGCGGAGGAAAGAGTATGCACCACCAGTTTTGCCCGCCGCCGGTGCCCAGAACGACACGCAGCGAAAGATAGTTCCCCGCAGGGAGAGAAAAACCGTCGTAAACTCTTTCGGGATAATCCTCGTTGCCCAAAAGAACCTCGGCGGTATAGGGCGCACCAAGCTCGGAAAGGGTACGGTCGGCGACCGTTTTGATCCTGTCGAGCCCGGATGCAAGCAGCAATTCCGCCTCCTCGCGGCTTTCGGATTCGCCGAAAAGATCCGCGCATTCGGAAAGTATCGCATCACGGACCGAAAGCTTGACGGACTGATCGTATTCGCCGTCGCTTTCGGCAAGCACATGAAGCCGTATCACGCTTCCGTAAACACGCGCCTCCGTTCCCGGCAGGAACCTGTCGGCAACGGTCATAAGTAAAAAGCAGGAGCAGAAAAGTGCAAGGCATTTGATCTTCACGGTAAAAATTTCCTTTCGTTCGTTTGAGGAAATTCTTGCCGTAAAGCAGCGCCGTTATTCACATTGTGCGGCACTCGACCGAAAAATACCCTTCGGCGCGGAGCACCTTTGCCGCATTTGCGGCGGAAAGCTCGTTTTCGAAAACGCCGTATACGGCGGGACCGCTGCCAGAAAGCATTGCCGCACCGGCGCCGCATTTCAGCAGCGAATCGCGCATATCCGCGGTTTCGGGACAAAGCGCCGAAACAATCGGCACAAACGAATTTCCCATGTGCTTGCAGATATCAGCACCGTTCGACAGCGCTTCGAGAAAACCGGTCGTATGGTCTGTCGGCGCGAGAGAAGCACGGTCGTAAGCGGCATAGACCTCGCCCGTGGAAAGCCTGCCGGCGCCGATGGCAATAACGATAAACAGCTCCATATCCCCTGCGATCGGGGTTATGATCTCGCCACGTCCTTCGCACAGCGCAGGCTTGCCGTACAGGCAGAAGGGCACATCCGATCCGACCTCCGCGGCGACACGTATCAGTTCATCGAAATCAAGCGGAGCGCCGTAAATGGTGCTCAGGCAATCGATGACCGCCGCGGCATCCGCGCTTGCGCCGCCGAGCCCCGCCGGGAACGGAATATGCTTTTGCAGCCGTATATCCGCGCCGCCCCTGATACCCGCCGCTTCGAAAAACGCCTTTGCGGCACGGATACAAAGATTATCCTCATTGCGCAGAGCGGGAAGATCGCAATCGAAGCTGATCCTTTCGGCACGCTCCACGGAAACTCTGTCGAAAAGCGAAACGGGCACCATGACCGAGCGTATGGAATGAAATCCGTCATCCCGCGCGGAAATTATATCAAGAGTAAGATTTACCTTCGCGTAAGCTCTTACATTCATAGCGCGTTTATGAACTCCTCTATTCTCAAAACGGCCTTGCGGATATGCATCGGCGAATAGGCATACGAAAGCCTTGCAAAGCCCTTGCCGCTTTCGCCGAAGGCGCTGCCGGGGACAATTGCGCAGTGCTTTTCATAAAGCAGTTTTTCGCAGAATTCCTCGTCCGTCATGCCGAACTTTCTGATGTCCGCAAACACATAAAACGCGCCCTCCGGCATAAATGTGTCTATACCGATCCGTTCGAGCTCCGTCACTATCAGGCGGCGGCGCCCCTCGTATTCGCCCTTCATGTATTCTATATCTCCGTCGCCGTTTTTGAGCGCTTCGATAGCGGCGTACTGCGATGTTGTCGGCGCGCACATGATCCCGAACTGGTGCACCTTTGCCATCTGCTTTGTGATCCATTCGGGCGCAAGCGTATAACCGAGCCGCCAGCCCGTCATTGCATACGCCTTGGAAAAACCGTTCACAACAACGGTGCGTTCCCGCATACCCTCGATCGCGGCTATGGAAACATGGCGCGAGCCGTATGTCAGCTCGGCATATATCTCGTCCGAAAGCACGCAGATATTCGTTTCCGCAAGCACCGAAGCGAGCTCGCGCAGCTCGCTCTCACGCAGGCAGGCGCCCGTGGGATTGTTCGGGAAGGGCAGCACAAGAAGCTTTGTCCTTTCGGTTATCGCCGCGCGCAGCTGCGAAGCCGTGAGCTTGAACCCGTTTTCGGGCAGCAGACGCACCGTGACCGGAGTTCCGCCCGCAAGCCTTGCAAGCGGCTCGTAGCATACGAAGCAGGGTTCGGGAATGATGACCTCATCACCCGGCGCAACAAGCGCGCGCATGGCAAGGTCTATCGCCTCGCTCCCGCCGACGGTGACGATTATTTCGGTTTCCGGATCATATTGCAGCCCGAACCGCCTGTTCTGGTATTCGCTGATTTCCCTGCGAAATTCCAGCATGCCGTTATTTGAAGTATAGTATGTAAGCCCTTCCTCCAATGACCGTATCCCGGCATCGCGGATATGCCACGGCGTAACAAAATCCGGCTGACCAACGGTTAGCGAAATAACATCCTTCATTTCACCCAGAATATCGAAAAACTTTCGTATTCCGGAGGGCTTTATTTCGGTTATCGTAGGGTTCAGGGCTTTTTCGTAATTGAAGTTCACCAGGAATTTCCTCTTTTGTCTGTCTTTTCGGAGCAGTAGACCACTCCGTTTTCTTTATATTTCTGCAATTCGAAATGTGTAGCCGTCGCTGTCACGCCTTCTATCGTGGCAAGCTTTTCGGCGACGAACAGCGCGACATCGCGCATATTCGCGCATTCGACGGTTATGGCAAGGTCGAACCCGCCGGACATAAGGCTCACGGAGCGAACCTCCGGGAAATGGCACACCCTTTCGGCAACGGCATCAAAGCCCTTGTCGCGCTGGGGAATGGTTTTCAGCTCTATAAGCGCGCTAACGGTGTTCTTGCCCGTGCGGCCCCAATCCACAACCGTGCGGTAGGCGGCGATAGTGCCGTCGGATTCGCATTCGGCAATGATACGGTCCACCTCCGAAAGCTCTATTCCGAGCATCGTGGCGATATCCGCATGTGTAAGCCGTGCATCGCGTTCGAGATATTCAAGTATGCGTTCCTTCATTTTTATATTCCTTTCAGAAAGTATCGATCCCGATACGGGATTTGACCCGGTTTTTGAAGACCGTTATGTGTTTGAATCCGATATCCGCAAGCATTTCCGCGGATTCTCTTATGCCGGCGCCTATATCGCGCGCGTGGTGCGCATCGCTCCCGAGCGTGATATCCCTTCCGCCGAGCTCGTAATAGAATTCAAGCAGATCGCGCGCGGGCAGGCATTCGCCCATTATCTGCCGCAGTCCGCTCGTGTTGCATTCAAGCGTTATGCCGCGTTCGATAAGCGCGCGCAGCACCGGTTCGAAATATTCGCGCCCGCGGGAAGCAATATCCGGGAAATCGGTTATCCCCTGTTTCAGAAAATAGCGCTTCGGATAGGTGATATGCGTGAGAATATCGAATTTTCCCCACCTCACCGTATCCTCCAGCTCCGAAAGATACCTTTCCCACAGCGATTCGACCTCCCCGCGGGAAAGCGAAACAAGATCGGTATCCGCGAAATCTATTATCCCGCGTACCGCATGGACCGAGCCGAGAACGATATCGTAATCCCTTCCGTCAAGCAGTTCTTCGGCTTCGGCGGGCATATGTGTCGCCTGACCGAGCTCTATCCCGTACAGCAGCGAAAGTCTGCCGGAAAACTCCTCGCGGCAGGTCATTATATCACGCCGCACGGATTCGTGGTCGAGCGGGGGAAAATAGCCCTCGTAAATGCCGTCGATATCGAAATGATCGGTCACGGCAAGAGTTGTCACACCGCGTTCGACAGCCGCAAGGCAAAGCTCGCGCACTGTGCTGCCGCGCCCGTGCTTTATATCGCCGGAATATTCGGAATGTGTATGCAGATCTGTCATTTTTTGCTCCGCAAGCTTAAAACATTGTCACCTGATCGGATTCCGGCATATCGCCCAGGCATCCGTTTTTATCCAGGAGCTCCATAATGGCTTTGTTTACCGAAGCCTTCACACGCAGCTCCTCCACTGTTGTCGCTTCGCCCTTTTTGACGGTATCGACTATCTTGAATGCGACCGATTCGCCGAGCCCGTTCAGCGAGCAGAGCGGCAGTCTGATCTTTCCGTTCTCCGGAACGAACATCTTTGCTTCCGACTTTCCGACAAGCACCGGCAGGAAACCGATCCCACGGGCAAACATTTCGAGCACGCAGCGCAGGAACACTATCGCATCGGCTTCCTTTGCCGTCGGGTTCGGCATTGCCTGAATGGCTTTCAGGCGTTCCTCTATCTTTGCCCTGCCGCTCATGACAAGCTCGCCGTCGAAATTATCCGCCTTTACGGAAAAATATGTCGCGTAATAGGCTATGGGGTGATACACCTTGAACCACCCGAGCCGCAGTGATGCAATGGTATACGCCGCGGCGTGCGCCTTCGGGAACATATACTGTATTTTGTTGCAGCTCGTGATATACCATTCGGGGACATCATGCGCACGCATTTCGGCTTCGATATCCGGCGTGAGCCCCTTGCCCTTGCGGGTGCGTTCCATCGCATTGAAGGCGACGGCGGAATCCAGCCCCTTTTGGATAAGGTAAAGCATGATACTGTCACGCGTACCGATAATCTGATCGATCGTGCAGGTGCCGCTTTCGATAAGGTCCTTGCCGTTGCCGAGCCAGATGCCTGTCCCGTGGGAAAGCCCGGATATCTGCAAAAGGTCGGCAAAGGTCTTGGGCTTCGCATCGAGTATCATCTGTATGGCATAATCGGTGCCGAATTCCGGCAGCCCGAGCGTGCCTATTTTGCACCCGATCTGCTCCGGAGTGACACCGAGCGGCTTTGTGGAGGCAAAAAGCTCGATAACGTTTTTGTCGTTCATCGGGACGGTGCGAACGTCGATCCCCGAAAACTGCTGCAATATGCGGTAAAATGTCGGCACATCGTGGCCGAGGATATCCAGCTTCAAAAGCGTATCATGAAGATATTCAAAAGCGAAATGCGTTGTTATAACGCCGCTTTCCGCCTTGTTTGCCGGATATTGCACGGGGGTAAAATCGTAAATCTCGTATTCCTTCGGGATAACGACTATACCGCCCGGATGCTGGCCCGTTGTTCTGCGGACACCGACAAAGCCGTAAGCAAGCCGTGCCTGCTCCGCCCGGGTGAGGCTTTCGCCCTTATCCTCCAAAAACTTCTTTACAAAGCCGTAGCAGTTTTTATCCTGCAATGCCGCAACCGTGCCGGCGCGGAATATGTTTTCCGAGCCGAAAAGAACTTCCGTATATTTATGCGCTTCGGACTGGACATCGCCGGAAAAGTTCAGGTCGATATCCGGTGCCTTTTCGCCGTGGAAGCCGAGAAATGTCTCGAACGGAATATCGTGCCCGTCCGGGCGCATGGGTGTGCCGCATTCGGGACAGGGCTTATCATCCAGATCGAATCCGCTGCCCACGGAACCGTCGGTTATAAATTCGGAATATTTGCAGTTCGGGCAGACGTAATGCGGCGGGAGCGGGTTTACCTCGGATATCTTTGCAAGCGTTGCGATAAAGGACGAACCGACCGACCCGCGCGAACCGACGAGATAACCGTGTTCCTCGCTGTTCTGCACAAGTCGGCGGGCTATGACATAAAGCACGGCATAGCCGTTCTTTATAACCGAATTCAGCTCCTTGTCCATACGGTTTTTGACAAGCTCGGGCAGAACGCCGTTGTGCCCGTACATTTCCATCGCCGTTTTGTGGCAGATATCCTGCAATTCCTCCTCGGCGCCGTCTATCTTCGGGGTGTATGTCCCATCCGGGATCGGCTTGATATCCTCGAAATCCGCAATGATCTTTTTGGGATTTTCGATAACGACACGCCTTGCCTCCTCCTCGCCGAGGTAGGAAAATTCGCGAAGCATTTCCTCCGTGGTGCGGAAGTAAAGCTTTGTTTCGCGGAAGGCATCCGAAAACTTCATGCCGAACATCATTATCTGACGATATATTTCGTCCTCCGGATCCATGAAATGGACATCGCCCGTGGCGACGACCGGCTTTTTCTGCTTTTTCGCAAGCGAAATTATCGTTTTTACATTTTCGTGGAGCTGTGCAACAGCCTCATCCCTGTTGTTGGAAAGGCGGTTCTCATCCACAAGGAAGCCGTTGTTGCTGTCCGGCTGAATTTCGAGATAATCGTAAAAATCGGCGATACGGAGAAGCTCACCGAACGTTTTGTTTTCGAGTATGGCGGAATAAAGCTCGCCGCCCGCACAGGCGGAGCCGATAACAAGCCCTTCGCGATATTCGGAAAGCAGCGTTTTCGGTATTCTCGGATGACCTCTGAAATAATCTATATACGACTTCGAAACGATCTTATAAAGATTTTTCAGCCCGACGGCGTTCTTTACAAGTATGACAATGTGATAGGTTTTGAGCTTTGTCGGGTCGCAATGCTGAGCCATCGCGACATTCATTTCGTTGATATTATGTATGCCGTTTGCCGCAAGCTTTTCCGCCATGCAGGCAAATATTCTGGCAAGCATTTCGGTATCGGCATCCGCCTTGTGGTGATCGAACCCGCCGAGCTTGTAATACCTTGCAAGCGTGTCCAGCTTGTGGTTGCTGACATCCGAATTTATAAACCGCGAAAGAGCGACGGTGTCCAAATAAGGATTGTTAAAGGGAATGCCGTTTTCGGCGGCGACACGGCTGATAAAGGAAATATCGAAGTTCGCGTTATGAGCGACAAGCATCCTTTTCCCGCTGAATTGCAAAAACGCCTTTACCGCTTCCCTCTCGCACGGGGCTCCGGCGACCATTTCGTCCGTAATACCGGTCAGTTCGGTGATATTTGCAGGTATCGGCATACCGGGATCGACAAATGTAGAAAAGGAATCGGTTATTTCGCCGTTTTTATATTTAAGTGCGCCGATCTGGGTTATTCCGCAGGTCTTGAAGGAAAGCCCCGTCGTTTCTATATCGAAGATGATAAATTCATCCTGCGTGAAATCGATATTGTTTTTTTCGTCATAATGAAAAACCGCACGGGAGGTATCATCCGCAAGATACCCTTCGATCCCGTATATCGGCTTGACATTCGGGTGCTTTTTCGCCGCCGACATGACTATCGGATAAGCCTGCAATGTGCCGTGGTCGGTAAAAGCAACGGCGGGCATACCCCATTCGTCGGCGCGGGCGATGATATCCGTCGGGTCGGCAAGCGCATCGAGCGCGGACATATTCGTGTGGAGATGCAGCTCCACGCGTTTTTCCTCCGCCTTATCCTGCCTGCCGTAAACCTTGCAGCCGCAGATCGCCTTGACGTTTATCGTAAGCTCGGAATCCTCGACCATCGTTTTTGTTTCGCGGTCGAAAATACGGCGGTGGTCGGCTCTGCCGTAAACGATCATATAAGCGGGCGCCTTCGGAAGCTTGGGCGCTTCGCTCTTCGGACAGGAGAAGCTCGCGGTTATCGAGCCTTCCAGATCGGTAAGATAAAGGGTATAGGTTATCTTATCGCCCTCGTAATTATCCTTGCTCTCTGTCAGAAACAGCTTGCCGCCGACGCAAACCGTGCTTCCCGCCTCGATACGGGTTATCGGCGTGAGCGCCCAGCTTTTACGTTCGCCCATTATGGGCACAAGTTCGGTTATATCCAATGTCAGCCTGCCGACATGGACAAGCCGCTTCCCGTCCGATTCGAAATATTCCGGTTCGGCGGAAATAATGTTTTCCAGCGAGGCACGCGGAACGGGCTTGTCTGCCGATTCGAGCTCTATCGCTTCCTTTTGTGCGGAAAGCGAATCCAAAAGCTGCGCGGAAAGGATATCCGTGCGATCGTTGCGGTATTCGGAGGGATTTATCTCCTCATATTCGAAGTCGACGGTAATCGCTTCGTCAAAGCGTTCGCGAACGCACTGCATTATAAACAGCCTTGCGCCGTTTTCCTCGGGTATGGCCGCGCTGACATTCGGGCGCAGCCTTATAACCGCACGGTGAGTACCGTCATTATAAAAATACTCCGCGCCGTCGAAAAAGCCGTAATCAAGCTTTGAAACACGTTTTAACGTTTCGATAACGCCTTCCATGTATTCCGCACGGAACCGGCAGGATAAAAAATGCGGGAATATCTGTGTGCCGGAAAGCCGATATGCCTCGGTTATCCTGTCCTCCAAAGCAAAAAGCTCCTCCGGAGCGCAGTATTCCGACATTTCCGCCTTGACGGCGATCCGCTGCTTTTCCTTGTCCACAAAAACGGAAAAGTCCTTTATTCGGTTTATCACCGCCTTTTCGGTGCCCGAAAAAACGGCTTTCTTGAATTTTCCGATAAATCCGTCAGCCATCAAGCAAATCCTTTACTCCCTTTACAAGGGCGTTTACTATTTCATCCTCCGGTATCTTTCCGATGACCCTTCCGCCCGCAAAAAGCAGCCCTTCCCCGTTGCCGCAGGCAACACCGATATCGGCGTGCTTTGCCTCCCCGGGGCCGTTAACCGCGCAGCCCATACAGGCGACGGTTATACGCCGGTTTGTCTTTATGCCGGAAAGTGCTTCTTCCAGCCGCGCCACCATCGGGATAAGCGCGGTGTTCGTACGCCCGCAGGTCGGGCAGGAGATTATATCCACTCCCCCGCCGATACCGCAGCAGAAGAGTATATCCCTTGCGGCATATACTTCCTTCACGGGATCGTCCGTGAGTGAAACGCGCACCGTATCGCCGATGCCGTCCAAAAGCAAAGCCCCGATCCCGACTGCGGATTTGATGCTTCCGCGCCGGACATCGCCGGTTTCCGTCACTCCGATATGGAGCGGGTAATCGCAGCTTTCGTGTAATATGCGGGAAGCGCGGACCATTGTCGGCACATCAGAGCTCTTCACCGAAAGCACTATATTGCAGAAATCGAATTCCTCCAACATACGTGTGTTGTCCAGCGCACTTTCGGCAAGCGCTTCGGGTGTCGCGCCGCCGTATTTTTCGAGCAGGCGCGGTTCCACGCTGCCGCTGTTTATGCCGATACGGATCGGTATATCGCGCCTTTTGCATTCGAGCGCGACTTTTTTTATGTTTTCTTTATCTCCGATATTGCCGGGATTTATGCGGATCTTGGATATCCCGCGTTCCGCCGCAGCCAGTGCAAGGCGGTAATCGAAATGTATATCCGCCACAAGCGGGAGAGAAACATTTTCCGCATAGAAGGGTATCGCCTCCGCCGCATCCATATCGTTCACCGTGAAGCGGACAATATCGCACCCCGCCGCGGCAAGCGCGCGTATCTGTGCAAGCGTTGCTTCCCTGTCGGCGGTTTTGGTATTTGTCATGGATTGAACGGCAATACGGTTTCCGCCGCCGATGACGGTATTGCCGATCCTGACCTTTTTTGTTGCCATTTCAGAAAAGCCCCACAATATCCTTGAACGCCACGAGCACCATCAGCAGTATAAGCAGCAGCATAAAAACGGCGCTGACCGTCTGTTCGAATTTTTTGTTCATCGGCTTGCCGCGTATCGCCTCGATAATATAAAACAGGAAACGCCCTCCGTCCAGCACCGGAATCGGGAGCATATTGCAGATACCGAGCGAGACCGAGATAAACACGGCAAGCATGGCTATCCGCCCCACGGCATCCGCAAAGGATACACTCTGCTCGATCGTTTCGCCGACCTGCCCGCCGATCGCGATCGGCCCGCCGACTGCATCTATGCCGTAACGCCCGGTGAAGGCATCAAGTGTCGAATCGGCTGTCATATAAACGGTGGAGCATGCCTGCCAGAAGGATTCGTAAACTATTGTACCGAAGGTCTTGTTCTTCTGCCACACCTTGAAATCCTGTCTGCCGCAGGCGATACCGTCGTTATCATCGATATCGAAGCGGACATTTTCGAGCAGCACCTCGCTGCCGCCGCGGCGGACAAGTATATCCACCGGTTCCACCCCGTCCGACATTATCTTATATGCCATATCGGAATAGCAATGTATACGTTTCCCGTTGATTTCGAGTATTTCATCCTCGGCGCAAAGCCCGTAATCGTTCGAAACCGAGCCCTCCATAAAAGAGGCAACCGTTGTCGACCCTATAACGGAGGAAGAGGCGACAATGCAGAACATCAGCACGAACGCAAGGAGTATGTTCATTGCCGGCCCGGCAAGTACAATAAGCATCCTTTGCCACACCGGCTTTGAATTGAGCGGGGTCTTGCCTTTATGCTCCTCGGGAATCTCGTCGTCATATTCGCCGACCATGTTTACAAACCCGCCGATAGGAAACGCGCGTATGGAAATATCGTTGTATTTGCCGTGCCAGGTCTTTATCACGGGCCCCATGCCGATGGAAAATTCGATTACCCCCACGCCGCACGCCCGTGCAACAAGATAATGCCCGAGCTCGTGTATCGCAACGAGCAGCCCGAAAACGAAAACTGTGACAATAATGGTCACGAGAACAGAAAGCATTTATATCACTCCAAGTGAATTCTTGACATAAAGCCTTGCGGCTTTATCGGTTTCCAAAATATCCGAAATTGTCGGTTCGGCTATATAGCGGCAATCGGAAGCCGCACCCTCCACAACGGAAAATATATCGGTAAACCCGATATTCCCGCTAAGGAAGGCGGCGACAGCCTCCTCGTTCGCGCCGTTCATTGCGGCGGGAACATTGCCGCCGCGCATTATTGCCCTGCGTGCAAGCGGCAGAAGCGTAAAAGTATCCTCATCCGGAGCCGAAAAGTCAAGCCGCAGCCCGAACATATCGAGCTCGCCCGCCGGCGAAGGAAGCCTTTCGGGATATGTCAGCGCGTATTGGATACATATCCGCATATCCGGAACCCCGAGCTGGGCAAGGATCGCATTATCCTCGAAGCAGACAAGTGAATGAACGGTGCTTTGCGGATGGATGACAACGGTGATATCCTTCGGCTCGACACCGAACAGCCACACCGCCTCTATAAGCTCCAGCCCCTTGTTCATAAGGCTTGCGCTGTCCACGGATATCTTTTTACCCATGTTCCACTTCGGGTGCTTCAAAGCCATTTCCGGCGTGACGGATTTCAGGAATTCGCGGTCCCTTCCGTAAAACGGTCCGCCGGAGCAGGTAAGATATATCCTTTTGATCTTTCCGCCGCCACGGAGGCACTGGAATATCGCGGAATGCTCGCTGTCCACCGGGATAAGCTCGGCTTTTCCGTCCGCAACAGCGGCTTTCACCAGCGCACCGCCGGCGACAAGCGTTTCCTTGTTTGCCAGTGCTATCCTTTTGCCCGCCCTTGCGGCGGCAAGCGTGGGCAGTAGCCCGGAAAGCCCCATAAGCGCGTTCACGAGCGTCGGCGCCGGATCGTTCGCAGCGAGCTCGGCAAGCCCTTCCGCACCGGCGTATATTTTTATATCGGTATCGGCAAGCATCAGCCTCAGCTCGGCATAATGCTCCTCGCCTATACAGGCGCTCTGCGGGCGGAATTCGCGGCAGAGTGCGGCAAGCGCACGCACGTTATTTTGCGCCGATAGCGAAGTAACGCGGATGCCTGAGCGCCGCGCTACGTCAAGTGTTTGTGTTCCTATTGAGCCCGTCGCGCCGAGAACGGCGATCGTAGAAAAACTGCTTTTCATACGGTTCCTGAAACGGCGAAATTGCGGACGACTACATATACAAGAAGCAGCACCGAAACGGGTATGATACTGTCTAACCGGTCGAGCACGCCGCCGTGCCCCGGGAATATTTTGCCGTAATCCTTCACGCCGAACTTACGCTTGATAAGCGAGGCGGAAAGATCGCCGAACTGGCTTACAACGGTGAGCACAGCCGCGACCGCAAGCGTAATCAGCCCCCTTCTGCTGAGCAGAGAACCGATATCGAAGCAATTGAAGAATACCTGCACAAGCGCACCGCACAGTGTACCTCCGAGCACGCCGGAAATGGCACCGGCAACGGTCTTTTTGGGTGAAATATCCGGGCAGAGCTTCTTTTTGCCGAACGCCATGCCGCCGAAATAAGCAAAGGTATCGCAGCCCCAGCTCACGGCAAGGACGAACCAGATCATGAAAAGCCCGACCCTTCTCAGCGCGGCGAGCGAGCAGAAGCCGACGGTTATATAAAGGAACATTGCAAAAAACATGAGTACCTTTTCTATATCCGACTTTTGCGGGGTAAGCACGCACACCCAAAGCAGCCAGAAGAAGAACAGCACAAGAAGCACTGCGATAACGAGCGCCGCGCAGAGATACGCACGCTCCGTCTGAAAGCGGAGAAAAGGGATATATGTAAACATCACCGCAAATGCCGAAAGCAGCACCGCGGGGACAAGTATTGAAGCCCGCTTCTGCATACCGCAGCATTCAAGCATTTCGTAAACCGAAAAGCCTGCCGCCAAAGCGAAAAGCACTGCCGCCCCGACAACACCGCCGAAAACGAGTATCGGTATCATTATCCCCAGGCCGATAACGGCGGTGATTATCCGTTTGCGCATTGTAAAAGCTACCTCCCAAAGCGACGTTCACGCCGATTAAATGCTTCGATAGCTTTGAAAAGCTCTTTTTTATCGAAATCCGGCCAATAAACATCCGTGAAATAATACTCGGCATAAGCCGACTGCCATAAAAGAAAATTACTGATCCTGTATTCCCCGCTCGTGCGGATGACCAGATCCGGATCAGGGATCCCGCGGGTATACAATGCCTCCGAAATGTCCGCTTCCGTAACGCTTTCCCTGCCGGAATGTATAAGCTCGTTCACGGCGTGGGTTATTTCCTGCCTGCCGCCGTATGAAAGGCAGACCGAAAGTACCATCCCGGTGTTGGCGGAAAGCACTTCCTCCGAATCGAGCAGCATTTTGCGGTATTGCGGTTCGAATCGCTTCATATCGCCCAACAGCCGCAATCGGATATTCTTTTCCGCAAGCTCCGGAACATAATCGACTATTCCCCTGCTCATGAGCTCCATAAGCGCACTCACTTCGGAAACGGAGCGATTCCAGTTTTCGTTTGAAAAGGCATAAACGGTGAAATATTCCAGACCGAGCCCGTTTACGGTGCCGACGGTTTCCACAAAGCGCTTAAAGCCCGCTTTGTGCCCGGCTGCGCGCGGAAGAAAGCGTTTTTTTGCCCAACGCCCGTTGCCGTCCATTATAACGGCGATATGGCGCGGGACGGTCATATCCGTCGCCAAAATCAATAACCTCCGATGCGAAAGCTCAGATTGCCATTATATCCTTGTCCTTGCGGGCAACGGCGTCATCCGCTTCCTTGATATACTTTTCGGTAACATCATTTATTGTCTTTTCGGCGGTTTTGAGGTCATCCTCGGTGATTTCGGAATTCTTCTTCATCGCCTTGGCGGCATCGTTCGCTTCGCGGCGGATATTGCGAATCGCGATCTTGCAGCCCTCGCCCATCTTTGCCGTCTTTTTCGTGAGCTCTTTTCTTCTTTCCTCCGTGAGCGCGGGGAAATTCAGACGGATACATTTGCCGTCGTTCACGGGGGTGATACCGAGGTCGGAGGCAAGTATCGCCTTTTCGATCTCTTTAAGGATGGAAGATTCCCACGGGGTGATAACAAGCGTACGGGCATCAGCTGTCTTGATCGTTGCAACGCCGTCGAGCCCGGTCTGTACGCCGTAATAGGGAACGGTAATCTTGCTCAGAAGCTGGGGGTTTGCTCTGCCTACGCGTATCCCTCCGAAATCCTCCTCGAGCACGCATATGCTTTTCTTCATTTTTTCTTCGAAAGTCTTCATTTCAAACATTGTTTTTTCCTCCGTTTTCTGATTTATATTCTTTTTGAATTTCAGTTATGTAAAAGCGTTCCGATAGCATTTCCGTTTGCGGCAAGAATAATGTTTTCAGGATCCGAAAGCGGAAACATCACGGTTTTGATATTGTTTTCCATGCCGATTGCCGCGGCGCTCACGTCTATGGCTTTTAACCCCATCGAAAGCATTTCGGAATAGGTCAGCTCGTCAAACTTCTTCGCATCCGGGTGTTTTGCCGGGTCTTTGTCGTACACGCCGTCGACATTCTTTGCCGAAAGCACGGCATCGCATTTCAGCTCCGCCGCGCGGAGCATCATGCCCGTATCGGTGGAAAAGAAGGGATACCCGACCCCGCAGGCAAGTATGACAACCTTGCCCTGTTCGAGATATTCGATCGCCTTGTACTGCGAATAGGTTTCGCAGAACTGCTGGATCCGGACCGCGCTCATCACGCGGGCATCCGCGCCGGCGGCAATGATATAATCCTGCATGGCAAGCGAATTTATAAGCGTTGCGAGCATGCCCATATGGTCGCCGCGGACACGGTCGACGGAAAGCCCGTTCTGCCTTGCCCCGCGCCAGATATTGCCCGCACCGATAACTATGCTCACCTGTATGCCGCTTTTAACGAGCAAAACGACCTTTTCCGCAACGTTTTTGAGCATCGTGTCGCTCAGAATGCCCTTTTCGCCGCCCGAAAGCGCCTCGCCCGAAAGCTTGAGCAAAACGCGGGAATACTTTTTTTTCATTGTGGTTTCCTCCGGAAACATTTAGTTTTTGTTGCTGAACACCGAATATATGCCGCTCATGCCGGATATCATCCCCGCGCCGAAGGCATCCGGGATGCTTATGCTGCCGCCGCCGGAAAAAAGATCATCCGGGAAATAAGCTGCATAAAGCGCCTGATAAGGCTCGGGAACGGAATTCACCGTTCCGTCCTCCCCGGCAAGGGCAAGGCACGCCGCCGTGATATCGGTGTATGTCGTTTCTGCGGTACAGAAGTAATGCTCGGCAAAATAATGCGCGGTCGGTTCGCTGTTTTCAAACCGGCAAAGCCCGGTGATATCGCTTACGGTGTGGGCAAAAACGACGTATCCGTCATACGAAAGCGTATCGCACGCCGTTTCGACAAGCCCCTGCAATGTTTCGAACTCCGTCGCGGCGAAAACCAGATCGAAATTCGTTGTCCTGCCGCCCAGCTCCGCGCCGTGTTCGAACCGCATGACGGTGCAGGTGATATCCAGACTGCCGCCGAGAAGCGCGGACTGGTCCGTTAAATACCGCGCGGCGGCGGCGGTTTTCGCGGTACGTTCGGCTTCCTCCGCTTCGCTGAAGCTGCGCTTTGAATCCGAAACGAAAAGGTCGATAAAAAGTATACTCCCCGAAAGCGTTTTCAGCGAACCCATATCCGCAAATTGCGGTTTTTCGGGAGATATCATACCGGCGGATTCCGAAAACCGGCTTTGCGCGAGCCGCCATGTGCTCCCGTCGAATCGGCAGGCAAGGCGCACCTCGCCTTCCGCGGCGGAAAAGGTTATTATCTTTTCGTTTTCGTCGGCACCGTCGGATACGGAAATGCTTTCGGGATCGTATCCGGTGTCGAAAAAGCTGCCGGGATGGTAAAACACCTTCGTCTTGCCGGAGGATTCCGCAACGGATATTTTATCCGTCGCCGAAGGGTAGGAAAGATACATTTCGGCGACCGGCTTTTCGCAATAGACCGAATCGAGCAGACCGGTGATCGCCGAAAATTCGGCATATTCGCCGGTAACGTGCATATATCCGACACCGCTTTTGCTTGCGCACAGCGCGCCGTTTACAAAAATTCCGATCACCTGCGCATCGAGCTCGACAAGCTCCCGCGCACGATCCCCCGACAGTCTCGGGGCAGTGTCGCTCACTTCCGGTTCGGGTTCGGTGCCGCCGCAGGCAAAAAGCGCGAGCAGCAGGATAGGTATCAAGGAAATGCATAAAAACCGTTTCATTGAACTTTTCCCCATATCATAGCGATTATAACAGAATTGGCGGTGGATGGCAATAGAAAATGCATTAAAAATTGATGTTTTCGCGCACTATGCGTGTTGTCCGTGCAAGCGGCGCAAGGAATGCCGAAACATATGCCGGATTCAGGTATTCGCTTCCGGATGCGGGCAGCAGCACGCGCAGCAGTGTGCCGCGTTCCGATGCAGCAGCCGAAACGAGTTCCACCGCGCCGGAGATATCCACCTGTTTTTCGCCGCTCTTGCTGCGCTTTGTAACAACCATTTCCCCGGAGATCGCGTTTATTATGCTTTCGGGCGCGGCCCCCTCCAGCTCGATACGGTAAAGCGCGCTTTGCGGTGCCGTTTTACGTTCGATCCGCTCCGCGGAAATGATCTCCATCCCCGGAAACGTGGCTGCCGAAAGAGCTTCGCACACGGCCGCCGGTTCGATATCCGTTTCCAGCCGGAAATCGAACACCTCGCGTTCGCCCTCCTGATACACCGAAAGCGGAAGCACTATATTGAGCCTCGGGTGCGGATTGAAGCCCTCCGTATAGGCTATCGGCAGTCCGGAGCGGACAAGCATCCGTGCGACCGCACGTTGAAGGTCGAGGTGGGATATGTATTTAAGCCGCCCGAGCTTGGTAAATGTCACTCTGTAATCCATGTGATCAGCCCTCCCGCCCGTTGCACACGCATTTCCCGCTGCAAAGCGAGGCAGCCCCGCAGCCGGAGCATTTTGTGCGGCAATCGGGTGTCGTAACGCCGGAAAGCGCCTTGTCGTATTCGTTTTGAAGGAATTTCTTTGTTACGCCGATGTCGATAAAATCCCACGGGAGCAGCTCATCCCTGCCGAAAACCCGATTGGCGTAAAACGCCGGGTCGATACCCGTTTCGGAAAATACATCGAGCCAATTATCGTAGCTGAAATATTCATCCCAGCCGTCCAGCATCATGCCGCGCTCATAGGCGCGGTAAAGCGCTTTGCAAAGCCGCCTGTCGCCGCGCGCAAACACGGCTTCAATGCGGGATACCGTGGCGTCGTGGTATTTGTAACTGATCTTACGCGTGGTGATAAGCGATCTCAGAAGCTGCTGCTTGCGTTCCAGCTCCGCTATACTGTCCTGCGCGCACCACTGAAACGGCGTGAACGGCTTCGGCACGAGGCAGGAAACGCTTATCGTAACGTTCACACCCTTGCCCGGGCGCTTTTCCGAATAGTATTCATCCACTATCCGTTTGCCCAAAGCGGCGATCCCGGCGATATCCTCATCCGTTTCGGTGGGGAGCCCGTTCATAAAATAAAGCTTCATGCCCGATCTGCCGCCGTCGAACGCCTTTCGGCACGCGGAAAGTATCTCTTCCTCCGTGATATTTTTGTTTATGACATCGCGCAGGCGCTGTGTCCCCGCCTCCGGAGCGAAGGTAAGCCCGCTTTTGCGGACAGAGGACACCTTTTCGAGCAGTTCTTCATAAAAGCTGTCGATACGCATGGAGGGCAGCGAAAGATTCACCTTTTTTTCATCCGTCCAGGAAAGCAGCTTTTCGATAAGCTGAGGCAGACGGGTGTAATCGCTTATGGAAAGCGAGGTGAGCGAAACTTCGGAATATCCGCTGTTCGCCACCGATTCCCTTGCATCCGCATCCAGCGTTTCCGGTGATTTTTCGCGGTAGGGGCGGTATATCATCCCCGCCTGGCAGAAGCGGCAGCCGCGTATGCAGCCTCGGAACACCTCCAGCATCACACGGTCGTGCACCGTTTCGAGAAACGGTACCGGGCATCTGCGCGGGAAGGTGACGGTATCGAGATCAGTGATTATGCGTTTTCTGACCGTTGCGGGGACATCGTCATACTTCGGACGGAAGTATTCGAGCGTTCCGTCCGCCTTGTAGCCCACATCGTAAAGCGACGGTACATAAAACCCGTTCAGATGTGCCGCACGGCGAAGCGTTTCGGCGCGGCTAACCCCGTTTTTTTTGCATTCGCGCAGCAGTGCGGCAAGCTCGAGCAGGGCTTCCTCGCCCTCTCCGATCGAAAAAATGTCTATAAAATCGGCAAGCGGTTCGGGATTATAGGCGCACGGCCCTCCGGCGATGATGATCGGGTCATCCCCGCCGCGTTCGCAGGAACGGACGGGGATCCCGCCCATGCCGAGCATTGCGAGTATGTTCGTATACGAAAGCTCGTATTGCAGCGTAAACGCGACAACGTCGAAATCGCAGAGCGGATCGCCGCTTTCGATCGCGTAAAGCGGAAGCGAATGCTCCTTCAGCTGCGCCGCCATATCCGGCCAGGGCATATAGCTCCGTTCGCAGCTCACATAGCCGCTTTTGTTGAAGCATTCGGCGAGTATCTTCACGCCGAGGTTGGACATTCCTATTTCGTATGTATCCGGGAAGCAGAAGCACACCCGAAGGTCGGCTTTATACGGATCGGGGATTTCGGACGCGAATTCCCCGCCGACATATCTTCCCGGCTTTTCCACCTTTTCAAGCAGTTCACGGTATTTTTCGTAATCCATCAGATCAGTTTCTCCCTCAGATACAAGCCGGTATAGCTGTTTTCGTCGGCGGCGACCTCCTCCGGTGTGCCCTTTGCAATGACCCTCCCGCCGGCATCCCCGCCTTCGGGTCCGAGATCGATAATATAATCCGCCGTTTTGATTAGATCGAGATTATGCTCTATGACGACAACGGTGTTACCCGCATCAACCAGCCTTTGCAGAACCGAAACGAGCATATTCACATCGTGCGTGTGAAGCCCTGTCGTGGGCTCATCCATAACATAAAGCGTGCTGCCGGTGGAACGCTTTGCAAGTTCGTTTGCCAGCTTGACACGCTGCGCCTCACCGCCGGAAAGCGTTGTCGCAGGCTGACCGATCTTGACATACCCGAGCCCGACATCGCAAAGCGTATCCAGCTTGCGCTTTATCGAGGGGTAGTTTGCAAAAAACTCGCGTCCTTCCTCGATCGTCATTTCGAGCACATCGTATATCGATTTACCCTTGTATTTTATCTCCAGTGTTTCGTGATTATAGCGCCTGCCCTTGCACACGTCGCAGGTGACATAAACATCGGGCAGAAAGTGCATTTCGATGGTGAGCGTTCCGTCGCCGCGGCAGGCTTCGCACCGCCCGCCCTTGACATTGAAGGAGAACCGCCCCTCTCCGTAGCCGCGCGCCTTTGCCTCCGGCGTGGAGGCAAAAACCGCCCGAATATCGTTGAAAAGCCCGATATACGTCGCCGGGTTGGAGCGCGGATTGCGCCCGATGGGCGATTGGTCGATCTGGATGATCTTGTCGATATATTCCGCCCCGATTATCTCGCGGTGCTTGCCGGGCTGCAGCGAAAGCCTGCCGAGCTTTCGCGCAAGCGTGTTATAAAGCACCGAATTTATAAGCGAGGATTTACCCGATCCGGAAACGCCGGTAATGCATACCAGCCGCCCGAGCGGAATGGTAACGTCGATATCCTTCAGGTTATGCTCCGTCGCGCCGATAACGGTGATGAATTTGCCGTTGCCGACCCGCCTTTCGCGCGGGACTTCCACCTTCATTTCGCCGGAAAGATATTTGCCGGTATATGAATTCGGGCATTTTTTAATATCCTCCGGCGTTCCGGTGAACACCACCTCGCCCCCGCGCACGCCCGCGCCCGGCCCGATATCCACAAGGAAATCCGCCGATTCGATGGTTTCCTCGTCATGCTCCACCACAAGCACGGTGTTGCCGATATCGCGCAGCTTTTTGAGCGTGGCGATAAGCTTTTTGTTATCCCGCTGATGCAGCCCTATGGACGGCTCATCCAAAACGTACATAACGCCGACAAGCGAGCTGCCGATCTGCGTGGCAAGGCGTATGCGCTGCGCTTCGCCGCCGGAAAGCGTTCCCGCACGGCGGGCAAGCGTAAGATACCCCAGCCCGACGTTTTCCAGGAAGGAAAGGCGGGCATTGATCTCTTTCAGTATCTCCTTTGCGATATCCGATTCGGTCTTTGTAAGCTGCAGGTTTGCAAAAAACCTGCGCGCTTTGGTAACCGGGAGCTCGCACAGCTCGGCTATATTCAGCCCGCCGACAGTGACGGAAAGCGATTCCTTTTTGAGCCGCTTGCCGCCGCATTCCGGGCAGGGTATATATTCCATAAACTGCTCGTAATATTCCCTGCCCTCGTAGCCGCCGCCCTGATTATAGCGCTGCTCAATAAGCGGGATTATACCCTTGAACGAGGGCTCGGCAACCGATTTGCGCTTGCGTTTGTTGCCGTACATCAGTATCTGATAAGCTTCCTCGCTGTATTTTTCGAGCGGAGTGTGAACATCGAACCCGTGATATTTGCCCACGGAATTGATCATTTCCGCCATATATCCTCCGGGCTCCGCGCTTTTGAAGCCGTTGCAGAGGATCGCCCCGGAATAGATCGAAAGGCTTTTATCGGCTATCAGCTTGGCTTCGGATATGACATTGTTTTCGCCGAGCCCGCCGCACGCCTCGCACGCGCCGGAAGGGTTGTTGAACGAAAACATACGGGGTGTGAGCTCGCCGAGCGATATCCCGTGCGTTTTGCAGGCATAGTTCTGCGAAAAGGTTATATAATCGTCCTCGTCCTTTATATCCGGGAACAGTATCCCCACCATGCCGCCGGAAAGCTTGGAAGCCGTTTCGATGCTTTCCGTGAGCCGGGCGCGTATTTCCTCGCCGCGCAGCACAAGGCGGTCGACAACGATCTCTATATCGTGCTTCTGATTTTTGTCCAGTTCGATCTTTTCGGAAAGATCGTACATTGCCTTATCCACACGGACCCGCACGAACCCGCTTTTGCGCGCATCCTCGAAAACCTTTTCGTGCATACCCTTTTTTGCCGAAACGACCGGGGCGAGCACCATAAAGCGAGTACCTGGCTCGAATGCAAGTATACGTTCGACTATCTCGTCCACCGTCTGCTGCTTTATCGGTTCACCGCATTCGGGGCAGTGCGGTATGCCTATCCGGGCATAAAGCAGGCGGAGATAATCGTATATCTCCGTCGCCGTGCCGACAGTGGAGCGCGGATTGCGCGAAGTAGTTTTCTGGTCGATGGATATCGCCGGTGAAAGCCCCTCGATCATATCCACATCCGGTTTATCCAGCTGCCCCAGAAACATTCTTGCGTATGAGGAAAGCGATTCGACAAACCTTCTGTGCCCCTCGGCATAAAGCGTATCGAAGGCAAGCGAGGATTTGCCGGAGCCGGAAAGCCCCGTAAACACCACCAGCTTGTCCCGCGGGATGGTGACCGATATATTTTTCAGGTTGTGGACCCTTGCGCCCTTTACCTTGATTTCTCCTGCCATAATAACTCCGTTCCCTTAAATAAACCTACATCAATCTGCGTATCCTGTCGCGCAGCGCCGCAGCCGTTTCGAAATCGAGATCCTTTGCGGCGCGCTTCATTTCCGCAGTCAGGCGGTCGATAAGCTTCTTCTTTGCCTCCGGAGTAAGCTCTTGTTCGCCCTTTCCGCCATCCTTTTTGACGGTGATCTCAAGCGGCGCACGTATTTCCTTGACTATTGTCTTTGGCGTGATGCCGTGTTTTTCGTTATATGCCTGCTGTATCCCGCGGCGGCGGCGTGTTTCGTTTATTGCGCGTTCCATGGAGCCCGTCATTCCGTCGGCATACATAATGACCTTTCCGCTCGAATTTCTTGCCGCTCTGCCGATTGTCTGGACAAGCGATATTTCGCTGCGGAGGAAGCCCTCCTTATCGGCATCCAGTATCGCCACGAGCGATACCTCCGGAAGGTCGAGCCCTTCGCGGAGCAGGTTTATGCCGACAAGCACATCAAATTCCCCGGCGCGAAGCCCGCGCAGAATATCCATGCGTTCGATGGTGTCTATATCGTAATGCATATAGCGGCAGCGGATCCCCGAAAGCTCGAAAAATTCGGTAAGATCCTCCGCCATCTTTTTTGTGAGCGTTGTGACAAGCACTCTTTCGTGCCTTTCGGTACGCAGACGTATTTCGCCGGCAAGATCGTCGATCTGCCCCTTTGTCGGGCGCACCTCCACCTCCGGATCGAGCAGCCCCGTCGGGCGGATGATCTGCTCGACTATATTCTGCGAAATGCCCTTTTCGTATTCCTTCGGTGTCGCGCTGACATATACCGTGGTGCCGCGCTTTTCGTTGAATTCATCGAAGGTGAGAGGGCGGTTGTCATATGCGGAGGGCAGGCGGAATCCGTAATCCACAAGGTTCTTTTTGCGCATCCTGTCCCCATGGGACATACCGCGTATCTGCGGCAGCATGACATGGCTTTCGTCGGCGAAAAGTATATAATCCCGCGGGAAGAAATCCAGCAGGGTATAAGGCGCGCTGCCCGGCTTTCGCCCGGAAAGCACGCGGGAATAGTTTTCGATCCCGGAGCAGAAGCCGATCTCGCGTATCTGCTCGACATCGAACATGGTGCGTTCTCGTATGCGCTGCGCCTCTATAAGTTTGTTTTCGGATTCGAAAAAGGCAATTCTTTCATCCAGCTCGGCAATGATCTCGTCCAGCGCCTTTTTGCGCTTTTCCTCGCCGGTGACATAGTGCGAGGCGGGGAATATTGCGGCGTGGGTAAGATCGGCGACAGCCTCCCCCGTGACGGTATTTATAATGCTTATGCGCTCTATTTCATCACCGAAAAGCTCCACGCGCACGGCATCCGTATCGGTATTGGAGGGGAATATTTCCAGAACATCCCCGCGCACGCGGAAATTATTTCGCTCGAAGCCCATATCGCTTCTTGCGTATTGCATGGCGACAAGCCGCCTGATTATATCGTCACGCGGGTAAGTCGCACCGCGGCGGAGCGATATGACCTGCTGACGGTATTCCTCCGGATCGCCCAGCGAATAAATGCAGGAAACCGAAGCGACGATGATTACATCCCGACGTTCAATAAGAGCGCTTGTCGCCGAATGGCGCAGCTTATCTATTTCCGAATTGATCGCCGCATCCTTTTCGATATAAATATCCTTGCCGGGAACATAAGCCTCCGGCTGGTAGTAATCGTAATAAGACACAAAGAATTCCACCGCGTTTTCGGGGAAGAGCGCCTTCATTTCGCTGCAAACCTGCGCGGCAAGCGTTTTGTTGGGTTCGAGTATTATTGCGGGGCGCCCCGCGGCGGCAATGACGTTTGCCATGGTGAAGGTCTTGCCGGAGCCCGTCACGCCGATCAGGGTCTGATCGTGCAGCCCGTTTTTGATGCCGTTTACAAGCGATGCGATCGCTTCGGGCTGATCGCCCGTAGGCGAAAAATCCGAAACGAGCCTGAATTTTCCCATATTCTCATACCCTTTGCTTCCAATATGCGTTTTAATAATATATTTTACCACATTCCGGTGCGGAATGGAAGATACTGCGCCGAAATATCCCTATAATTTATGCCTGCACGTTCTTTACCGCGCCCTTTTTGTAAAGCCGCCGCGCAATATAAACGGCTGGCGTATCCAGCAGTGCGGCGATAAAGTATATCACATAGGTGGATATCATGATCTCGATAAGCGTTTCGCGCGGGTATACGCCGGCAAACGCGGCAAGAGTATACAGCACCGTGTTCAGAAGCTGCGAAAGCATTGTCGCAAGGTTGTTGCGCAGCCAGAGCAGCTTTTCGGAGCTCCCGGTGAGCTTTGCCGTTTTATTCCAAATAAAGTGATAAGCAAAAACGTCGAAAGCCTGCACGGCGGCATAAACGGTGAGGCTCGCCGCAACAATGCGCGGCGTGTTGGAAAACACGGCGACGACGGATGCGTGCACCGTATCGCCCTGCGCAGGGACATACAATGTCCAGGAATAAGCAAGCACGGCGAATATCACGGATGCCGTCATGCCGAGCAGCACTGCGCGGTTTGCCGCGCGCTTGCCGGAAGTTTCGCTCAGTATATCCGTCACAAGAAACGTGCTTGCAAAAAGCACGTTGCCGAGTGTCTGTTCCATTCCGAACGCCGAAACCAGAATACATACCTCGATATTCGCGGCAACCGTCGCAAAGACCAGCCAGCAATAAAGCCCCGCGTTGCCGAAGAAGCGGTAAAACAGCACCACTGCGGAATATGTAAGCAGAAGCGAGGCGGCGATAAGCAATTCGTTTGTCATATATTTGTCCTTTTCCGTAAAAAGCATTGCTTTATATTATAGCACGGAAGTGCCCGAAAATAAAGCACATTTTATGAAAAACGGGTATTGCGTTTTTCCGCCGGATGGGTTATAATAAACAAAATATCCGGCACGGGAGGGGCATTCGATGCAAAAGACGATACTCATCATTGTCGCGCTTGCGCTTGCTGCGGCGGTCGCATTCGGCTTTTACAGCGCCTTCATGGGCAATGAAAAAAAGCTGGATTTTTCGGATGTCGATATCGAGGATGCCAATATGTACAACGGGCATTTCAGCGGCAGATTCAAATCGAACGAACCCGGCTTTTTTGTCAGCCATATAGAATACCGCGTTGTCGAAAACGGGCTTTATATAACCGTTATCGCCATACCGGACAAAAGCCGTGTCCCCGAAGCGGACAGCGAAGGTTACACAAGGATCGAATTCGATTACACCGGTTCGCCCGGAACGCTTTATTATTACAGCAACGGCAATGATTACCCTGTCGGCGTGAGCCGCAGAAACGGAGATTCGTAATGAAAAGATTTTTAACGGCAGCGCTTGCCCTCATTTGTATTTTCGCGCTTTTTGCCTGCAGCGAAAGCGAATCGGAGGCGCCCGACGGGCAGAAGACCGCCGGCCGCGCCGCCGGGAACGAAGCCGTCAATTACAGCTTCTTTTACCCCGAGAAATGGGAAGTCGCCGAAAATACCGGCGTCGTCATGCTCAAATACAACTGCTCCTCCGCAAGCGGCATATACGAATACGCCACAATGAGCGTGCTTACATTCAACCTCGCGGATTCCTCCCAAGGGGCGCGCGATTATTGGAACGGCTACGAAAAGGACATTCAAAAGGCATATTCCGGCTACGAAAAGATCGACGATAAGGAGATAAAGCTCGGCGGGACAGTCGCACTCAAAATCAAGTATTTTCTCAGCAAGGACGACGGCAGGTTCGAATTCGAGCAGGTTGTATGCTGCCGCAACGGGAGCGTATACATTGTAACGCTCGGCGCGCCGGAAAAGTATTACGAAGCCGTAAATGCCGATTTCGGCATAATGCTCGACAGCTTTGTATTCGAGTGATACACACAGATCCGACAACAGAAAAACGGAGCGGCGCGCTCCGTTTTTTGTTTTACAGGTAAGTGCGAAGCTCCTTTGCGAGAGCATCCTCCAGCCCTATAAGCCGATGGGCAAGCCCTTTTGAATCGGCATCGGCATTCGAATACCGGTTCAGATACCGGTGCAGGCTCTTTACACCCATATTGCAGCCGTCCGTGATAAGGTCGGCTACCGTCGAATCGCTTTCGTTCACGGCAAGCTTTACGTTTGTCTTTATCCACGCAAGCCCTTTTGCGCAGGCGGGCGTCTGCTTGCCCGGCTCGCACGCGGCGCAAAGCTTACGGCTTATCTCATCGCCGAGTATTTCGTGCTGATTTCGGCAATCAGTGAGAAGCTTTTTCAGCTCCGGCGAACGCGTGCTTTGGAGCACGTCGTTTATCGAATCCACGCCCATTTTCACCCCGGAATCGCATTCCCGAAGCAGCTTTATCGTATCCTGTTCCATTTTCTGCATCCTCCATTTACGGGTATTATTTCCCTGCCGCGGCGCGGTTATTCGCGAATAAATAACACCTGTCCATAACCATGATGGATTTTTCCGGACAGCAAAAAAAGAAAGAAGCACGGATCTTGCGCCGCCTTCTTTCTCATGAAGCCTCTTTTGAGGGTGTTTTTTTTGCTTATTCGTCGTCGAAATCGCCGATATTCGTGACCGTCTTCGGAATGATATCGCCGGAGCGGATAAGTGCCGTTTTGGTGATCATCGGGCCGACAAGCTCGTATATCAGAACGGCAAAAAGCGTTATATTGCGGATAAGTGTGCCGCAATCGCCAAGCTCCTGCACGGTGACGGACATCCCGAGCGCGACACCCGCCTGCGGGAACAGCGTCAGACCGAGGTTTTTGACGATGTCCGGCTCGCACTTGACGGCTTTTGCGCTCCATCCGGCACCGAGGTATTTGCCGGCTGCACGGGTGAGTATATATACTATTCCGATGATAACAACGGTAAGATCGCCGAAAACGTTGAATTCCAGCTCCGCACCGGAAAGCACGAAGAAGAGCAGGAAGAGCGGGGCGGTCCATTTATCCGTCTTTGCCATGATCTCCGCAGAGAAATCGCAGAGGTTGCAGAACACAGTGCCCAGCATCATGCAGACAAGCAGCGAAGAGAATCCGACCTTTACGCCGCCGATATTGAATTCGAACATCGAAAGCGCAACGGTTATTATAACGAAGGTGACCGAAAGCGTGAGCCGCTTGCTGTTGGATTTGAAATACTTTTCCGCCGCGGAGAAGAGAACACCCAGGACAGTGCCGAGAAGAAGCGAGCATATGACCTCCGCCATCGGCTCCACAAGCACGGATACCACGCTGACGGTGCCGCTTTGCAACGCCTTTGCAATGCCGAAGGATACGGCAAACACCACCAGCCCGATGGCATCGTCCAGCGCAACGATAGGCAGAAGAAGATCCGTGAGCTTGCCCTTTGCCTTGTACTGCCGAACGACCATGAGCGTTGCGGCGGGGGCTGTCGCCGTGGCAATTGCGCCGAGCGTTATTGCAGCGGCAACGGAAAGCTTATCCGGCGCGGCGAAATGGATCGCGATAAGTGCCACATCCACAAAAAGAGTTGCGACAAGCGCCTGGAAAACGCCGATGATAGCCGCCTGCTTCCCGATGCTTTTTACCTGAGAAAGGCGGAATTCGTTGCCGATGGCAAAGGCGATGAATCCGAGCGCGACATCACATATTATCTCGTTTGATTTTACGCTTTGAGCGGAAGTAAAGCCCAGCCCCTCGATCCCGAGCAGACCGAGACAATAAGGACCGACAAGGATACCCGCGATAAGATATCCGGTTACAGCCGGCAGCTTGAATAATTTGACAAAACGGGAAACGAGCAGGCCCGCCGCCATGGCGATCCCGAGCGAAAGCAGAGTTTCCGTATATACCACCTCTTTTTAACTAATACAAAGCGCAATAATAGCACAAACCGCCGTTACTGTCAAGCAACGGCGGCTTTTTTCTCCGTTCCGTACAATCCTTTGCCTGGCGCGGCGGGATGTGCGGGCATTTTGTCGAACTTTAATCGCCGGCAAAGAGGGCGGGATCGTAATCCGGCACGGCTCCGAGCTGTGTCACGACATAATCGGAAAGCATAACGGCACGGTCGAGGCAGATTCCGATATCCTTCCCCGCAAGCAGATTCACAAGGAAGCAGGCGGCAAAGCTGTCGCCCGCGCCGACGGTGGAAACCGGCTTGCTTTGCGGCTTTTCGGAAAAAAGCACGCGCCTGGCGGTATCGGTACAATCGTAAACAAATGCGCCGTCCGCGCCGAGCGTGACCAGAATATATTTCAGGTTCGGGTATTTTTCGGAAATATCCATGCACTGGCGAACCGGATCGCGGTATCCGAAGAAGCCCATCTCCTCGGAGGAGATTTTGAGTATTGTCGTTTCGTGCAGGAGCTCCGTGACAAGATCGCGCGTGTAAAAGCTGCCGCGGAGGTTCATGTCGAAAAGCACCTCGCCATAGGAAGCATTTTTTGCCAGGAAGCGGAAGGCACGGCGCGAATCGGCGCTGCGCATTGCCAAGGTGCCCATATAAAGCGCATCGAAATTACCGCGCGGAGCAGTGGGCGGGATATGGTCATATGCGACGCCCTTTACAAGCTCGTACTGCGGAAGCCCGTTTGTGAGCGTGACATTGCATACGCCGGTCGGATACCGGCGGTCGACGGCGACATATTCGGTATTCACACCGTTTTCGCGTGCGAGCGCGAGCGCTTCGGCACCGTTTTCGTCGCTTCCGACAGCGGATATCATCAGGCATTCCGCGCCGAGACGAGCGCAGTGCGATGCAAAATTCAGCGGAGCGCCGCCGAGCGTTTTTGTTTCGCCGAAAACATCCCAGAGTATTTCGCCGAACGAGAGTATTTTCATATATCCTCCATTTGAGTATATTGCGATACGGAAGCGCCGGAAGCGAAATTCGCTTCCGGCACCGCGGTATTACGGCAATACAGCCGGTTTATTTTTCGTGATCTCTGTAAAACGCGAGCGTTTCATCGAGTGCAGCCTTCGCCGCAGAGGCTTTTGCCTCGTAAGCCGAACTGAATGTTCCCACCTCGGCGGAAGCCATGCCGTGCAGGAGCTGATCGAGCCCGCCCCACTGGTATGCCATGCCGATATCGCAGCCGCGTGTCGGGAAGATGTAATCGTTGATCATTTCGATACTATCGTTATCGCGGGTCTTCATGTAGGCAAGAACGATATCCTGATAATCGGCGGAAAGCGTATTTTTGCTGTATGCCCCGAGCACGTTGAGCGCGGCGGCGGTCATTTCAAGCTCATCCCCCGTGATCCCCGCGGGAATCGCAAAGCAGGTCGAAGTCCAGGGGTTGATAAGGCTGTAATAATTTTCCTGGGTATCATCAGCAAGGGGAAGCGGAACAATACCGTAATGATCGTTCATGTTGCCGAGCTCTATAACCGTGCCGACGTTGGCGTTGTAGAACAGCGCTCTGCCTTCCGTAAAGCCCTGCTGCACAAGAACGGTGGGCCACTGAGCGACTCCGAAGTAATCGTTTGCGGAAATGTAATGCTCTTTATCGCGGACAAGCTCCTGCATTTTTTCCATGAGCGTGGCGGAGCGTTCATTGAACATTGAGATGGCGGGGTATCCGTTCGCATCGTTTTTGGCGATTCTTTCGCCGGAAGCATAAAACAGGCTCCACATATCGTCGAGCTGACCGCCCCAGCCGAATTCATCCTTGTAATCGATAATCCCGTCGGTGTTAAGATCGCGCCCGACGGATTTCACGGCTTCGAAAACGAGATCGACGGTCCATTTTTTATCCCGCACGAGAGTGTAAGGATCGCCGCTGTAGGTTTCGTTCAGCCCGAGCCTGTACCAAAGATCATAATTGAAGAAGAGCGCGGCGGTGGAGTTTTTGTTGCCGAGCCCGATATCGCCGATGGTGAAGTAAAGCTGACCGCCGACAGTCATGCCGGAATTGAATTCCTGGTTCCACCACGGAGCCTGTATCTGAAGCCCTTCGACCTTGTTAAGATCGTGGAAATAGCTTTCCACGGCAAGGGTCGCGCCGTCGTAAAGGCAGGGCACGACGATCTGATATTCGACGCTGCTGGAAAGCGCATCGTTGCGGATACGGTCGCACATACCGCCGCCGGGGCGTTTCGCTTCGAAAACGTATACTTCCTCGATATCCAGACCGAGCGTGGATTTTAGATATTCGGCACGGTCGGCAAGATCCTTGTTGATGATATCCGGATAAGTGGCGGTGGTGCCGTCCTCATAGGTGTTTTTGACTATTTCGGATTCGTGTGTTTGGTTGACACCGCAGGTGAGCACGGTAAGGGTTCTGCCGCTGTAGGATTTTCCGAGCGTATCGCCTACATATTTACCGTCCTTGAAATATTCGGTATCCTGCTGTGTTGCCGAACCGGACGATTCGGCAACGCTGACATCGCCGTCCTTATTGCAGGATGCCAGGCAAAACGAAAGAGTAACGCAAAGCAGTAAGAGAATGCATATGAACCTTGAGCGCTTCATGAGTTTCCTCCCGGTATTGTAGATATGATCATATATTATCATATTCCGCCGGGGATTTCAAGTGATTTATTCAATATCGCTCCGGCAAGAGCACGGCGGCGGGCAAATATCGAAAAAAGCATTGATTTTCGCACGCATTTGTGTTATCATGGTTTAGATTGAGCGCGGGAAACGAAGGGGAACGCCCCGCTGTGAAGATTCAACCACACGGATGAAAGGGTTTTCGGGAGAATGACAAAAGAAGAAAGAAAGGCAGCCAAAGCGAAAAAGAAGGAAGGCAGACGCGTCCGCTCGCTTGCGCCGATGGCGTATGTTTCGCCTTATATAATGCACGAACGCACCGATGCGACAAACTATATCGAAAGCACGGCGGAGGTTTCCGCTATCGAGGATTACATTCACAAGAAGCGCTCCGAAGGGCTTGCGGGGTTCGGCATGATGCACGTTTTTCTTGCCGCTTTTGTGCGGATGTTTTCGCAGCACCCGGAGCTGAACCGCTTTATCCGCGGGCAGAAGATATATGCACGCAACTGCATTGAAGCCATGATAACCATAAAGCGCGAAATGAAGGTCAATGCTCCGGATACCGTTCTGAAGCTCATATTTCCGCCCGAATCCACCGCGGAGGACGTATTCAACATCATCAACGGCGAGATCGAGAAATACCGCAAATCCGACAGCGATTTCGACAGCACGGCACGCAAGCTGAACTACATACCCGGCATCCTGCTCAAATTTTCGGTATGGGTGCTTAATCTGTTGGATTATTTCGGACTGCTTCCACGCAAGCTCACAAAGCTTTCGCCCTTCCACGGCAGCTTTGCCATCACTTCGATGGGTTCGCTCGGCATACCGCCGATATACCACCATCTTTACAACTTCGGCAACATTCCGATATTCTTTGCCTTCGGCGTGAAATACACGAAATACGAGCTCGACCGCGAAGGCAAGGTCAACGAACGCCGTTATGTGGATTACCGCATCACCTGCGACGAACGCATTGCCGACGGGCACGCGTATGCCGTCGGACTCAAATATGTAAGCAGCATTTTCAAGCACCCGGAAGTCCTTGATACCCCGCCCGAAAAGGTCATGGAGGACATTCCCTGAAAACGACACGGCAGAAGCCATAAAAGCTTCTGCCGTTTGATTATTCAGACATCCGAACAGGCTTCGGAAAGTACCTTGCCGACGCTTTCGCGCAGTACAAGGTCGGCGGTATCATCCTGCGCGGTGGCATCGCGGTTGATAAGCACGAGCTTTTCCCCGCGGAAGTAACGTGTGAGCCCCGCCGCAGGGTAAACGGTGAGCGATGTCCCCGCGACAATGAGCATTTCACATTCGCTTATTGCCTTTACCGCCGCAGTCAGGATATTCATATCCAGCGATTCGCCGTAAAGCACGACATCCGGCTTTATCCTTCCGCCGCAGGCGCATTTCGGTATACCCTCGCCCGCCATTGCCGAAGCGCCGTATTCCCTGCCGCACACTTCGCAATGATTCCGCAAAACGCTGCCGTGCAGTTCGAGCACGTTTTTGCTGCCCGCTGCCTGATGAAGGCCGTCGATATTCTGGGTCACGACACACCTGAGCTTCCCGCACGCCTCGAGCTTTGCCAGCGCATAATGCGCACGGTTTGGCTTTATCCCCGGAACAAGGAGCTTTTCGCGGTAGAACCTGAAAAATTCCTCCGGATGGGATTCATAAAAATCGTGAGAAATGATCACCTCCGGCGGATAATCGTATTTCTGATTATACAACCCGTCCTTCGACCGGAAATCCGGAAGCCCGCTTTCCGTCGAAACGCCGGCTCCGCCGAAAAACACGATGTTTTCATACCTGTTTATAAAGGTTTTCAGGATATCTGTCTTTTCCAACGCAGACACTCCCCTTTCGGCAGTATTTTAGCACGCATCAACGCAAATTTCAACATCGCAACGGAGAAAGCATGGAGAACAAATACAAAAACGAATTTGTCTGGAACCCGTGGCACGGCTGCCGCAAATATTCCGAAGGCTGTATGAACTGCTATGTTTACCGCCGCGACGGACGTGTCGGGCGGGATGCATCGCAGATCACGCGGAACGCCGGCTTTTCGCTCCCCGCCGAGCGTGACCGTTCGGGCAATTACAAAATACCCGACGGCGCATCGGTGTTCTGCTGCATGACAAGCGATTTTTTCCTGCCGGAGGCGGATGCCTGGCGGGCGGAGGTTTGGGATATTATCCGGGAACGCAGCGGCGTGAGCTTTTTCATTATCACAAAGCGTATAACACGCTTTTACGATTGCATCCCCGGTGATTGGGGCGACGGGTGGGAAAACGTCACCTTCGGCTGCACCTGCGAAAACCGTGTGCGCGCCGCGCAGCGGCTTCCGTTGTTTTCCGTTCTTCCGATCAAGCATAAAATGATCGTTTGCGAACCGCTGCTCGAACGGGTGTGCATAAAGCCCTATCTTGCGGGGATAGAGCTGGTTGTTGCCGGCGGCGAAAGCGGACCGGAAGCGCGCGAATGCGATTTCGACTGGTTCGCCGATCTTTCCGCGCAGTGCGCGGAGGAGGGTGTCGCCTTCCGGTTCAAGCAGACGGGGGCACGCTTCCGCAAGGACGGAAAGCTTTACCGCATACCGCGCGCGCTGCAGCATTCGCAGGCGCGGCTTGCGGGGATCGACCGCAGCGCAAAAAGCGAGCGGCTTTAAGGCGGATTAAAGGTGGCCGGAATAGAATAGTTTATGCAGGCGGATGCAGTGCTTCCGCGCTGCTTTGAAAGGGGGGAATACTTTGGTGGAAAATCCGATAACCGCGATCGACGGCGCAGAGCTTATCAACCGGCTTTCGGAAAGCGCGCGCAATTATACGCGCCCGTATCGGGAGCTGATGTCCTATTACCGCTGTGCAATGAAGGAAGTCGAAACCAAATTTAATGTGCTTGATGAGGAGCTTTCGCTCGAATACGACCGAAATCCGATCGAATCCATAAAAACGCGTTTGAAATCGCCGGAAAGCATCACGAGCAAGCTGACAAAAAAGGGTATCGTGCCGACGGTGGAAAACATCGAACAGCTTGTAAACGATATAGCGGGAGTACGGGTGATATGCTCGTTCCCCACGGACATATATATGCTTTCGGAGGCGTTTCTCAAACAGGACGATGTCCGCCTGATACAGAAAAAGGATTACATAGCATCGCCGAAGGCGAACGGTTACAGAAGCCTGCATCTTATTGTGGAAATACCCATATTCCTTCACGACAAAAAGAAGCTGATGAAGGTGGAGGTGCAGTTCCGCACCATAAGCATGGATTGGTGGGCATCGCTTGAACACAAAATAAGCTACAAAAAAGGCATCGATTCCGAAGAGGATATCCGCAAGGAGCTGCTTGAATGTGCCGAAATGGGAGCATTGCTGGATAAGAAGATGGAAGATATACACAAAAAGGCAGGCAGAAGCCGGGAATAGCACCGGCACAAAAAACGTATATAAAACAGCGTTTCCGCACATCAAAACGGAAACGCTGTTGTTTTTATCGTTCCCGGCACACCGGGTTTTAACCGATAATGCTTATACAGCCGAACCTGCAGGCGGAAACACATTTGCCGCAGCCGCTGCAAAGCGCGCCGTCGATAACGGCACAGCCGTTTTCGAGCCTGACGGCACCGCTGTCGCAGGCGCGGACACATTGCCCGCAGCCTATGCAGCTTTTTGCACACGCTTTTCTTTTTGCGGCACCGCGCAGCGGATTGGAGCAAAGCACCGCAGGGCTTCCGCCGATAACGGAAAGCGATATGATATGCTTCGGGCAAGCCGAAACGCATTTACCGCAGCCGATACAGCGCCCCGTATCTATATGCGCAAGCCCCGACGCTACGGATATCGCGTGCTCCGGGCAGACCGCAGCGCAATCGCCCATACCGATGCAGCCGTATGCACACCCGGAAAGCGAGCCGAACAGCGCGGAAACGGAGGCGCAGGAATCGATCCCGGAATAGCCGACACGCGCGGGCGCGTTTTCCGCGCCGCCGCCGCAGTGCAGGACGGCTACCCTGCGCACAAAGCCGCTTTCGACCCCGAGCAGCCTGCCTATTTCCTCCGCGACCTCCGCCCCGCCGGCAACGCAGAGGTTTGTCTTTTCGCCCTTTTCGGATATTGCAGATGCATATGCGGCACAGCCGGAATATCCGCATCCGCCGCAGTTTGCGCCGGGCAGGAGCGATTCTATGGCGGAAGCCTTTTCATCGACAGGCACGCCGAAAAGCTTTGAAGCGACGACCAGCCCGACGGCGGCGACAATGCCGATGCCGGTTACGAGCATCACGGGAAAAAGTATATCATTCATACGATATCCCCCCTTCTTCTATGCGCCGAGCCCGGCAAAGCCCGAAAAGGAAACGGCAAGCAGCGCCGCCGAAACCAGCGTTATCGGAAGCCCCTTCAATGCCTGCGGGATATCCGCGTTTTCCAGCCTTTCGCGCACGCCGGCAAAAAGCACCATCGCGAGCATATAGCCCAAGCCGGAACCGAAAGCGTTTGCAAGCGCTTCGGGATAGCCGTAGCCGACGCCGCTCTTATCGATAACGAGCATCGTTATGCCGAGCACGGCACAGTTTGTCGTGATAAGCGGCAGATATATCCCGAGCGCATTGTAAAGCGGCGGGAAAATCTTTTTCATGAATATCTCCACAAGCTGTACAAGCGCCGCGATAACAAGAATGAATACTATGGTTTGAAGGTAAGTGAGCCCGTTCGGCTCCAGAACGTATTTGTATATCGGGTATGTCACCGCGGTGGATATGACCATTACGAATACCACTGCAAGGCTCATTCCGAAAGCGGTTTTAAGCCTTTTGGAAACGCCGATAAACGGGCATATCCCCAGGAATTTCGCAAGTATATAATTTTCCGTGAGCGCCGCGGCGGTTATTATCGAAAAAATCTCAGCCATCGGAACCGACCTCCGTTTTGCAGGAATCCTTCATCGGGCAGCGGGCACAGGGCTCCTCCGGAGCGCGGCTTTTGCGGTTTTTGATCCGGTTTGCAAGCGCAATGAGCATTCCGAAAACGAAAAACCCGCCCGCCGGAAGGATAAAAATCAGGACCGGCGTATAAATGCTTTCCGGCAGAACGGTATGGCCGAAAACGGTGCCCGCCCCGAAAAGCTCGCGCACGATGCCCATACACAGCAGCGCCGCCGTGAAGCCGACCCCCATGCCGGCGCCGTCCAGCACCGAGGCGACAACGCCGTTTTTGGAGGCGAACGCCTCCGCCCTGCCGAGTATAATGCAATTCACGACAATAAGCGGCAGATACAGCCCGAGCGCCTTGTCCACCGCCGGAGCATACGCCTTCACAAGCATCTGAACAACGGTGACGAACCCGGCAATGACGGTTATATATGCCGGAATACGCACCTTTGCGGGGATAAACCCGCGCAGCAGCGATATAACTGCGTTCGAGCATATAAGCACCGCCGTAGCGGCAATTCCCATGCCGATCGCGTTCACGGCACTTGTTGTCACGGCAAGCGTCGGGCAGGTGCCGAGTATCAGAACCAGCACCGGGTTCTGTTCCACTATTCCTTTTGTAAATTCATGAAGCCTGCTTTTTTTCATAAATGTCTCACCGCCCTTCCGTAATCTCCGCAAAAGCGTCAAACGCCGCGTTCACGCATTCGCTTATTGCCCTTCCCGTGACCGAAGCGCCGGTGAGCCTTACGGTATCATCGGCGACACCGCTGCCCAGACCGTTATAGCCCGAAAGAGCGCCATCCGCGGCATACCGCGCGCCGAGACCAGGCGTTTCGGAATGGCTGTTTACACGCACGCCGGTGATCCTGCCTGCGGTGTCCATACCGACAAGCACGGTTATTTCCCCGCCGTAGCCCTTTGACTTTTCGGAAAAAACGTATCCCGCCGTGCTGCCGTCCTTCACCGCGCGGACACAGTCATAGCCCGGAACGGGAATATATTCGTCGGCATCAAGCACCGCCCTGCGGCTTTCGGCAAGCGCAAGCTCTTCCTGCCGCTTTACCGCGGAGCCGGTCATGGCGTTTGCAGCCGAAACGAGCAGCGAAACGGCAAGGCAGATCACCGCGAGGGCAAAAACGGGGTACCATGTTCTGTTTTTCACTTCCCCGCCTCCTTCCTTCTGCGTTCACGCTCGCCAAACGGCTTCGGTGCGGTGGCGCGGTCGATAAGCGGTGCCGCAATGTTCATGAGCACGATCGCATACGAAACGCCCTCCGGCAGACTTGCGTAAAACCTTATCACGCAGGTGAGCAGACCGCAGCCGACTGCGTATACAAGCTTTCCGACATCCGTAAGCGGAGACGTTGTATAATCGGTAGCCATGAAAAACGCACCCAAAAGCAGCCCGCCGCCGAACACCTGTGTCATCACATCGCGCCCGGCAAAGGCGGAAAACACCGCCACGGTGGTGATATAGAAAACCGGTATGACCGGACGTATGACCCCGAGCAGCATAAGCGCACAACCGCCGACGATTATCGCGATCGAGCAGGTCTCGCCGATGCAGCCGCCGGTGTTGCCGAGCAGCAGCTCGGATATGCCATGATGCGCGGCAAGCGGCGTGGCTGTTGTCGCGCCGTCATATGTAAACGATGTCATCGCGCCGGGGAAGGACATAAGCATTATTATCCTTGCGCCGAGCGCCGGGTTTATAAAATTGCAGCCGATACCGCCGAACATCTGCTTTATAACGGCGATCGCGCACACACACCCGAATACCGCAAACGGCAGCGGGATATCCGGCGGGAGCGTCAGCGCGAGCAGAACGCCCGTGACCGCCGCGGAAAGATCGTTTACCGTCTGAACGCGCTTCATGATAAGGCGGCACAGAAATTCCGTCACCGTGCAGACCGAAGCGCATACGGCGATAACAAGCAGCGCGCGTGCGCCGAAGATGACCGCGGAAGCAACTACCGAAGGCAAAAGGCACAAAAGCACGCAAGCCATGATGTGAGACGTGCGCCTGCCGCCGCGGAAATGCGGCGACGAAGAGACGAACAGGGTATTTTCCATTACTTCTTCCCCCTTGCGAGCGTTTTTCCGAGCCGGATTCTTTGAAGCACATTACGCTTTGCCGGGCAGACAAAGGTACAGCTTCCGCATTCCATGCAGTTTGCGACCCCGCCCCTGACAAGCGCCGCGGTATCGCCCCGCTCCGCAGCGGCTGCAAGCGTTACCGGAGCAAGCCCCATCGGGCAATTGTAAACGCAGGCGGCGCAGCGGATGCAGGCGCTTTCGCGCTCGATATAGGCTTCGCGCTCCGTCAGTGCCAATATCGCGTTCGTATTCTTCATCACCGGGAACGAATCGCCGCAAAGCGCCGTTCCCATCATCGGGCCGCCAAGCAAAAGCTTTGACGGGCGCTCGTTATATCCGCCGCAATATTCGATAATATCGCTTATCCGCGTGCCTATGGGGACTATAATGTTGCACGGATGCCCAACCGCACCGCCGGCGACCGTAACACGCTTGCTCACAAGCGGCAACCCGGTTTTCAGGTAGGAGGCGAGAAAGGCGACCGATGTTACGTTCATGACAACGCAGCCCGCATCTGAGGGAAGCCCGCCGGCGGGGACAACGCGCCCGGTACAGGCGCGTATAAGCATTTTTTCCGCGCCCTGCGGATAATCGGTATCCAGCTCGACAACGCGCACCTCGTTTTCCGGATCGCGAATGTCGTCATCCGCCATCCGTGCAAGCAGCTTTATGGCATCCGGTTTGTTCGATTCGATGCCGATAAGCACGCGGTGAACACCTAAAAGCTCCTTGACCGCATATATCCCCGAAAGCACATCCCACGAATTCTCTATGATCTCGCGGTGATCGGAGGTTATGTAGGGTTCGCACTCGGCGGCGTTGATGATAAGCGTATCGACCCGCGCACCGGCAGGCAGCGTGAGCTTTACGGAAGCGGGAAAGCCCGCTCCGCCCATGCCGACAAGACCGCTTTTGCGGATAGCTTTCAGCAGTTCTTCCCTCGTTTCGACCTTCGGCGGTGCAACATCAGCCCTTTCCCCGCTTCCGTCGGAGATGATCTCCACCGCGCTCGTCCTGCTCCCGTTCGGCAGTTCGATATCGGTTATCGCCGATACGCTGCCCGAAACCGAAGCATGGATCGGCGCGCTGACATAAGCATCGCTGTCGCCGATAAGATCGCCGATACGCACACGGTCCCCCACGGAAACCGTGGGCACGCAGGGCGCGCCGATATGCATCCTCATCGGGATAACGACGCTCTTCGGCACCGGCATAACCAGCGATACCGCGCCCGCGGTATCCTTTATGTGCGGAATCCTTATCCCGCCGCGCGTGGGAAAAGGCTTTAATGGTCTGTATTCATTCTGCAAGGATCATCACCCTTTTCTGTTATTTCGCGTGGTATGTATTTCGCCGCTGCTGCAAGCAGTGCTCCGCTCAGCCCGCCGGTGACAACGGACGCGGCGGCAAGGAACGGAAGATAATAAAGTATCGCGCTTCCCGCCCAGACGGAGCATACAGCCGACTGCGCGCAATTGTGGAGCACCGCGCCGATAATGCCTATGCCGACATAGCCCCACCCGGTGCTTTTCCGAAGCATTATGCCGCATATCAGCGTGGATATCAGCCCGCCCGCAAGGCTCATCAGAAAGGCGGTGAACCCCCTTGTGAGCAGAACAAACAGCGATTTTACCGCAGAAGCGGCAAGCGCAGCGGCAAGCCCCAGCCTTTCGGCGGCAAGCATTGTGATAACGTTCGAAAGCCCGAGCCTTGCGCCGGGAGGCAGAAACGGCACGGCGGGCAGCAGCCCCTCCGCGGCATTCACCGCAACGGCTGCCGCGGCGGCAAGCGCGGAAAAGGTTATTGTTTTTGTTTTCATTTCAGCCTGTCCTCGCGTCGTAATCGGGGCTTCCGGTTATCCGCACCGCAACGCCGTTCGGCAGGCAGACAGCGGTATCGCCCGCGGCGGCAAGCCTTTCGGTGCGCACGCAATCCCCGCCCGGGCAATCGCTTTCCGCGATATATGAATACCCCCTGCCGATACGGACCTTTACTCCGCCGACATTCAGCTCGGTTTCCTCGCCCGGTTTTATGCCGGAAAACGGAACAAACGAGTATTCCTGCCCGTGCAGAGTTATCAGCACGCCCTCCGGTGCGGTTCGCCGGCAAAAAATCATTGCGGCGGCGGCAGCAAGTACGATCAGAACGGCAAATACGATATCGCGGCGGGAAATAAACCGCTTCATGCGAATTCCACTTCCCTTCCGTATGCGGTAAAGAGCCCTTCAAGCCCTTTTGTGGCGCTTATGCGCCCGTCGGAAAAGATAAAAACGCCCTCGCAGCCGTAATCGGCAAGCAATGACCTTGACTCGTCCGGCGCAAGCATAAAGCAGGCGGTGGAGAGTATATCGCTCAGAGCGCCGCTTTCCGAAACGACCGAAACCGATATGTATTCGCTTTCCGCGGGGTAACCCGTCGTCATATCTATTATATGATGATACAGCCTTCCGCCGTATTCAAAGCATTTTTCATAGCTGCCGGAGGTGGAAACAAAGCGGTCGCAAAGCGTGAATGAACCGATAACATCGTTTTCGCCGCCGAACGGATCGCGCAGGGCGATTCTGAAGGCTTCGCCGCCGTTTTTACTCCCGAACACGCCGACACTGCCGCCGACATAAACGGTCCCGCCCTCGCAGCCGGCTTCACGGCATGCCGAAACGGCTTTTTCGCAGGCATAGCCCTTGCCGACACTGCCGAAATCGAGCCCGCCGCCGGTGAGCGAAACGGTGTTGCCGTCGGAAACAACGGCTGTCCGTGCGGCGATTTGCAGCGCGTTTGAAACAGCTCCGCTTTCCGGCGGGCAGGCGCTGCCGGAAAAATCCCAAAGCGATGTGACCGGCAGCGAAAGAACGCTGTATTTCCCGTTTGTCCGCGCGGATATCTCGCCGCAAAGCGCGATAAGCCGCGAAAGCTCCTCCGAATCCACACAGGAACCGGAATTGAGCGCCGCCGTATCCGAACCGGGAACGCGGTGCGAAAGCAGGTTTTCGCAGCCGACGACGGCGCTTTCGACCGCCTTTGCGGGAAAATTCCCGCCGTATACGGTACCGCCGCAATAGGTCCCCATGGAATAAAACCCGATTTGCTCTGAACGCACGCCGCAGCCGCATAATAACACGCAAAGGAGCGCAAAACAGGCGATGATAATCCTCTTCAAAGCCGCTGCCCTCCGTTCCCGATGCCGCTTCGCGCGGCATTCATACAGAGATAATACCATATATTTTCTGCCGTTTCAATGTATTTGGTAAAAAAAACGCGGAGCGCCCGCAGGCGCTCCGAAGCAGATATTATTCTTCATTTCCGGTATTGCTCTGCTTTTTTCTGCGGTAAACAATAATGATCACCGCCGCTGCCGCAGCGGCAAGCAGGGCAATGGCCGCCGCGACGGCTGCATGAATGCCGCGCACCGGATCTCCCGCAGCACCGGAGCTTTCCTCCGCAGCGGATTCGCGGAATACGGAAACGGTATAAACGCGTGTGTCGCCCTCCGGGGATATGACCGTTATTCTGATATCCGTCTTTTCGCCGTAAAGCGCAGTATCGCCGATAACAACCGTATCGTCCGCCGAAAGCGCGGTACAGTAAATGTTCACGCGCTCTGTCCCGGCAGGAACGGTGAGCGTGTAGCTTGTCGTTCCCGGATCGAACGCAGGCGAAAGCCGGAAGCCCTCCGCATACAGCTCCGAAAGCAGGCAATCCCTGCGGAACACCGGGGCGCGTTCGCGCCGCACATTCACGGTATATTCGGTGGTGCTGCCATTCTTATCCGTGAAGCGGACAGACATGACCGACTTGCCGGAATCGGGAACGACCGCACCCGCCACCTCCACACTGCCGCCCGCGGGGCAGACCCATGCCACATCGGCGACAGCCGAATTGTAGGGGATATCAACGGTATATTCGAGTATCCTGGGATAAAAGGTGAATACGCGCGCGTTTTTGATATCGAAGGAGAACTCGCCCTCCTCGCGCGCGGCAACACCGACCGTTCTTTCGGTGAAGCTGACAACACGCGCACCGTCCGCAAAATCGGTATTGAAGCCCTCGGAAACGATATTGACCGTCCCGCCCGCTTCCTCCGTGACCCGCAGGCGCAGATTTATAACGGTTTTGAACAAGCGGTCGCAGGAGGATCCGTCCTCCGCGTGGGCATAAAACACGGCGCGCCCGCCGGAATATCTGCAATCGACCTCCCACCCGGTGCCGTAAAAGCCGATAATTTCCGCGCCGGAAACGGTGACTGCACCGCTTATCCCGAGCGCGTGCCTTGTGCCGACAAGGCAGACCACCGCATCTATCACATCGCCCTTATGAGGTGCGGAAACGGTATCCGCAATGACATAGCCGAAAAGGTTGCGCTCCGGCACGCCGAGCACATTTCCGTCCGCCGTGAGCAGCATATCGGAAAGAGCGTATCTGTCGGTATCCGAAAGAATGCCGTTGCCGGTGATATCCGCCGCACGCAGGAAGCATTTTGCATATTCCCTGCCGGTAAGTATTTCCTCCATGACATATTCGTCATATGCGGTTATGTAACCGTCGCCGGACACATCGCCCGTCACGACGATGATAAGCGAATCCGAAAGACCGCCCTCGCCGTCGTAAAGGACAAGCCTGTCGCCCGTGGCGACGATCCCGTCCTTATAAAGCATATCGGCACCGCGCAATTCCGTCGCACGGTTCACGGCAAGGAAGGAGCTGAGCCGTTCGTGCGTTATCCCCGCGGGAACACCTATGATAAAGCCGGAATCCCGATCGACGGTGATCCCGCTTTCCCTTCGGAAGGATATCATGTCATCCCGCACGATAACTGTGCATTCTGCAGAAAAGCTTTCGCCGTCCGAGGTTGCCGCCTCCGCACGGACGGTGTATGTCCCGGTGCGTATCGCCTCGACAACGCCGCTTTCGGAAACCGAAATGCCGTCATCACCGCAGTAATAGGCAACAGGAACCGAGTCCGCACCGAACGGAAGGTATGTAAGACTGAGCTGTATCGTTTCGCCGATATTCATGTGGCGTTCCGCGACGACGAATTTGATTCCCGTCATCCGCGCGACGACGGTAAAGGTGATCTCCGTGTTACGCCCGCCGGGCAGCACCGCGGTAAAGGTATGCCTGCCGACATCCGAAACGAACGCGCCGCTTGCCGCGGGAACGCCGTCGATATAGCCGGCAGCGCCGGAGTATTCAAGCGTTACTCCGTCGCGGTAAACTCCGCCATGTGCGGGAGATATGATATCCGCCCCGCCGAGCACCGGCTTGCCCAGCGGCGAATAAATAACGTTTATGCAGTTCCCGATAACGACGGCGACCCCGTTTTCGTTCACCGCCGCAGCGGCGGCATCCGGTGTGAAATGTCTGCCCGCATGGGCAGCATCCGGAAGGCTTAAAAGCCCGCTTTTTGTCACGGCGCAGTTGCCTGCGGCGGCGATTATCTTATTTTCGGAAACCGATATTTTTTCGAGCGTAGCCGGGTCATATACATGGCGCCCGACGGTAACCGCATCCGCGACGCAAAGCTGCTCGCCCGCGGCGGGCACGGAGGCGATAAGCTCCATCCCGGCGCCGTACGCATAAAGCTCCCCGGAACGAAGAACATAAAGCCGCCCTGAATCGGAAGCGACCTCATCCGCCGAAACGCCGCAATCCTCCAAAGCGCCGCTTTCGGTATCGAGCAGATAAAGCCTTCCGCCCGCGGCAATGGCAAGCCTTTCGCCGAAGAACGCCGCGGAAGAGCACCCGCCGGGGATCGCAAAGCTGCTTCCGGAAGCAAGACTATCCTCGCTTGCGATATAAACCTCCGAAATGCCGGAAAGCACCGCGGCTATTTTCCCGCCGCCTCCGACCAAAACCGATGCCTGTGCGCGAAGCGGCAGGCTGCCGGAATTTTCAAGCGCGGGGATATCCGCATAGTACAGCCGCGTAGAATCCTTTACGGCGAGGTACATCCTCCCCGCGGAGGCATATACACAGGCAACCTCCGACCACCGGTCAAGCTCGGCGCGGGTGCGATAAATATCGGTCGATTCGGGGTTCGAAATAACGGCGTGTATACGCGCCGCGGCACCGTACCGCGCCATTCCCTCGCCGCCTTCGGCGGAAAAGTATTCCCCGCCGAGCCCGTAAAGAGTGAATCCGCCGTCATGCAGGAACGCCGTCACCTCGAAGGGGAAACTGCCCAGCTCGTCGCCGGAGGCGATATCGATCACGCGGCGTTCGGTAAAGAGCAGACCGCCTTCGATCGCCAATGCACGGTCGGAGCAGAAGGAAAGCAGACGCCTGCCGCTTTCAGCCGAATAAATCGCGCTGCCGACGGCGATATACTCCTCCGAAACGACTATATCCCCGCCTGCGGCACCGGAAAGTGTCACCGCCGGGGAAAGCGCACGGCTTTCGGTATCGAACACGGTGCATTCGGCGCCGTGCTCCGTATATGTGAAAATATAAATACTGCCGCCGAGGCAAATCGCATCCGAAATTTCCGCACCGATAAGAGAGGCGACCGTTTCGGAGGTGCCGTCGCCGTATATCGCCGTGACGGCATCACGGCTTATTTCATACACAACGCCGCCGACATAGGCATATTTCGAATCCGTTTCGCCGCGGTAAAGCAGCTTTTGCTCATCCTCGCCGGAGGCAAGTGAGGCGCGCCCGTAAACGGCAACGCCGTCGCGCAATATGAAGGCAATATCATCGCCGTCGAACGCATGGCGCAGCACCGTTCCGGTGGGAATGAAGCGATCGAAAGCAAGCGGTTCATCCTTGCCGTAAACCCTGATCCCGACCAGCGAATCGCAATAAAGCACGGTATAACCGTATTCGCGGTCGAGCGCCGCACGCGCCGATTCGAGATCACACCTGCCCTCGGCTGCGCCCGGGATATTCATGCTGAATTTTATACGTTTTCCGTCGCCGGAGGAATTGTGAATATAAAGCTCGTGTTCGCCGTTTTCGTAAACGGCGGCTTCGCCGTATATCGGTTCGCCGTCGAGCTCCGCACCGCCGGAACCGATTATTCTTATTTCGATAGGGCGGTCATACTCTCCGCCCTCCTCCACACCGAGCACCGTAGGGAACAAAAAGCCGATATCCACGGTTTCGGTAAGTACCTCGCCATCGTCCTCCAGGCGGAAATAATGCCTTCCCGAAGCAGTTATCGGGGTCCCGGAGATATAGGGGAACCCGTCCAGCTCGCCCGTGCCGCGGGTGAACACAAAGGAGGAATAGCCCCCGTTTTCGGAATATGTATAGGAAAGCGGCGTATACCGCAGCAGGAAGGAAATGCTCGTTTCGTTTTCGCCGTCCGTAACGGTAAGCCGGTGCATACCGTTTGTCACGACGGTAAACCCGTCCGAAACGGGGTATCCGTCCAGAGAAGCACTGCCGCGGTTGAAGCCGACCTTTACCTTTTTGGAATAGCTTTCTCCGTTGCAGACACCGGTTACTATCGGTCGGCGCGAAGCGAGCACAAAGGCAAGTGCATCCACAACGCCGTAGCCGGTATTATCGTTATGTACGGAACCGCAGACATCCCTTATAACGGCAAGAAATTCATCGGCACAAAAGCGATACTGACCGATATCGCCCGCCATGAGCGCCGCCACCGAGCTGACGACCGCGCAGGAAAGGCTTGTACCGGAATCGAATCCGTATGCGGAGCCGCCGTCGCGCAGGATAAGCACGGGAAGGTTTTCCCCGGGCGCGACGATATCGACCGCTTCGTTATATTGCGAAAAACCGCTGCGTTCGCCGTCCGCATTGCAGCTCCCGACGGAGATCACGCCCGAATAGGATGCCGGGTAGCTTTTCTGCCCCGCAAACGAACGGTTGCCGCCGTTTCCGGCCGCCGCAACGATTATGCAGCCCTTGGAAACGGCATAATCCACCGCCCCCTGTTCGGCTGCGGAATAGGAATAACCGCCGACGGATATATTTATGATCTTTGCGCCCGAATCGGCGGCAAAGTGGATCGCCGCAATGAGATCGGAGGAAAATATGCTGCCCTCGCTGTCAGAGACCTTTATCGGCAGAATAGTCGCGTTCCATGCAAGTCCGGCTGTGCCGATCCCGTTATCCGCCGTCGCCGCGATTACCCCGGTGACCTCTGTCCCGTGGCCGCTGCTGTCCGAATAAACGCCCGCCGTGCGGCGCGGCGCATCATATCCGGCAAGAATATCCGCGCCCGCAAGGTCCTCGTGCTCCCGCGAAATGCCGGTATCTATAACGGCGACGGTAACGCCCCTGCCGCCGGATGTGATATCCCGCACCGCGGGAACGGATATGTCCTCCATGCCCGGCATGGGGATCGGATCGTTTGTGGTACGGAACACCTCGCGCGGAAGATCTGCTTCGTAATACTCGCACATCCCGAAAATACGCTCAAGCACCGCCTCATCCCCGCAGGAAACCGCAAAAACACCCGAGCTCGTGTGAGAAAGCGGAACATATTCGGTTTTTTCCAGCAGCGCCGCGATTTCGGCACGCGGCGTTTCGCTGCGAAAGCCGACTATATACCGCGCGCCCCCGTGCGAAGCGGCGGCTTCATCGGAAATTCCGATATCCCCGTGCAAAGAAGCAGCGGCAAGCGAGGATTCCCAAATATCGTCAAGCCCGGCAAAAACGTCCGCGCACGTCAAAAAAGCCGCAAACAGGCATGCCGCCGTTGAAAGCAGCATTGTTGCGGCCAGAAATACCGTAAGCAGACGCTTTGACATTTTTCACCCGTTCCTTTCGCCCGAGAACCGTGCGTACACGGAAAGCATTTCCTTTGTTTCGGCGGAATGCGCCGGATCATTATAAATATAAAGGTCGGGCTCGCATACCATGCCCTCCCTGCCGCCGCGGCAGCCCTGAACCAGCACGAGCGAGGGCTTTTTGCCGACCGACGGCACAACGAACCGAAGTTTTTTCGGTTCGATACCGTTTTCGCTCATCGAGCAAAGAAGATGCGAAAGCCTGTCCGGACGGTAAACCGCAAAGAATTTACCGCCGCTTTTCAGACAATGCGCAGCCGCCGTGCAAAACATCGCGATACCGCCGTATTCCTCCCTGCGGGCGACCGAAAGCGCGTGCGACGTATTGACATATCCGCAATCCGCGCGCATATAAGGCGGATTTGTCACAACGACATCGAACCCGCCCGCCGGGAAAAGCGCCGCCGCATCCCCAGCACTGCCGCATATTGCCGTAAACCGTGCCGAAAACCCGTTCTGCGCGGCATTTTCGTTTGCAGCGGAAGCGTATTCGGGCTGTATTTCAAGCCCGGTAAAATGCGATCTGCTGCCCGCGCCGAGCAAAAGCAGCGGGATCACCCCGGAGCCTGTCCCGATATCCAGGATACGCTTTTTGCCCGCGGCGGCATCATACGCCGCCCACGAAAGCAGAAGTGCATCCGTACCGAAGCGGATACCGCCGTGAGGTTCGTTTAATATTATATCAGCGTTTATTCGCGTGCGTGTTCCGTTGACCATATAATAATACCCCGCAGAAACGGTTTAGGTTACGAAAAATCTCAAAAACGACAAATGCGCCCGACGGAACCTCTGCCGCGGGCGCATTATCGCCTTACATTGTGATCAAGCGTGAGGAGCGTCGACGGGGCAAACTCCCGCGCAGGCGCCGCATTCGACACAAAGCTCCGGATCGATGCAATACTTGCCGTCGTCGCCGGCGGAGATCGCGGAAACCGGGCATTCGGATTCGCAGGTGCCGCATCCGATGCAGGTATCTTTGTCGATAGAATATGCCATGGTTTTATACCTCCCGAGTATGTTAAGATAATAATATCACATTCGTTTTTGTTTTTCAATAGCTTGCCGCACGAAAACGCGGTAAATTTTTATGCCCTTTCGATTTCTGCCGCGGCAAACGCGCCGGCGATATCGGAAATGATGTCGTCGATATCCTCGATCCCGACGGACATACGGATAAGACCGGCATCCACGCCGGAAGCGGCGAGCATTTCATCCGAAAGCTGGCGGTGTGTCGTTGTCGCCGGGTGGAGCAGACAGGATTGCACCGTTGCCACATGGACGGCGTTTGTAAAGAGCGTAAGCTCGTTCATGAAGCGCAGGGCGGCTTCCTTTCCGCCGCGTATGCAAAAGGAAACGACACCCCCGCACCCGTCCGGAAGATATTTTTCCGCAAGTGCGCGATCGGGGCTGCAAGCCAGGCCGGGGTAATTTACATATTCGGCATAGCCGGAATCAAGAATATATTCGGCAACGCGCTGCGCATTTGCACAATGCTTTTGCAGCCGAACGGCGAGCGTCTGCAAGCCGAGGTCGAGCAGAAAGGCATCCTGTGCGGAGGGGTAAACGCCGAAATCGCGCACGAGCTGAACGCGCGCCTTTGTAACATAAGCCGCCGCGCCGAAATCACGCGTGTAAACGACTCCGTGGTAGGATTCATCCGGCGTGCAGAGCAGCGGGAATTTGCCGCTCGCAGCCCAGTCGAACCTGCCGCCGTCCACGATGCAGCCGCCGACAATGACGGCGTGACCGTCCATATATTTTGTGGTGGAAAGAACGACTATATCCGCACCGTGGTCGATCGGGCGGCAAAGCACGCCCGTGGCAAAGGTGTTGTCGATAATAAGCGGGATCCCCGCCCCGTGCGCGATGGCGGCGAAACGGGAAATATCGAATACCTTCAAAGCCGGATTTGCGATGGTTTCACCGAAGATAAGCTTTGTTTCGGGGCGTATGAGCGCTTTTATTTCCTCATCCGGCATATCCGGATCAAAGAAATCGCAGATAACGCCGAAGCGGCGAAGGGTGACACCGAAAAGGTTTATGGTTCCGCCGTATACCTTGGAGGAGACAAGTATCCTGTCCCCCGCGGAAACGATGTTCGCAACCGAAAGCAGCGTTGCCGACTGCCCGGAAACGGTGCAGAGCGCGGCGACACCGTTTTCGATATCGGCGATCTTTTTTTCCACAAGCTCAACCGTGGGGTTGGAAATGCGGGAATACATATGCCCTTCGGCGGTCAGATCGAAAAGCTTGCCGATCTGTTCCGGCGAGGAATAGGCATATGTGGTGGATTGATATATCGGCAATGCGAGAGGTTCGCCGTTGCCCGGCTTATATCCGGAACGGATACATTTGGTTGCCTGCGAGATGTTTTTCTTCATGTTCGGGGGATTCTCCGGTATATTTATTCGTATCTGCCGTCATACGCGCGCAGCTTGCTCACGGCGCTTTCCCAGCTTCCGGGGTAGCTTATATCGTAGCGCTGCGCATAATCGTTATAGGCGAATATGGTGTCTATATGCTCGGCGACGGCTGTCGTCGAAAGGTTGGTCGAGTACGCAGCCTGAACAATTTTGCCCATGGCTTCGTTCGTGCGGACGGAGGGTTCGGTATAAAGCTTTTCAAACAGCGAACGGCATATCTGGTTGTAATAGGCGTTGTATTCGCTTCCGTCGTTGTTCGGGTTGTATTCGAGCAGCCATTCGAGCTTTTTCTTTTCGCCCAGCGTTTCGTTCAGCAGAACCCTGCCGTCGGCATCGTTGGTTATTTCCAGGTAATAATCCTCGTGATCCTCTATGGTATCGTCCGGGGTGAACTCATAATCCTCATAGATCGGGTTCACAAAGCGGAGCGTTTCGCCTTCCTTCAATGTGATGGATGCACCGGGGATCACGGAGGCGACCGCGGCTATGCTTTCGCGGTCGAACCGCAGGCAATAATCGACGTCGATGCCCGTCATCGCCGTTACAAGCGCACAGACGGAATCGTTGTCCATATCGCGTATGCAGTCGCCGAACGGCACGGACACGCCGGCGGAGTTCAGCACCTTCGAGGTGACGGGGATCGAGCAGCGGATATATCTTTCGGTTTTTGCGTTTGCATCGATGAACGTGCAGATAAGCGCGCTGCCTTTATAATCGATGCTCATCACCACGGCGGTGAAAACATCGCCGTTTTCGTTTACGATCCCGCTTGTGTCGGGAACCGGCGCGGAGGAATCATCCCCGCGGGAGGTATCGCCGGAAGACCCGGATTCCTCCGCCGGGGCGGAGCTTTCGTCATCGGCGAACCATTCGTCCACGACTCCCTTCAGCCCGGGGTATATCCAGCGGTATCCGACAAAGGCGAAGACCAGTATCAAAACAAAAAAGGTTATAAGAAAGTTTCTGAGTGCGGTTGTCAAAAAATCATCTCCCGTATACATTTATAGGGGGCACCGACACACGCATGGCGGCGCTGCCGGTTCGTTTATTATACAACGCATTGTACCGTTTGTCAACTTTCGCTTTTGTTATATTTCCTTTGCGGGTTTTCTTTTGCCATGCTTGACAAATTGCCCGCCCCATAATATAATTATTTTATTGAAATTCAACGAGGGGAATCGTTTTATGAAAAAAGCATTCATTATAGTTCTGGCAGCCGTAATGCTGCTGCCGCTGATGTTTTCCTGCGGGAATGACGGGGATATCAGTCTTTCCGACTCTTCCGCGGACAGCACCGCGAGCCAAAACAGCGATCCTGACGTTCCCGTAAAGGACATGGGAGAGCGCGAATTCCGCGTTCTCTGCCCGGATTTTGGCGCAGGCTCGAATTCCATACTCGGCTACACCGGCGAGGTGCTTTACAGCGAAGAAAACCCGGATTCGGTCGACGAGGCAAAGAAAGCCGTTATCGAACGCGTGCAGAACGATTACAACTGCAAAATAGACGGCATCGTCGACAGCGCCACCCCGGTATTTCAGACGGTGCGCAACCAGGTCAGCTCCGGAAATATCGAATACGACATAGTTTTCGATTCCACCGGCAATGCCGCCGTGCTCGCGCTCGAGCACAACCTTTACGACCTCAAGGATATCTCCACCATTGATCTTTCCGCCTCCTGGTGGGATCAGAACGCCGTGAACGACCTTACGCTCGGCGGGCATCTTTATTTTGTCATGGGCGATATAAACACCTATGACAACCAGGGCACCTGGTGCATGATATTCAACAAGGATCTCAAACGCAAGCTCGGTATATCCGAGGATTTCTACGCCCTGGCACGCGACGGCAAATGGGATTTCGACACCTTTGCGGAGATCTGCCGCCGCGACGGTATCAGCCGCGATCTTAACAGCGACGGAGTAATGGACGAAAAAGACCAGTGGGCCTTCGGTACCGAAACCTATAATATTTACGTTCATTATATAAGCGCAGGCAAAAAGATAGCCCTGCCGGACGGCGACGGTATACCCTATCTGACAATGAACACCGATATGACGGCGACTGCAAACATACTCACCCATGTGCTCGATTTCTATAACGAAAAGGAGACCGTCATGGTCGCCAATCACGAGCCTTATACAAACAAGGGCTTTCCCAATGTCTGGGAAGCGACGGTGCACAAGGCATTCCTCGAAGGGCGCGAGCTGTTTTACATGTGCGGGCTCATCAATATTGCCTCCTTCCGCAAGATGGACGACGAATTCGGCATACTTCCCGTTCCGAAATACGATCCCGCGCAGGACAGATACTACCACACCGTTTCCGTGGGCAATTCCTCTGCCATGTTTATCCCCTACGGCGTGAAGGATGTTGAGGATGTCGGCCTGATCGTAAGCGCGCTTTCCAAGGAATCAAAGGCGCTTGTCACACCGGCTTATATGGATGTTCAGCTCAAATACCGCGATGCCAAGGATGAAGAATCGGCTGAAATGCTGGATATAATATTCAATTCCCGCACCTTCGATCTCGGCTCCGTATACAATTGGGGCTATATAATCACCGCATATACCTCCATGGATAAAAACATTGCCTCCCGTTTCGAAGCCATTGCAAGCTCCGCACAGGCGAAACTCGACGAAGCCATCGAGGACATAACCTAAACGGCATCATGCAAAGCGGCGTGAATAACGGCCGCCGAATCAGATACCGCGTAGCAGCAAAAAACCGAATAAAAAGCCGAAGACGGCAACCCTAAATCACGGGTCGCCGTCTTTTTTGTTTCATGCGCGGAGCCTTGTAAAAAACATTTGCGAAACGCGCCGCTTATCGCCCTGTTTTTCGCAGAGATCGGTATTCTGCAAAATATCGCAAAACGCGAGTCACATTTGTCAAAAGTCCGCAGATTTCAGCTTTTCCATATTGGAACGTTTGAGCTCCACGGAGGGTTGTACTATACTTAATATAATATAGGTAGATTCCCGCACACCGTTCCTGCAGGATAAGAGCCATTCATCGCAGCAGCGCCCAAAATCGGCGCGCGTCTCCCCACCCCTTTCGGCAGGCCGGGCGATAAGCCCCACCCGCTTTGCACGCTCACGGCGC